>JABLTH010107416.1_pt1 | contig 38279 bp, 27 predicted proteins | sample 7875711 | NCBI WGS metagenome assembly JABLTH01 (sample SAMN14941262, study PRJNA633318) | bioreactor metagenome | isolation source: bioreactor | place: China | collected 2019-03-05 | reverse complement strand
TCCTCGGTGTATCTGCTCTTTCTCAAAGGGTCCTCCGAAGGGGAGAACTCTCATTATCCTTGGTCTAGTTTTCCGGGAGGACGTCACTCTCTGTGTGAACACGATATCGCCGGGACGAGCCCAGTTTGCACGAAGCGACTCAGCCTTCTCCTCTGAGACAAATACGAATGCACCGCTCACCCATCGCCCATTGCCCATGTTCTGACCGCGAATGACCGGTACACCGCTATCGGTGTAGTCGCTGGAAATCAGATTCGATCCGAAAGGACCACCGACGATCGCATTCCGGCTTCCGGCAGCTAGATCCTCAAACTTGACCGTTCCCCAGGAAGCGTCGTTCACGACTGTATGCCCCCTAGCTTCCCCCGCACCACCTTCATCAGCCGCTCACTCTCCCAAAAACACTCCTCCAATTCCGCCAGCAGTCGTGAGTATTTCTCAGCGAACGGCTCGCCGTCATCTTCCTGCTCCTCGGCGCCGACGTACCGCCCAGGAGTGAGCACGGAGCCGTGCTTGCCAATACCCTCGATCGTCTCGGCCTTGCAGAAGCCAGGGATGTCGCGATATTCCCACTTCCCGTGCTGGGCATCGTTCCACCAATAGGGCGCGGGCTCGCCGCGCCATCGGCGGAAGGTGTAGATGATTCGGCCGATGTCGGAATCGAAATTTGGATCGCCCATGCCGTCGGCCAGCATGCTCTCGCCGTCGTCCCCGCCGGTCAGTACGCGTAGCGTCCGCGTCTGCATCGTGCCGAGTCTGCGTGCGTCGATGAAGAGCGTCTCGCCGGCGCGGTTCCGCCCTCCGTGCTTCAGATTCCTTCCGGTCTTGTCGCGGGTGAGGAACCACAGACACGCAGGGATGCCGGTCGTGAGGAAGAGCTGGGCGGGCAGTGCAACAATGCAATCCACCAGGTCGGCCTCAACGATGCGCTGGCGGATCTCGCCCTCGCCGCCGGAACCGGTGGAGAGCGAGCCGTTGGCCATGACGAAGCCGGCCATCCCGCCGCCGCGGCCGTTGGGCGGGGCGAGGTGGTGGATGAAGTGCTGGATCCAGGCGTAGTTGGCGTTGCCGACGGGCGGTGTCCCGTAGCGCCAGCGCACATCGTCGGCAAGCAGCTTGCCCGACCAGTCGGAGATGTTAAACGGCGGATTGGCCAGGATGTAGTCGGCCTTGAGGTCGGGGTGCAGGTTGCGCAGGAAGCTGTCGGCGGGCTGCGAGCCGAGGTTGGCCTCGATCCCGCGGATGGCGAGGTTCATGTGCGCCAGCCGCCAGGTAGTGGGGTTGGACTCCTGGCCGAAGATCGAGATGTCGGTCTTCTGCCCGCCGTGGGCCTCCACGAAGCGTTCGGACTGAACGAACATGCCCGCGGAGCCGCAGCAGGGGTCGTAGACCCGGCCCTCGTACGGCTCCAGCATCTCGACCAGCAGCCGGACGATGCAGCGCGGCGTGAAGAACTCGCCGCCAAGCTTGCCCTCGGCCTGAGCGAACTTGCCGAGGAAGTACTCGTACACGCGGCCGAGCGTGTCGCGTGACTTGGCTCGGTCGCCCTTGAAGCCGATGTCGGCGATCAGGTCGATCAGCCCCTTCAACTTCTCCGGCGCAATGCCGCGCCGGGCGTAGTCGCGCGGCAGCTTGCCCTTGAGGCCCGGGTTGTCGCGCTCGACGGCGAGGATGGCGTCGTCGATCAGCGTGGCGATGTCGGCGCGTGCGGCCTGGTTCTGGAGGTTCTGCCAGCGCGCCTCGGGCGGCACCCAGAAGACTCGCTCAGCGGTGTACTCGTCGCGGCTCTCTAGCAGGCTATCGATCTGAGGGCCGGGGATTTTGTCGGCTTCGAGTTCGGCCTTGAGTTCCGCGCGGCGCGCCTCGAACGAGTCGGAAATGTATTTGAGGAAGAGCAGACCGAGGACGACGTGCTTGTATTCGGCGGCGTCAATCTGACCACGCAGGGTATCGGCCGCCTTCCAGAGGATCTCAGCGCTGGCAAGGTCGGTGGTGCTTGTTTCATTGGTCGCCATCTGCTCTCCGTCTTGGGTTTATTCGCGGCGCCACATCCGGCGGAATTCCCAGGGCGCTGCTCGGGAGACCTAACCAAGTTGAATTCCCAGGAAATTCACAGTGGATTGTACCCAGCTCTCTCAGAAGGTTTCACCGAGGACAAGCGGAGGGCGCCGGAAGGAGCTTACTGGCTCTCCCCGGCGCCCATACCGTGATCGAAACCTAGAACCGGAACGTGACCCCCACGCTCGTATTGCTCAGCCCCGCGTCCACGAACCGCTCGGTCTCGCTGAACCAGTGGATCTTGTCGGTCCGGGTCTCGGTGTGGCGGATTTCGAGCCCGACGTTGCGCGAGAGCCGCACGCCGAGGCCGACGGTCAGGGCGAAGGAGGTGAAGTCCTGGCTGTCCACGACGCTGTAGGGGTTGCGGGCGCTCGGGTCGCTCTTGGCGGTGAACTCTTCGGTCCAGTGGATGCCGCCGACGCCGATGAGGGCGTAGACGCCGGGGGCGCTGCGGGCGCCGTCGAAATGGAAGAGCCAGTCGTAGCCCACGGCCACGCCCTTCGCCTCGCTCTTGTACTGACCTTCCGTCGCGCCTTCCGGCTTGCGGAAGTCCTTGCCGGGAAGGCCCATGAGGTCCACGTGGAAGCGGCCCTCGATGGCGGGGCCCATGGGCTTGTGCACGTAGAGCGAGAGGGCGCCGCCGCCGTTGAAGTTGTTGGCGGCCACGCCGGACGGCGCGACGTAGGACAGGCCGAGGCCCACGGGGGAGGACTGGGCGGAAAGGGCTCCGGCGGCCGCGAGCCCCAGTAGGGCCGCGGCGGTTGCAGGGCGAATCATGGCTTCTCCTTTTGCAACGGGGTGGATGGGGGAAATCCCGTTTCAACGCCCGTTGTAGCGAGGAGCCTGCCAATCAGCCGCGGCCGACCCGCCGGCCGTAGATCCCCGGATGCCCCGCCAGGATGAAGCCCACGAAGCAGAGCACCGCCAGCGGCCCCGCGAAACCCGCGCCGAACAGTTCGACCCCCAGGAGCAGCGAGGCCAGCGGCGTGTTGCTGGCCGCCGCGAAGAGGCCCGTCAGGCCCAGGGCCGCGCCGTAGGCCACGGGCCAGCCGAAGACCGGCGCCAGGGCCGCGCCCAGCAGTCCGCCGATGACGAAGAGGGGCGTCACCTCGCCGCCCTTGAACCCGAAGCCCACCGTGACCGCTGTGAAGAGCAGCTTCAACGCGAAGGCCCAAGGCACCGGCGGCGGCCCCCCATTGAACACGCGTTCCAGGAAGGGCAGGCCGAGGTTCAGGTAGCCGTCCTCCCGGAACAGCAGGAAGAGCGCGCCCACCGTCAGGCCGCCCAGCAGGGGACGCGCCCACCACGGCAGGCGCCCGGCGGACAGGGACGCGAGGCCGTGGCTCAGCCGCGTGAAGGCCACCGCCGCCAGCGCCACCGGGATCGCGAGCAGGGCCGCCTTCAGGAGCAGGGCCCCGTCCACCGGAAGGGGGGCCGCGCTCCAGCCTCCATGACGGACCCCGAGGACCCGCGCTACGAGGTCACCCACGAAGCTCGAGGCCGCGCAGACCAGGAGGCCTTCGGGATGGAGGCGGCCCGGGGCGGTGGCCTCCAGCCCGAAGACCGCCCCCGCCACCGGCGTGCCGAAGAGCGAGCCGAAGCCGCCGCTCACGCCCGCCATGATGAGCAGGCGCTGCCGCGACCGCGTGAGGCGCAGCCAGCGCCAGGGGAGCTTCCCCAGCGTCCGCGCAAGGCTCGCCCCCATCTGCACCGCCGTGCCCTCCCGCCCCGCGCTGCCGCCGCCCAGGTGCGTGAGCAGCGTCCCGACCAGCACCAGCGGGGCGAGGCGCGTCCGCACCCGGCCGCGGAACTCCAGCACCTCGTCCAGCACCATGGCGCTGCCGCCCTCGGACTCGCGGCCGAAGGCGCGATAGAGCCAGGCCGAGAGGAGCCCGAACACGGGGAGCCCGGCGAGCAGCCAGGGATGCGCCACCCGCAGGGCGATGACCCGTTCGAGGGCCCAGAGGAAGCCCGCGGAAGCGCCCCCGCAGAGCAGCCCCGCCGCGGAACCCATGAGGAGGTCCCACGCCATCCAGCCCAGCCGCGTCTTCAGTGTCTGCACGCCCACGTCCTCCCGGAGGAATGTCGTAGGCGCCATCAGCCCGGTCATCCCTCGCGGGGGGCGGTTATGCAGCGGACACCATCGCTGGCCTGCCGTTCCAGCCTAGCGGATTGACGAGGGCCCCGTCCCCCGGAACCCTGGAACACCGCCCCCGGAGTCCGCATGCGCCTCGCCGCCGCCCTTCTCCTGCCCGGCCTTTCCCTGGCCCTCGCCGCCCAGGACTGGACCCCTGCGACCCAGATGAAGGTGCGGCCCGTTTCCGACGTGGCCCCCTCGCCGGACGGGCGCCGGGCCGCCTTCGTGGTGCGGGAGGCGGTGATGACGCCGGAGAAGAGCGAATTCGTCAGCCAGGTCTGGCTCGGCGACGCGTCCGGCGCCCGCCAGCTGACCCGCGGAGAAAAGTCCGCCGCCTCGCCCCGCTGGTCTCCGGACGGACGCGCGCTGGCCTTCCTGAGCAGCCGCAGCGGCAAGGCGCAGATCTACGCCCTGCCCCTGGACGGCGGCGAAGCCGAGGTTCTCACCGAAGCGAAGGGCGACCTCGCCGCCTTCGCCTGGTCACCGGACGGGAGGTCCATCGCCTTCACCATGCTGGATCCCAAGGCCGAATCGGAGGAGAAGGCTGCCAAAGGAAAGGATGATTCCCGCTGGGCCTTCGAGAAGCCCGCCCAGCGAAGGCTCTACCTGGTGACCCTGGCGCCGGGGCCCGACGGCAAGCGCGAGGTCCGGCAGCTCACCACGGAGGACCGCTCCGTCAATGAGTTCGACTGGGCGCCGGACTCGCGGTCCATCGCCTACTCCCACGTGAAGAGTCCCCTTGCCAACGACTGGGTGACCGCGGACCTCGCGGTGGTGGACGTGGCCAGCGGGACCGTCCGGACCCTGGCCGCCACCGGCGCGGCCGAACAGAACCCGGTCTACGCGTCCGACGGCTCCCGCATCGCCTTCCAGGAGTCCTCCAACCCGCCCGCCTGGGCCTTCCGCGGGCACCTCGCGGTGGTGAGCGCCTCCGGCGGCGCCCCCAAAGCCCTGCCGGAACCTCCGGACGCCCGGCCGGGCCTGCTCGGCTGGACCGCCGAGGGCCGCCTCCTCTTCACCGAAGCCGCGGGCACCGGGACCCTCCTGGCCACCCAGGACCCCGCCAGCGGAGCCATCGCGCGCATCCCCCTGGACCAGCCCGTGGCCTCGGCGTTCAACCTCGGGGCCGGCGGACGCCACCTGGGCCTGGCCCTCCAGGCCTCCGACCGTCCGGTGGAGGCCTACCTCCTGGACCTCGCCGCCCCGAAGGCCCGGCGGGTGTCCTCGATCAATGAAGCTTTCAGCAAGCTCTCCCTGCCCCGCACCGAAGTCATCCGGTGGGCCGGCGCCAAGGGACAGGAGATCGAGGGCCTGCTGACCTATCCGATCGGCCACGCCCCCGGGACAAGGGTCCCCCTGATCCTCAACGTGCATGGCGGGCCCGCCGGCGGGTTCATCCAGGGCTTTTCGGGCAACCCCGGCGCCTACCCTCTCGCCGCCTTCGCGGCCCAGGGCATCGCCGTCCTGCGTCCGAACCCGCGGGGCTCCACGGGCTACGGCTTCGCCTTCCGCATCGGGAACCGGGCCGACTGGGGCGGCGCCGACTACGAGGACCTCATGAAGGGCGTCGACAAGGTGATCGCCCTGGGCGTCGCCGATCCGGAGCGCCTCGGCGTCATGGGCTGGAGCTACGGCGGCTTCATGACCAGCTGGATCATCACCCAGACCCGCCGGTTCAAGGCCGCCTCCATCGGCGCCGCCGTCACCAACCTGGAGAGCTTCAACGGCACCACCGACATCGCGGACTTCGTCCCGGACTACTTCGGCGGGCAGGCCTGGGAGCAGCCGGAGGCCTACCGCACCCACGGCGCCATGACCGCCGTGAAGCAGGCCCGCACGCCATCGCTCATCCAGCACAACGAGGGCGACCTTCGCGTGCCCATCAGCCAGGGGTACGAGCTCTTCAACGCCCTCCGCCACCTGGGCGTGGAGAGCCGGATGCTCGTCTTCCCCCGCCAGGCCCACAGCGCCACGGAGCCCAAGGCCACCCTCAAGACCATGCAGACGAACCTCGACTGGTTCGTGGAGAAGCTCCTGAAGCGCCCCTAGCCCCGGGCACCCGCCAGCAGCCGGTCCACGAACCGGGAGCGCAGCTGCTTCGAGGCCAGGGCCTGCTTCAGGGGCGGGAGCTTCAGCACGGCGCCGAGGAGGCCCGCCACCGCCCGGTGGCCTCGGGTGGACTGGCCGTCCACCAGCAGCTCCGCGAGCGTGCCCCGCTCGATCGCCATCACCACCGCGCGGTGGGCGGTGGTGGAGGGCGGCAGGACGCGCGCTTCCCGGCGCCGCAGGCGCAGGGCGCCCTTCGCGCAGGCCCGCACGCAGACCCCGCAGCCCAGGCAGGGGCCGGGATCCAGCTTCGCCGTCTTCGAGGCCGGGCGGGCGGGGTCATGGGCCGAGACCAGGGACAGGGCCTCCACGGGGCAGGCCGACACGCAGGTCCCGCAGCCATTGCAGCGGTCACCCCCCAGCTCCGGGATCCAGTCCGTGGTGTGCACCGGGCGCATGAAGCCGAAGCGCCGCGCCGCCACCAGGGCCTCGCAGCAGCACCCGCAGCAGTTGCAGATGAAGCTCACGTCCCGGCGCACGTTCTCCCCGAACTGCACCAGGCGCCGTTCCCGGGCCTGCTCCAGCAGGTCCAGGGCCTCCGCGGGCTCCACCGCCCGGGCGGCCCCGTGGCGGGTGAGGGAGGCCGCGCAATTCCCGAAGGTCATGCAGATGTCCAGGGGGGCGTCGCAGGCCCGCCCCAGGTGGGACATCTTGTGGCGGCAGTAGCAGAGGCCCACCCCGATGGCCCCAGCCCCCTCCACCACCGCGCTGGCCCGCTCGTGGTCGAGGACCGTGAGGGCCTCGTCCCCAGGGATGGCGCCCTCGTCCACGAACACGCGGCCGAGCTGGGTCTCGCCGGTGGCGAAGAGGTCCCGGGCGAAGTCCTCCTGCACGTTGAGGTACTCGTAGAAGAGCTCCGAGAGGGCCTTCTGGTCCACGTCACCCCGGACCCGCATCATGGAGAACTCGAAGAAGCCCGCCATGGGCGGCGGCAGCACGTAGCGCGCCTCGGGCCCGTCCAGGATGTCCAGGAGCATGCAGCGCTCGGCGAGGCCCTCCAGCACCTTCCGCGCCTCGTCCTCGGGCACCTTCCAGAGGGCCGCGGCCCGGGCGGCGGTGAAGGGCCGGATGGGGACCTGGGCGAGGAGCGCGGCCTCCCGCTCGCTCACCAGCAGCTTGAGGATGCGGAAGAGCAGCTCCGTGGGCGGCGCGCCCTGGGGGAAGCGGTTCAGCCGCTCCGCCAGGCGGCCGTAGCCGCCGGGCACGCGTCTCAGAGTCCGATGGCCCATGGCGGCCCCCGGAGGATGTCTCAGGGTTCTAGAACAGCCCCAGGACGCGGCCCGTCTCCAGGTCCACGTCCACATCGAAGAAGCCCGGCCGCGTGGGCAGGCCCGGCATGGTGCTCATCTTGCCGAGGATCGGATAGACGAAGCCCGCGCCCAGGGAGGCTCGGATCTCCCGCACGGGGATGCGGAAGCCCTTCGGCTCGCCCTTGAGGGCCGGATCATGGCTCAGGCTGAGGTGGGTCTTCGCCATGCACACCGGCAGGCGGCCGTAGCCCAGGCGCTCGAACTCGGCGATGGTCGCCTCGGCCTCCGGGGAGTAGTCCACGCCGTCGGCGCCGTAGACTTCCCGGGCGACGGTCTCGATCTTCTCCTTGAGGGTGCTCTCCAGGGGATACAGGAAGCGGAAGTCCGAGGGCTGCTCGGCGGCGCGCATCACGGCCTCCGCCAGGTCCACGGCCCCTTCCCCGCCCTCGGCCCACACGCGGCAGACCACGGCGTCGAAGGCGCCGCCCTCCTCGATGGCCGCCCGGCGCACCCGGTCCAGCTCCACCGGCGTGTCCGTGGCGAAGGCGTTCACCGCCACCACCACCGGGATGCCGAAGCTGCGGGCCACCCGCACGTGGTGCAGGAGGTTGGGGAGGCCCTTCTCCAGGAGCTCGAGGTTCTCGTTCTGGTAGACGGCGTCCAGCTTCTTGCCCGCCACCACCTTCGGCCCGCCGCCGTGCATCTTCAGCGCCCGCACCGTGGCCACCAGCACCACCGCGTCCGGCACCAGGCCGCTGGTGCGGCACTTGATGTCGAAGAACTTCTCCATGCCCATGTCCGCGCCAAAGCCGGACTCGGTGACCACCACGTCCGCCAGTTTCAGGGCGATCTGGTCCGCGAGGATGGAGCTGTTGCCGTGGGCGATGTTGGCGAAGGGGCCCGCGTGCACCAGCACCGGCGTGCCCTCGAGGGTCTGCATGAGGGTGGGCTTCAGGGCGTCGCGCATGAGCACGGTCATGGCGCCGGCCACGCCGAGGTCGTCGGCGGTGACCGGCTCGCCGGCGCGGCTGAAGGCCAGCACCATGCGGCCCAGGCGGCGGCGCATGTCGGCGAGGCCCGAGGTGAGCGCCAGGATGGCCATGATCTCGCTGGCCACGGTGATGTCGAAGCCGCTCTCCCGGGCGTGGCCGGACTCCTCGGGGCCCTGGCCGAGGGTCACGCCCCGCAGGAAGCGGTCGCTGGTGTCCACCACGCGGCGCCACATGATGCGGCCGGGGTCGATGTCGAGGCGGGCGAAGCGCCGGCGCTGGTCGGGGTTCAGGGCCTCGGGGTCGTTGGCGGGCAGCCCCAGGCGGGCGAGGCGGCCCTTCATGTTCACCGCGAAGCGCCGCCGGCCTTCCTTGTCCTTCGGGCAGAGGCGGTCGAACAGGTCCTCGTCGTTGAGCTGGGACTCGTGGAACATGCGCGCGTCCAGGGCCGCGGCGGCCAGGTTGTGGGCCGCGGTGATGGCGTGGATGTCGCCGGTGAGGTGGAGGTTGAAGTCCTCCATGGGCACCACCTGGCTGTAGCCGCCGCCCGCGGCGCCGCCCTTGATGCCGAAGGTCGGGCCCTGGCTGGGCTGGCGGATGCAGGTGACCACCCGGCGGCCCAGGTGGGCGCCCAGGGCCTGGCTGAGGCCCACGGTCACGGTGGTCTTGCCCTCCCCCAGGGGCGTGGGGGTGATGGCGGTGACGTCAATGTACTTGCCCGTGGCCCGGCCCTCGAGGCGCTGGAGGACGTCGAGCCGCACCTTGGCCATGGAGGGCCCGTGCAGCTCGATCTCGCCGGGCTCCAGGCCGAGGGCTTCGGCGATGTGGGCGATGGGGTGGAGCCGCGCCGCCTGGGCGATGTCCAGGTCGGAGGGCACGGGGTGCTTCCGGATCAGGGAGGTGGTTTCGTTCAGGGTGGCGGTGGTGGCCATGGCAGGTCCCTCGAGCATGCGTCCAGGGACCAGACTAGGAGCCACGAGGCCCTTGGGCTGCTTGGGTTTGACCGCTGTCACAGGGACTGGCGGGGGCCGGGGGGGCCGAAAAAAGATTGGCGAAATAAAGGCGAATACCTTAGGGTTGAGCCATGGCCCGCCCCTCCCCCCTTTTCGAGTGCACCGCCTGCGGCGCACGCTTCCCCAAGGCCCTGGGGAAGTGCACCGCCTGCGGCGCCTGGGACGCCATCCAGGAGGCCCGGGGCGCCCTGGCCCGGGACCTGCGGCGCCACGCCAACGGGAGCGCCTACGCCCAGAGCGGCTACGCCGGGCCCGTCTCCCTCCTCGACGTCGAGCTCACCGACACCCAGCGGGAGGCCACGGGGCTCGCGGAACTGGACCGCGTGCTGGGGGGCGGCGTGGTGCCCGGCATGGTGGTGCTGCTGGGGGGCGAACCCGGCATCGGCAAGAGCACGCTCCTGCTGCAGTGGGCCGCCCGGGCCCCGGGATCCGTGCTGTACGCCAGCGGCGAGGAGAGCGAGCGGCAGATCAAGCTCCGCGCCCGCCGCCTCGGCGCCGAGAGCCCCGACATCCACCTGCTCGCCGAGACGGACGTGCACCGCATCCTGGAGGCGGCGGACCGCCTGCGGCCCCGCCTCCTGCTGGTGGACTCCATCCAGACCCTCTTCGATCCGGAGTTCGAGTCCAGCGCCGGCAGCGTGAGCCAGGTGCGGGGCTGCGCCCAGCGCCTTGCCCTGTGGTCCAAGGCCACGGGCACCCCCCTCGTCCTCGTGGGCCACGTCACGAAGGAAGGCAGCCTTGCCGGTCCGAAGGTGCTCGAGCACCTCGTGGACACGGTGCTGGCCTTCGAAGGCGACCGGCACCACCACCACCGCCTGCTGCGGGCCCTCAAGAACCGCTTCGGCGCGGCCTTCGAGCTGGGCGTCTTCGCCATGACCGAGCGCGGCCTGACGCCCGCGGAGGGCAACCCCTTCGTCCTCGACGCCGAGCCCCGCCCCGGCTGCGCCGCCACGGTGGTGCTGAGCGGCACGCGCCCGATGGTGGTGGAGATCCAGGCCCTCGTGGCCTCGGCCGGCCTGGGCATCCCCCGGCGCACGGCCCTGGGCCTCGATTCCCAGCGCCTGGCCATGCTCTGCGCCGTGGCGGAGCGCCGGGGCGGCGTGCAGCTCCACGACCGGGACGTCTACGTGAACGTCGCGGGGGGCCTCGAGGTCGAGGACCCGGCGGCGGACCTCGCGGTGATCGCCGCCCTCGCCAGCAGCGCCACGGGCCGGCTCCTGGCGGAGCGCTGCCTCTTCATGGGGGAGGTGGGGCTCACCGGCGAGGTGCGCCCCGTGGCCCAGCTCCCCCTGCGCCTCCAGGAAGGCGCGCGCCTGGGCTTCCAGCGGGCCGCGGTGCCGAAGCTCGGGCTGGAGGGCAAGGCGCCCCTGGAGGTGCTCGCCGAGACCAGCGTGGAGCGCCTGCGGATGCGGCCCTGGCTCGGGGGCGACGCCGAGGAGGCCTGAGGAGGCGAGGCAGGGTCTCAGGCCCGAAGCGCCGGGGGACGGCGGAGTGTGAGCCCGGACACACACGAATTGAGACTCAATCTAAGTCATTGAGTTCTCGGATCCCGCCATGCCCCGCCCCCTCCGAACGCTGGCCCTTCTTCCTTTCCTGCTCATGCCGGCGGCGGCCCAGGACGCCTTGGAGGCCAGGCCCTGCCGTCCCCTCTTCACCACCACCGCCGGGCTCACGGAACCGGGGGTGGTGGAGCTGGAGGCGGGCCTGCAGGGCACGGCCCACCGGGACGGCACCCGCCACGGCACCCTGCCCTTCCAGTTCAATCTCGGGATCACCGACTGGGTGGACTTCCGGGTGGGCAGCTCGGGCCACAACATCGTCCGGGATCCCCTGGGCCACGACATCCATGGGTGGGGTGATCCGCTCCTGGGCGGGCAGCTGCTCTTCGCGCGCCAGGCCCGGGCCGGCGTGGACGCGGGCCTGGCCGTCTGGCACAAGTTCCCCGCCGGCCGCAGGCGGGAAGGCATCACCAGCGGGGCGGTGGACGACACCGCCTTCCTGGTGCTGACCCGCGCGCAGGGGCGCTGGACCCTCGACGTGAACCTGGGGGCGAACTGGATCGGGCTTCCCGGGGGCGGCCGTCTGCGCCAGCCTGCGCTGTCCTGCACGGCCACCTGTGCCTTCGCCGGCGGCTGGAACGCCAGCCTGGACACCTACGCCCTGGGCGCCACGCCCGCCGGCCCGCGCACGGTCTCCTCCGTCCTGGCCCTGAGCCGGGACCTCCGGCCCGGCCTCACGGTGGACGTGGCGGTGGAGGCCGGGTGGACGCGCGAAGCCCCCCGGCTGGCGCTGAGCGCGGGGCTGGTGTGGCGCCTGGGCCGCTGGCGGCGGAGCGCCAACGGCCGCTGAGCTCCCGCCCTTCAGGCCCCCAGGCGCTGCAGGCCCGGATCCTGGGTGAGCTCCTCCATCAGGTCCCGGACGCTGACGAGCTCCCTCAGCCTTCCGCCGTTGGAACCGGAGAAGAAGAGGCCGGTCTCCGCGTCGCCGTTCCAGGCGTCCCCCAGGCGGTCGGCGATGCAGTAGCCCGCTTCCAGGGCTCCCCGGCCCTGGCCGCAGGGCTGGAGGCACCGGCTGACGCATCGCACGGGGGGCGCGGTGCCCGCCTCGAGGCGGGCCTGGAGCGCGGTGCGCACCCCCCGGGCCGGCAGGCCCACCGGCGACTTCATGAGCACGATGTCCTCCGGCCGGGCCTTCAGGATCGTGTCCTTGAACACCGGGTGGGCGTCGCATTCGAAGGTGCCGATGAATCGGGTGCCCATCTGCACCCCCGCGGCTCCGAGGGCGAGGAAGCGCCCGATGTCCGCGCGGTCCCACACGCCTCCGGCCACGAGGACCGGGAACTCCCCCCAGCGGTCCCGCTCCGCCAGGACCTCCGGCAGGAGGTTCTCGAGGCGGTGGGCCGGATCGGCGCAAAGCTCGGCGCTCATCCCCTGGTGGCCGCCGCTCTCGGGGCCCTCCAGCACCACCGCGTCGGGCAGGCGCCCGTGCTTGCGCTGCCACTGCCTGCACAGGAGGCCCAGGGCGCGCCCCGAGGAGACGATGGGCACCAGGGCCACGTCCGCGTCCCCCACCAGGGCGGGCAGGTTCAGGGGCAGCCCCGCGCCCGAGACGATGAGCTGCGCGCCGCCCTCGACGGAGGCCCGGACGGCCTCCTCGTAGCCCTCGATGGCGCAGAGGATGTTCACCCCCACCACGCCCCGGCCCCGGGCGCGCCGGCGGGCCTCGGCGAGGATGCCCTTCAGGACCTCGGGGGGGTTCAGGGCCGCGGAGCCGTCGGGCCTTCCGAGGCGCTTCGGGCTGCGGGCGGACGGATGGTAGGCCGTGCCGATGGCGGACACGAGGCCGACACCCCCGGCCGCGGCCACGGCCCCGGCGAGGCCTTCCCAGGAGACCCCGACGCCCATGCCGCCCTGCTGGATCGGATAGGCCACATCGAGGTTCCGGATGCGCAGGCGAGGCAGGGCGTCGGCGCCTCCGGCCAGGCCCGGGGCGAAGGCCGGATGGGAGCCTTCCCCCAGGGCATGGGGGGAGCGCGGACGCAGGCAGGCGGCCCCGGAACGGTGCGCCTCCCGCGCCTCCGCGGCGCTCTCCGCCTCGGCCACCACCGGGAGGCCGAGGCACTGCAGGGCCGCCACGTCCTCGCTCCGGGCCAGCAGGGCGTCGGCCCCCCGGGCCGCGGCCCGGCGGCCCTCCTCTACGCTGGCCACCGCGGCGATGCGGGGCAGGGCGGCGCGGCGCAGGGCATCCAGGGCGGGGGGCAGGTCGGCGGTGTGGAGCAGGAAGGCCACGCCGGCCTCCCGGGCCGCCTCGACGATACCGTCCGCGCCATCCCGCAGGCCCCGGAGGTCGAGGCCCAGGCGGGCCTGGCCCTTCAGCTCCGCGGCGAGTTCCTGCAGGCGGGCCCGGACCTTCGCCGCGTCCGGGAAGGCCTCGGTCCTCGGCAGGGCCCATCCCCCGGCCCGGAGCCAGGCGGCGGCCACGTCCAGGGAGCCCGGGGCGTTCCAGCCCTGGATCATCGGGAAGGTCGGCACGGGGAAGAGGGCTTCGGGCACGGGGACTCCGGGCATGCCGGAGTCCGGCGCGTTTCAAGGATCCCGCCAGGACGGCGTGATCCAGGACACGACTGTCCGGCTCAGCCCCTCACATCCCCTTGAGGAGCGCCAGCACCTGCTTGTCGTGGGCCTTGGTGTTCACATCGGTGACGATGTGCCGGATGACCCCCTCCTTGTCGATGAGGAAGGTCACCCGCTTGGCGATGCCGATGAGGGGCATCTTCACGCCGTAGGCGTTGATGATGGCCTTGTCCGGGTCCGCGAGGATCGGGAAGGGCAGGTCGTACTTCTTCGCGAAGGCCGCGTGGCTCTTCACGTCGTCGGCGCTGACGCCCAGCACCACGGCCCCCGAGGCCAGCAGCGCGCCGTGGCCGTCCCGGAGGGAACAGGCCTGGGCGGTGCAGCCCGGGGTGTCGTCCTTGGGATAGAAGTAGAGGACGACCGCGGACTTGCCCTTGTAGTCCGAAAGCTTGACCGTCTTCCCGTTCTGGTCTTGGGCACTGAAGGCGGGGGCGGGCTGGCCGGGCTGGGGGCCGTCGGCGGAAGGGGCGGAAAGGCTGAACATGGCGGCGACCGGAAGAAGGAGCATGGAGGATCCCATGAAAGGCCCCATCCTCCCATGGCCCGGCTCCGGAAGGGCCCGGGTTCCGGCGGACGGCAATCTGGACGCCGGGAGCGCGCTCCAGGCGTCCAGATGCCTCCCCGGCTTGCGGCTCAGGGGTTCGTGAGGTCCTTCAGGATCTTGGGGTCCTTCTCGTCCTGGGCCAGCACCGAGTGGCAGGTGGCGCAGTCCTGGCTGATCTTCTTGCCGCTGGCGGTCTTGTGCTCGTCGTCATGGCAGCGGAAGCAGCCGTCCACCTGGTTGTGGCCCAGGAAGGTGGGATAGGCGCCCCAGCTGATCTTCATGTGGGGCCAGACGTTGGAGTGGTAGATCTTCACGATCTCGGTGACGGCGTCGTTCACCGTGGCGGCCCGGGCCTTCAGCAGGTCGGGCTGCTCCTTGGCGTAGAAGTCGTTGATGGCCTGGCGGATCTTCATGGCCGCGTCCTCTCGGCTGGCGTACTCGCCCTTGAGGGCCTTCACCGCCTCCCGGCGGATCCAAGGCAGGGTGCGGTCGATGCGGCCGGCGGCCATGGAGGCGTTCACTTCGTCCTCGGGGAGGCGGTAGATGTGGGAGGGCCGGTTGTGGCAGTCCAGGCAGTCCATGGAGCGCCAGCCCGGCTGGGCCTTCTCCAGGGGCTTGGGGGCCTTGAAGACCTCCACGGTGCCGTCGGCCTTGGTCATCTCCACGTCGCCGATGGCCATGCGCTTCTCGTCCGCCTGGTAGCGGATCTTCACGCCGGGGTCCACGTGCCAGTGGATGCCGCGGGAGACGCTGCCCTGGGTGCCGCCCACGTGGAGCAGCAGGGCGGTCTTGATCTCGCTGTTCTCCGCGTCCTCCTGGAAGCGCGTGTAGACCCGGAGCCGGTCGCCCACGAACTTGGTGGGCCAGTGGCACTGCTCGCAGGTGTCCCGGGCGGGGCGCAGGTTATGCACGGGCGTGGGGATGGGCCGCTGGTAGAGGTTGAAGGCCACGGAAATGAGCTGCCAGGAGCCCGAGAGCTTGGATTTCACGAACCAGCTCGCGCCGGAGCCGATGTGGCACTCCACGCACTTCACCTTGGCGTGGGGGCTGCGCTGGTAGGTGGTGTACTCCGGCGCCATCACCGTGTGGCAGGCCGTGCCGCAGAACTTGGTGGAGCCCATCACCTCCACGCCCTTGTAGGTCGCCGTGGCGATGATGATGAGGTTCACCACAGACAGGACGGAAAGGATCATCGTCGTCCGGCGCACCTTTGCGGAATTGAAGTCCAGGACCAGCCATGTGTCCTCGGCGACTTCCTCCCCGGCCTCCAGGGCCTTCCGCTTCTTGCGCTTCGTCCACCAGATGCCGAAGGGGATGAGCAGGAGCCCGAGGACGAAGAAGGCCGGCACCACCAGGAAGGCCATGATGCCGATGTAGGGGGTGCCCGAGTAGCCCACCAGCTCGAACCCGAACAGGGAGAAGAAGATCACGGCGCTGACGGAGGTCAGCCAGACGCCGAACAGGCTGATCGGGTTCCTGGACATGTTGCGCAGGAAGTCTTTGAACATCAGAACCTCCGATGGGCAGGTGCCGGATCGCCCAAGCATAGGACAAAGCCGGACGTCAGAGGTCACGCTTCCCAATCCCGGCGCAGGTTGTGATCGCGGTCCACGGCCCGGCCTCCGGCCGAGCACACAGAACGCGAAGGCGGGCGGCCTCGGCCGCCCGCCTGTCCTCCCGCCCCGACTCAGTGGGTCAAGCGCGTGGTCATCGCGAAGATGATCAGGAGCAGCAGCAGCACGCCGATGCCGAAGAAGAGGTAGCCGAAACTCCGGGCGATGCCCTTCCAGGCGTCCCACTCGTCCTTCACGCGGACCTCGTCGAGGCGGCCCTCGGCGACCAGGCGGTCGTACCAGCGCTTGCGCTCGTGGAGCATTTCGCTCTTCGAGACGCGGCCGGAGAAGATGACCGTGTCCATGGGGAACTTCTCGAGCCGGAAGTGGGTGTTGAAGAAGTGCACCGTGAAGATGAAGCCGGCGGCGAGGAGGGCCTCGTCGGAATGGACGATGAGGGAGACGTTGATCATCCAGCCCGGCATGAAGCGGCTGAAGAACTCGGGGAACCACATGATCAGGCCGGACACTCCGATGGCGAAGACGCCCCAGAACACCGCCAGGTAGTCGAACTTCTCGAAGTAGGTCCAGCGGTCGAACTGGGGCTTGGGGCCCTTCCCGAAGAACCACTTGTTGTGGTCGATGAAGTCCTTGAGGTCCTGCTTGGTGGGGATCATGGAATCCGGATGGGCCATGGCCTTCCAGAGCCTGGAAAGCTCAAGCTTCCCGGTCTCGGGATTGCGCAGGTAGCCCCGGTGCTTCCAGAAGTGGCCCAGGGTGCTGAAGAGGTGCAGGCCGAAGTAGAGGAAGGTGATGACGGCCCCGAAGTGGTGCAGGGTCCGGGCGACCTGGGGCCCTCCCATGAAGTTGAACATGCCCTTGGCCCAGTCGGTGTAGTAGAACTTCAGCGGCATGCCCGTGAGCACCAGCAGCAGGAAGCTGGTGACCACCAGGAGGTGGAGGAAGCGCTCGAAGGGCTGGAAGCGCGTGAACTGCTCGTCGTCCTTGGCGATCTGGATCTTGGCCTCACGGAACTGCTTGGAGTCGTGGCGGTAGAGCCAGATGGAGCGGAAGAGCCAGAGGAGCGTGTGGGCGCCGAAGACCGTGAAGGTCCCCACCAGCAGGGAAGTCATGACGATGAACACCCAGTAGAGCTGGGGGTAGCTCTTCCGGTCCATGGGGTTGGCGTGGGGCGCGTAGCGGGCGAAGCTGGCATTGGCCTTGGCGTGGCACTGCTGGCAGGTGCCCACGATGTTCTTGGGCGAGAGCCGCGAATTCGGGTCCGAGGCCCGGAGCACGTCGTGGTGGCCGTGGCAGTCGTAGCAGGCGGCGACGTCCCGGGCGACGTTGGCCTTGCCGAGGGCCATGGCCTTGCCGTGGTAGGTGTCGCGGTAGTGCTCCAGGCGGTCCTGGTGGCACTTGCCGCAGGTCTGGTCGGCGACGGACTTGAAGTGGCCGCTGGTGGGCGCCTCGATCTGGTGGGCCGTGTGGCACTGGATGCAGACGGGGCCGCGGGGGTCGCCCTTGGCGAGCAGCTGCCCGTGGATGCTCTTGTTGTAGGTCTCCTCGACCTTCGTGTGGCACTTGCCGCAGGTCTTCGCGACGTTGGCGTGGTTGATGGGGGAGCTGCGGTCCACGCTGCGCTTGATGTCATGGACGCCGTGGCAGTCGTTGCAGCTCGGCGCCACCACCAGGCCTTTCTTCAGCAGGGCCTGCCCGTGCATGCTCTCCTGGTACTGGCTCTCCACCGCCGGGTACTTCATCTTGTATTCCGCGGTGAGGTCCTTGTTGGCGTGGCACTTCGCGCAGGTGAAGGGCAGGTTCATCTTGTAGACCGGCGAGTCGGTCTGCTTGACCGGCACGATGGCGTGGTTGCCGTGGCAGTCGGTGCAGCTCGCCGCGCCCGAGGCGCCCATGGCCGAGCTCATGCCGTGGATGCTGGCCTGGTAGATCTTGGCCTCGTCGGTGTGGCAGGAACCGCAGTCCACCTTGGTGTAGGGCACGCCGCCATCGGAGTGGTTCTCGGCCAGGGTCTTGTGGCAGTCCTTGCAGGCCAGGGAGCTGTGCACGGACTTCCCGAAGAGCGCCGCATCGACGAAAAGCGACTTCTTCCCGCCCTTGACGTCGATCTCGAAGTCCTTCTCCCCGTGGCAGTCGTAGCAGCCCTCCTTGGCCGCCTTCGGGGCCTTGGCGCCCTGCGCGGAGAGCGCGGCTGCGCCGAGCCCGAGGGCCACGGCGAAGGCCAGCGCGATCCGCGTGAACCCGGCGAGCGTCCCCTCGGCGAAGCCACGGCGGTCGGGTTGGTCGGTTCGGTTCCGGTGAAGCACGGCCTGCCTCCTCGATGTCCGTCCCGGGATCGGCCGCTGTGGCGTCGGCGCCGCGCGGCCCCGGGGCATGGGCGGGAACCCCCCGCCCTGAGGCGGTCGCGCCGCCCTGGGGCCATCCTGCGGGCCCCGGGCGCTGACCGCCGTCACAAGTGGCGCATCGCCGCGCCCGCTCGCCCGCTCGCCTGCCGGTCGACTCGATGAGTGGCTCCCCCGCGGCTGTGCGAGTCCGCGCGCCGACGCGGGCCTGCCCCGCCTCCCGGAACTCCGTCACAAGTGACCCCGCAGGGCCCGCGGGCGCCTGGACAGTCCAGCGGCGGCCCCTGAAAGTGGAGCGCGGGGACGGCGCGGGGATATCGGCGGCCGGATCCCGACCGAGGCGAACATGTCCGTCTTCACGGCTGGATTGCTCACGCTGATGCTGCTGCCTGGCGGCGGCGCCCCCAAGGCGCCGAAGGGGGAGGCCTGCGCGGCCTGCCACGAGGTGGATCCGGCGAAGTTCGAGCGCAGCGTCCACGGCAGCATGGACTGCCAGGACTGCCATGCGGCGACGAAGAAGCTGCCCCATCCGGACAAGATGGCGAAGGTCGCCTGCGCGGCCTGCCACGACGACGTGGTGAAGGCCTATTCCGGCAGCGTCCATGGCGTGCTGAAGAAGGACGGCATGGCGGACGCGGCCAGCTGCCTCTCCTGCCACGGGCCCACCCACGAGATCCTCCCCGGTTCCGACCCGGCCTCGAAGACCGCGAAGAAGAACCTCGCGGACACCTGCGGGAGCTGCCATTCGAATCCCGAGTTCCTCCAGCGCCACAAGATCCCCTTCGCGAAGCCGGTGGAAGCCTACCGGCTCAGCGTCCACGGCAAGGCCGTGGCCCGGGGCGAGGCGGCCGCGGCCTCCTGCTCGGACTGCCACGGTGCCCATGACGTGAAGTCGGGCCGCGACGCCCGCGCGGCCACGACCCACGAGCACGTCTCGCAGACCTGCGGGAAGTGCCACTCCGACGTCCAGGCGGCCTACGACGCCAGCGTCCATGGCCTGGCCGTGAAGGCCGGCGTGAAGGGGGCCCCCGTCTGCACGGACTGCCACGGGGAGCACAGCATCCTCGCGCCGTCGGAGAGCGGCTCCCTGGTCAATCCCGCGCGGGTCTCCACCGCCACCTGCGGCCGCTGCCACGGGGACGAGCGCCTGGCCGCCCGCTACGCCCTGCCCAAGGACAAGCTCCCATCCTTCGAGGACAGCTACCACGGCCTCGCCCTGAAGGGCGGCGCCCAGACCGTGGCCAACTGCGCCAGCTGCCACGGCGTGCACAACATCCTCGCCTCCACGGATCCGAAGTCCACCATCCACCCGACGAACCTCGCCCAGACATGCGGGCGCTGCCACGCGGGCGTGAGCGGGAAGTACGCCATCGGCCCCGTGCACCTCCGGCCCGGCGGGGGCGGCCCGGAGCATCCGGTGGTGAGGTGGATCCGCCTCGCCTACCTGGTGCTGATCCCCCTGACCATCGGCTTCATGCTGGTGCACAACGGCCTCGACTGGCTGGCCAAGCTCCGGAGGGGGCGCCACGGCCATGCCACCGGCGGCGAGGTCCCGCGCATGAACCTGAAGTTCCGCATCGCCCACGCCATGGTGGTGGTGAGCTTCGTGACCCTGGTGATCACCGGCTTCGCGCTGAAGTTCCCGGACTCCGCCTGGGTCAAGGCCTTCCAGGAATTCGATCCGACCTCCCAGTACCGCGGCCTCGTCCACCGCGTCGCCGCGGTGGTCATCACGGTCGCCACCGTCTTCCACCTGGTGCACCTCGCCGTGGTGAAGCACGACCGCGTGATCCTGAAGGAGCTCTGGCCGAAGCTCCAGGACGCGAAGGACATCCTGAACATGCTCAGGTACAACCTCGGGCTCTCGAAGGAGCGGCCCACCTTCGGGATGTTCGGATACCCCGAGAAGATGGAGTACTGGGCCTACATGTGGGGCACCGTCGTGATGGCGGCCACCGGCCTCATCCTCTGGGCGAACACCTGGAGCCTGCGCCACTTCCCCAAGTGGGTCACCGACGCCGCCACCGCCGCCCACTGGTACGAGGCCATCCTCGCCTCCCTCTCCATCCTCGTCTGGCACTGGTACCTGGTGATCTTCGATCCCGACGTCTACCCCATGGACAAGGCCTGGATCACCGGCAAGGCTTCCGCGGACCACGTCCGTGAGACGCGCCCCGCCTATTACCAGGCCCTGATGGCCAAGCTGGGCGCGAAGGAGGGCGAGGACGAGGCCCCGGGGGAGGCCGCACCGGAGGACAAGGCCTGACGCGCTGCCCGCGCTAAGCTCGGAACGCCACGGAGGCCGACATGAAGTCCATGACCGCATACGCGGAGCTGCAGCGGCCCCTGGAGGCCGGGCAGCTCCGCCTCAGCCTCCGGTCGGTGAACCACAAGTCCCTGGACCTCTCCCTTCGGCTGCCCGCGGCCCTCCACGCCCTGGACCCCGCCATCCGCGCGGAAGTCCGGGGCGCGGCCGCCCGGGGCAAGCTGGACCTCGCGGTGGACGTCCAGGACGAGCCCGGGCTGGAACCCCACATCAACCGTCCCCTGCTGAGGGCCATCGCGAAGGCCTGGGCCGAGGACGCCGAATGGCTGCACCTGCCGCCCATGACGGCGGAGGCCTTCTTCCGCATGCCGGGGGCCTGGCTGCAGCCCCCCGGCGACCTGGCCCAGCGCCTGGAGGCCGCGGTGCTCGAAGGCGTCCGCGCGCTGCTCGCCGCCTGGACCGAGGGCCGGTCGATGGAGGGCGCGCGCCTGCGCCCCGCCTTCGAGCAGGGGCTCGCGGACCTGCGCCGGCTCCGCGGGGTCCTCCAATCGGAGGCGGAGGCCCAGGCCGCGGAACTCCCGGCCCAGTACGCCGCGCGCCTCGAGCAGGTCCTCAAGGACGCCCAGCTCTCGGGGCAGCTCCCCGCCGAGCGGGTGGTCGCCGAGGCGGGCGCCCTGGCCGAGCGGCAGGACGTGCGGGAGGAGCTGGTCCGCCTGGCCGCGCACCTGGACGATTTCGAGGAGCGCCTGCGGAAGGACCGCCTCGAGGGCAAGGCCCTGGACATCTGGTGCCAGGAGGTGCTGCGGGAACTCAACACCTGCGGATCGAAGTGCAAGCGTATCGCCATGACGCGGGCCGTCATGGAGGCCAAGGGCGTGCTGGACCAGGTTAGGGAGCAGGCGGCGAACCTGGAGTAGGCAAGGGCGGAAGACCAGGGTTTGGCACGCCCTGGGCTCGTTCACGGGACCAGCCTGGTTCATGCCCCTGGCGCGCTGTCGCTTGCCCGCACCTTCAGCGGCCGCGGCCTAAGGCCGCCGCGACCGCTGAAGGTGCCTCTTGAAGGTCAAGGTCAACGTCAACGTCAAGATCAAGGTCCAGGGCCAGGGTCAGGGCAGCCTGGACACCGAGCCGGGCCGTTCGAGGCCTTTGACCTTCAAAAGGCATGCGAGTCCACCGTGGCGGCCCTATCGCCACGGCGGACTCGCATGCGGCCAAGCGAAGCGCGGCAGGTCGGAGATGAATCCACCGACCGCCCACTCCGATGGGCGAGTCGACAATGACCCTGACCACGACCTACCGCGGGATCGTCCCCGTCCGCTCCCACCGCGTCCACACCAGGAAGTGCCGCGCGCCGTCGATGAAGTTCATCAGCACGTCGCCGGGATGCCTGGGCACGTTGGCGTTCTGGTCGTCGTCGCCGCCTTCGCGGAAGCTCCACCAGACGAGGAAGGGCCGCCCGCGGAGGTGCTCCATGGGCACGTAGCCCCAGGCGCGGCTGTCCTGGCTGTTGTCCCGGTTGTCCCCCAGGGCGAGGACGAAGCCGTCAGGCACGGTGAAGGGGCCGAGGTTGTCGGCGTAGAGGTCGTTCACCAGGCTCTGCTTGCCCTGCCGGTTCACCCGCAGGATCTCGGGATCGGTGTGGGGCCAGAGGCCCGGCGGGGGCATGGCGGGGCCCAGGTCCCGGGCGAGGGGCCAGGGGCCCGGCTGGGGCTGGGGTCGGCCGCCCGCCACGTCCTGGCCGGGGATGATGTGGTGCTCCCATTCGCCCGTGAGGAGCCTCCCGTTCAGGTAGAAGCGCTTGTTCCGGATCTCGAAGGTGTCCCCGGGCAGGGCCGCCGCGCGCTTCACGTAGTCCATGTCCCGGTCCACGGGGTAGCGGAAGACGATGATGTCCCCGCGCTCCACCTTCCGCATGGGGAAGAGCTTCGCCTCCCAGTCCCACTGGGGCACCGCGAAGATGAACTTGTTGACCAGGAGGTGGTCCCCGATCATCAGCGTGTTCCGCATTGAGGCGCTGGGGATCGTGAACTGCTGACCCACGAAGGTCTTGAAGAAGACGATGAGGAGGACCGCGAAGCAGACCACCTCGAGGTTGTCCCGGATGGCGCCCTTGGCGGCGCCCTCGGGCAGCGGGGCCGGATCCTTCGGCTTGGCCATGGACGGGCTCCTCAGGCCTTGCGGCCGCGGGGCGGCGCGGGGGCGGGGGCGGGGGCGGCCGGGGCCTTGGGGGGAGCCTCGGTGAAGCCGCGGCCCACCAGGCGCAGCACCGGGACCCAGGCGCCCTTCCGCCACTCCAGGACCTCCGCGGTCCCGATGTCCGGGAGCATGAAGGTGCGGGTGCGGGGGCCCTTGCCGGGGCCCGGCTGGCATTCCACCCAGAGGCCCACGTGGGGAGCGTCCTTGGGGACCACGCGGTCCAGGTGGGGCGCGGTGCCCCGGCCGAGGACGCGGAACAGGGCCTCCTGCTTCTCCCCCCAGAGGGAGACGCGGTCCGGGAAGCCCTCGGGCAGCACGATCGCGGTCCGGTTCTGGGCATCGGCGATCCTGAGCCCCCCGTCCTTCGCCTCGAAGGCGAAGACGTCCTCGCCCTTGAGCCTGGTGTGGCGGTAGGTCCCGCGGATCACCCCCGCGCTGCCCGCCACCGGCTTCGCCCCCTCCACGCGGATCTGGAGCCGCGCGTCCTGGCGGGCCTGGCCCTCCAGGGAGGGGTCCTCGTAGGACAGGGTGAGCCCTTCCTCCCGGGGGGCGTAGACCATGGGGTCCTTGTCCTCGGGAAGGTAGCGGCAGCCCAAAGCCCCGGACAGGGCCAAGGCGAGCATCAGGGCGGAAAGTCGGGGGCGGGCCGGGATCATTTGGGTCCCTTCGAGAACTTGGCCATGAGGTCGAGGAGGGAGGCGCCATCCTTCACCGGGGCCGCCGGGGGGTCCGACCGCATCACGCGGGGCTCCGAAGGCCGGTCCGGCCGGCGGTCCGGCCGGGGCCTGCGCTCGCCCTGGGAACGGGACTCGCCGCCCGGACGCTCGCCCCCGGGCCGGTCGGGCCGCGGCTGGGGACGCGGTCCCCGGGGCTGGCCCTCGCGCTCCGGCCGGGGGCCCCGCGGCCCCTGGAAGGGCGGACGGGGGCCGCCGGGGCGCGCGCCCTGCCCTTCCGGCCGGGGGCCCTGCCCTTCCGGCCGCGGGCCGCGGCCCTCGGGGCGGGGTGGACGGGGATGGTGGGCGTGGGCGGGGGCCGGGAGGAGGGCCTTGATGCTCAGGGCGATGCGCTTGGCGGGGAGGTCCAGGGCGAGGACCTTCACCTTCACCACCTGGCCCACGCTGAGCTTGTCCGAGGCCTTCTTCACGAACTGGTGGCTGATCTCGCTGAGGTGCACCAGGCCGTCCTGGTGGACGCCCACGTCCACGAAGGCGCCGAAGTCCGTCACATTGGTGACGATGCCCTGGAGCTCCATGCCCACCTCCAGGTCCTCGGGCTTGTTCACGCCCTCCCGGAACTGCACGGCCTCGAACTGCTGGCGCGGGTCCCGGCCGGGCTTCTTGAGCTCCGCCAGGATGTCCTTCACGGTCTCCACGCCGAAGGTCTCGTCCACGAACATCTTCGGGTCCAGGGCGTCCAGCACCGCGTCGTTGCCGACGAGCTCGGGCACGGTCTTGCCCGTGAGCTGGCAGATGCGCTGCACCACCGGATAGGCCTCGGGGTGGACGGCGCTGGCGTCCAGGGGGTTCTCCCCGCCCCGGATGCGCAGGAAGCCCGCAGCCTGCTGGAAGGCCTTCTCGCCGAAGCGGGGCACCTCCAGGAGCTGCTCCCGGGAGCGGAAGGCGCCCTTCTCGAACCGGTGCGAGACGATGTTCTTCGCCAGGCCCTCGCCGATGCCCGCCACGTAGCTGAGGAGCTTGTAGGAGGCGGAGTTCAGGTCCACCCCCACGCGGTTCACGCAGGACTCCACCACGTCGTCGAGGCCCTTCTTGAGGGCGGTCTGGTTCACGTCGTGCTGGTACTGCCCCACGCCGATGGACTTGGGCTCCACCTTCACCAGCTCCGCCAGGGGGTCCTGGAAGCGCCGCGCGATGCTGATGGCGCCGCGCACCGTCAGGTCCAGCTCGGGGAACTCCTCCCGGGCGATGTCCGAGGCCGAGTACACCGAGGCCCCGCTCTCGCTGACGCTCACGCAGATGACGTCCCGGCGCCCGGTGTCCTTGAGCCATTCCTTGAGGAAGGCCTCGACCTCGCGGCCGCCGGTCCCGTTGCCCACGGTGACCGCCTCGATCGGGTACTTGGTGGCCAGGGCTTCCAGCGCAGCCCGGCTGCCCTCGAAGTCGCGCTTGGGCTCCAGGGGGTAGATGACCGCCTCCTCCATGAACTGCCCGAGGCGGTTGATCACTGCCAGCTTGCAGCCCGTGCGGATGCCGGGGTCCACGCCGAGGGTGCAGCGCTGGCCCGCCGGGGGCGCCAGGAGCAGGTGGTCCAGGTTGGTCTGGAAGACGCCGATGGCCTCCGCGTCCGCGGCCCGCTTGGCCTCCATGCGGACCTCCACCTCGATGCTGGGGGCCAGCAGCCGGTCGAAGGCGTCCTCCGCCACGGCGTGGAGGTGGGAACGGTAGCCCGAGGCCGGGTTCACGGGGACCGCGGCCACAAGGCGGCTCACGAGGTTCTCCCGCTCCACCTCCAGCTTCACGGTGAGCACCTCCTCCTTCTCGCCCCGGCGCAGGGCCAGGAGCCGGTGGGAGGGGATCTTCCGGATGGGCTCGCTGAAGTCCCAGTAGGGCTTGAAGCGCAGCGACTCCTTCGATTCCTTCTTCTCCTCCCGCAGGGTGGACTTCAGGACGCCCTTGTCCTTGAACTCGTGGCGGAGCATCTGGCGCAGGTCCGCGTCCTCGGCGAGGCGCTCGGCGAGGATGTGGCCCGCGCCCTCCACGCACTCGCTGGCGGTGGCCAGGCCCTCCTCGCCCTCCTTCATGAAGGGGGCCGCCAGCATCAGCGGATCGGCGCCGGTGGCGTCGGCGAGCAGGGCGTCCAGGAGCGGCTCCAGGCCGCGCTCCCGGGCCACCATCGCCTTGGTGCGCTTCTTGGGCTTGTAGGGCAGGTAGAGGTCCTCCAGCTCGGCCTTCACCCAGCAGGCCTCGATGCGGGCGCGCAGCTCGTCGGTGAGCTTGCCCTGCTCGTGGATGGACTTCAGCACCGTGGCCCGGCGGTCCAGCAGGTCCTTGTAGTAGGCGACGCGGTCCTCCACGGCGCGGATCTGGACCTCGTCCAGGCTGCCGGTGAGCTCCTTGCGGTAGCGGGCGATGAAGGGCACCGTGTTGCCCTCGGCGAGGAGGGCCGAGGTCGCCGCCACGCTCGCGCGCGGCAGCTTCAGCTCCGCGGCGATGCGGGTGAGCAGCTGGTCCTGCACCACGGCCTCGTCGCCGCGGAAGGCCTGGTTGGAGCCCTGGGAACGCTCCCGCCGGGGGCGTTCCCGGCGGGGCTGGGCCGGGTCGGCGCCGGAGGGCGCAGTGGAAGCTTCCGCGGAGGCGGGTTGCTCCGGGGCGGACGCCGGGGCGGCGGGGGCGGCTTCCGCAGGCGGTTCCGGGACGGCGACGGGTTCAGCGGCGGCAGCCGGCGCAACGGCAGCCGGTTCAGCGACGGCGGCCTGCTCAGGGGCAGCGGCCGGTCCGGCGGCGGCAGGTTCAGCCGCGACGACGGGTTCAGCCGCGACGACGGGTTCAGCCGCGACGACGGGTTCAGCCGCGACGACGGGTTCAGCCGCGACGACGGGCTCGGCAGCGACGGTGGGCTCGGCGGCCCGGGGCGCGGGCTCGGCCGCAAGCGCTTCGGGCCGGTCCGGAGCGCCTCCGGCGTCCAGGGCGGGCGCCGGAAGGACGGGCTCGCCGGCCTCCGGGACGGGCGCCGCGGGGGCGGCCTCCTGAAGGGGCTTGTGCTGTTCCTGCATCGGGTCCTGCTCGTGCATCGCCTTGCGCTCCTGCCGGGGCCCGCCGGGCCAAAGGCGCATGATACCGCGAGGGCTCCGGGGCCGTCGCCGCCGGACTTCCCACTACACTGGCCCCATGGCCATCCAGCCCCTCCACAAGTTCCGGGTCGTCGATCTCTCGCGGATCCTCGCCGGGCCTTTCTCCACCCAGCTGCTGGCAGACCTGGGGGCCGACGTCCACAAGATCGAGCCCCTGGACGGCGATCCCACCCGGGGCTGGGGCCCGCCCTTCGACCCCGTGGACGGGGAGAGCGCCTACTTCCGCTGCGCGAACCGCGGCAAGACCAGCGAGGCCCTCGACCTCCACGAGCCCTCGGGCAAGGCCCGCCTCCTTGAACTGCTGAAGGACGCCGACGTGCTGGTGGAGAACTTCCTCCCCGACTCGGCGGCCCGCCTCGGCCTCACCTGGGGCAAGCTGCACGCCCAGTTCCCGAAGCTCATCGTCGCCTCCATCCGCGGCTTCGCCTCGGACGTGGAGGCCTCCCGCCGGGCGGGCTACGACTTCATCCTCCAGGCCGAGAGCGGCTGGATGAGCATCACCGGCGAGGTGGAGGGGCGCCCCATGAAGATCGGCGTGGCCCTGGTGGACGTGCTCGCCGCCCTCTACACCGCCAACGGCGTGCAGGCGGCCCTGCTCCACCGGGAGCGCACGGGCGAGGCCCTCCACGTGGAGGTGCCCCTCATGGAGGCCGCCCTCGCAGGGCTCGTGAACGTGGGCTCCGGCGCCCTGCTCACGGGACGGCCCCCCAGGCGCTACGGCAACGCCCACCCCCAGATCGTGCCCTACCAGACCTTCCGCTGCCGGGACGGCGAGGTGGCCATCGGCGTGGGCAGCGACAAGCAGTTCGAGATCCTCGCCCTCTGGCTGGGCCTGGACCTCGAGGCCAACCCCGGCTGGCGGGTCAACCGCGGGCGGGTGGAGGACCGGGAGCGCCTCATCGGCGAGCTGGAGGCCCGGCTGGCGGACCGGGGCGTGGAGGAGATCCTCGAGGCCTGCGACGCCGACGCCATCCCCGCCAGCCGGGTGCGCACGGTGGACGACGTGCTCTTCCGCCAGGCGGGCCGGCTGCACCACCTCATCCAGCCCCTCTTCGACGAGGAGAGCGGCCGCATGGTGCCCTCCCTGGCCACGCCGGTGCTTCTCAACGGCCAGCGGGCCTGTTCGAGCCGCGTGCCGCCCCGGCGCCCCCGTGGCTGAGCCCCGCACGGCCCGCCGCGCGGGCGGGCTGCGCCGACTCGCCGCCGCCCGGCGGGGGCCGGAGGGCCGGGACGCCGAGGCCGCGGAGCGGCTGGCGGCGGCGTGGCCCCTGGTGGTGGGGGCGGGCCTCGCCGGCCGCACCCGCCTCCTCCGTGTCCGGCGGGGTGTCCTGGTGCTGGGCGCCTGGGACGTCGCCAGCATCCTGCCCCTCCGCCAGGCCGCCGAGGCCGCCTGGCCCGAAGTGCGCGCACGGGTGCGGCGGTTCACGGGCCTGGACCTCGCGGGCCTCGTGGTGGAGCCGTGCGATCCGCCGCCGCCCCCGGAAGCCCGCGCGGCCTCCTCCGACCCCCTCCGCGCCCTCGTGGGTCTGCTCCGCCGCCGGCCGTAAGGCTAGCCCTCCCCGGCGGGTCGCACCCGGAAGGCGAAGACGCGCTCGATCTCCAGCCCGGGGAGCATCCGCCGGGGCGGGAGGCTGAACTCCAGGGACGGCAGGGCGTCCTGCGCCAGGCCGGCCAGGACGTGGTCGCGGACCTGGGCATAGAGGGCGCGCCGGGCCTCGAGGTCGAGGGGATCCTCCGAGAGGCGCAGGAGCCCCCATTTCGCCTCGAGGTAGGTGCGGTTCACGAGCCAGCTCACGTTCCGGTCCTTGATCCTCGCGTGGGCCGTCCGCGCAGCGTCATCGTGCCGGATGGCCTCCATACCCGCGGCGGGGAAGTTCCCCCGGCGGAGCCCCGCCCACTTCAGGCGCCGGTAGAGGTCGCCGTCCTCGTTCCCCCAGCCCTCCAGCGCCTCGTCGTAGCCGCCCGCGGCCTCGAAGGCCGCGCGGGGGACCAGCACCGTCCCCACGAGGTCGGGGGTGGGGTCCTCCGGCCGCCAGTAGGCCTCCGGGTGAAGCAGGGGAAAGACCCGCGCGCCGAAGTCCTCCGGAAGCAGGACGTCGGCGTCGATGAAGGCGAGCCAGGGCGACTGCGCGGCCCCGGCCCCGGCGTTGCGGGCGGCGGAGATGTTGAAGTGCGGCCGCCCCGGCATGCGGATCACGGACACGCCGGGATGGGCGGAGGCCACCCAGTCCCCGGCGCCGTCGGGGCAGGAGTGGTCCACCACCACCACTGCCGCCTCCGGCTGGACCACCCAGGTGGGGAGGCTGCGCTTCAGGTGGGCGAGGCGGCCCATGCAGGTGGTGATGAAGGTGACGAGGGGCATGGTCGAGGACACCGGAGGGGCCTCCAGTTCAACGCCCCCGGGGCCCGGCGTCCAGGCGGGGGGCCCCGAGGAATTCCCCGTGGACCCCGCCCGCGTCTTTCGGTAGGCTGGAAGCCTTCGGGGCGTGGCTCAGCCTGGTAGAGCGCTCGGTTCGGGACCGAGAGGTCGGAGGTTCGAATCCTCTCGCCCCGACCAATCCCGCGAGAGGGACCCTTCGGGGTCCCTTTTCATTCCTGCCCCGCCCGGGCCTGAGGCCGCATGCCGCGGCGCGAGGCTTTGGATCGGGCTCGAAGCATGGGAGACTTGGGTTTCGCCCGGGGGCCCCTGCACCATGACGGATGCCTGCACGATCCTGACGACCTGCGGGAGCGAGGAGACGGCCCTCACCATCGCCGCGGCCCTGGTGGACCAGGGATTCGCCGCCTGCGTGAACATCCTCCCGAACGTGAAGAGCTACTACTACTTCAAGGGCGAGACCCAGCTCGACGAGGAGGTCATGCTGGTGATCAAAACCACCACGGACAACTTCGCCAAGGTGAGCGAGGTGATCGCGGACCTGCACACCTACGAAGTGCCCGAGATCGTGATGTTCCCCATCGCCGCGGGGAGCGCGCCCTTCCTGGACTGGATCCGCACCTCGGTGAACCGGCTCGTTTGAGGCTTCAGGCTTTGGCCCTGAGGCTCTAGCCTGGAGGCTGAACCGGCCCGGGGCCGACCCCGGGGCCCAGCGTCCAGAGCCCGCCATGGAAAAGACCCTCAGCCTCGAGTTCCTCCGCGTGGTGGAGGAGGCCGCCATCGCCTGCTCCCGGAGCATCGGCCACGGCCGGCGCAAGCACAGCGACAAGCTCGCCGTGGAGGCCATGCGCAAGGCCATGGAGCAGGTGCGCATGGACGGCACCATCGTCATCGGCGAAGGGGAGCGGGACGAGGCACCCATGCTCTACGTGGGCGAGAAGGTGGGCATGGGCGCGGGGCATCCCGAGGTGGACATCGCGGTGGACCCCCTCGAAGGGACCAACCTCTGCGCCACCGGCGCCCCCAACGCCATCGCCGTGCTCGCGGCCTCGGAGAAGGGCGGCCTCCTCCACGCACCGGACCTCTACATGGAGAAGCTGGTGGTGGGGCCGGCGGCCAAGGGCAAGGTGGACCTGGACGCCCCGGTGATCGACAACCTCCAGGCCATCGCCAAGGCCCTCGACCGCAGGATCGGCGACCTCACCGTGAGCGTGCTGGACCGCCCCCGCCACGAGGCCCTCATCGCCGACATCCGCGCCGCGGGCGCCCGCATCCAGCTCATCGGCGACGGCGACCTGAGCGCGGCCATCTCCGCGGCGGTGAGCGGCACCGGGGTGCACGCGGTCATGGGCATCGGCGGCGCCCCCGAGGGCGTCCTCAGCGCCGCGGCCCTGAAGTGCCTCAACGGCGAGATCCAGGGCCGCCTGAAAGTCGACACCAACACCGCCAGCCGCGAGAAGGCGGAGGAGATGGGCGTCGACTTCGGCCGGATCTACGGCACCGACGACCTCGCGCCTGGCAGGCAGATCATCTTCGCCGCCACCGGCGTCACCACCGGCAACCTCCTCCAGGGCGTCCGCTTCTTCGGCCACGGCATCCGCACCAGCTCCCTGATCCTCACCCACATGCACCGGCAGGTTCAGTTCATCGACACGGTGCGCGTGGACGACCGCGACGGGGTGACGGTGAGGTTCTAGGGCCCGATCGAGAACCGGAACCGCCCCAGCCCCAGGGGCGGTTGCCTTCTTGCCCGTCCAGGCCCGGAAGGCCCGAGGGAACCAAACCTGTCGGCTCGCCACCCTCTCTGAGAGCGCAGGAGCGCTCTACGACCGGAGCGACCATGAAGACCGCCCTATGGCTGTCCCTGGCAGCGGTGTGCCTGCAGGCTCAAGAATCCCCAAGGTTCGCCATCTCCCTGCTGGCGGACCAGATGAAGCCCGCGGCGTCGGTCTTCTACGCCTCCAACGCAGATGGCCAGCCCATCAAGTTCGAGGACGCCATCGGCACCCTGCGGGGCCTGGCGCTCCGCATCAGCCACGAGGTCTTCCAGGCCGGACCAGGGCTCGTCTCCGTCGATGCGACCCATCGCTTCAAGAGCAGGTCCCTCTCCCGGCAGCTGGTCAACGGCCAGCCGGACGCCTATCCCTTCGCGCCCAAAGAACAGTTCGGCTACAGCTACCTCGCCGTCGGCGGCGAATGGAGCCTCCGGAGAACCCTGGAAGGCGGCATCGGCGCGGAGGCGCGCATGGAGGGCCTGGATCGCCGCCGGGACTACCCGGTCCTCGATCCGGGCCTGCCAGCCTTCGCGAGCGAGGACCAGAGCCACCAGGTCCGGCCTTGGCTCAGGGCCCACCTGGCCTACAACCTCCAGGGGCTGCGCCTCCATCCCTTCCTTCGCGCGGAGGCAGCCTGGGCCCTCACCCACCGCAAGGCGTCCGATCGCACTCCGATGTCCTTGAATTCGGACCTCCGGCCCCTCGCTCCCCAGTTCCAGATCGCCCTCGCCGGCGGCATTCGCCTCTGACGCGGTTCACGCCGGCCCGGGCGGATCGTGGAGAATGGACTCTCCAGATCCGAGACATCCATCCCGCAGGAGCGGCCTCCTTGCCTGAATCCTTCAAGTCGCGCTGCTGGCGCTGGACCTTCAACTTCTGGCCCTGCTACCGGGGCACGGGGGGCCGGGTCACCTACATCGCCTCGGACTGGCGGGAGGCCCGCATCAGGCTGCCCCTGAACTGGCGCACCCACAACTACGTCGGCACCATCTTCGGCGGCAGCCTCTACGCCTCGGTGGACCCCTTCTACATGCTCATGCTCATCCACAACCTGGGGCCGGACTACGTCGTCTGGGACAAGGCCGCCACCATCCGCTTCCGCCGCCCCGGGCGGTCCACGCTCACCGCCACCTTCCGCCTCGACGAGGCCGAACTCCAGGAGATCCGCGACCTCCTGCGGGACCTGCCCAAGGTGGACCGTACCTACACGGTGGAGCTGGTGGACAGGGACGGCACGGTCCACACCACCATCGAGAAGGTCATCCACATCGGGAAGCGGGCCTGAGGCCTACTTCACCACCTCGCCGGCCCGCACGAACCGGACCTCGGCCTTCGAGGCCGGAATGAGCTTCTCCAGCGCCGCCACGGTCTCGGGGTAGATGTGGCCGATGGCGATGGCCTCGCCGTCCTTCTTCGCCAGGGCCACGGCCCGCTCCCACTGCTTCCGGATCTCCTCGAAGTCCTTCGAGTCGTCCAGGAACACCTTCCGCGAGGCCGAGGGCAGGCCCAGCGCCTTCGCCACGTCGTAGGCCACGGTCTCCTTGGTGGTCCGGCTGTCCACGAAGTAGAGCTTCCGGCCCTTGAACTCCTCCAGCACGGTCCTCATGCGGGCGCGGTCGGCGGTGAGCTTGCTGCCCATGTGGTTGTTGGCGCCGGCGATGAAGGGCACCTCCGCCAGGGCCTTGCGGGTGCGCGCCCGCAGCTCCGCCTCCCCCAGGCTGTCCAGCAGCGCATCTGGGCCGGGGTTCTTGTCCTCCCGGCCCTCCATGGGCAGGTGGAGGATGACCTCCTTGCCGGCCCGGTGGGCGATCTCGGCGCTCGCCTTCGTGTGCTCCTGGTAGGGCAGCACCGCCACGGTGAAGGGCACGGGCTGGGCCACCAGCCGCGTCACCAGCTCCGGTTCCGCGTAGCCGAGGTCGTCGATGATGATGGCGAGCCTGGGCAGAGGGGGCTCCGGGGCCTTCGCCTCCTTCGGCGGGGCCGGCCTGGGCTCCGCCCCATGGGGCTTCGCGGGCCCCGGGCCGGGCTCGGCCTTCAGCGGCGCGGCCTTCCGCGGCGGCGCATTGCGGTCGCAGCCCAGGTGCCCGAGGGCCGCGCCTAGCCCGATGCCGACCAGCAGGACCGCCAGCGCCCAGCCCACCAGGGCCGGCGTGCTCAGGCCCCTGCCGCGTCCCCGGGACGGCCTGGCCACGGCTCAGGCCACCTCGCCGGCGGGGGCGGGCCTCAGGGAAGACGGCCGCAGGAACTGGGCCGTCTTGGTCGCGGCCTTGTCTCCGGCCTTGGGGTCGGGCTTCGCCTCCAGCAGGGGCAGCACCTTCGGCAGGGGATCCTCGGCGGGCTTCAGGCCCCGCAGGACCGTGGTGGGCTCCACCCCGGCGCGGTCCAGCTTCTCGCCCCCCGCGCCGACCCAGCGCTTCGTCACGATCTCCACCGCGCCGCCCTGGCGCAGGGCGAGGCGCGTGCGCTCCACGCCGAGGCCCGCGCTCCGCTCCCCGTAGAGGGGAAGGCCGGCCTTCTTCAGCGCCGAGGCCAGGGCCTCCGGGGCGCCCCAGGTGCCGGGCCCGAGGAGCACCACGGCCCGGGCGAAGGGCGCCAGCCCCGCGGGGGCCGTGGAGAAGGGCGTCTCCTTGACCTCTCCGTCCCGGCCGGCCGCCTCCTGCACCGTGGCCAGGGGGAGGGCCGCGGCCGTGAAGCAGCCCGCGGCCTTCGCGGCCTCGGCGAGGTCCCCGCCCATGCACACGCGCAGGTCGAGCACCAGGGGCAGCCCGCGGTCCGCGCCGGCGAGGGCGGCCTTCAGCTCCTCCCCCCGGCCGGGCCCGAGGTCCGGCAGAGCCACCACGGTGGCCTTCTCCTCCCTGCGAAGGGACACGGCGGCGCGGACGGGCCGCGCGCGGTAGAGCTTGACCTGGGAGGAGGCGGTGGCGCCGCTGGCGTAGCGCAGCAGCGTGAGCTCGGAGCCCTCGGCCCCGCGCATGGCCCGCTCCAGGGACCAGGCGCTCATGTCCTTGAGGGACTCGCCGTTGATGCGGCGGATCACGTCGCCGGTCTGGAAGCCCGCCTCCGCGGCCGGGGAACCGGGGCGCACCGCCACCACCTGGGCGTAGATGCCCCGCTTGAGGACTTTGAGCCCCGTGTCCGCGGGGCCGGGATCGGGGAGACGGAGATCCTCGGGGCTCAGGAAGGCGTTGAGGGGATGGGCCCGCTCCAGGGTGGCCAGGAGCCCGCCCTGGACGACCTTCTCCATGTCCGGACGGTCCACGTAGTTGTCCCGCACGATGCCCAGCACGTCCTGGATGTCCGCCAGGCCCGCCAGGGGATCCTGGGCCCCGGCCTTGGCCTCCTGCCGCGCAGCCGGGCGGGGCGACCGGGACTCCCCGAGGTTTTGCATCACCACCGGCCAGGAGTAGAGGGCCACCAGGGGCAGGGAGAGGAGGGAGAGCACGGTGCGCTGGTGCATCGGACTAGTGTAGGCCGGAGACCCGGAAAGTTCCCGGGACTTCCGCCCCCTCAGGCCGTGGACGGCACAAGCGGGACTGGCGGGCCGTCCAGGAATGCGCTGGTCGCCCCGCAAGTCCCGCTAGCCCTGGAACCAGGCGGAGCCGCTGGAGAACCCCTTGGACTTGGCATGCACCTGCGCGTGGCGCGCCAGGGCCAGGTCCACCAGCCGGGAGAGCAGCTCCCCGTAGGAGACGCCGCTCGCGGCCATCATCTTGGGGTACATGCTGATGCTGGTGAACCCGGGGATGAGGTTGATCTCGTTGAGGAAGACCCGCCCGGTGAGCCGCTCCAGGAAGAAGTCCACCCGCGCCATGCCGTAGGCGTCCAGGGCGCGGAAGGCGCTTGCGGCCTGCTTGCGCACGAGGTCGGCCAGCTCCGGGGGGATGTCCGCGGGGATGGCGGTGGTGCTCTTGCCGGCGATGTACTTGTCCTCGAAGGTGTAGAACTCGTCAGCCACGAGCACTTCCCCGGGCGCGCTCACGAAGGGGTCGTCGCCCCCCAGCACCGCCACCTCGATCTCCCGCACGTCCAGGCCCTGCTCCACCAGCACCCGGCGGTCGAAGGCGAAGGCCCGGTCGAGGGCGGCGGGAAGGTCCGCGGCGGCCTTCACCTTCTCCACCCCGATGGAGCTGCCCAGGTTCGCGGGCTTGATGAAGAGGGGCAGCCCCAGGGGCGCGCAGGCGGCCAGGCAGGCCTCCCGGTGGGCGGCCCAGCGCTCCTCCGTGAGCCCCGCGTAGGGCACCACGGGGAGGCCCTCGGACTCCCAGATGCGCTTGGTGATCCACTTGTCCATGCCCGCCGCCATGGCCAGCAGCCCGGCGCCGGTGTAGGGCCGGTGCAGCAGCTCGAGGTAGCCCTGGATCTGGCCGTCCTCGCCCCCGGCGCCGTGGAGCGCGTTGAAGAAGACGTCCGGCAGCGGATGGTCCTCCGCCCCGGCCTCCAGGGGCAGGAAGGGGTGGGCGCAGCGGGCCGGCTGCTCCCCCGCCGACAGGCGCTCGAAGGGATCCCCCAGGACGGCCCAGACGCCGTTGCGGGCGATGCCCAGGGGCCGCACCTCGAAGCGGTCCGGGTCCAGGTGCTGGGCGATGGACCTCGCGCTGACGATGGAGACTTCGTGCTCGGGGCTCTCCCCGCCGAAGAGGAGGCCGATGGAGAGGCGGGCGGCGGTCATGCGCCCAGGATAGCGGCCCTCCCGGCCCGGGACCTTCCGGTGGCATCCCCGGCGGGGGATGACGGAACTTTTCCGGGGGCATGGCGGTCCCATGACCCATGCCCCCCGGAAGGGGCCTACCCTACAGCACGCCATCCCCGAGGTGATCCATGCGCGCGATCTTCGCCGCCGTCCTCCTCTGCGCCGGCATCCCGGCCCTGCGCCCCCCCGTGCCCGCCCGGCCGCCCCAGGAACCCGCCGCGCCGGTGGAGCGCCCGGCCCGGCCCCTGGCCGCGCCCCAGGCCGCGCCCCAGGCCATCGCCCAGGCCCGGCCCGCCATCCAGGTGCCCGGCCCCGACGGCAAGGCCGTGCCCGCCCGCCTCCGCGACCTCGCCATCGACGTGCAGGTGGTGGGCAACCTCGCCGTCACCACCTGGGACTTCACCCTCTTCAACCCCCAGGACCGCATCCTCGAGGGCGAGTTCGTCTTCCCCCTGGGGGACGGCCAGACCGTCTCCCGCTTCGCCATGGACGTCAACGGCACCCTGCGGGAAGGCGTTGTCGTGGACAAGGCCAAGGGCCGCCAGGCCTTCGAGGAGATCGTGCGCCGGGGGGTGGATCCGGGCCTGCTGGAGAAGCTGGAGGGCAACGTGTTCCGCGCCCGGGTCTACCCGATCCCCGCCCGCGGTTCCAAGCGCGTGGTGATCGCCTACGAGCAGGAGCTGGGGGCCTCCTCCAATGCGCCCTCCACCCTGCGCTACACCCTGCCCCTGGACCTGCCGGCCCCCGTGGACCGCTTCCGCATGAAGGTCGAGGTCCTCGAGCAGGCCCTGAAGCCCGTGGTGGAGGGCAGCCCCTTCGAGGGCTTCGAACTGAGCCCCTGGCAGAAGGCCTTCCGCGCCGAGGGCGAGCGCCGCGACTTCCAGCCCGCGCGGCCCCTGGTGCTCGACGTGCCCCGGCCCCCGGACGCCTTCGGATCCTTCGTGGAGGACGCCGCGGACGGCCGCTACGCCTACGCCTCCCTCCTGCCCCTGGCCAGGCGTGCGCCCAAGGCGGCGCCCCGCCGGATCCTGGTGGCCTGGGACGCCTCGGCCTCCGCCTCGAAGCGGGACCGCGCCAGGGAGCTGGATCTCCTGGGGCGGTACCTCAAGCGCCTGGGCCATGCCGAAGTGGCCCTCTGCGTCTTCCGGAACGAGGCGGAGCCCCTGCGCCGCTTCCACGTGGCCGGGGGCGACGCCTCGGAGCTGCGGCGCGCCCTTGAGGCCGAACCCCTGGACGGCGCCACCACCTTCGGGGCCCTCAGGCTCGACCAGGAGGCCGCCGACGAGGTCCTCCTCTTCAGCGACGGCCTGAGCACCCTCGGGTCGAACGAGGCGCGATTCCCGGACGCGCCCCTGGTGGCGGTGAACTCCGCCGCCGTGGCGGCCCCGGCCTTCCTCCGCGGCCTCGCCGAGGAGCGCGGCGGGGAGCTGGTGGACCTCGCAGGCGGCACCGTGGACGAGGCCCTCGAGGCCCTGCGCACGCGGCCCCTGGCCTTCCTCGGCGCCACCGTGGAAGCCGGGCGTGTCACGGACCTGCTGCCCGCCAAGGGCGCCCTGGTGCGGGGCGCCTTCGGCCTCGCCGGCAAGCTCGGCACGGAGACCGCCACCCTGCGCCTGGCCTTCGGCCACGGCCGCACGGTGGAAATCACGAAGACCGTCACCCTCGGCCAGGGCAGCGCCGCCCCGGCCCGGCGCCTGTGGGCCCAGAAGAAGCTCGCGGACCTCGCCCGGGACCCCGAAGGCAACCGCGCCGTCATGGTGGACCTGGGGACCCGGTTCTCCATCGTCACCGAGGGCACCTCCCTCATCGTGCTGGACAGCCTGGAGGACTATGTCCGCTACCGCATCGAGCCTCCCGCGGACATGCGCGAGGCCTACTTCCAGCGCGTCAAGCAGGAGGCCTCGTCGGCCCAGCGCCAGGAGCGCGACCGCCTCGACCAGGTGCTCCAGCAGTGGAAGGAGCGCCAGGCCTGGTGGGAAAAGACCTTCAATCCCCCGCCGGTGAAGGACAAGGGGCAGGCCATCGCGGGCGGGGAGCGTGGCGGTGTCCTGGGCGGCGTCGCAGGCCAGCCTCCGCCTCCCCCGCCTCCGCCTCCCCCGCCTCCGCCGGCCGAGGCCCCCCGGCCCTCGCCCGCGGTGGCCACCGAGGCCCTGGCCGACGCCGCCCCGGCGGCCCCCCGCGCCCAGCACGCCCGGATGGCGAAGACCGCCGCCAAGCGCGATGCCGGGCCGGGCTCCCGGGAGCTCGACCAGTCCGAGCGCAAGGAGGAAGCCGACGACCGGCGCGCCGCCGCCATCGAACTGAAGGCCTGGAACCCCGACACGCCCTACCTCAAGACCCTCCGCGCCCTGCCCAAGGGCGACCGCTACCGCGCCTACCTGGACCTGCGCAGGGACTGGGAGCAGCAGCCGGGCTTCTTCCTCGACGTGGCGGACCTGCTGCGGGAGGGCGGCGACGGTCGCCTCGCCCTGCGGGTGCTCTCCAACCTCGCGGAGCTGAAGCTGGAGGACGCGGCCCTCTTCCGGGTCCTGGGCCACCGCCTGGGCCAGGTCCACCGCGCGGACCTCGCCGTGTGGGTCTTCGAGAAGGTGAAGGCCTGGCGCCCCGAGGAGCCCCAGAGCACCCGCGACCTGGCGCTCGCCTGCGCCGAGGCCGGGCAGTCCCAGCGGGCCGCGGACCTGCTCTGGGAAGTGGTGAAGGGCCGCTGGGACGCGCGCTTCCGGGACGTGAACCTCATCGCCCTGGGCGAGCTGAACGCCCTGCTGGCCCACACGAAGGGTAAGGTGCGCGTGCAGGGCATGGACGCCGCCTTCCTGCGCAACCTGCCGGTGGACGTCCGCGTGGTCCTCAACTGGGACACCAATGACAGCGACATGGACCTCCACGTCGTGGATCCCCGGGGCGAGACCTGCTTCTACGGCCACCAGGCCACCGCCCTCGGCGGCCGCATCAGCGCCGACGTCACCGGCGGCTACGGGCCCGAGGAGTTCCTGCTGAAGCGGGCCATGCCCGGCCGCTACC
>JABLTH010015354.1_pt1 | contig 38282 bp, 32 predicted proteins | sample 7875711 | NCBI WGS metagenome assembly JABLTH01 (sample SAMN14941262, study PRJNA633318) | bioreactor metagenome | isolation source: bioreactor | place: China | collected 2019-03-05 | reverse complement strand
TACTGCTCCCCGTCCCTGCGCAAATGCCCGAGCCCGGGAAACGCGATGTGCGCGGCGCCGACGAGGTAACGCTGGTCCGCGACACGCTTCAGCGTATCGCGCCGGGTGCGGCGCGCCGCGTCCGCATCGCTGTCGTACTGGACCGTCGCGTCCGGGTCCTGCAGCTGGATCGCCGCGACGTGCACGATGTCGCCCCACGCGAGCAGCCCGGCGTCGCCGCTCTCGATCAGGTACGCGGTATGGCCCGGCGTATGGCCTGGCATCGGCACCGCGCGAATGCCGGGCGCGAGCGTCGCTTCGCCGCGAAACGTCTTGAAGCGGCCCGCCGCCACGTACGGCGCGACCGACGCGGCAGCCGCATCGAAGAACGAGCCGAGGAACGCCGGCGCCTGTGCCTTGTTGTCCGGATCGAGCCAGTAGTTCGCTTCGATCTCGTTCACGCGCACCACCGCGTTCGGGAAGGTCATCCTGCCGTTCGTCACGATGCCGCCGACATGATCCTTGTGCAGGTGGGTGAGCAGTACCTCGTCGATCTGCTCCGGCGCATAACCGGCCGCACGCAGGTTCGCGAGCAGCTTGCCGCAGCAATCGCCGTACAGCACGCCGGCCCCCGAATCGACGAGGATCCGCTTCGTGCCGGTATCGACCAGGAACGCGTTGATCGAGCCCTGCACGGGCGGCTCGAGAAACGCGCGGTCGAGATCGCGCCGGATGTCGTCCTTCGAGATGTCGCGGAACACCGTATCGACCGGAAACGGATGCGTGCCGTCGGACAGCGCGACGATCCGCAGGCCGCCGAGCTGCTGCCGATAGAAGCCGGGCGCCTGATCCGCACCGCCCGGTTCGGCGGCACACGCGGCCGATGCGAGGATGCCGAAGCACCATGCGATGACCAGCATGCCGCCGGTACGCCAGTTCAGGTTCCTCATGTCCGCTCCCCGGTTGCGTATCGAGATATCGCGCGCGTTGCCGGCCCGGCCGGTCAGGCGCGCGACACCGAGCTTACCGGCCGGTTTCGCAATAATCCTGAGCACGACATGAATCGTTCTGAAAGCCGGCGCGGCTTACGCGGCCCGATCCCGCACGCGCTGCGCGTCGAGCAACGCAGCGCGAAACACGTCGGCCGGCTGCGCGCCGCTGACGACCGTCGTACCGATGCGCGTCGACGGCACCGACGCGATGCCGTCGCGCACCGCCGCCTCCTCGAGCGCGACCACCGCGTCGAGCCCTTCGCCGGATGCGAGGAAGGCACGCACCGCATCGCCGGACAGGCCGGCGCCGGCCGCGACCTCGACCAGCACGTCCGTATCGCCGATATCGCGGCCGTCGCGGAAATACGCGGCAAACAGTGCATCGACGAGCGCGACCGCGCTGCCGCGCTGCTGCGCGAACCAGACGAGCCGGTGCGCGAGCCGCGTGTTCGGCGTGCGCGCGATCCGTGCGTGGTCGAACACGAGGCCCGCTGCGCGGCCGGCGTCGGCCACGTGCGCATCGAGCGCCTGCGAACGCGCCCAGCTGCCGAACTTCGCGCTCCGGTACGCCTTGCGGTCGATGCCGCCGGCCGGCATCGTCGGGTTCAGCTCGAACGGCACGAACCGCACGTTCACGGCGCCGGCCAGGCCGGCTGCCTCGATCGCCTCCGCGAGCCGGTGCTCCGCGATCCAGCACCACGGGCAGATCAGGTCGTAGGTCACGGTTACTTCGACGGGTTTCATCGTCATCTCCTGTACATTGCAGTCCGGAAGATAACGCTTGCGCGGCGACGTTAGAATGCGAACGGCACGCAATGCATCGTTGCGGCCTGCACAAAGGCACGAAGACTCGAAGAGCACGACATGGACAAATTCTCCGCGCTGCGCGCGTTCGTCGAAGTAGCGGAAGCCGGCGGCTTCTCGAGCGCGGGGCGCCGCCTCGACCTCGCGGCATCGTCGGTGGTACGCGCGGTGGATGCGCTCGAGGCGTCGCTCGGCACCGTGCTGCTGAATCGCACGACGCGCCAGGTCACGCTCTCCGATGCGGGCGCCATGTACTACGCGCGCGCGAAGCAGCTGCTCGAGGAACTCGCGGAAGCCGACGCGCTGGTGTCCGATCGCGGCGACGAGCCGTCCGGGCCGCTGCGCGTGTCGGTGCCGGTCGCGTACGGCGTGCGCCGCATCGCGCCGCACGTCGCGGCGTTCCTCGCGCGCCATCCGAAGCTCGACCTCGACCTGCAGCTCACCGACGAACGCGTCGATCTCGTCGCGAGCCGCATCGACGTCGCGATCCGGCTCGGCGAAGCGGCGCCGTCCGCCGAAGTCGTCGCGCGAACGCTCGGCACGTTCCAGCGCTACGTCGTCGCGAGCCACGACTACCTCGCCGCGCACGGCACGCCGGCCGCGCCGGGCGAGCTCGTCGATCACGCGTGCCTGCGCTTTCACTTCGGCGGCGACCAGCAGGCGTGGTCGTTCGTCGACGCGCACGGCACGGCGCAGGTGCGCGTTGCCGGGCGCCTGAAATCGAACCACAGCGAAGTGCTTCGCGATGCGGCGCTCGACGGCGCCGGCATCGCGCTGTTGCCCGACTGGCTGGTCGAGGCCGACGTCCAGTCGGGCCGCCTGCGCCGCCTCTTCGAGCAATACGACGTGACGCCCGGCACGGCCCGCTCGGTTGTCACCGCGCTCTACCTGCCGACCCAGCGCGGCTCGAAACGCGTGACCGCGTTCATCGATTTCGTCGAAACGCTGGTGCGCGCGCCGCACTGAGCCGTCCGGCGGCGTGCCGCGCGGCGCGCGGCGCCGCGCTACCAGCCGAACTTCGCTTCGACGCCTACGTAGTCGGCATTGCGCGCGCCGAGCGCGCGGATCGAATCGGCGATCTGGAAGTGCACGGCCTCGACGGCCAGCGCCATGTTCGGATTGACGAGCCAGTCCACGCGGGCCTGCGCATACATCCCCGTGTACGAACCGCCCTTGCCTGCGGTGCCGGGCACCGCCGACATCCCCTGCCCGTAGATCGCGTCGGCCGTCGTCTCGCGCCACTGGAAACCGACCGCGGTCAGCACCGTCACGCTGCTCGACGGCTTGAACGTCAGCGACGGCTTCACGTGGATCAGGTTGCTGTAGCCGGTGTAGCCCGCGAGCGTGAAGTAATAACCGTTCGGGAACAGCGGGTTGAAGGTGCCCATGCGTCCGTCGCCGGGATGCTTGTCGCCCGATGCGCCGTCGACCTGGATGCCGACGCGCGGCGTACCCGGCGTCTTCGCGAACGTGTAGCCGCCCAGCGCGCCGAATGCCCACGCGCCGATCGTGTCCTGGCCGATGTGCCCGGTCTGGAGCATCGCCTCGACGTCCCAGTCGAACCCGCTGGACTTGCCCGCGTAGCGCATGTCGAACACGTCGCGCCGCTCGGTGCCGGCCCCCGCGATGTAGCGCGCGTTGTCGCGCGTATAACGCGACCAGTACGCTGACAGGTCGCCGGGGCCCGTGTTGGTGCGCTCGACACGCACGCCGTCGAACCGCAGGTGCCGGTTCGACACGTCGTCGAACGACGCGTCGTTGCGATACTGCACCGGGCGCGTCACATAGCCGATCAGCCGCCACTTGCCGATTTCGTAATCCGCCCACAGCGCGTCGAACGCCTGGCGCACGTTCGGGCCGTCGCGCACCGACACGAACCGCTGCAGGTCGTACGCCATCTCCTGCCGGCCGATCCGCGCCTTGAACGTGCCGCCGCCGATCTGGTCGACATACGCGACGAACGCCTGCTCGATGTCGAGCTGATCCTTGTCGACGGGCGACACCGTGTCCTTGCCGAACGGCCGCGCATCGACGAACTGGACGAACGCCTGGACATGCCCGGCGTAACGCAGGTCCGCATGCACCGTCGCACGCTGGATCACGTAGTTGTCGTCGTGCGCGGCGCCGAGCCCGAACAGCGGCGCGTTGTTCAGCTCGAAGCGCTCGCGCAGGTTCGCGCCGAGCGACAGGTAGGTCGACGGGTCGCCGCCGAGCGGGATGTACTTCAGCGCATCGCCCGGCTGGCGCGGCACGCACGGGTTCGCGAGCACCGACCAGTCTTCCTGCCAGCGGTTGAACAGCACCGTGGGCCGCTTCGCGGTACACGTCGTGCCGGCGGCCGAAGCTGTCGAAGCTGTCGAAGCGGCATCCTCGGCCCCGGCCGCCGTACCCGCATAACCCGCGACGCCGCCGGCCAGCACGGCGGCCGGCAGCACGCGCCGCCATGCCCGCCCCATCGACCCGCGCTCCATCACTTCGACCGCGCGTGGATTTCGGCGACGTAGCCGCCCGGGAACTGCACGAGCGCCGCGTCGCGCCCGTCCGACGTGAACGTCGGCACCAGCACGGTCACGCCCGCGGCCTGCGCCTGCTTCAGCGTCGCGGCCAGGTCCGGCACTTCGTAGCCCGTCATCTCGCGGCCGAACGGGAAAGGCAGATGGCCGTCGGTGGCGAGCACGGTCATCTTGCCGAAACCCGATTCGATGCGGATGCGGCGATACGTATCGTTCGGCCGGCCGATCTCGATGCCCGGCGCCTTGCGCACGTCGGACACCACCTTGCCGCGCGAGAACGCGACGAAGTCGTGCACCAGCTTGCTCGCGCTTTCCGGCGACACGTACACGCGGTTTTCCGGCACCGTCTGCAGCGGGTCGTATTTCGGCGCCTGCGTGTGCCAGTACAGCTGCATGTTCACGCCGCCCGGCCAGCGGATGATCGCGTCGCGGCCGATCGGGTCGGGGAACGTGTCGACGACCACGTCCGCGCCGTGCGCACGCGCCGATTTCATCGCGATGTCCATGTCGGTGACGAGGTAACCGGTGCGCTCCTGGCAGAACGGATAAGGGATCGGCGTCTTGAAGCCGAACACCGAGATCGTGCCGGCCGGCGTGAACACGAGCTGCGACATCGTCTGGCTCGGCGTCGGCGTGACCTGGAACACGCCCTGCTGCGACTTCTTGCCGCCGAACGTCGCGACGAAGCTGTCGGTGAAGCGGTCGAAATCTTCCGGCGCGACGCACACGTGCGTCGTGTCGTACTGCGGGCCGACCGCGACGGCCGGCACCTTCGCGGACGACGTGTCGAGCAGGCGCGTCTCGTCGGCATGGGCCGGCGCGGTTGCCAGCAATGCGCCGAGCACGGCCGCCGACGCGGCCGTCAGCCGCCATGCCTGTTGCAATTTCAGTGCGATCATCGGGTTCTCCTTGAAAGTGGCACGCGCGGCCACATGCCGCGCGCGCATTCAGCGTGACGTCGGCCGCTCGTCGGGCCGACCGGATTGATAGGCGAGGAAGCACAGCACCGCGAGCGGCAGCGCGAGCGCCCAGAACGCCGCGAACAGATAGGCCATCGCACCCGCGCCGGCGCCGAGCGCGAAGCCGGCGACCGGCGGCAGCGTGCGCCGCAGCCGCACGCGCGCGGCTGCGCGTTCGGCCGGCGCGGCGAGCGGCACCAGCCAGTCGAATGCATCGATCACCGCCTGCGTGACGTTGCCCGTCATCACCGTGTTGGCGACGACCGAACGGGCCGTCAGCCGCGCGTGCGCGTTCTGGACGCCCATCGCCGCGGCGCCGAGGAGTCCGCACAGGATCGTCCTCGGCGCGTCGGCATCGGCGATCGGCGAGGCCATCACGCCGGCCAGCATGAACCCGGCCAGCAGCACGGCCTGCAGCGCATACAGCGAACGCGCGCGCACGCCGTGGCCCAGCTGGCGCATCCGGTGGTCGAGCACGCGCGCGACGACGATCCCCGCGATGAAGGCCGGAAACGCGAGCCACTTGATCGCGAGCCCTTGCCCGACGCCGGCCAGGCCCGAGCCGATCAGGATGAAGTTGCCGGTGACGTGCGCGGTGAACAGGCCGAACAGCGCGACGAAGCCGAGCGTGTCGACATATCCCGCGATCGACGCGAGAAACACGTCCTCGCCGCGCACGCGGTCGGGCACGGCGCCCGCGGTTACCGGCTGCGACGGCATGACCGGGTTTCCTGGATGGTGGCGCCGGCGCCCGGCGAGATCTGATAACGCATGTTCCGCTCCGGTTGCGCCGACCGGCCCGGCCTGCCGACTGGCATCCGGCCCGTGCGGCGGTTCGGAAGCCAGACTAGTGAAGGCCGACCTTAATGTCATGGCGCCCGCCTGAATTTTTCTGAATCGGCGGCGGGCTCGCGTGGCCGGGGGGCCGGGCCGGCACGACGCGGATTGCGCCCCGCACCGGCCCCGCAGCGCGCCGAAAGCCGCGCCGCGCGCGGCATGCGGCGCGTCAATCGTGCTATTTTTCGATCGATAGTTAACGCAGGCGCACCATCGGGAGCCGATGCATGACCGAAAGAAAACGCAGCACGCCGGGCCGCCGGCTCGCGCCGGAGGCGCGCGAGCGGCAGATCGTCGAGAAGGCGATCGAGCACTTCGCGACGCACGGCTTTTCCGGCAGCACGCGCGAGCTCGCGCGGCAGATCGGCGTCACCCAGCCGCTGCTGTACCGGTACTTCCCGAGCAAGGAAGCGCTGATCGACCGCGTGTACGACGAGATCTACACGTGGAACCCCGACTGGGAAAAACTGATCGCCGACCGCACGGTGTCGCTGCAGGAGCGGCTCGTCGCGTTCTATCGCGACTATGCGCAAACCATCCTGCGGCGCGAATGGATCCGCACGTTCATCTTCGCGGGGCTCAGCCGCGAGGGGTTCAACACGCGTTACCTGTCGCGGCTGCGCGAACGCGTGTTCCTGCCGGTGCTGCGCGAGCTGCGGCACGAATACGACCTCGCGACACCCACCACCGAGGCCCAGCGCAATGCGGAAGTCGAGCTGGTCTGGAGCCTGCACGCGAGCATCTTCTATTTCGGCGTGCGCAAGTGGGTCTACGGCCTGCCGGTGCCCGACGATCTCGACACCGAGATCGAACGGCTGATCGACGCGTTCCTGCACGGCACGCCCGCCGCGCTGAAGCAGCTCACGTCGGACGCACCCGCGCGGCGGCGCCGGCGCGGCTGACACGGGTGGCAGGCATGCCGGACGACGACGGTCGAATCGTCGCCCGGCATGTTCGCGCTCGCGCGTCTTCGTCAGGCCCGCACGCGACGGGACACCACCGGCCGGGCGAATCACACGGGGATCGGGAACCGCCTGCCACGGCCGGCCCGTGACCCGGCGGCCCGGTTCCGGCCGTGCGCGCAATCACGCGAATTCAGAACAATTTATCCGGCGCGCCGCACGATTCGCCTATCCTCGAAAGGCATTTGCGGCCGCGCCGGTTTCGCGCGGGCCGAACCGAACAGCGACCGCCCCATGACCCACTCCATGCCTTCGATCACCCATCACACCGTCACCGCGAACGGCATCCGCCAGCACTACATCGACGCCGGCAGCGGGCCCGCCGTCGTGCTGCTGCACGGCTTCCCCGAGACCAGCTTCGCGTGGCGCTTCCAGATTCCCGCGCTCGCGCAGCGCTACCGCGTGATCGCGCCCGACCTGCGCGGTTACGGCGAAACCGACAAGCCGGCCGCCGGTTACGACAAGCGCAACATGGCGCGCGACGTCGCCGGGCTGCTCGACGCGCTCGGCATCGGCCGCATCGCGCTCGTCGGGCACGACCGCGGTGCGCGCGTCGCGACGCGTTTCGCGAAGGACTTCCCCGAGCGCGTCGACCGGCTCGTCGTGATGGACAACGTGCCGACGCGCATCGTCGCGCAGAACATGACCGCGCAAACGGCGCGCGCGTACTGGTTCTTCCTGTTCCACCAGGTGCCGGATCTGCCCGAGGCGCTGATCGCCGGCAAGGAAGCCGAGTGGCTCAGCCACTTCTTCTCCGACTGGTGCTACAACCCGCACGCGATCTCCGGCGACGCGTTCGACACTTACGTGCGCGCGTACCGGCGCCCGGGCGCCGTGCGCGGCGCGCTGGCCGACTATCGCGCGAACGCCGAGGACGTGCAGCAGGATCTCGTCGACGCGGACGTCAAGATCGCGTGCCCGACGATGGCGCTCTGGGGCGAGGATTTCTACGCGGTCGGCAAGATGTTCGACATGAAATCCGTGTGGGAAAGCATGGCGACGGACCTACGCGCCGAGCCGATCGCACAGTGCGGGCACCTGCCGCAGGAGGAGCAGCCGGAGCGCGTGAACGCGCTGCTGCTCGACTTCCTGCAGCACTGGGAAGGCTGATTCGATGCGCGCGCAACGAACCATCGGGAGGCTGGCAGCATGAGCGACGTTTCGAGCCCGCTGGCGGTCGTGATCGGCGGATCGGTGGGCGGGCTGTTCACCGCCACTTCACTGCGGGCGGCCGGCTGGCGCGTCAAGGTTTTCGAGCAATCGCCGAACGAGCTCGACAGCCGCGGCGGCGGCATCGTGCTGCAAACGCCGATCGAACGCGCGTTCGCGTTCGGCGGCGTGCCCGTGCCGCACGATGCGGGTGTCGATTCCGGCGACCGGATCTATCTCGACGCGCACGACCGGATCGTGCAACGCATGAACATGCCGCAGACGCAGACTGCGTGGAACGTGATCTATACGGCGCTGAAGCGCGCGCTGCCCGCCGGCGTCGTGCATGGCGGCGTGTCGTTCGAGCGCTTCGAGCAGGACGGTGAACGCGTGATCGCGCACTTCGCGGACGGCCGCGTCGAGCCGGCCGACCTGCTGGTCGGCGCCGACGGCGGCCGCTCGAACGTGCGCGCGCAACTGCTGCCCGATGCGCGGCCCGCGTATGCGGGTTATGTCGCGTGGCGCGGGCTCGTCGACGAGCACCTGCTGCCGGCCCCGGTGCTCGACGTGCTGCGCGACCGCTTCACGTTCCAGCAAGGCGACGCGCACCTGTTCCTCACCTATCTGGTCCCCGGCCGCGACGGCGCGATCGAACCGGGCAAGCGGCGCGTGAACTGGGTCTGGTACCGGCGGCTCGCACCGGCGAGCCTGCCATCGCTGTTTCTCGCGCAGGACGGCACGCAGCGAGACGGTTCGCTGCCGCCCGGCGCGATGCGCGACGACAACCGGCTCGAACTCGTGGACGCGGGCCGCCGGATGCTGGCGCCCACGCTCGCCGCACTCGTCGACGCGACGCAGGCGCCGTTCGCGCAGGCGATCCTCGATCTCTCGGTCGAGCGCATGGCGTTCGGCCGCGCGGTGCTGCTCGGCGACGCGGCCTGCCTCGTGCGGCCGCATACGGCCGCGGGCGTCGCGAAAGCGGCGGAGAATGCGGTCGGGCTCGCCGAGGCACTGCGCGGCGTCGTGCACGGCCCCGCGTTCGACGCCGCGCTGGCGGGCTGGGAAAAGCGCCAGCTCGCGACCAACGCGTCGCTGTCCAGCCTCGGCATCTCGCTAGGCACGCGGATCATGGGGCGCGCGTGACCGTCCGGCGATGCGCGCCGCTTCGGTCGATCGCGCGTGCGGGCCGGGCCGTCACGCGTGGCGCACGACGATATCCCACGCGGTATGACACGCCTGCCCCGGCAGCGTCAGCGCGCGCAGCACCACCCGATCGCCTTGCTGCGTCGCGACGCTGAACTTGTGCGGCGCCAGCAGCGCGACCGTCGCGCCGTTGTGCTCCAGTTGCAAGCCCGGCGCCGCAGGCTGGCCGCTCAGATGCGACAGCCAGATGTCCAGCACCAACCGGTCGCGCGTCACCGCGAATTCGACCGTGTGCGCCGCCCACGCATTCAGTGCATGGCCCTGCGGGTTGCGGAACGACGGCCCCGCGGCCAGGCGCGGCACGTTCGCCAGCACGTCCTCGTGCGCGGCCAGCACCGACAACCCGCTCGCGACGAAGCGTTCGGGCTGAAGCAGGCCGGGATCGGCCGGCTGCGCCCGCTTGCCGGCCTCGGGCGCCAGCGCGAACGCCTGCCCGAGCGCGATCGCATGCTCGGCATGACGCGCCAGGTAGCGCCAGTGGTTCAGGAAGCGCACGTCGCCCGTCATGTGCAGGCCACGGATCGGTTTGCCCTGATGCTCGAGCACGATGCGGACCGCGTCGAAATCGTGCCGCTCGTGTAGCCCCCATTTCGTGATGAAATTCTGCTCGCAGCCCACGAGCCGCACGTGGCCGAGGCCGCCCCACAGATGCAGGAAGGTCGTGTCCAGCCCGTAGATCGCCACGAAATCCTGGCCGATCCTGCCGGCCTGTTCGCGGACAAACCGCGCGAATCGCGCCCAGGGCTCGCGGCCGCCGACCACGAGCCCCGCCTGCAGCGGCTGCCCCAGCCGCTCGAGCACGTCCTGCACGCACTGGTGGATCAGCGCGTCGCGCCGTTCGCCGATGAGCGGCGTCATCACGAACGCGCAGAAGTGCGCATCCGGCGCGACGTGAAGGGCCTCGTCGTGCGGCACGACGTCGAAGATGTCGAACCGCGGCCCCGGGAACCAGATGTCGGCATCGTAGAGCGCGAGCGTCTGCAACGCCGGATCGGCGTCGAAGATCGCGGCCGCGGAGATGTAGCGGTCCCAGGCAAGGTCGCCGACGCCCGCCGCCGCGTACACCTCGATCCCGTTCGCGCGCAGCCGCTGCTGCTTCTCGTCGGACAACCCGTAGCCGATGACGCCGATGCGCCCCCGGTAGTCCGTCGCGCGCAGCGAGACGATGAACGGGATGACCATTTCGTACCAGGCCTGCGTGTTGTCGTCGATCGCGAACGCGACGAGTTGATGGCGGTCGGTCTCGTTGTGGTCGGACGTGTTCATGCGTGTGGTGAGAGTGGTCAGTCCGTCGTTCCGATCGGTCCGGCTGCCGGTGTTCCTTTACGCGCGACGCCGATTATCGGGAGGCGGCCGAATACCCGTTATCGTCATACGATTGCGAGCGATATCCATTCGGCGGCGGCCCCGTTCGCCGGGGCCGTTCGCCAGAAAATGGATGCTCGATTTTTACCACGACGCGATATTCCCGCGCGACCTGAAAATGCGTCGCGATTCCGAACATTTGTTAAATAGCTTGAATGACCGACAACCGGCCGGCAATTTGCCTTAACATCCGGCCGTCATCTCGACTGACGCCGATCACGGTTGACCGACCCTGGACTCCGGCCGTGGCTTTCATTTTCCAGGTGCCTGAACGGGGCGCCGATTTCATCCGGACGCGACGACCGATCATGTTCCAGACCCCGGGAGATTCATTCGTCAACGGCTCGTTGCTGGGCCTGTGCGTCGAGGTGCCGCTCGCCGCGCTGGTGTCGCTCGCCATGCACGGCGTCGACTGGAACGGGCAGCGCATCGCGATGCTGATCGCCACGCCGGTGCTGCTCGCCTGCATTGCGCTGCTGACCCGCCCGGTCGCATTCAGCACGGTGTGGAAGCACAAGCGCTCGCCGTTCGTGCTCGACGACAACGTGCGCGCGTCGATCTACGGCCGGCTCTGCGGGATCGCGCTCGGGCTCGTGTTCGGCATCATGGTCGCGACGACGTTCGCCTGATCCCGCCGGACCGGCGCGCCCGACGAAACCTGCGTCGGGCCTGAAGCCGCCGGCTCACGCGCAAGTCTTCCCGGCGCATCGCGTCACGCCGATGCCACCAGCGTGTTGAACGACGTATCCCACAACGGCGCGACATTCGCCGGCCCATCCAGCACGCCGATCCGCGCGAACACATCCGCGACCTGCTGATGCTGCGCCACCACGTCGGGCGTCACCGGCAGCAGCGCATAGTCTTCGCTGCGCTGGTCGAACATCGCGACGAGATCGGCCACCGGCACGCGCGTCTCCTGGTTCTGTACCCGCGCGTAGTCGCCGAAATGCCCGTTCGCCCACGCATACGCGCGCCGGAACCGCAGCAGCAGATCGCCCGTCGCCGCACGACGGCGCGCATCGTCGAGCGTGCGCGGGTTCGCGTACACCGGGAAATTGCCCGACAGATAACCCTTCCCCGTCTTCAGCACGCGCGCACCGTAGCGATTGCGCGCGAGCTGGCCGTTGTAGCCGTAGATCGCCCACGCGTCGATGTCGCCGCGATCGTAGGCCGACAACCCGTCGGCCGGCGACAGGTTGATCGGCTGGATGTCGTCGAAGCCGAGGCCCGCTTCCGTGAGCTGGCGATACAGGAAGTAGTGCGACGTCGTCGCGCGCACGTAGCCGACGCGCTTGCCCTTCAGGTCCGCGATACTGCGGATCGGCGTGTCCTTGCGTGCGAGCGTGACCTGGTTGTTCAGGTCTTCGCGCACGCGGGTGATGAGCCGGACGCTGGCCTTCTGGCGCGCGGCGAACACGGCCGGAATTTCGCTGCCCGAACCGATATCGAGCGCGTCCGCATTGAGCGCCTCGATGTGCAGCACGCCGTTGTTCAGTTCGCGCCAGTCGATCCGGTACGGTGTGTCGCCGAGGCCGACCGCCTGCAGCAGCGCGCGCCAGCCGCCCTTGTAGGTCGCGACGCGCAACGTCGTGCCGGCGAAATCGGCGTTGACGGCCGGCGTGGCGAACGCGGCCTTCGCGGCGAACGGCGCCGCCACGGCCGCGGCGCCGGCAAGAATCAGGCGGCGGCGTGCCGCCGACGTTGACGCCATCGAATCCTCCTGTCGATCGGTTGCGAATTGACCGGAAGCCCGCGCGGCTGCATCAATGCAGCACCGGGAACCCGTGGCGCTCGGCCAGCAGTTCGAGGATGCGGCGCGCGTCGGTGACGAACCGCACGTCGCCGAGCGTCTGCGCGTCATCCGGCGCCGGCTGGTCGCGACCGAGCACGAGGACCGGCAAGCCCTGGTGCGCATCGTCGAGCGCCTCGATCACTGCGTGGCGCGGCCGCTCGAAGCCAACGCGCTTCACGTCGATGCGGCCGGCCTGCTCGGGCGCACTCGCCAGCAGCCCCTCGATCGACAGTCCGTGCGGACAGACGAAACGCTGGCCCGGATGCTTCGGATCGGCAAAGCCCGGTTCCAGCAAAAACAGTACATCGCGACTCATGTCAAACGGCTCCCGTGTTCGTTGTTCAGCCGGGACGCATGCGCACGTCGGCGCCGTCGTGGTCCCGGAGCAGGCCGGCCCCTGGCCGGATGCCCGACTCTACCGTTGCGCGTCGCACCGCCCTACCAACGTTTTGCGAAATCGATATGCCGGCGCGCGTAGCGCATCGATCGTGCGCCGCACAGACGGCCGTTGCGTAAATGCATCGCCCGTTGCATCGCTGACATTGCGGATATCGAACCATTTCAGCGATCGATATGACGGCGGCCGCGGGTAGCCGGCGCCCGACGTTCGCCGTTCGAGCAATGCGTTCGCCGCAGCAGGGGTGCCGGACGCGATCGCGACGCACATGCCGGATTTGCAGCAACGCACATTACAAATCGGCCGCGCAGCGATTTACAAACCACGGATCGGCCGTTCGCCGGTTCGACCCGCGTCAATAGCATCGTGCTCCTCACTGTCGTACTCAAAAAAACAGAGGAAAGTCATGATCAAAAAAACGGTAGTCCTGGGTTTGGTTTCGATCGGTTCGGTCAGCGCGCATGCGCAGAGTTCGGTCACGTTGTATGGCGTCGTCGATGCCGGTTTCGCCTATACGAACAACCAGGGCGGCGCGAGCAACATCCAGCAGACGAGCGGCAAGCTGAGCGGCAGCCGCTGGGGCCTGAAAGGCGTCGAAGATCTCGGTGGCGGCCTGCAGGCGGTCTTCACGCTCGAAAGCGGGTTCCGGCCGAGCGACGGCGGGCTCGGCCAGGGCGGCCGGCTGTTCGGCCGTTCCGCGTACGTCGGCCTGGCCAAGTCCGGCATCGGCACGCTGACCTTCGGCCGCCAGTACGAGCCGATCACCGATCTCGTCGCGCAGTACTCGGGGTCCGGCTTCTGGTCGCCGGCCACGCACGTGGGCGACAACGACAACATGAACCAGAGCTTCCGCCTGAACAACGCGGTGAAGTTCCGCAGCGACACGATCGCCGGCCTCACGGCCGACCTGCTCTATGCGTTCAGCAACCAGGCGAACGGCGGCGCCGGCACCGGCTTCTCGAACAACAATGCGTGGGGCGTGTCGGCGAACTACGTGAACGGGCCGCTGTCGGTCGGCGGCGGTTACGTGCGACTCAATCACCCGAATGCGACGTCGAATACGACCGGCGCGGTGGGCGGCGCGACCTCGACCCCCGGCAACGACTACAGCGGCGCGTTCTTCTACGGGCTGAACGGCGGCGTGCTCAAGCAGCAGATCGGCGTGGCGGGCGCGAACTACGCGCTCGGCCGCGCGACGCTCGGCTTCGCGTGGAGCCACACGCAGCTCAACTATCTCGACGGCTCGTCGCGCAAGTTCAACAACTACGACGTGAACGCGCGTTACCAGATCACGCCGGCGGCTACGCTGATCGGCGTCTATACGTTCACCGACGGGCGCGCGAGCGGCCTGCCGGGCACCGGCGGCCAGACGCTGAAGCCGCGCTGGCACCAGTTCACGCTCGGGTTCGACTATGCGCTGTCGAAGCGCACCGATATCTACGTGTCGGGCATCTACCAGCTCGCGGCCGGCGATGCGAGCACGGCGACGGCGGGCGGTTATCGCAGGATCGCGGCGATCTCGAACATCGGCAGCGCGTCGTCGACGAACCGCCAGGTCGCGCTCGTCAGCGGGCTGCGCGTGAAGTTCTGACGGCATGCACAGCGGGTGCGGTGCGATGCGGTGAGGTGCGATAAGCAAAGCGGGAATCGTTGTTTGCCGCGCCGTGCCCGGTTGCCGAGAATGGGCGTTTCCCGTGAGTTTCCCGCGTGCTGCCCGCAGGCACGATACGCGCTCGACGATGACCGGCTCCCTCCCCGCGCGCCGCGCAGCAGCCGGTGCGCGGCACTGCGTCGGCTCGCCGGCACGTCGGGCATCGCACCCGGGCGATTCGCCGCCGCACGTCCCCGCCGTTGCCGTGCGGTGCGTGCCCAACCCGCAAGGAAGCCATCATGAACGCCCCCTCCGTCGCCGCGCCGGTCGCGACGTCACCGTTCGTCGACGTCCGCTCGCCGGCGGATTTCCCCGACAGCCCCGTGTCGCGCGTGCTCGCGCAGCCGCTGATGCTCGGGCTGTTCCTGCCGATCCAGGCCGGCGGCTGGAGCGCGTCGACACTGCCGCGCACGACCGACTGGACGTTCGACTACAACGCCGAGCTGGTCGCGCGCGCGGAAGCGCTCGGCTTCGATCTCGTGTTCGCGCTGTCTCAATGGCTGCCGAAAGGCGGTTACGGCGGCGTGTTCGACGGCCACGCGCTCGACTCGTTCATGACGCTGGCCGCGCTGACCGCACGCACCGAGCGGATCATCCTGGTCGCGACGAGCCATGTGCTGTATGGGCCGTGGCATCCGCTGCATTTCGCGAAGTTCACCGCGACACTCGATCACATCTCGCGCGGGCGCTGGGGCATCAACGTCGTGACCGGTCATCGCGCCATCGAGCACGAGATGTTCGGCTGGAACCGGATCGAGCACGACCGGCGCTACGAGATGGCCGCCGAGTTCGTCGACGCGGTGCAGCAGTTGTGGGCGCAGCCGGACAATTTCAGCTACACGCCCGCGCTGTCGGGCTGGCGGCTGGGCGGCGCATTCGTCACGCCGAAACCACGCTACGGCCGCCCGCTGCTGATCAACGCGACCGGCTCCGACGCGGGCATCGAGTTCGCGGCGCGCTATTCGGACATCGTGTTCGTCACGAGCCCGGCCGGCCCCGACGCCGAACGCGCGATCGACGCCCTGCCCGCGCATACCGCGCGCGTGAAGGCGGCCGCCGCCGCGCGCGGCCGGACGATCCGCACGCTGCTCAACCCGCTCGTGATCTGCCGCGAGACGGCAGCCGACGCGCGCGCGTATCGCGACGCGATCGTCGCGCATGCGGACGAAGGCAGCTTCCACCGTTTCGACAGCGACGCGCATGCGTGGCGAGGCGGCTTCGAACAGCGCGCGCAGGCCGACGCGCGCGCGATCGGCGGCAACATCTCGATCACCGGTTCGCCGGAGGAAGTCGCGGACACCATCGTGCGGCTGCACCGCGCGGGCATCGACGGCATCCAGTTGAGCTTCTACGATTTCAAGCCCGATCTCGACTTCTTCGGCGAGCGCGTGCTGCCGCTGCTGCGCGCCGCCAGCTTGCGGCGCTGACGCGGGCGGCGGACGCATCGCCCGCCGCGGCACTCACGGTTTCGACACGGCCAGGTCAGAACACGCGGCCTTCGGTGAGGTGCGTCGTCACGCCGTTCAGGTCGTAGTCGCCGATCACGCGCGCCTTGTGCAGCAGCGGGTTGTGGCTGAAGATCGTGCGCAGGTTGCGCCAGTGCCGGTCGAGATTGTGTTCGCGCGCCGTCGCCGATGCCCCGCCGACTTCGAACAGCCGCTCGGCCGCGTGCAGCGCGAGCTTGCTGACGACGAGCTGCGTACGCGCGGTTGCGAGCGCGCTGTCGAGCACTCGTGCATCCGCATCGGCATCGCCCGCCTCGATCGCGTCGGCGGAACGGTCGAGCGCCCGCGCGTTTTCGCGCACGAGCGCGTCGATCGCGTGACTGTGCGCGGACAGCTCGCCGACGACCTGCTGGATGAAGTGATCGTCGCGCGCGGTCGGCGCCGGGCTGTGCAGCACCGGGCGGCCGTGCGCGAGCACATAACGACGCGCATCGGCAACCACGTTGCGCACGATGCCCGCGCCCGTCGCGACGAGATGCAGCTGGCGCAGCGCGCCGCAATGGCGGCCGACGAGCGTCGAGCCGTCGCGCGGGGCCACTTCGTCCGCGAACACCTGCACGTCGTCGAGCAGCAGGCTGCCGCTCGCGGTCATGCGCTGGCCCATGCCGTCCCAGTCGTCGAGCACCTGCACGCCGTCGCGCGCGACGGGAATGATCACGGCGACCGCGTCGCCCTGTTCGTTTTCCACGTTGATGCGCGCGAAATCGGCGAACGCGGTGCCGGGCGAATAGTATTTGCGCCCCGTCACGCGATAGTGCTCGCCGTCCCGGCGCAGCACGGTGGTGTTCTCGCCCGGCCGCGACGTGCCGCGCTCGGTCGACGCACCGCCGAAGATCGCGCCGGCCAGTGCCCGCTCGAGCTGCACGTCGTTGAACGGCGTGCGCGGCGACAGCCGCAGCGTCTCGGTCTGGTCGTAGTGGATCCGCAGCGCGTGCGCGAGGTTCGAATCGGCGGCGGCCAGTGTCGCGATCGTGTCGAACAGATCGACCAGCGTGCCGCCGAGGCCGCCACGCGCGACCGGAATCCGCAGCACGCCCAGCGCCGAGCGCCGGAAAAGTGCGAAGCCGTCGAACGGCAATTCGCGACGCGCCTCGCGTTGCGCGGCATCCTGCCCGATCGCGTTCGCGAGATCGGGCAGTGCGGCGAGCGCGTCGCGCAACGCGTCGCGCGGATCGACGGCATCACGGGCGGTCATTCTGCGGTTCCTTGTACGAGAAGTTCGGGCATGCCGCTGCGCGGTGCGATCGCGACATCCGCGAACCGGCGCACGTACGGCACCGCAAAGTATAGGGACGCCCCCGGTGTGCGTGAAAAGCCGATTTCAGCTTTTGTTATGCGTGTGCAGGGAATGGTCGCGCGCCATTGCACCAATGCACCATCGCACCATTGCGCGATACCCCGGCGCGGCGGCGGTCGCGCGTGGCGCCCCCCGAACCCGGCCGATCGCGACGGTCACGATTCCGTCGACGGGTCGGGTACGCGCACGATGCCCTCCGGATACCGGATGTCGATCAGCCCGTGCTTGTCGCGGATGCGGATCGGCGGCACGACCTCCACGCTCGCACGGTCGACGCCTTCGCATACGGCCAGGTTCGTATTGGTGCGGTAGTACACGCGCCGGTCGTCGACCGCAAAGGCCCCGTTCAAAAAGCGCAGGCTTCGTGCGTCGATCCCCGGCAACGGCTTGCGGTAGTTCTTCCCCCACAGCACGTGACCGTCGGCGTCGATCAGCACGTCGTGAAAGACGCCGCGCGCGGTCTCGACGTCGACGCGCCCCGGCTTCGTCACGATCTTGCCGTCGTAAAGGATCTGCGCGCCGAGCCGTGCATACCGGTAGCCGAGGCTCACCACGCCGGCCGGATCGTCGATGCCGCGCTTGCGCACGCCGGCGCAGAACAGGTGTTTCGCATCCCGCGCGTACGCGCCGCCGATATGCGTCAGGCTGGCCATGTCGGCCTTGACGACGGTCAGGTGGCCGGAATCATAGATGTCACGCTCGAAGTAGTAAGCCTGCCGTGCATCGCGATACCAGCCGCCACCCAGGGGTTCCAGCGTGGCGGCATCGCCGCCGGCAACGAGCCCTTCGCCTGCGTCGTCGTAGCTGAACGCGGCGCCGCTCGCGTAGTAGCGCAGCCCCGACGCATCGACGGCAAAGTGGTCGACCAGGTGCCGGAAGCTGCCCAGATCGAAGTTGTTGAGCGCGCGATACTGATGCCCGCTGCCGGTGCGGGCCCAGACGCGTTCGCCATCGCTGTGGAACGGCCCGCCGAGCGGGGCAAGCGGCTCGTTGCGCGTGTCGCGGCGCCGCCACGCTTCCGCCTCCTCACGGCGCTGCGCGTCCTCGGCGTCGTAGATGGCCTGCTGCTCCGGCGTGACCCGCGCCGCATCCTCGTACTTCTGCATGTGGAGCGCATGCAGCGACTGCACGGTCGCGATGCAGTACACCGAATGCGGAACCGAGCGCAGGTACAGCGCCCAGTCCTCGTCGTCGCACCGGTAGAACCAGTGGATCGCCTCTCCGTCCCATCCGGCCGGGTCGGTGCGCGCGAGCAGCGCGGCCTTGACGTCCCGGACCTTGCCGGGAACGACGAAGGAAAGGCTGTAGCCGGTGTCGGCGACGATGTCGAGGCTCTCATCCTCGAACAGGCTTCGCATCAGTTTTTCGAGTTCTTGCAAGGTCATGGGCGCGTGTCGACCCGGTGACGGGCCACGGAATGAACGGACGTGCGGCGGTCATTCTAACCATGGCGACGTGCGCTGCCCCGGCCTTCTTCGGGACATTCCGTCGATCCATCGCGTATCCGCCCGGATACGAACATGTCGACGATCGTCATTTCAGCGCATCTGGTTCCCGATCGGGAACGAAATGAATATTCCGTTGCCGGCGCGACCAATTCGTTTCCGTTCGGATACGAATGGATGCCTGCGCCAACGAGTTGTGCAATACTGTTCCCGATCAGATACGAAGCACGGAGGACGTCATGCACGAGATCCTGCCCGTCGGCACGATCGGCGCACTCGCCAACCTCATCCGCGCGGCACGGCTCCAGCAGGGATTCACGCGGGACGAACTCGCGAACGCCACGGGGCTTTCGCCGAAATTCATCAGCCAGGTGGAGGCCGGGAAACCCACCGCGCAGGTCGGCAAGATCCTGCTGCTGCTCGGCGAACTGGGCATCACCCTGCTCGCGCAGTCGTCCATCGAGATTTCGGCGGCAAACGTGCTGAAGGCCGCGCAACGCCGCAGGAGCCGCCATGGCGAGTAGAACGCTGATCGCCTCCGCGAACGGGTTGCGCATGGGCGCGCTGACCGACGACAAAGGCGTCTGGTCGTTCACGTACGACGCGCAGTGGCTGGCATCGCCACGCGCGTACCCGCTGTCCCCCGCTTTCCCGCTGCGCGCGGGTACCTTCACCGACACCTCGACCGATCGCCCGGTCCAGTGGTTCTTCGACAATCTGCTGCCGGAAGAAGGCATGCGCACGTCGCTTGCGCGCGAGGCCAGGGTCGACGCCGCCGACGCGTGGGGCCTGCTCGCGTACTTCGGGCGCGAATCGGCCGGCGCGCTCACCCTGCTCGCGCAAGGCGAGCAGGAAGCGGCCGGCAGCATGCAGCCGCTCCCGCTCGACGAACTCGAACGCCGCATCCAGGCGATGCCCGAGCGCGCGCTGACGGCCACCGCGCCCAAGCGCATGTCGGCGGCCGGCGCGCAGCAGAAGCTGCTGCTGATCCTGCGCGGAGACGCGCCCGACTACACGCTGTTCGAGCCGGTCGGCAGCGAACCGTCGATGCATCTGCTGAAACCGGACATGCGCGCCGCCGGCTATCCGCATTCGGCGATCAACGAGTTCTTCTGCATGAAGCTCGCGAAGCGGATGGGCCTCGACGTGCCCGACGTGCACTTTCTGCGCGCGCCGTCCGCGTGCTACGTGATCGACCGTTTCGACCGCGATACCGCATCGGAGCCGGCCGCCCGCCTGCATACGATCGATGCGATGCAGTTGCTGAACTACGATCGCGGCTTCAAGTACCAGCGCGCGAACGCGGAAGAACTCGGCCGCGCGATCGGGCAGACCAGCACGCGTGCGCTGGCGCGCCTGTCGGTGTTCCGCTGGACGATCTTCAACGTGGTGGTCGGCAACGGCGACGCGCACCTGAAGAACCTGTCGTTCTTCGTCGACGCGCGCGGCTACCGGCTCGCGCCGTTCTACGACATCGTCAGCACGGTCGTCTATCACACGCCCACGCACCGGCCCGATCATCGCGGCGATCATTGGCCGCACTGCGAACTGACGATGCCGCTCGGCGCGGCGACGCGCTTCGCCGACATCGACCTGGGCGCGCTGGTCGCGTTCGGCAACGCACTCGGGCTCAGGGATAAGGCAGCCGAAAACGAGCTGCGGCGCTTTCTCGAGCCGCTCGATCGCAGCGTCGCGCAGACGCTCGACGAAGTGCGCGAGGTCGCGCGCCCCGACGCCGGGGAAATGCGCCTGCTGAACTCGATCGTCTCGATGCCGATCGCGGAGATGGGCCGCGCGCTGCGGCCGGGGCGCGGGTAAGCGGCCGCGCACGGGTTTCGCGCCGGTCGCGCGCCCGATTCCTCGTTTTCCTGCGCGACAACCGCGACGTCGCAATCGTCCCGTTCGTGACATGAACGCTTCTCGCGTGCCGTCCGCTCACCGCAGCCGATGCCTGACGAACCGGCCCCGGCCCGTGGTGGACGCGCTTCACCGGCTCGTCACGCTGCGAGCCCGGCCGGCGGCGCAACCGCGACATCCGGATTGAACCGGGTCATGCAGTTCAGGTCGAGTGCGCGTATCTGCTCGGTCATGAAGTCGACGAAGATACGAATGCGCGTCGGAAGATGTTGCCGGCTGAGATAGCAGATATAGTGGCCGCGATCTTCCGGCACATGCTTCGCCAGCGCGACGACGAGTTCGCTCGAAGCGATATGGTCGCGGATCTGGTAACCCGCCATCTGCGCGATGCCCGAACCGTTCAGGACCGCACGCAGCACCAGGTCCGCGTCGTTGAACGTCAGCCGCGACTTCGGCAGGTATTTCTGCACGCGGCCGTCGACGTTGAACTCCCATTCGAAGATGCGGCCGCTGGCGAAACGAAAGTTGATGCACTCGTGCCGTCCCAGATCCTCCAGACTCTGCGGAAGGCCGTGCCTGGCCACATACGACGGCGACGCGCAGAGCGCCATCTGCATCGGAATCAGTTGCCGGGCGATGATGCTCGAATCCTCGATGCGTCCATTGCGGAACGACACGTCGATTCGTTCGGACACCAGATCGACCGGCCGGTCGTCGAGCAGCAGATCGATGACGATGTCGGGGTAGGCTTTCGCAAACGTTTCCAGCAGCGGCGCAACGATCTTCCGGCCGAAGCCCACCGCCGAGCTGATCCGGATGAGGCCGCGCGGCGGCCCCTCCCGCAGTTCCAGCATGTCGTTCATCGCTTCGACGATCTGCGCCACGCCCTGGCGGCAGTTCTCGAAGAATCGCTGGCCTTCGCAGGTCAGTTCCGTCATGCGCGTGGTCCGCTGGAACAGCCGCGTGCTCAACTGCGCCTCCAGCTTCTGCACGTTGCGGCTCACGGCCGGCCGGCCGACGCCGAGACGTTCGGCGGCCTTGGTGAAGCTCCCCTCGCTCGCCACCGCGACGAACGCAAGGATGCCCGCGTAGCTTGCACCGAAGCTGGCCGACAATGCGTCGGCGCGCCCTGGCAAGTCGCGACGAACGCCGTGCTCCGACGTATCCGATCGATTCATTTCCGCTGCCCCCAGACATCCCGCCCATCCCGACTGCCCGTCGCAGGTGTACGCCTGCGCCCCCACCTTCGACACGCGAATCAGCTTCTCGCGAGCCACCGGTCCAGGCCGATGCTGCCGAGTCGCGCTGCCCCGAGCGGCACGAGCGATCGTTCCTCGACACGGCCGCCGTAATAACGGGCATCGCGATCGGTCACCACCGCACGCGTGTCGCCGACCGACTTCAGGTAGCGCGCGACGATCTCCGCGAACGGCGCGCGATCCGGGCCCGCGATCTCGACCGTGCCGTTCAGCGGCCCGGCCAGCGCGATCTGCGCGAGCAGCGCCGCGACGTCTTCCGCGGCAATCGGCTGAAACAGTCCGTCGCCGATGCGCACGGTCCCGTCTTCCGTGCCGAAATCCGCAATGCCGCCGATGAACTCCATGAATTGCGTGGCACGCACGATCGTGTACGGCACGCCGGCCGCCTCGATCGCCTGTTCCTGCGCGACCTTGGCCGCGAAATAGCCGTTCTCCGGCATCCGGTCGCAGCCGACGATCGACAGCGCGACGTGATGGCGCACGCCTGCGGCCACTTCGGCCTTGCCGAGATTGCGGGCCGACGTGCGGAAGAAATCCAGCACGGCCTGCGGTTCCCATGACGGCGCGTTCGCGACGTCCACGACGACGTCGGCGTCCGTCAATGCGTCGGTCAGGCCTTCGCCCGTGATGGAATTGACGCCGGTGCGCGGCGACGCCGCGAGCGCCTGGTGCCCTGCCTCGCCGAGCAACGTGACGACGCGTGAGCCGATCAGGCCCGAACCACCGATGACAACGATCTTCATCGCAAAATCTCCTGACGAAAGGGTTTTCCTGGAACGCATGCGGCACGTGACGCGCGCCGCCTCCGATGAAAACGGTCATGACCGTCGCATCGCATGGCGCAATTGTGGAAGAATCATGTCCTATCCATCAGTGCCAAGAATCGTCGATCGGACTGGTCCATGCCGTTCGCTCCCGTCGCCCACGAGACCGTGATGCCCGCCCCAACGCCCGCCCTGACCATCGAAATCGACCGGCACCATCAGTTGCCGATCTATCTGCAGATCTGCGAGCGATTCAGAACCGCGATCGCGGCAGGCCATCTGCGCCCCGGCGATCGCGTGCCCGCGCTGCGCGGCCTCGCGACGCAGCTGAACACGGCGCGCGGCACCGTCGAGCAGGCGTACACGATCCTGGTCGACGAGGGATATCTGCAGATGCGCGGCGCGGCCGGCACGTTCGTCTCGCCGTCCCTGCCGAAATCGCTGACGCGGCCGACGCCCGCGCGCGGCGACGAACAGGCATGGCGCCCCGACGCCGCCGCCCTCCGGGTGCCGGGCGTGTCGCGCGAGCACCCGCCTCCGCGCCGGCCACAGCCGATCGCAGTCGCGCTGAGCGGCGAGCCGCGCCCGTTGCAACCGGGGCTCCCCGCACTGGACGCGTTTCCGCGCAAAGTGTGGCACCGGCTCGTGTCTCACCGTGCACGCAGCGCCGAACGCGCGTTGCTCGGCTACCCGAACCCGGCCGGCTACCGGCCGCTACGCGAGCACATCGCCACCTATCTCGGCTTGTCGCGCGGCGTCACCTGCGTGCCGGAACAGGTGTTCATCACCGGTGGCTACCGCGCCACGCTGGAACTCGTGCTGCGCAGCCTCGCGCGGCCGAACGATCGCGTATGGTTCGAGGACCCCGGCTACCTGCTGGCCCGCACCTTCCTGTCCGAGACCGGTGTGCAGCTCGTTCCGGTACCGGTGGACGCCGAGGGCATCGACGTCGAGCGCGGCAAGCAGCTGGACGCGCACGCGCGCTTCGCGCTGGTGACGCCGTCGCATCAGAGCCCGCTCGGGCACACCCTGTCGCTGGCCCGGCGCATCGCGCTGCTGGACTGGGCGGAAAAGACGTCGGGCTGGATCGTCGAGGACGACTACGACAGCGAGTTTCGCTATCTCGGCCGCCCGCTGCAGGCGCTGAAGAGTCTCGACCGGCGGGATCACGTGATCTATTGCAGTACCTTCAGCAAGGCGATGTATCCCGGTTTGCGGCTCGCCTACGCGGTCGTGCCCGAGCGGGCGATAGAGCGTGTCGACCGCGTCGCATGCAGCATGAATGCCGGCTCGCCGACACTGCTGCAGGCCGCCCTGGCGGATTTCATCGAACAGGGGCACTTTGCCCGGCACCTGAAGCGGATGCGTACGCTGTACGGCGAGCGGCGCACGCTGATCGTGAACGCCTTGCGGCAGGCATTCGGCGAGCGGCTGATCGTCGAGCTGCCGCCCGGCGGAATCCAGTTCGCGGTGCGGTTCCCGGACGGGCCCGACGGGCCGGTCGACGACGTCGCCGTCGCCGCGCGCGCCCGCGAAGCGGGCCTTGCGATCCTGCCGCTCTCGATCTGGTATACGAACAGCCACACGCAGCAGACGCCGCGCGGGCTCGTCATCGGGTTCGCGAACGTCGTCGATGCGGCCGAAGCGCACCGTCACGCGCACACGCTGCGCGCGTGCCTGGACCGCTGACGCACGGAAATTCGCGGCTGCGCCCGTCGCGCCGGGTTCCGGATTGGTGTCCGACGGGAAACAGACAATCGCCCTGAACGGCTATACCGCCGCCATGTGCACGCCTCTAGCATGGACACGTCGTTCTTTCGTGGACGAACCAGGAATCAGGCTGCACCGGGCGATTGCCGTATTCGTCACACGATCGCTCGACACCCACCCTTCGCGGCAGACGCAATTCGCGTGGGGCGTGCAGCCCCCTTCGCAAGACGTTTCGACCGTCGAAGCGCGTCGCTGAACTCGAGCAGGCGTCATGGATGACAAGAAGCTGCAGGCCCCCTCGCTGTCTCTCCTCGACAGGTATCGGGGCCGTGACTTTCAACCCCTTTACACGACGACCGTCACCGTTTCCGGCGGCGAGACGGGACACGGCCGCGCATCCGGCGTGGCCCGCTCCGACGACGGCAATCTCGCGGTCGATCTGCGCCTGCCCGCCGAGTTCGGCGGGCCCGGCAACGGGACCAATCCGGAGCAGTTGTTCGCGGCAGGGTTCGCCGCGTGCTTCCACGGCGCGCTCAATCTGCTCGGGAAACGCGCCGAAATGGAGGCCCCCGATACGGCCGTGGAAGTGCAGGTGTCGTTCGGCCGCGATCCGATGGACGGTGGCTTTGCATTGCTCGTCGACGTTCGGGTGCGGATGCCGGGCGTCGATCGCAGCGTCGCGGAGGAAATGGTTCGCACCGCCGAGCGCCTGTGCCCGTATGCAAAGATGGCGCGGCAAGGCACCGTCAACATCATGACCGTCGTCGACTGAATCGGCGCCTTGCGTGCCGCGGCGGCGTCTTGGTTGCCGACACCTTTCAACCGTCGCCGCGTGCCTGCACGCCCCGCCGCGCATCTCGCGACACACGCGGGGCGCGGACCGATCAGCCGAACGATGCCAGCGGATTACCCGCTGCCAGCGCGTCGGTGCGATTCGGCGCCGGCGGGTAGATCCACTGCGTGTTGATCATCTGCTTGCGCGCCTTTCCTTCCGCGTGCGTCAGCTTGATCTGCCGATCCCAGCCTTCCGAGTAGACAGCGCCCCACTCGCCAAGGTCGACGCATGTCGCATAGAACGGCTGGCGGTACGTGAGCGTCGGCACACCGATCAGATCCGCGGCAACGTTGTGTCCGCCGAATTGCCCCATCACGATCGCGTGCTGGCACGACATCAATGCATCGTGCCCGTCGTCGTCGCACCGCGCCCGCGCCACGTCTCCTGCCACGAATACGTGCGGTGCGTCGGCGACCCGAAGATCGGCCGTGACCGCGACACGTCCGAGCGCGTCGAGATGCGACGAGACTTGCGCCGCCAGCGGGCTGGCGCGCATTCCGCCTGCCCAGATCACGGTCATCGCTTCGATATGCGTGCCCGATGCGGTGCGAACGCCGTCGGCCGCGATCGACACGACACGCGAACCGAGCACGGCTTCGACGCCCAGCGAATCGAAGGCTTCAGCAACGTACGGGCGAGGATTGGGCCCGAGATCGGGGCCGATGTCGTCCTGCGCGCCGATCACGACGACGCGGCTCTTCGCATCCGGGCCAAACCACTCGCGCAATCGCTTGGGCACCTCGGTGGCGACCTCGATGCCCGTGAAGCCGCAGCCGACCACCGCGACCGTATTGCGTGCCGGCGATTCCGGCAGTTTCGCGAGCGTCGCGAAGTGCGCGTCGAGTGCGACCGCGTCCTCGATGCAATCGACGGAGAACGCGTGTTCCGCGAGCCCGGGCACCGGCGGCCTGCTCAGCTTGCTGCCGCTGGTCAGCAACAGCCGGTCGTACGCGATCTGGCGCTTCTCGCCGTCGGCGCAAGCAACACCGACCGTCTTCTCGCGAACGTCGATTTCCTCGACACTGCCCTCGAGAAATTTCACACCGACGGCATCGAGCAGCGGCAGCAGCGGCGCGGCCATGTGCTGCGGCCCGCTTTCGTACAACCGCGGCCGGATCTGCAATTCCGGCTTCGGGGAAACCAGCGTGATTTCAACGTCACTGCCCGTCACGCCGGCGGCGTCCAGCACGCGAGCCGCGCCCAGTGCGCCCCACACGCCGGCAAAACCGGCCCCCACTATCAGGATTTTCTGCGACATGATCATTGCCCTCGGTTGATGTCGACCGCGGCCAACCGCCGCGCGAAATCATCGTAGGGCGATGCGGACGCGCGCAGTAGATCCGCAACCGTGCTCACGATGTTGCCTGCGCGGCACCAATCGATCGCATGTCACCGGAATCGATCGCAGGCATGATGTGCGGCGAAGTTCGTGCGTTGCTGCCCCCCCCTTCGTCACCCACCTGAATCGTCGATGAGGCAAATGAAATGCATCTCGGAAGATCGTACAAGCTATCGGAATTCCTGATCTGGACGCGCTGGAAGATCTACGAGCTGCTCATTTTCGGTTCCGTTCCGGTCGTGCTGTACAAGTTCTTTTCGATCACGTGGCTGTCGATCCCCCTGACGATCGTGGTGCTCCTCGGCACCGCCACGTCGTTCATCGTCGGCTTCAAGAACGTCCAGACGTACAACCGTGCAGCGGATGCGCTGGAAATCTGGACCGACATCCTGAGCAAGAGCCGCCGCTGGGGACAAATTGCGCGCGACTTCGTCGCGGACGAAGAGGTTGCCCGAAAGCTGGTATACCGCCACCTCGCCTGGCTGACCGCGCTGCGATACGACCTGCGTCGCCCGAGGATCTGGGAAAGCACGACCAGACGCTACAACGCGGAGTACCGCCGCTTCTATCGTGTTCCCGAATGGGAAAAGGACATCGGGGAACTGCTGCCTCAATACCTGTCGCCCGCGGAAACGGCGCAGGCGCTGTCATCCTCCTCCATCACGACATGCGTGCTGAGCCTTCAAGGTACGTCGCTCAAGACGCTTTACCAGGCCGGCCAGCTGAATTCAGGTTTTTACATGGAGCTTCAAAAGACGATCGGGGACTTCGTCGATCTCCAGTCGAGATCGGAGCGATTCAAGAACTTCCCCTATCCGCGCCAGTATGCGACCGTCAGCTCGCTGTTCGTGCGGTTCTTTTGCCTTTCCCTTCCGTTCGGTCTTCTGAACGAATTCAATCGATTGAACGACAGCGTGAGCGGCTTCATGCACGGCAACATGGTATGGCTGGTCGTACCGTGCAGCGTCGCCGTTTCGTGGATGTATACGTCGCTCGAACAGGTGGGCGAAAGCACCGAGAACCCGTTTGAAGGCGGTGCGAACGATGTGCCCATTTCAACGCTGTGCAGCACGATCGAGCGCGACCTGAAGGCGATGCTCGGAGAACAAGAAAGCGAAGCGTCGAGCCGCACAATCATTGCGCTTTAGGGCGTCCAGCGCCTTTCCGACGCCGCTCGACGCGAATTCACGCTGCACGTGCCGCCGTCGATGCCGTCGTTCGGGCCGCACGGCGTTCCCTGCCAGTTTCCTGCTCCGGGCAATCCACCTTTCGTCGATTGTTGTCGCCGAGACAACATGGTGAGGTCCTTCGCGGCGCTATTGCCGCGCGACCACATCGCCTACGCTTGGCGCTGACGGTGGCCGTACATGCTGCCCGATGCGTTCCGGAGCACAGGGACGACACCGCAAGCGCAACGCGCGATACCACGCGGCATATCTGCGCCGCGTCGCGTCTTCACGCGTCATTGGTCGCGCCGGCAAACGCCTCAAGGAGAGCATCATGATGTCGCATGAATTGATCGCGCGGTACGGTACATGGGTCGTATTCCTGAACGTGCTCGGGTCTTCGCTCGGCCTCCCGTTGCCTGCCATACCGACGTTGATCACGGTAGGTGCTGGCACCGCGCTCGTCGCGCATGTCGGGTCGTCGACGCTGCTGCATTTCCTGACGATACTGGGTGCCGCCGTGGTCGGCGGCCTGCTCGGCGATCTGGTCTGGTTCCAGGGAGGCAAACGGTACGGCAAGCGCACGCTTCACACCGTCTGCGGCCTGTCGCCGTCGCGCGAAGCGTGCGTCACGACGACCGAGCGCTTTTTCGGACGCTGGGGCGTTCGCGTGCTCGTCGTGGCACGGTTCGTACCCGGCCTTTCGCTCGTTGCCGTTCCGCTCTGCGGTGCGATGGCCGTCCGGGTGCGTGCCTTCGTCCTGCACGATTGCGCCGGCATTGCGCTGTGGGCGTCGATCGGCCTCGCCGTCGGCACGCTGTTCGCGTCGCAGATCGATGCGATCTTCGCGACTGTCGCCCGTCTCGGCTGGCAAGCGCTCGTCGTGATCGGCATCGCCCCGGTGCTGTACTTTCTGTATGGCTACTGCCGCAGGCAGATGATGGCAAATGCGCTCGGGAAGGCGCGGATCAGCGCGGGCGAATTGCATGCGCTGCTCGCGAACAAGCCGCGGCCGGCCGTGATCGATATCCGTTCCGCCGAGGGGAGAACGCGCGATCCGTTTGTCATTCCGGGCGCGCTGATCGCCGATGAACACCAGCCCCGCCAGATCATGGAGCGCTATGGAACGAACCGGACGCTGGTCATCTATTGCGCGTGTCCGCACGAAGCGTCTGCCGCATCGGTGGCCAGGCAGTTGCGGCTGTCCGGCGTCAAGCTCGCCTTGCCGCTCACCGGCGGCATCGATGCATGGCGTGTCGCCGGCTTCGACGTGGAACCGATGATCGCGATGAACGACACGGCAATCGGCGTCGCCGGGCAGCAGTTTTTCACGCAATGACTCCCATGGCGCTCTCATGCGCCGAAGCAGCGCGTATCGCCCGGCTCGTGCGGCGGGCGACCGCAATCGGCATCACGACTCTTGCTGCGCCGGCTTCGCGCGTCCTCCCGACCAGATCCCCGACGAACCGGGCCTTGCGCTCCCGAGACCGTGCGCCGCTCGACAACCGGGCCGGTACTTTGCTCGGGTACACTCATGCCTCCGCCACACGCGCCGTCACAGCATGGACAGTCAGCTTTGGATCATTTGCGGGCTTACATTCGTCATCCATGTGATCGCGACACTGGCCTATGCGGTGCGGATTGCCGGCGTTCGAACGCGCCGGATCGCCTTGTCGTTCTCCTTGTTCGGGATCATCGCGCTGGTTTCCCGGACGGCCAACTCCTTTCAGGGGCCGTTCATCGCGAAGCGGGTCGAAATGGATATTGCGCATCGGATGGGCAGCGGGCTGCTCACCGATTTTCGGCTCTTCCTGCTGAGCGCCACCGTGGCGAGCATTGCCGGCGCCTTCCTGATCCCGACTTTCCAGCGTTATTTCAGCCGCGCCGTCGAACATTTCCAGGTGAACCGTTCGATTCCGCGGCTGCTGGTGGACGCCTGCAGTCGCGCCGGCGTCAACTATCTTCGCGTCGGCGCGCGACTGCCTTCCCGCCACAACGTCACGCAACTGACCGCGAGCACCGGCGTGTCCTGGAAAGTCATCGTGCTGAACGTGGCGGCCATGGCGATCTGGACGGTCGGCGTGTTCGCGTCGCTGTATGCGGGTTACCTGAAACCCGACCTGAGGGTGACATGCGCGAACCTGTCGTCCGTCATCAACGGCTTCGCGACCGTGGTGCTGGCCGTCGTCATCGACCCGCAGGTTTCCGTCATGACCGACGATGTCATCGAAGGCCGGATATCGGAAAACAGCTTCCGGCGGGCCATCACGACGCTCGCCGGTGCGCGGGTTCTCGGCACGCTGTGCGCTCAGGCGGCGCTCGTTCCGGCGGCGTGGGTCATCGTCCACGTTGCGGAAATCATTTAACCAGGAATAGTAGTCTGCGGATGCTGTATCGTAAGCACCCACACAGTCGCGCAGACGGGCCCACGATCTCCGTCGAGATGTTCCAGATGATCCCACTCCACAGCAATCCAGCGTTCTATCAGCTCCTTGCCGACAGCTACGCCCGGCTGCTTGGCCGCCCCCTGGTGCCTCAGGCCATGCACGTGGACGAAGCTACCGAATGGCTCTATGAGCATGCGCCGTTCGCGGTACTCGCGCACAACACCGATCCCGACCCGGTCTTTATTTACGGCAACAAGGCCGCGCAGCGCCGGTTCGGGTACAGCTGGGATGAAATCACCCGACTGCCGTCCCGACTTTCAGCCGAGGCCCCGAATCGCGAGGAGCGGCAGCAATTCCTCGCACGCGTACAGCGGCTCGGCTACGAAGCGGGCTACAAGGGCGTGCGGGTCACCAAGTCAGGCCAGCGCTTCATGATCGAGGAAGCCACGCTGTGGCAACTACTCGACGCCGACGGCACACTGCACGGCCAGGCGGTTGTCATCCCGCGCACGCGGGACATCTGATCGGGCGGCCCGGTTTCTGAACCAGGGTCTGCCCGCCCTGCACGCCCCTCCCCCTTCCATCGACTGCAACCAGAATGGTGCCCGTCATTTCCCGAATGACGGGCACCACGTCGCGAACGATCATTACGCGTTTGATTCGCTCTGCTCCGCAGCCAGACGAACGCTCATCACCGCCCGATTCGAACAGCCTCGTTCAATGCGCGCCCGCCGCCGCCCCGCCACCGCCGCCCTTGCCGGGTTTGGTGAGCCAGACCAGCGGGATGATGACGATGAAGATGATCGACGACAGCCAGAACAGATCGTTCAGCGCGAGCATCGCGGCCTGCGCATTCAGCGTTCGTTCGAAAAACGTCGCGGCCTGATCCGTGCCGCCGCCGAGCGTCGCCTGGAGCTGCGCGATGGCGCTCGTATACGCCGGATTGTTCACGCTCGACTGTTCGGCGAGCCGCGCATGGTGAAGGATCGTCCGGTCGTTCCACCCCGTCGCGATCAACGACGTGCCGACGCCGCCCGCGAACACACGCACGAAATTGGACAGACCGGCGGCGGCCGGAATCCTGTCGGGCGTCAATCCCGACAGGATGATCGCGGTAAGCGGCGTAAAAAAGAGCGCCATCGGAATACCCTGCAACAGGGTCGGCAGCACCAGCGTAAAAGGATCGACGCTCGTCGTGTAATGCGAGCGCATGAAGAACACGCCCGCGAAACCCAGGAACGCCAGGGTCGCGAGCACTCGCGCATCGGACTTCGGCATGATCTTCGCCATCAACGGCGCCAGCAGCACCGCGAAGATCCCGAGCGGCGCCGTCACGAGTCCCGCGTCCACGGAACGATAGCCGAGATAACCCTGAATCCATTGCGGCAGGATCACCAGATTCGAGAAGAACACCGCGTACGCGACCGAAATCGCGATCGTGCCGCCGCGGAAATTGCGCACCGCGAACAACCGGATATCGACGATCGGGTTTTTTTCCGTGAACTCCCAGATCAGGAAGAACACGAAGCCGATCGCGGCGACGACGGCAAGCACGCAGATCACCGGCGAATGAAACCAGTCGAGATCCTTACCCTTGTCGAGCATGATCTGCAACGTCGCAACCCACACGATCAGCGACATCAGGCCGACCTTGTCGATGGGCAGCTTGCGCACCGGCGTGTCGCGGTCGCGGTAGATCATCCACGTCACGCCGGCCGCGAACAGGCCGACCGGAATGTTGATATAGAAGATCCACGACCAGCTGTAGCTGTCGGTGATCCAGCCGCCCAGGGCGGGGCCGGCAATCGGGCCGACGGTCGCGGTCATCGACCATAACGCCAGCGCGGTCGAACTCTTCTCCTTCGAATACGAGCCCAGCAGGATCGCCTGCGACAGCGGAATCAGCGGCCCCGCGACGACGCCCTGCAACACGCGTGCGGCGAGCAGCACGAGCAGGTTCGGCGCGACGCCGCACAACCACGACGAAAACACGAACAACACGATCGCGGCCACGAACAACCTGATCTGCCCGACGCGCTGCGTCAGCCAGCCTGTCAGCGGAATCGCGACCGCATTGGCCGCCGCGAACAGCGTGATCACCCACGTCCCTTCGTCGACGGACACGCCGAGGTTGCCCGAAATGGTCGGAATCGCCACGTTGGCAATCGACGAATCGAGCACGTTCATGAACGTCGCGAGCGCGACGGCGAGGGTCGCCAGCACCAGCTTTCCACCCGTCAGCGGCGGCGGTGCAAGTTGCGTTGAGGAATTCATGTCGCTTCCACTCTGAAGATTCGACGGGCCTGGCATGTCGGCCCGGCCCGTCCGAGGATTGAACCGTCCGGAACACGCCTGCGACGCGCATTCCGGGCGTGCGATTCAGCTTGCGTGCGGTTTGGCGCCGCGGGTGTCTCTTGCCAGGCGGGTTGCGGAAGGCGTCGACGATATGACATGCTCCGTCGGCCCCGCCTGCACGGGGACGATGTTCTCCGCGATGATCTTCTCGATCTCGGCATCGGCCTGCGCACCGTATTCGGCAAACACGTCCGTGCGATACGACGTGTTCATCGCCGCACCGAGCTGTGGGCCGGTGTTGTCGCGTGTATCCACATCGACGTCCATCGACAGGCCGATGCGCAGCGGATGTGCATCGAGTTCCTTCTGATCGAGCTGGATGCGTGCGGGCAGGCGCTGAACGATCTTGATCCAGTTTCCGGTCGCGTTCTGCGCCGGCAAGCTGGCGAACGCACTGCCCGTGCCGGCCGAGAAGCCGACGACCCGGCCGTGATACTTGACCTTGCCGCCGTAGACGTCGGCCGTCAACGTGACGGGCTGACCGATGCGCATGTTGCGCAGCTGGCTTTCCTTGTAGTTCGCATCGACCCATACACCGCCGAGCGGCACGATCGCCATCAACGGCGCGCCCGGCGACACGCGCTGGCCGACCTGGACCGAACGCTTCGCGACATAACCGGTGACGGGCGCGGGCAACACGTTGCGCGCATACGCAAGGTACGCGTCGCGCACTTTCGATGCGGCAGCCAGCACGTTCGGATGCTGGCCGATCGTCGTGCGACCTGTCAGTGCGCGATTGGCTTCCGCCTGACGACGCGCGGCGTCGAGCGCGGCCCGGGCGGCGGCCACGGTGTCGCGTGCATGCGCGATGTCCTCGGCCGACACGGCGCCCGTATCGGCAACGGCCTGACGGCGGCGCAGATCGTCCTGGGCGCGCGCCAGATCGGACTGCCTTTGCGCGACGTTCGCGGCATACAGATCGTTGTTCACGAACAGGCTGCTCACTTGCCGTACGGTCTGGCCCAGCGCCGCTTCGGCGTTGCCGAGCGCGACCTTCGCGTCGGCATTGTCGAGCGCGACGACCGGATCGCCTGCTTTCACGATCTGTGTATCGTCGGCATTCACCGCGACGACGGTACCCGCCACCTGCGGCGTCAACTGCACCAGATTGCCGCTCACGTACGCATCGTCGGTCGACTCGTGGTAGCGCGCATACGTCAGGTAATACGCACCATATGCGATCGACGACGCGACAACCGCGACGCCAAGCAGTGCCAAAAAAATCCCGCGCCGCCGTGTTGCGGGTTCGCTTGCGGTTTCGTCGCCCCCCGACTGAGACGGATCAGGATTCACGCGTGTGGCATCGAGCGGTTTGCGGATCGGTGGGTTGACTTCGCTCATTTCAATTCTCCAGGCAGATTCGATGGATCACCGCTCAACGCGCGGCGACGGCAGACGTGATGGACCCGGACGCCGCGGCGCGTGGCTCGGCCCCCGAGCCCGCGAACGACGTGTCGACGAAGCCGCCGCCCAGCGCGGACGCCAGCGCAATCTGTCGATCGCGGCGGTTCATGCGCAGATTCGCGACGCCCTGATCGGCGGCAAGCGCATTGACGTCGGCATTCAACACGGTCAGTTGATTCGCGAGACCGGCCCGGTATTGCGCGAGCGCCAGTTCGGCGGCTTTCCATGCGGCCTGCTGCGCAGCCTGCGCATCGGTCAACTGCGCATCCGTCGAACGTACGTCGGCGATCTGCGTGGCCACGTCGCTCAATGCGCTGACGAGCGCCTGGTTGTAGGCCGCGACGGCGTTGTCGAATTCGGCATAGCGCCCTTTCAGCTGCGCGCGAAGTTCACCCGCATCGAAAATCGGCAGGTGGATGGCCGGGCCGGCCGACGCCGTGCGGCTCGCCGCCGTCAGGAAACGACCGAAGCCGAACGCATCGAGGCCGATCGCGGCGCTCAGGTTGATGTCGGGATAGAACTCGGCTTTCGCTTCCTTCACGTCGTGCGCGATCGCATCGACGCTCCACCGGGCGGCCACGATATCGGGGCGCCGGCTGACGAGATCCGCGGGCAGATTGTCGGGCAGGCGAACGTCGTCGCCCGTGCCGAGCGCCGGGCGCGCGATCTGCAATCCGCGATCGGGACCGGCGCCGAGCAACGCGGCGATCTGGTAGCGCGTCGCGAGAATCTGACCGTCGAGCGCTTTCATCGCGGCACGGCTCGTCGCGAGATTCGCGCGAGCGGTCTCGCGCTCGACCTGCGTGTCGAGCCCCGTCGCGATACGGCCGGCGGTAAGGCGATCGATCTGCGCGCGTCGATCGATTTCGCGGTCCGCGATGTCGCGCAACACGTACAGGCGCGCGAGCTGGTTATAGGTTCGTGCAATCGATGTCGTGAGCGCCAGCCTGACTGCTTCCGCGTCCGCGCGGCTCGCCTGAAGCCGGGACACCGACGCTTTAAGCGCCTCGCGCTTCTTGCCCCATAGGTCGAGCTCATACGAAGCGCCGAGGATGGCGCGGTTCTCCGTCTGCCACGACCCGCCATACGGCGGCGGAACGAGTGCCGTTCCGGAGAATTGCTGGCGCGTGAGCGCATAGCTGGCATCGACGCGCGGCATCGTTCCCGCGCGCGCTGATTCACGATAAGCCTGCGCAGCCGCCACGCGCGCACGTGCCTGATCGAGCGTCGGACTGCTTCTCAGCGCCTCGTCGATCAGCGCCTTCAGCTGGATGTCGCCGAACTGATCGGCCCAATCGGCAGCGGGCCAACGGCCTTGCTCGAACGGAAGACTGTGTTGCGTCGCGTACTGCTGCGGATCGACCAGCGCTGCATCGCCATGAATGCCTGCGTAATTGACGCACGCCGACAAGCCGGCCGCAACGATCGCCGTCACGCCCGCCTTGAGCACGCGTGACGTGTGTCGTCCGGCAATGGAAAGAATGTTCATGACTTGTCTCATCGCGTAGTAGGTGAATAAAACCGCTTGCATGGAGATGGCCATGCGGGTTCGTCCCGGTATCGGCACACGCGCAGCGTGACGCGAGCACCTTGCTTCGCGACGATCCGATGTCACGGATGCACGAGCGGCGAGCATCCCGTTGGCGAACGCAAACAAGGTGCGGATGCCTTGCCATGGATGCATCAAGCCACGGCGTACCTGCTCACTGTGGCCGACACCGCGCACACACCAGGTACAGAAGTGTTCGCAGTTGTTCGTCAGAAGCTGGTACCGGTCTTCACCCAGGCGTGACCGCGCCCGCTCGACGACGGTCGTCCCGGTATAAGCGGCATCCTGTTCGGCTTGAACGCGAACACTCCTGTTTTCCGCGAAGCGATGCAGCGGGATGCACTCCACCGGACACCGCCGGGCGGAACGATCGAAGCCCCCGTAGTGAATAACCAGCCCGTCTCCGACGTAGATTCCATGGTGTGAATACCCTTCTCGCTCGCTAACGAGATGAGCGCCTGCTTCGATGCCGGGCTCCGTTCGTGCCGACGCCAGCGACGTCGTCAACCAGTCGACATTCAACGTTTCCATCGCGAGCCTCCGAATTCACCGGTGCGTCGCCGCAGGTGCTTCGCTGACATTGCTTCGCATTTCGCACCACTGATCGGCCGCATTGCCGTGCCGTCATACTAGGAGCCGCCCCGACGCGCAAGTAGACCTGTGTCGGAACACTTTCCCGTTCCTCATCGACACCAATCTCCCCGCCTCCGCATGCGCCGCGAAACCGATGCAACCGGTTGCCGCAGGATTGGTGCGGAACGGGCAACACCATGCATCCCGAGTCGGTCTGGTGCGTCGGCTCGTCTTTGCCTAGCATGCAAGTACGTGTGGTCCATCGACGGGATGGCACTCGTGGGGATTGACTGGCAGGCAAGCGCTGCGCCGTTGCGCTGATTCGCTTCGAAGAACAACGCAGCGCCTCGATACGCAAGGTACGAGAGACGTTCGCGTTGGCCATACCAGCAACCGGGAGGCATATGGAGAACGAGAGGTTGCAACCTCCGCCGCTGACACTGCTCGACAAATACCGCGGGAAGGAATTCGCCCCGCTCTACACGACCACGGTCACGGTTTCTGGCGGTACATCCAGGCACGGCCGCGCATCGGGCGTCGCGAAATCCGACGACGGCAGTCTCGCCCTCGATCTGCGCGTACCTGTCGAACTTGGCGGCCCGGGCGGCGGCACCAATCCTGAGCAGCTATTTGCCGCCGGCTACGCCGCGTGCTTTCACGGCGCGCTGAGCCTGCTGGCGCAACGCGCGCGAGTCGATATCCGGGAAACGACCGTCGCCGTCGAAGTCTCGTTCGGCCGCGATCCGGTAGATGGCGGATATGCGCTGGTTGCCAACGTCACCGTCCGTATGCCGGGTGTCGAGTTGCCCGTCGCGGAAGGTCTCGTACGCGACACGGAACGTCTCTGTCCTTATACGAAGATGGCACGACAAGGCATATGTGGCTTCATCGCCGTGTCGGCATGATGAGCGACTGGTGCGGAAGCGGCAACAGAGTGCGCACCTTGCCGGTACTACTGGCCCCCGGGGCGCACGATTACGATGGTTGCCAGGCAGGTGCTGCGGCGAATCGCCATCCGACGCGCCGGCGGCACCGCTTCAACCGATCAGGAGAACAGATCATGACGCAACGTATCAACTACTTTCAGCAATCGCCGGAACTGACCAGGAAGCTCATCGAGCTGGACGGCCTGTTTCAGAAGACGACGATCGAGGCGCCGGTGCGCGAGCTCGTCGAGATCCGGGCATCGCAGCTCAACGGCTGCGCATTCTGCGTCGACATGCACATCAAGATGGCAAAGATTCATGGCGAGCGTGAATTGCGCCTGCACCACGTCGCGATCTGGCTCGAATCGACGCTGTTTTCACCCCGCGAGCGCGCCGCGCTGGAATGGACCGAGGTACTGACCCGCCTCCCCGCGCATGGCGTGCCGGACGACCTCTACGCACGCGTACGGGAACACTATTCCGAGCAGGAATTGTCGGATCTCACCGTCCTCGTGGGCGCCATCAATAGCTGGAACCGGCTGAATGTCGCATTCCGCATCGTGCCGGGATCGTTCGACAAGATGTTCGGGCTCGACAAGGCCAACCTGGAGTGACGACATGAAACGCATCATGCTCGTACTCGCGCCGCTGGTGTCGTCGCTGCTGATGGCCGTTCAGCCGGCCGACGCCGCACCGCACGCGAAGGTCACGCCGCTGACCACGGAGCCGTTGCCCGAGTATCCGGGCAAGGAAGTCCAGATGATCGTCGTGGACTATCCGCCCGGCAGCGTTGACCCCGTTCATCGTCACGACGCGCACGCGTTCGTCTACGTGCTCGACGGCAGCATCGTGATGGGCCTGAACGGCGGCAAGGAGGTCACGCTCCACGCCGGCGACACGTTCCACGAAGGCCCGGAGGACGTCCACACGGTCGGGCGAAATGCCAGCAGCACGAAGCCGGCAAAATTCGTCGTGTTCCTGATCAAGAACAAAGGCGCACCGGTCCTCACCCCCGTGAAGTAGGGTAATCGTCGTCGCGGCCCGGTTACGGTGGGCCGCTTCGCCGGTTTCAATCGCGACAATGCGTCGAACCCATGTGTTTCGTGTACGGCGACGACTCGATCCGCCTCGGATCGGCAGACAGCAGCGGATCGATTCGTGTTTGAGGCCACGTTGAGGCGATCGAGCGACTTGAACGGATACGCGACGGGCGATCGCCCGATCGGGCGCCGGCGCACCCTGGTGGCGTCGGAACCTGACCCGGTTGACACGGCGGATGCGACCAACGGCCTGAACTTGATTACCGCC
>JABLTH010068812.1_pt1 | contig 38387 bp, 54 predicted proteins | sample 7875711 | NCBI WGS metagenome assembly JABLTH01 (sample SAMN14941262, study PRJNA633318) | bioreactor metagenome | isolation source: bioreactor | place: China | collected 2019-03-05 | reverse complement strand
GGCCCGTTCCCGCCTGGCATCTACAACCAGAGCGACGGCATGGTGTACGTGGACTTCTCTGCCGTGACCAGCGTGACCGTCTCTGTGCTGAGGGTGTAATGAGCCTGGCCGCGTTCCTGAACCAGACCTGCGTCCTTACCCGCCCCCGCTCGGACGGTGTGGGCCCGTATAACGAGACGCTGCGCGCCGAGGAAGAGATCGGGCGCGATATTCCATGCCGCGTGATCGAGAAGGACATTCGCATTTTTGACAGGCAGAGCGCCGAGGGCACGTGGGTGCTGGCGACGCTGTTGATCCTGCCTGCCGAGACGGATGCGCGGGTGGATGACAAGGCGACGGTAGACGGAACGACCTACCTGGTGAAGAAGCCCCTGAGGCGCCAGCGCGGCAACGCGGAGCATCACAGGTCCTGCATTGTGGAGGCCCTGAATGGATGATTATCGTCTGGATTGGAGGGGCGACGAGGTCAAGCGCCAGGTCATGGAAAACATGGCCAAGGCTGTAGGTGAATTTGGCCTAACCGTCGAAGCGGAAGCCAAGAAGGAACTGCGCAAGGGTCACGGTGTGCTGACAGGCACCCTGCGACGCTCTATCCACACTGCCATGCCTGGATATGACTGGTCTGGCGATGATGATAAGAGCGAGAACGGTCCAGAGCGTGGAGGGCAGCTTATCGAAGGCGTGATTACGAACGATGCCATCACAGTCCAGGTTGGCAGTGGTTTAGTATATGCCTTGGCGATTAATCAGGGCTGGCCTGAAGGCTATAAAAAGATGCACGGCTCGTTTGTCGGGTATCACTTCATGGAGAACGGCCTAACAAAGGCTAAACCTAAACTTCCTATGATCCTGAAGAAGTACAAGGTGCAACAATGATCGACCCACTGGAAGCCGCGATTCAATTCCTGTTGAGCCGTTCGGAACTGGCCTCCCTGAACCGACGCATCTCCCTACGCCACAAGTACGGCGAAGAGTGGACCACGGACCAGGCCTCGCTGGTGGTGCGGCTGGACGACAGCGACCCAGACCACTACGTGCAATGGCAGACGGTGCGCCTGGAGGTGTGGTGCCTGGCAGACAACGATGCCGAAGCGATGCGCCTGTGGATGACCCTGATGGGCCTTTCGCGCAGCGTGGAGCGGGTGAGCGTGGAGACCACACAGGGAGACGCCCTGATCTATTCCTTCCTGCCTGAGAGCGGCCCGTCGTACCTGCCCGACCCAGAACTTGACATGATGCGGCGCGTGCTGAGCTTCTGGCGGATTCAAGTCAGCGAGGTGAGCGTATGAAGAAAAACGCGCCCGAAAATAAACTCTGGCGGCCATCTTCCGACAAGATGGTGAAGATCAAGATCAACCTCGACCGCAATATCCCTGGGGTCGGGACGGCTGGCGACGTGGTCGAAGAGAGTGAACGCGTGGCCATGAATTTCATCGGTCAGGGTCTGGCGACCCTGGCGAACAAGGAGACGAAATGACCCTCAATTCCTACAACGTGCTGACTGGCGTGGGCCGCATGTATATTGCCCCAGTTGGCACCGCTTTCCCAAATGTGAATGATAACCCAAGTAATACCTGGGTCGATCTTGGTGATACGCAAGATGGCGTGGATGTGGACCTGAACGACAAGATCGAGTTGACCCATACCGACCAACGCACGGGTCCTGTGAAGCCTACCCGCACCGAAGAGACGGCAAAGATCAAGACTAAATTAGCCGAGGCGACTCTGGAAAATCTGGCAAACGCCTTGGGTGTAAGTGTGACAAACACTGATCCAGGCTCTGGGACTATTGGTAAACGCGAGATTCCGCTTTATCGGGGCGCTGTGGTCACAGAATATGCGCTTCTTTTCCGCGGCGGATCACCCTACGGTCCATACAACGCCCAATACCAGGTCCCGCGCGCGTATTTCACGCTGGACGCGTTGAAGTACGAAAAAGGCAAAAACCTGGCATTGCCCATCTCTATTGAGATGCTGGAAGACCTGAACGCTGCGACCGCCAGCGAACGCTTTGGAAAGCTCGTCGCTCAAAGCGCGGCTGCGCTTCCGTAACCAGATCTAACTCCCCCATCCGAAAGGGTGGGGGAAATTTAGGAGACCTCATGGACGACAAATCGATCTTGAACTTGGACGAAGCACTGGGCGCGCGCATTCTCAAGGTGCGCTACAAGGGCAAAGAATATCCGATTCGACCTGTCGAAGCCCTCTCCCCTGAAGAGTTCGGGAAGATGATGGCTTACGGGACTAAATTCCAGGAGATGAGCGCAGCGCAGGTCGAGCAAAATGGCCTCCTGATCCTCCAGGCCATCGACGACATGCTGGAGATCATTGGTCCATCCCTGCCGCGCTATAAAACTGCCTTTTTGGAGCGGGTCAAGGCCATCTTCAAGAAAAAAGCCTATCTCAGAAAGTTCGCGCTTTCGGTGCAGGAGAGTCAGGCTGTCATGCAGTTCTGGACGGAGAACAACCGAAAAAACGCAGCGGGGGCGGGGGAACCTATCAGGAAGCCCCGAACCCGACGCTAGATTATGGCGACGTGTTTGCGGCTCTCTCGTTTTGGTACCACCTGCCCTATAGCGAGATTCGCAGGATGACCATGTCTGCCATTGGGCTATACATGGAGCGCCTGCCCAGGCACCAGGCTACCGTGAGATTGATGATCGGCGAAGCCGCCTCTGTTCCGCACATGGAAGAAAGTGCCCGCATAGATTGGACGCAAGACCTAAAAGACCTATTGAACGAAGGCACGAAGCCAGCCGCTCCCGCATCTCCCGCGGCGTTGAAGATGGCAGGCATTGGAGTGCAGTTCGTTCCTAAAAGGTGAGATATGGGTAGTCTCGGTGAAGCTGTACTTGATCTGACCGCAGATCCCTCAAAACTTGATCCTGGCCTCTCTGAAGGCAAGAGCAAGGTTACTGGCGCGCGGGACGGCCTGAAAGGCGTATTCGGCGAAGCCACGGGAACCATGCTGGGACAATTATCGGCTGGCGCGCTGCAAAATATCGGCGCTGGCATTGTTTCCGTTGGAAAGGACATCCTGGGTTCGGCCCTGTCTGCCGAACAGGCCCAGGCGCAGTTAAATGCGGTGCTGGAATCCACGGGCAGCCAGGCGGGTGTGACGGCAAGCCAGGTCAACGAGCTGGCTAATTCCCTCTCGCAGGTCACGATGTTCGAGGATGATGCCATCATCGGCGGCGAGTCGATGCTGTTGACCTTTACGAACATCGGTGCGGATGTGTTCCCGACCGCCACGCAGACCATGCTCGACATGAGTCAAGCGCTCGGCCAGGACTTGACCGCCAGCGCCATGCAGTTGGGCAAGGCGCTCAATGATCCAGTGCAGGGCGTGACTGCCTTGCGGCGCGTGGGCGTGCAACTGACAGATGACCAGGAAGCGTTGGTCAAGAAGATGATGGAAATGGGCGATGTGGCGGGCGCTCAGAAGATCATCCTGGAAGAGCTGCAAAAAGAATTCGGCGGAAGCGCCGAGGCCGCAGGCCAGACGATGGCAGGCCAATTGGAAATCCTCAACAACGAGTTCGACAACGTCAAAGAGGATTTGGGCACGGCCTTTTTGCCTGTGCTGAAGGATCTGGTCGGGATTGCCAAGGACCTTATGCCTTATTTACAACAGGCCGTGCAGTGGTTCAGCAGCCTGCCCACGCCCGTCAAGGGCGGCGCGGCGGCGGTACTAGCCATCGTAGCAGCACTGGCCCCGTTGATCGGAGTGATCAGTTCGGTGGTGTCGATCATTGGCGTGGTTGGGCCTGCTATCACGGCCATTGGAGGTGCGCTTGCTCCGATCCTGCCGATTATTCTTGCGGTCATCGCGGTCATTGCCTTGTTGGCTGTAGCCTGGAAGTTCAATTTATTTGGCATCCGAGACAACGTCATGATGGTGGTGACCGTAATCAAAAACCTATGGCAGGCCCTTCTGGCTTTTCTGCGGGGCGACACCACCGCGGCCACTGGATACCTGAAGGCGGCCTGGAGCGCTTACGCTAATCAGGTCAAGGCCAACTTTCAGGGAATCTGGGATTTCATCAAAAATATATGGAACACCGTCGCCAATTTTCTGAAATCGGTCTGGGAAGCGGCCTGGAATGCGGTCACGACTTATTTGCAGAATCGCGTGAATATTGTGCAGGCCAATATCCAGACGCTAATTGGATGGATCAAGAACGCCTTCAACATCGATTGGATGGAATTGGGCAAGCGCATCATCGATGGCATTGTGAACGGTTTGCAAAATGGAATCAATGCCGTTATACAGATGGCAAAGAGAGTGGCGACGGAAGCCTTCAACGCGGCGAAGTCGATCCTGGGCATCCACTCTCCGAGCGCAGCATTTGCGGAATTAGGAAACTTCAGCGCGCTGGGTTTTGCGCAGGGTTTCGCCAAGAGTATGACTCCGCAGGCTGTAGCGGGCACGCTGAACCGCGTGGTGCAGGGCACCGCGCAGACGATGAACCGCACGAGCAACACGAGCGTGAACATTTACAACCCACGGCCAGAGCCCGCTTCGAGCAGCCTGGATAACACGATGAAGCGCCTATCCTATTTGGGAGTGTTGAAATGAGCAGTTGGAGTTATCGCGGAACCGACCTGGACGATTTGGGCATCGTGACGATGGTCTCGGACGCCTTCAAGCTGCCTGAGCGGCGGGGCGGGAATGTGATCCTCCCGTTTCGGAATGGGCGCGTGTACGTGGAGAAATTCTTCGAGCAACGCACCCTGCAGCTTGGGCTGGAGATCCACGAGGCCAGCAGGGAGGAGCTGGAGGCAAAGATCGACCAGGTCAAGACGCTGCTGGCGCAGACAGGCCTGGGCGCATTGATCCAAACGCTGGAGGATTTGAGCACGCGCAGCCTGCAGGCGGAATATGTGGGCGATCTCTCGCCCACGACCGTCTCTCCGCTGGCTGTGAAGATGGTGCTGGAATTCATCTGCCCAGCCCCATTCTTTCGAGGCTCAAGCCTGGCGAACGACGAGCGTACGATCAATTCCTCTCCGCTGGCATATACCCTGAACAACCCTGGCAGCGCCGAAGAGCGAAACCCGATCATCACCTTGACGGGACCGCTGAGCAATACGGTCATCACCAACACCACCAACGGCCTGAGCTTGACGTATAGCGGCTCGATCCCGTCGCCGCGGGTGGTGACCATCCAGACCGACCCCGACACAGGCGAATACATTGCCACCAACGATCTGGGCGCGAACGTGATCGGGAACATCAGCCATGCTGGGGATGTGTGCCTCTTTGCGCTCGAGCCTGGTGACAACAGTCTCTCTGTCACCGACGGAACGCACACGACGGGCAAGGTCAAGATCGAGTTTTATCCGCCCTATCTGTAACCCCCTCCCATTCTCCCCCAAATATCCTTCGACTACGCTCAGGACGGATTTGGAGGAGGGGAGCAAAGAGGAAACTATGTCAAGCAATGATGCAATCGAATGGCGACTGATCGACACGGATCTGAACACGACGCTGGGAATTTTGCCCGCTGGACCCAGTCACTTGTACCTGGAACTGAATCAGCCAGGCAGCGGTGAGGTGAAGGTTCCGCTGGAGAGCAAGGCGGCTGCATTAGTCACTTCGGCGATGTTCGTGCAAGCCATTTATCGCGGCGCGGTGCGAGGTGGTTTCTTTGTTGAAAATATCAACAGGACCTATGCGGATGCAAACGAGGGCGGAGGTCAGTGGCTCTCGATGTCTGGGCGCGGAGCATTGGCTTTGCTGGATGATGCCATTGTGTGGGATGACGGGCTTGGCGGGACCAAAAGGAAGTTCAAGAATTACACGAGAGCGGACATCCTGATCATACTGATCGAGGAGGCAAAAAGCCGCGGGGCGCTGAGCAACCTGACGTATGATTTCACGGCCCTGGTGGACAGCCTGGGTGTCGCATGGTCCAAAAAGGCGACCCTGCAATTGACCGTTGGAACGTCGATGCTGGATGTGGTACGCGATTTTGCCAAGGCTGGGATCGATTTTGACATTGTGCCAGGCGTGGAGACGTTTGTGCTGCGCGCCTTCCAGAACGGGTTGGGAGTCAATCGGTCCGAGTCCGTCTATTTCAGAGTTGGGACAAATTGCAAGGAGGTCTCTGGACAGGAGGTAAGTAATAACCTCAAGAATGCGCTGCGGGTGAAATATGGAGACGATGGCGCGGGAGGTTCGTTGAGCCTCAAAGATTGCTCGTCCATCTCCACGCACAGGCGCCGCGAGGGGATGGTGGATGCCGATAATGCGGGGAGTTCCGATTCGGCGCAGGTGATCGGTCTTGCGGAGCTGGAGGGCAAGAAAGAACCCAAACGCTCAGTGGCCGTGAAGATGTTCGACGGCGTTTCTCCGCGGGCCTTTGTCGATTACTCTTTCGGGGACCGCATTACATTGGACGTCAGGGGAGACGAACGGTCCGACCGCATTGTTGGCCTACAATTGGATTGGGATGGCAACACCAAAGCAGGGGTGACCGTGGACCTGAACTCGATCATCGTAGACAACGAGATCGCAATGGCGCAGGCCATCCGAGATCTACAAGAACGGATGCAGACCTCTCGTGACGCAAATCTGCTGGATGCGGCAGCCTGGTTCGACTATGGTGCAGAAATTTCCACTGAGAGCATTTTTGCGCCCTTCATATGGGCTATCAGAGTTGTTGGTGATAATGTCTATGTAGCTGGAAACTTCTCGGTCATTGGCAATGTACCTGCCAATAACGTAGCTGTCTATAATACGACAACCTGCGTTTGGACGGCCCTGGGAGACGGCGTGCCTGGAATTGCAAACGCATTGGAGGTGATCGGGACCGATGTCTATGTATCTTATAACTATAGAGGGAGTCATCCGATAGTATATGCGTGGGTTGCCAAGTGGAATGGCGCAACCTGGACGACCATACGAGAAGATGAGTTCGGTGAGGTGTATTGCTCTGCCGTGCTCGGGACCGACCTGTTGATTGCTGGAAACATTACGTCTGGTTCCTTCGGAAACTCAGGGTTTGCTGTGCGGCGTTGGAACGGATCAGCCTGGTCTGACTATGGAAAATGGGTCGACGGGAAAATATATGCCATTGCAGTAGATGCAGATACATCCAATGTGTATATTGGAGGCGAATTCACTCATATCAATGGGTATTTCTCGACCACAGCATGGGTAGGTACTGCCACTGCAAACAGGATCGCAAGGCTTCCATTTGGCGGAACCGATTGGGAAACATTAGGTTCTCCAAATGGTGTAACAGGTGGAAATGTATTATCCATTGCGGTGCAGGAACCTGATGTCTATGTCGGTGGTAACTTCACTACCGCTGGTGGAGCCGCTGCAAACCAGATCGCAAAGTATATCGATGGCGATGGGTGGTATGTCATTGAGGGTGGCATCGATACTGCCTGCGGGGATGAATCGTCGGAAGGTTTGGGAGGGTTTCCGCCCGATCTGGAAGGCAACGTCTTAGTGAGGTGCAATGTCATTGTCGCCTCGGCGTTTGAATTATATATTGGCGGAAGATTTCTTACCGCTGGAGGTACCCCAGCCAACTATGTGGCACGATGGAATGGCACCAACTGGGAGCCATTACAACAGGGAGTACCTAGCGAATGCTTTTCTCTGGCGATGTATAACACCGACGTCTATACGGGCGGAAGTTATGGCGGGCAGGCTTATTTAACGACCTTTGATTCGGTGACGACGCGCGAACGAAATGGATATGTGCACCCAAATCACTTTGGAGATGTAGTAAGTGATGGCGACCGCGGGACCACCATTCAGCCCAATGTGGTTACGAATCAGAAGCTGGCAGACATGCCAACTTCCACACTCAAAGGGCGCATTTCTGCTGCGACAGGCGACCCAGAAGATTTATCAATCCTGCAGGCGAGAGCTTTACTCCATCCAAGTTATGTTGGAAACGCTGGCAAAGTCCTGGGTGTTAATGCAGGAGAGGATGATGTCGAATGGATAGAGGGCGGCGGCGGTGCCCCAAATTGGGGAGATATTGGTGGTTTGCTGAGTGACCAGGCTGATTTACAAAGTGCCCTGAACGAGAAGGCCGCCGAAATATGGCCCGACGTTCTTTCAATTTTATCGACAGACAATGGCGGCCATGTAACGTCCAACCCGAAATTTGCGTACGATCCTTTAAATAATGCGGTTGTTATAGGTGGAGATGTTTTGCCGTCTTTTACCAATGTGCCAGGAGTGCAGGCAGTTAGTAATGGAGGCGCTTCAACGCGCTTTCGCGCTATTCTGTTCCAGGACACGATTACGGTTGGTCCTGGATTAATGACTGCACGTTCACGGGGGACAATGGCGAGCCCGACCAAGGTCACCGCGAATACTATGCTGGGGCAGTGGCAGGTTTTGGGGACTTATGATACCAGCGGGCTATTTGCCTCCTCCAATGCAACCATCTATGCCTATGCGGATGCGGACTGGTCATCTACTTCCAGGCCTGTGCGCTGGGAGATCTACGTCACTCCGAGCGGGTCCACCACCCAAGTGCTGGCACTGACCATCGGCTCGGATGGTAAAGTAACTCTTGGGACAGGCGGAGTCAATATCCCGAGCGGGAAGACGTACGACATCAATGGATCGCCTCATACGCACACGCCCGCTGAGATTGGGGCCGTCCCAAATGACGGATGGACCGCCTATACCGCGGTCACGCCCACGCGCACGGCGGCAGACGACCCGACCTATACGATCCGCTTTTCGGGTGTTGACCTGACGGGTGTTTTGCAGGAAGGAATGCCAATTAAATGGACGCAGAACAGTATTGTGCGTTATGGATGGATTTCCTCTTCGCCCAGCCTTTCAAGCGGAAATACTTCGATCACTGTGCTGACGAGGTTGGATAGTTCCAGTTCGAATTATGATGTGCTGGATACGGCCACCTATTCCATCAGTAATTTCGCTTATGGGCGCTTGAAACAACCTGGTTTTGGATTCCCCATTGACCGAGAAAAATGGACCCTGTTAATCACGGATACGACTGACCGAACGCAATCCAGTCCGACCGCGGGAACATATTATCAGCCTGGATCGTTGGGAATTACCGTCCCAATTGGGCAATGGCGGCTGGGGTTCGTTGGCGTGCTTTCGGCATCTGTAACAAATCTACAAGTTTCGATGCAGTTTATCTTATCGACCACGACTAACAGCATATCCGATGGGCAATTGGCTGGCTACCAGATCAGCTATGGGACGACTGTCGTGCGCACTGAGCAAAATGTAAGCCGCCTGATCACACTTGCTTCGAAAACCTCTTATAATCTGCTGGTATATACTGGGACAACTGGCGTGGCTAGTCTCTCCATCCTACCATCGTCTGGGGTAACGACAAAGATCTATGCCGAGTGCACTTACCTGTAGAACGAAGAGACCCGCTTAGGCGGGTCTCTTCGTTGAAACTGTGAACTGGTACTTTATTATGGGCCTATATAAAGGCGGCCCCGAGGGGGGACGGAATGAAGGCATATACTCGGGGCCGTCATCTGGTTCGCCTGGGGGTGGCAGGTCGCTGGGGGATGGGGTTGGGGGAGACGCATCACCTGTATCTGGGAGGGAGTAATAGATGGTGATGCGAAGTTCGTTTTTCTCACGGATGACGTCTACATAGGATAGCAGGCCGCGCAGGATGATGCGCTTTTCTTCGTCGCTTTTGGTGAGCAGGATGGTGGATATGGCTTTGAGGTTTTCGGCAAGGATGGCAGGGTCGATGGTCTGAACTGGCGCAGGCACCTGGGCCTCTGCGGCGGCGATGGCGCTTAGCAGTTCGGCTTGCTGGCCTTCGAGGGCGGAGAGACGCGTCAGCAGGGTGGGGGAGCTGCCCGATTCGGCTACGGCGTTGGCAATGTTGGTGAGTTGGCGTTTGACTTCGGCGAGCTGGGAGCGCAGGTCGGTGAGCTGGTCTTGAATGGCCTGGCCCTGGTTGGCGCGTTCTTCGTTCATGACGGCGAGCAGGTCTGCAAAGTTTTGCGGGTCGAGGATGACGTCGGTGAGGGTGTGGATGACGGCATGCTCGAGGGCAGGCTTGGGGATGCGTCCCTTGGTGCAGGCTCCGCGCTGACGGTAGGCGAGGGTGCAGAGATAGGACTGGTATTTGTATTTGCTTTTGAGGGTGGTGGTGCGCCCGTAGAGTGGAGATCCACAGTGGCCGCAGCGGGCAATGCCGCTGAGGAGGAAGTCGGAGTTGACGCGGCGGGGATGGTTGGGGCTATCGGCGTGAACGTGGCGGCGCTGGCTGAAGCGGTCCTGGACGAGCTGGACCTTATCCCATAGGGTGCGGGGGACGATGGGTTCGCAGTAATTTTCGATGGTCATGCCGCCAAACTCGAGGGTGCCATAATACAGGCGGTTGCGCCAGAAGGTGGCGTAGGATGTGACGGAGGTGAAGAGGTGACAGGCTTTTTCGATCTGGGCGAGGGAGGCTCCCTCGGCGCGCATCTGAAAGGCTTTGAGGACGCGGGTTTTCATCTTTGGGTCGGGAACCCAGCGGTGATTCTTGCGCTCTTCTCCCGTGCGTGGGTTGATGGTGAGAATGGGTTCGCGCTTGAAGCCGCGCGGCGGGACGCCTGGCACGGCTCCCTGGCTGACAATGGAGCGCAGACCGTCTGCGGTGTCGATGGCGGTCTGGCGGCGTTTCTCTTCGTTGGAGATGTCGATCAGGATTTCGACGAAGCGCCCGTAGGGACCTTCGGGGATGGGGTCAGTGAGGGAGTGGATGAGGATGCCGCGTTTGGAGCGCAGGAGGGCTTTGTAGTAGGTGGAGTCATCCAGGTCGCGGGCGAAGCGGGCGTAGTTCCAGAGCAGGATGGCGGAGGGACGGTCTTCGGGGTCGCGGGTGGCGGCGATCATGCGGTCGAACTGGTCGCGGCCTGCTGTGCTTCCGCCCGATTTGGCAGCATCGGCGTAGACATGGCGCAGGACGAGACCGTGCTGTTTGCAGTAGGCCTGGATGGCCTCACGCTGGCGCTGGATGGAGCGGTCTTGACCTTCTCCGCCGCTATCGCGCAGGTAGGCATCGACGATGGAGCCAGGCGGGAGGGTGGAAGGCGGAAGTTGGTGTTCGGGCATTATGGTTCCTGACAGGCAATTCCGTCGTTATTGTTGTCGAGATGATGAATATCTCCAAGTCCCTGGGCCTTGCATTGTTCATAACAGGCTTGCGCTTCTCCCTGTGTTCTGAACGAGTTGCAATTCAAAATATCATCCACACAAGTGCAGGCAGTAATGGTGGATGTTGGAAAAGACAAGGTTTGTGTGGGTGGTATCAGGGTAAAGGTTGGCAACGCGGGCTGAAAAGACGGCGTGGGAGTGACGAGACCTTCAGGATTGAGGGCATAGAAGACGGCCACCAGCAACAACACGGCGCAGCATACTATGAGCCAGATCAAGATGACAATGGTGGTTATGGTTTGATTCTGTTTACGTTTCGCGCGCGGCATTATTCCTCCTGGTGTTCTTTATAGAAAACGCGGTTTATTGTTTTTGGATCGACCCAGAGAAGATAATTGACGGCCAATATTGGGACGCCAGGGCATAGAGTGATCAGTTCGTAAAATCCAAAATTGGATGAATAGTCGTGCTGTAGGACGCTGGGCCAAAATATGAACAGCGCCAGCATTGTGAGCGGGAAGACCGCTAATATCCCCGCGATGATGCGCGCGATCTTCACAGCCCAACCCAATGACCAGGGAAGCGCTTCTTGGGCGGACGGAGCAGCAGCAGGGTGAGGGTGGCGGACATGAAGGATGAGGCCAGAATGGCAAACAGCCTGATCGGATGGGTTGGGAAGAAACGTGAAAGGACGTAGAAGTTGGACGCAAAGGCGGCGGGCGGGAAGACCAGCAATTCGAAGCGATAAATCCAGTCTGCAGAGAATTTGACGGCCAACAGGATGCCGCGCCTGAGAAACAGCCAGGCGAAGACGAGCACGAGCAGGGTGATTTTTAGAGGGTGCGCTTGCGCGACCAGATCTCGGTAGTAGCGTTTTTTCATGTTCCCCTTTCGGTTATTTGACTGGCCTCGCGCTGGGGTTCTTTCGGTAATATTCTTCGCGTTGTTCGAGCACGGCAATGGCGACCTCGATGTCGCTGTCGGGCATGCCCTCGGCCAGGTGGATGAGGGCGCGTTTGATGGGGGAGAGTTCAGGCTTCGGGGGAAGGACACCCGCTTTTTCAAAGACGAGATCGGCAGGCAGGTTCAGAGCCTTGGCAATTTTGCGCAGGGCGGTTTCGTCTGGGGTGCGGCCATTGATGTATTTAGAGATGGCAGCAGTCGTCAATCCAGATGCCCGCGCTAAATCCGCCTGAGACCATTCGCGTTCTTGAAGCTGAGAGAGTAACCAGTCGTTGAACATCTGTTTCCAATTGTTGCATAAATGTCACTAACAGTTGGAAGTTCATTACTTCCAACTATTGACAATATATAGAATTTCAATATAATCACTATTAACAGTTGGAAGCAAATCACAAACGGAAGGTAACTATGGCAGGCGAATTGACGACGATCCAGATCAGCAAGGATGCAAGCGAGAAGTTGAAGGCGCTGGCCGATACCTACAAGCGCTCGAAGTCCGCGCAGAACGAATGGCTGATCGAGCAGGAATACAAGAAGCTGGCGGCTGTGAAGCTGGTCAAGAAATTGAAGGAGGAAACGGGGCAGGCAGAACCGATGGCCGCTGAATAAAGCTCGAGCGCGATCTGGACGAATTCAAAAAGGAGATGGCATGGCTACTAATAATTTGCGAAAGGCAAAGCTCGAAAAGATCATGACCAAGATCGTGACCTTCATGTTTCAGGAAACCTTCACCGATGAGGAAGAGGCTCAGAAGATGTTGACCGAAGCGGTCAAAAAGCTGGAAAAGGCTGCCGATCTGCTTGTCAAAAGCGACGAGGCACATCAGGGCGAAGGCAAGCCTGAATAAAGCTCGAGCGCGATCTGGACGGAGGATCGCGCTCGGGAGGACGGGAAGCGCTGGGCGGCGCTTTTTCTATCCCCAAGTATAGGACTGGTTTTTCAGATTGTGTTGTTTTTCCCAGACCCTCTGCCCTTCGGGCATCTCCCCCAAATACGCTGGCGCGGATTTGGAGGAGGAGAAAGGAACAGAATGAACGATCAACAGACAGTGACCTGGCGCGTGGCTCCCACGCTGCACTGGAGCGAGGAATTCGCGGCCTGGCTGCATCGCAACGGGCGCATGCCGAAGACCATCGCCGCCTACCTGCAGGACCTGCGCCACTTCGGGCGGTATTTCGAGCAGGCCAACGGGACGACCTTCGAGCCTGGTCTGCTGAACGCGACCGACGTCAAGGCCTACTTCCGCGGGCAGGATGAGGATAAGACCGTGGCCCCCACGAGCCGCAACCGCCGCCTGGCGACCCTGCGCGTGCTGGTGGAGTGGGCGGTGGAATCAGGCGCCCTCGAGTACGACCCGACCGTGAGCATCAAGCGGCAGGACGTGGAACTGACCCCGCGCGACCGCACCGACGCCGAAATGGCGCTCCTGGAGGCGGTGGTCCGCGACGGGCTGCATATCCGCTGTACTGGGCAGAGTCACCTTTGGCTGGCGGCTCGGGACCGCGTCCTGTGGGCACTGTTCACTAAGACTGGCCTTCGCATCCACGAGATCGCCGCGCTGACCCTGGACGACCTGGACTTCGAGGCGGGCGAGATCCGCGTGATGGGGAAGGGCGGGAAGAAGGCGAGCGTGGCGGTGGGTTCGAACCTGCTGGGCTTTTTGGCTGAATGGGCCGCGATGAATCCGTCTGCTGAGACGCTGGTCTGCGACCTGCACGGCGCTGCGCTGACGACGGGGCAGATCCGCAGGCGGGTGAGGATGATCGGCGAGGCGGCTGGCATCCAGGGCCTCAATCCGCACGACCTGCGCCACACCTACGCATACCAATTCAAAGCGGCCTTGATGGACCAGGGCATGGATCAGAGCAAGGCCTTCGACGCGGTCCGCCGCCAGATGCGCCACGGCGATGAGCGCACCACCCAGCTGTACTTCCGCGCGCGCAGGAGCGAGATCCACGCGGCTGTGGAGGTGATGTGATGTTGCACAAAGGTCAGTATGTAACTGTGTACGAAGACCCGATCAAGCAATCCGTCAAAGTTGGCAACGCGAAGATCGAGGAAGTGGTCCGCGAATTCGCCCAGAATGTATGGCTGTGCAGGGTCAATTTTGTTGGCGATGATCCGAGCCTGATTGTGGACTGCCTGGTCCCTGCCTGCTCATGCAGTGCCTCCAATTATGACCCTGCGTGCCTGATCCATCGCACCCGCTTTGTTTCTTAATAAGGAGACGATTAATGAAAACCAATATCCGCTTGTTGATCTATCGGGTTCTGGTGGCCGTTTCGATGCTATGTGCAGTCACCGCGGTAGGCCTGACCGTTCTGTTCATTGTCCACGCGGCAGAGTTTTGCAGGTAACCAATGGCGCGCTTGGAACTGCAGGTCCACGTTGATCTGGTGAAGATCCCGCTCTTAGCTGAGTTTGCGGATGCCAGGCGCGCTTCACTGCTACTGCTATCGCAAACCATTATGGCCGCGAATTTTTCAAGGCCACGATCTTTCCACTGGATAGGTGCTAAATGACCGAATTGCATTTGATTGCCTACATCATGCTGGCGGAATGGTTGCTGCACTACATTCCCTGGCGTGAGTTCCTGGGCGGGCGAGATCTTCCAAGGCCGATTGCCTACATGCTGGGCGTGTGTGGGTTCGCTGTGCCCCTGTCCCTTTGGCTGTATGAGCAGGGCCTGACCAGGATGATCTTTGTGCTGTGGATGGCGATTGTCTCGGCTGGCCTGGCTGTCCTGGCTGTATACGGCGCTGATTCAATCACAGCGCTGTACTGGGCAAAGCGTGAGGCGAGTGAGGAGTTGGAGAAACGCCGTGCGCAAAAATGAAGTGCAGCCGCGCAAGGTCCGCGCTGATCTGGATGGCGTGACCCTGGCCCTGGTGGACTGTCAGGAGGTCGAGCCGTATGTCCGCTTGCGGATCGAGCAGGCCATCCGCAGGGCAGGCCTGGACGAGCTGCTGGGTCCCGCCCTCGAAGACCTGGACCGCATGGTCAAGGCAGTGGACGAGGCGATGGCGCAGGTCCGCACTGCCCGCAGTCGGTTGGAGGAGTGATGCGCGCCGCTGGTTGTCAATGCAGTAGCAGACAGAATCGCGTAGTTCCCTTTTTAGTTGCGTTTGGCCTGGCGGGCGCGCGCTCCCCAGAAAAGGCCTTCGATGGGCAGAAATTCAGGCCACATAACATGGGGTTATGTTGCACGGATGGGGTCGGGGGGAGGGGGCGGGGGCTTTCACTTCGCCCTTATGGGGGGCGGGCTTGGCAAGTGGCTGGAAAAATTCCAGCTGGTCTGTAGAAACGGCCTGGGCAACGGGCTGCATTTTGTAGGTTCGGACGGAGCGATATGACGATCATTGATGACATCAAGGCACGGGTAGACATCGTTGACCTGATCCAGCAGGATACGGGCGTGAAGCTGCGCAGGTCGGGCAAGAACTGGACGGGCTTCTGCCCGTTCCACACCAACACGCACTCGCCTGCGCTGATCGTGTTTCCCGACACGGGGACGTGGCACTGCTTCGGCGCATGTAACGAAGGCGGCACGGTCATCGATTGGGTGATGAAGAAGAACCCATCCTATGACGTGAAGGAAGCGATCAAGGACCTGGCCCAGCGGGCAAATATCCCCCTGGGGGACCAGATGGACGGGCCCGAACTCAAGCAGCGCATGGCCATCCATGCGCGCGAGACCGCCCTGCAGATCGCGGCCAGGCTGTTCGCCAAGTGGCTGACGGAGGACGCTGAGGCCCTGGCCTATGCCCGCTCACGCGGGTGGAGCGATGAGACCATCGCCGCCTCGCGGCTGGGTTTCAGCGGACGGGCTACTGCTGCTCAGGTGGCCGAGATGAAGGGCGAGTTCGACCTGCACGGCATCAAGCACGATTCACCCGATGCGGTGCTGGTGCTGGGCTACAAGGGCGACGTGGCGGCCTGGGCACAAAAGCACGGCCTGGACCCGCACAGCTTCAAAGAGACCACCATCCACGGGATGATGGGCGCGCCAGGCCTGGTGTATGCCCACAAATTCAACGGGCGCATCGTGTACCTTTCGCGGCGGCAACTGCCTGGTCATGATGTGATCCACCGAGACGGGCAGGAGAACGAGTGGAAGAGCTTCAATTCCTACTCGGTGCTGGCTGGTGAGAAGGTGCCCTACTTCAACCACATGCACCTGCGGGACCGCTCGAGGATCGTGATTGTGGAAGGCCAGGGGGACGCCATCACGCTCGGCCAGTGGGGCATCCCTGCGATGGCACTGTGCGGATCGGCGTGGAAGAACCTGGGCGAGTACATCGACCTGCTGACTGCGAAGGGTGAGGGGGGGGTGCCGAAGTACGAGACCATCTACTTCGCCACGGATGCGGACACCCCAGGCGAGGCAGTGGTAACGGGCGCAGGCAGGGATGAAGGCAAATTCCCGCTGACTGCTGCTTTCGGACCGATGCTGTGGGTGGCGCGCTGGCCGAAGTTCAAATGGACACGGCCTGATGGCAATGAGAAGGTCTCGAAGGACGCCAATGACCTGGCCATGTATCACCTGGACAACGAGGTCAATGAGAAGCTGCAAAAGAACAACGTGCAGGCCGTGTTTGATAAGGCGGAGCCCATCGTGCTGCTGGCGGCTCAATATGCGGGCCGCAAGCAAGGCGCGGAACGCGAGAAGGCATTGGAGATCGTGCTGCCGCTGATCGCCAAGATGCCGATCAACACGCGAAACGACTGGCGGTTGAAACTGGCGAAGGCCATCTATCCCGAAGACCTGTTCCCTGAATATAAGGGAACCCCGCTGCGCCCTTACGAGAAGTTGATCGGGGCAGAGCTCAAGGCCAAGGATGATGACGACAAGCCCGTGGAGATCGAGGAGACGATGGGCGGCTGGTATCCCGTCAACGAGGATGGGTCGGAGGGCTACCTGCTGGAGATGTGCTACGACAAGCGCAATGGCAAGGCGAAGTTCGCCTATGCCCACATCTGGCTGAAGCAACAGGAAGGGACCGTCACGCTGAGCTCGAACCGCGAGATCGGCACCGCCAACTTCCTGGACATCAACGGGAAGCGCCTCGTGCCGATGATCGACGACAACGTGCGGTATGGCACGGTGCGCCTGCCTAGCGAGTTGGGCTCGAAGAAGGCCATCCGCCAGCTGCTGGCAGAGATCCGCCTGTTCATCACGAGGTACTTCCTGCTGGACGTGGACATCCACATCATCCAGTCCTCCCTTTATGCACTTTTCACCTGGGTATACGACTGCTTTCCCTACCTGCCTTATCTACGGGCGCGCGGCGCACCAGGCACGGGCAAATCGGAACTGATGCTGCTGGTGGGGAAGATCTGCTACCGCATGATGACCACGGCTGGCCTGACCAGCATCGCGGGCTTCAAGGGCATGGCGCACATCTACAAGGGCACGCTGTTCATCGACGAGGTGGACTCTCTCGGAAGCGGTTCGAAAGAGGACCGCGGCGAGCTGCGCGCCTTGCTGAACGTGCGGGCCATGAAGGAACAGGCGCGCATCGTGACCATGATGGATGTGCTCAAGCCCGATGGCACGCATACTTTCCGCCCGACCACCACATTCGTGTTCGGTCCGACGCTGCTGACGATGTACGGCGCATTCAAGGACCCCGCGACCGAGAGCCGCTGCCTGAGCTTTGACCTTTACAAGCGTGACGTGCGGGATCTGCTGGCCCATGAACCGCCCATCGAACCAGGCGTGATCCCGCCCGAGCAAGAGATCGAGGCGCAGGCGCTGACCAATGACCTGCTGTACTTCCGCCTTTCGACCTGGATGCCGCGCATCGAGGTGGATACCACGGTGAAGCTGACAGACGTGCGGGTGAACGCACGCATGAACCAGGTGATGCGCCCGCTGAAGGTGCTGGCCCATCTGCATGGCGACAAGGAATTGATGGACGACCTGAACATGGTGGCCGAGATCAACTTCGAAGAGGAGATGAATCGGGCCAAGGCCAGCTTCGAGGCACACATCTTCCGCACCATCGTGGAGTTGGACGAAGACCCCGAGTTCGCCAAGTACGTGCAACTGGGCAAGCTCGGCAAGTATGGGGTGGTGCGCTACGTGCTGGCCAAGGACGTGGCAAGGCTGGTGAACGAGCGCATGGACGCCGAAAACTTCGCGGACCCGAGCGCCAAGAAAGACAAGGAGGGCGTGACCTCCCAGACGGTGACGAACTTCTTCCGCGACCAGATGCGCTTCCCCGTGGAACGGGCTGGGTCGCGCGGGGGTGGGAATGCCATCGCCCTCGATAGGGAGAAGATCGCCGCTGGCAAGTTCCGCTTCGGAATGAACGAAGTGGACCTAGAAGAGAAGCCCGAGCCGCAGCAAATGGAGATGGGCAAATGAAAAAACATGAAGACATGAAGCACATGAAGCGATTTGGGCCCTCTACGGAAAATATTTGTTTTGTACGGCCAGGGCTCTACAAAACAAATATTTCAGGGGCCAAAACCCGCGTTTTTGCTTCATATCTCTTCATACTCTTCATGACCTGGGTGATTGTCTGACAAGTAAAGGCAAAAACATGAAGGTTATGAAGATTAATGAAGAGACGTAAATTAACGGATTTTTTTTGCCTTGTGTATATGGAAGGGCTCGGGCCCCGAAATTCATGAAGCAAACATGAAGAGACATGAAGAGAAGGAGACCGATATGAAGAAGATCTATCGAACCCCCAGTGATTTGAGCAGCGTCCCAAACGGGATGTGGAAGATGTATGCGCTGGACCTGCTAAAGCATGGCCCGATCGAGGCGGATCTGGAGACGGGTTCCGTGTGCCAGGCGAATGCGGAGAAATTCTGGTACGAGAGCGGAAATCTGCATAAAGGCACTGGCCAGCAGGCGAATGAAGTATTGGTCCCCACCGAGGTGATCGACCCGATGCCCGTAGCGCAGCCTGCTCAGCAAGTGTATGTGCATCGGCATGGGCACGCGATCCCTGTGGAGGCGGTCTTGGAGGCGCGGTCCGAACTGAATGTCGGTGAGGATGCCTGGAGGAGACGGGCGACGATCAATTTGCTGAATGCACGACGCAGGAAGGGCCGCAACCTGACCGAAGCCGAGATCCACGAGATCACGAGGAGGACGCGATGACCGAAGATACGAAAGCCATCCTGGGCGGGGTCGCCGTGCTGTTTGCCCTGGGTATGTTCTTTTGGGAGTTCATGGGCGTGTTTTCGGGCTTGTCCATGATCGCCTCAAGCGCGGCGTTGCTGCTGGCCCACCTGGGCGTCATCCCGTGGGAGGTCATGTGCTGGGCGGGACTGGCGGTCGTTGGCGGGCTGGCATTGGACTGGTACCGCTACAGCGCACGGGTAGACAGGGACATTCGTGTCAGGAATACATACGACCGTATACAGGCTATCGAGCAGGCCTGGTGGGATGCCAATCCCCACCCGCAGATGCAGTTATCTAAATGGCTCCAGGAGAAACACGGATTGGACCAACTGGACATCCTGTATCCAGCATATAGCTCCTACGCATCAGAGGAGGTCCACTGGTTCAGCAAGGTAACTGGTGAACGTATTGTCGTTCCGATGGTGTATGAGCACCTGACAGGTCCCTGGACAACCATACCCAAACCAGAGTGGATCAAGAAGCTGCGCCAGTGGGAGGACTACAAGGTACAGCATGAAGGCGACTTGGATGCGCTGCAGGCTTATGTGGAAGGGAGAACGCGATGATGGATAAAGAGGCTGCCAAGGCTATGCGGCACCTTCCGCTGGTGCTGACCGTTGATGGGCTGTTGGTCCTGCTGATCGGCGGGCCGATCTGGGCAACACTCCATATCCCAGGTGATGAGGCGTGGGTTGCCTGGTTATGGTGGTGGCCGTGGGTAGCAGCGGTGATGGTGGGACTGGTCCTTTGGTACGGCATGTGCGAGGACCGCGAACTGATCGGGATGGTGGCCGAGGCTCCGCGGATGATCCTCTATATGTCGATCCTACTGGTTACTGCCTGGTGGTGGTATCCGCAGGTGCGGGCATACGAGGAAGGAGAAAATCATGCTGAAGAGCAGTGAGAACAAAAAGGTGGCAGCGAATCTGCTCTTGAATGCAGCCTGTCGCGCAGTGGATGGATCGGCCACGAAACGTGGCCTGCTCAATGCCGCCGCGACCAAGATGACCGTTGGTTATCTGATGGACGAATACGAGGAAATTGTCAAACAGGACTTGCGCAAGAAAGACCAGGAAGGAGACTCGCATGAATGAGCGATCTTATATCTGGATGAGCATCGTGGGCGCGGTGTTGGTGGTGATGGCGCTGTGGGCCTGGGGATATGCCTCAGAGTCTCTGGCCTGGTTGAACGTGTGCGCAAGCGTGCTGGGGACCGTGGGCGGGGCGCTGTTGTTGTGGGCGCTGTGGCTGGCCTGGCTGGAAGCCTGGGAACAGGCCTCTCTGGATTATCAAACGCGCCGCCGCGCCGATGCGTTGACCCCGCTGACGATCCTCTCGGAGAACATGAAGCAGATGCACCCCGCGGCCATCGACGTGCTGAAGATGTTCGGGCGGGCCACGTGGATGATCCTCCCAGGCGCGACCCCCGAGGACCAGGCGCAATACATCCTGTACGGCACGCAATGCACCTGGGACTTCATCGCGGAGTTTTTGCGCTCTTCGAACGATACCAGCGTGGTGGCCGAGTGGAGATTCGCCAACGAAGGCGCGAAGCACTATGCCCCGAAGGGACTGGAGGCCAGCTGGTGCACGGACCGAGAACAGCACAAGCAGATGCTCGCCTTCCTGTACAGCGTGGGGCGCATCACCCTGGCGTATGGCAACCAGCCTCCCGCCTGGATACCGCCCTGGAAGCCAATGACCGTGGCCAGGGTGATGGGGATCAAGTTTGAGAACGACGAGGAAGAGAACGAGGAAGAAGCGCCCGAGGTCGAAGAGGCGCCCAAGACAGTAACCACCCTGCGGGATGCTTTCCCCCAGGCAAACTAACCAAGGAGACGATGCAATGACTGACATGATTTATCTCGGCGAAGATCTCGGCATGGGAGCCAACAAGCTGTTTGGCTTCGAAGGCGGCACGCAGACGCTGGCGCAGGTGAGCGTGCATGCGGATGCGTTCGCGGTGGACGGCCTGGGCCTGAAGAGCGTGAAGCGCCCGATGGTGATCGGCACGGACCACGGCTCGTTCTACGTGGGCGCGAACGCACACCAGTTCGGGCGGCCTGTGGAAGCCCTGGACTTCGACCGCCTGACGGGCACGCCCGAGATGCGGGCGCTGTTCTACGGCTCGCTGACGCAGTACCAGCTGGAGCATGGCCGCTTCGAGGGACCGCTCTCGCTGCTGGTGGGCTTGCCGCTGGCCATGATGAAGGCGAACGACTCGGACGACTACAAGGGTCGCGTCAAGAAGTGGATCAGGGGCACGCACGTGTGGACCTCAGACGGTGAGCCGTACCAGGTGGAGGTGGCGGATGTGAAGCTGGCCCCGCAGGCCCTGGGTGCGCTGTTCGACTATGCCCTGGACCTGGAAGGGCACGCCCTGCCTGGCAACAGCGTGGTGCTGCAGGGTGAGGTGGGTGTGGTCTCGGTGGGCTTCAACACGGTGGAGCTGATGGTGATCAGCAACCGCCAGAACGTGGAGCGCTTCGCGGGCGGGAATGCCCTGGGGGTGCGCCGCCTGCTGGAGCTGCTGGACCCTGATCAGAACTACACCCTGGGCGAGCTCGACATGAAGCTGCGCTCGGGAGCCCTGAACCCGAAGCGCGAGCTGGACACCTGGGCGCGCGATGTGGAAGGCGACATCAACCGCCGCTGGGGAACTTCCTTCAAGCGCTTCGAGCGGGTGTTGCTGGTGGGCGGCGGCGCGGTGTTGCTGCAGGACCACCTGACCGCGATGTTCAAGGGCAAGGGCGTGGTGCTGGAGAACCCCGTGGAGGCGATCTCGCGCGGCTTGTTCAAGATGGCGATCAGGGCGAAGAAGTAGCCCCAGACCCCCCCTCTGCCCTGCGGGCATCTCCCCCCAAATACGCTGACGCGGATTTGGGGGGAGAGGAAAGGAATTGATATGGCGAGACCAAGACTGAAGAACCGAGTGCGGGCCTTCTTCGCGGGATACCTGAACCTGGACGATCCCGAAGACGCCAAACTGTGGGAGTGGTACCAGTCCCTTCCGCATGGCAGACGCTGGCCGATCCTCAAGACCTTGTTGCTGAATGGCCATGCTATTGCCTCGGCGGTGCACGATGGAGACCTGGAACGGGCCGAAGCCGCAGCGGATGAAATCCTGGCTGGCCTGGTGGAATAAACGGTTGTTAGAAACTGGCCCGAATATTTAACAACCATAAACTCCCCCACCGCTCTGCCTGCGCTCGGACAGGTCCACGGATTGGACAGATCGGGATGGTAGGGGAGGGCGGTGGCGGACAAGTTGCGAATGACAGTGCGCTGGAAAGGAGCGACTGCGATGAAGAAAAAAGGCAATATCAAACATACCAAGAAGCAAAGCGCGTGGCAGTTGAAATGGGCTGCGGCGAAGCGGAACCTGGCCTGGGCCTGGGAACGCGTGACGTGGATGGCGCTGGGCGCGGTGCTGATGTTGGCCGTGGTGATGATCTGGAGGTAGAGAGATGGCTGTGAGATTTTTCAAAACATCGGATAACAGCAAGCTGGCAAAGACTGGCAGCGGGCGCTGCAACCCTGTGAAGCCTGGACCGCCTGAAGAGCCTGGCGATTGGATCGAGATCGGCTCGAATGAGTATTACTGGAGAAAGCAGGGTCTGGCGAAACGAAAGAACGCCCCGAAGCGCAAGACGCGGATCGACCTGGCTGTGGAACTGGCGAAGCATGGACCTGAAGCGGTGCATGCCTATTGTGTGAAGCGGTGGGGCCACGGCAGCGGCGTGCGGTCCACGAAGTTATCGGAGAGTGTGTGATGGCTGGCGATCAACTCCCAGATGACCTTGAGCATATTGGCATGGGTCCTGATTGCGCCGAGTGCGGTAACTCGACCAGCTGGCTGTCCTGCTGGAACTGTGGCGGCGAAGGTGGGTGGGATGGCGAATACCTCATGGAAGAGGACCCGATGTGGTATGGGCCTGATGATTATCGCCAATGCGGAGAATGCCGTGGGAAGGGCGGCCATCATTATTGCCTGGAATGCAGGAAGATCGTCGAAGTCAAAGAGGAGGTACACGATGGGCGAGAATAGCAAGATCGAATGGACGGACCATACCTTCAACCCGTGGATGGGTTGCACGAAGGTGAGCGCTGGATGCCAGCATTGCTATGCCGAGCGCGAGATGGATGGGCGCGAGTGGTCGGAGATGCCGCGATGAACGACGTCATCGAGCTGGAGAACCGCATCGACGAGCAGGGTATGCGTGTGGTGCACCTGATGGCGAACCGCCCGTTGACGGCCACCGACTTGATCGGGTACTGGCCTCCCGATTGGGCCAAGGTCGAGACGATGCGGGAGGCGGGAGCCTATCACCTGCGGGCGGAGTGGCCATACGTCCACATCATCGAGGTGCGGCCTGGCCAGCAATACGTGCTGAGGGACATCCGCAAGGGCGAGCGGATCAGCGAGGCCGTGGGAGCCGCTGTACGCGATTACCTGCGCGAATTCGGGCATGGTCCGCAATATGCCTACCTGCGCCGCCTGCCGCGCAACGTGCCCATCGGGTACGCGATCTGCTACCTGGGCTGGGAGATCTTCCTCCTGCAGGCGGACGAGTGGCTGCCCGAGGGACGGGTGGCTGTGGGCGAGCCTGGCGCGCAGATCGAGGACGTGAGCGATTCACTGGAGGCGGAGATCATCCCCGCCCCGATGGTCTGAAAGGAGACATTTTATGGACGGGAACCTAGCCAAAATGAAGCAATGGACGTGCGAGAACGGTCATGTGCTGGGCGTGATCCGCAGGGATGAGGTCCACACGGAGAGCGGACGCAAGTTCTGGGTCTCGCGGCTGATGCTCTTCCGCGAGGCCGTGAACCTGGAAGCGGTGAGGGCCGAAAATGTGGACGTGATGGCGCTGATCGAGGGCACCACGCTGGACGTGAAGTGCTCGGTGCCTGGATGCGGATGTTCGCGCACCTGGTGGGCGGGTGATGACGCCTACGAGCGGCTGATGGAGCGCATGCGCGCTCCCCTACCCAATCACGGAGGATAAGATGTGGATTGGAGTGATCGTGGTGTTGGTGATCCTCTTCGGCGGCGTAGCGGCCTGGCTGCGCAATGCACCCGAGGGATATGAGGATGAGCACGGGTTTCATTTGGGGGGGAAGCCTAATGAGTAAGTTTCTGGATGAGCTGCGCGACAAAATCCGCGTGAAGCAATATGCCTACAAAACAGAAAAGGCTTACCTGGACTGGGCAGAGCGATATATCCGCTTTCATGGTATCAGGCATCCCAAGGATATGGGGCGTGCTGAAATCGAAGCCTATCTGACGCACATATCGAAAACTGGAGTTTCTGCCAGCACTCAGAACCAGGCGATGGCTGCGATCCTGTTTATGTATCGGGAAATGCTCGGCATTACGTTTGATGGTATTCAATCTATCCGTGCGAAGGGTTCCGCACATATCCCAACCGTTTTAACGGTTGAGGAAGTGAAGCATGTATTGTGCAGGATGCACAGTCAATATCACATGATCGGATATTTGCTTTATGGTGGCGGTCTGCGGTTGATGGAATGCCTGCGGCTACGCGTCAAAGATGTTGACTTTGAATTGCGTACCATCACTCTGAGAGACACCAAGAGCAATCGAGATCGCGTGACAGTGCTACCTGAAGCGGTGATTGAGCCGTTGAAGCTACATTTGTCCAAAGTCAAAGCGCAGCATGATGAGGATTTAGCGCAGGGCTATGGAAGCGTTGAGATGCCTGGCGCGCTGGCTCGAAAATATCCGAATGCGGAATATGAATGGGCCTGGCAGTATGTGTTTCCCGCTGGAAAGATGTCACGCGATCCACGCAGCGGGATTGTGAGACGCCATCATCTCTATGAGACATCGGTGCAAAAGGCGGTTCGCCAGGCCGCGCGCGCGGCTGGAATCACAAAGCCCGTTGGTCCGCACACGTTCAGGCACTCATTCGCCACTCACCTACTGCAAGGAGGAACAGACATTCGAAAAATACAGGAACTGCTTGGTCATAAAGACCTGAAGACCACTATGATTTATACTCATGTGGCGGGCATTGGCGCGGGTGTGAAATCACCCCTGGATAGTATGATTATTAGTGACCCTGTTGGTCTCTAATAAAGAGTTCGGCGGCTTCCTTGCTAGCCGAAGTAAAGGAAAAACAAAATGGAACTTTGCGGAATATCTGGTCAGCCATACGATGAATGTGACGGCTTGCATGAAGATGAGTGCGTTTGGAAATGTGGTCAATGTGGCGGCAATGTTTATAACTGCATTTGTCCCGAAGAAAATGCGGTGGGTGTTGATTTTGCGTCTGGTAACGATAAAACCGTGACAATGGTTGTGGAAAAATGTTCTTTTGATGGTTGTGGCGAATTGGTCTGTGAAGCGGATAAAGAATCCCCCGACCGTATGCACTTTTGCCAGAAGCATCACGACCAACTGGCAAAATATGTGAAAGATAATGCCATCCCTAAAATCATAGGTTTTTGGGTAAAGGCAAACGGTGGCGCAAAGAAACTTGCATCCACGTTCTAAATGCCGCCGAACACCGCGTGTACCTGACGTGTGGCAGGCTGCGGTCATAATTGGACAGTTACCTGTGCCACACGCACGTAACGCAAACCGTTAGGTGGCTTACTTTGAATATCTTAGTTGCGTGTGAGTATAGCGGTATCGTTCGGTCAGCGTTCGCGGCTCTCGGTCATAATGCGTGGTCGTGCGATTTACTGCCCACAGAAATACCAGGTCAGCATTATCAAGGTGATGTGCGCGACCTGCTCAAAGAGCAATGGGATTTGATGATTGCCCATCCGCCTTGTACGCATCTGGCAGTCAGCGGAGCGCGTTATTTTTACCGCAAGCAAGCCGAGCAAGCCGAAGCATTAGAGTTCGTTCGCTTGCTGATGAATGCGCCGATTGAACATATCGCAATTGAAAATCCAATCAGCGTTATTTCATCCCGCATCCGAAAGCCAGACCAAATCATTCAGCCCTGGCAATTCGGGCATGGTGAAACGAAAGCAACTTGCTTATGGTTGAAAAACTTGCCTAAGTTGCAACCGTCAAATATTGTTGAAGGCAGAGAACAGCGCATCCATAAAATGCCGCCGTCACCCGAAAGATGGAAAGAGCGTTCACGCACATTCCAGGGTATTGCAAACGCAATGGCGGCGCAATGGTCACGCCACCTAACAACTGCTTGCACCCGACAGGGGGCAGCCGTCGCGCCTTCAAGTAATAATCTAGGCTTTGCCCCCTGCGGGTAAAGCAAACCGTTCGGCGGACTTGACAACTTAGAACGTACATTCTAAAATGAAAAAGAGCAGCCAACGCAGGGCCCGCATGTCATTGCGTTGGCTGCTCGATTATGGGGAGGATATTGGGATTGACAAAATAGAACGATTATTCTAAAATCTCACTTGCCACCGTTCGACCTGCCCCCCTCAGGCCGAACGGTGGCGCTTTTATTGGGGGTAATCAATTTCCTTTTTACCCTTGACAACTTTATAAAGTTGAGTATAATATAAAACATCAACGGCACGCGGTAGTTCGGCAGACCCGACGAGATACACAGCGACCGAAAATAACAGGGGAAGACGAAAAACAAAAACCCCCACTGCGCGAACAGTGAGGGCAGTGTCCCCAATCTGGAGACACTGAAATTATAACCCCAATCACAAGGAGATCGAAATGAAAAACAAAAATGTATATACTGCGTACGTGGTCAATGAGAGCGGTGCGGGCGAAAGCGCTGGCCGCGACACTAACCTGACTGCCCTGAAAGCAAGCATCCGCCGCCGCTACGGCGCTGGCTGGACGGTGGTGATCGAGAAGATCGAAGCGGACGAGGGCGGCGGCTGGTTCGCGCCCGTCGAAGTCGAACGCTTTACCCTCCGCAAGTAGACAACAGGGAGGCGGGCCAATAACCCGCCTCCATCAATCAACATGACACAAGGAAAATTTTCCACGCCGCGCGTCAAGAGAGGCGAGCGGCCCATCACCACGGTCACATGCCTGCTGTGCGATGCGCAGGCGCAATCAGGCTATCCGCGGATCATGGCGGGTAAGGATTTCCAGCGTCAGGGCTGGTGGGCGCGCGATAATCTGTGGCGCTGCCCCAAGCACCGTGACGATAGATACAAGCGCAAATAATTTGGATGTGCGCCGCCCGTCGCCTTGTAACGGGTGAGGATAATCATGGATGAGCAGCTTGATTTTTACAAGGATGTGGCGCGCGGATTTTTGACGCAGTATCTGGATGACCTGGTGCTACGGGCGCGCTTTATGGGCATCGAGCCCGTGGCCCTGCCCGAGGATGTATTGCAGACCGAGACGGGACGCCAGGTGATGATGATCGCCCAAGCCGCAGATGGGACCAATCTCGACGGCCTGGAACGGACCGAGGTCTATGACTGCGTGCAAGGTCTGCTGGAGCGCTTGTTTGCCATCCCCAACCAGGCTGACTATGTTGTGCCACAGTCCTTTTGGGAGGGAGAGTTTGGCGCGATGGTGGCCCTTGCGCTTGTTTGGGCCAGCGGCGACGAGTTGATCACGGTCACGCAGGCGGCTGAGATCAGTGGCAAGTCTGCCTCCGCGCTGAGCCAGTTGGTGGATCGGGGCAGGCTGCACGCCTACCCTGATATGAGCGAGCCCAATCCACAGAGGCGCAACCGCCTCCTGCGCTCGGAAGTGGAAGCCTTAGCCAAGCCCCAGTGATGGGGCTTTTTTATTTAATTGCAATATTAGAATCTCTGTTCTGACTCTTGTTAAATTTGGGAAAAATGTTAAAATATTGGTAATCGAATAACTCCGCAGGGCCAGCAAATTGGCGGGCCAACGTTTGACGAGATGAGCGCCGTCGTGCTTTATGCACGGCGGCGCTTTTTTATTTAACTCCACTGAGCGGAGCAGGGGAGGCCTATCAAAGGAGTGCTTTGCCATGAAACGCAACAAGATCGTATCCGTCCTTTTGATCGTGAGCGTGTTCGCGTTCGCGGTCGCCACGCCTACACTGGCCCAGGGTGAGCAGCCGCCTGCCCCGACCTCGCCTGTTGAGCTACCCATGCCGCTGCAGGCGCTGATCGCTGCGGGCATCGGCTTCCTCGTGACCGCTGGCCTCAAGTCCCTCTCGACGCTGCTGAAGAGCGACATCAGCGGCTGGGGCTCGGTCATCACGGGTGGTTTGACCACCAGCGTGATCTTTTTCCTCAATGCGCTACTCTCCGCCGTTCCCGAGCCTGCCCAGCCGTCTGTAGCTGTTGGCTTGACCCTGCTGGTCACGATCCTCTCAGCCTTCGGCCTTGCGCGCACGGTCAAGGGATTCCAGCCCAAGTAGGCGAGTAAAGCCATGCCAACCACGCCAACCGTGCCTGTCAGTGTGTGGGAGCAGATCCCCGTCATCGTCATCTTTGCTTTCCTCCTGGCGGGCATGGCCTGGCTCATGGTCAAGGCCTTCTCGAAGGCGGTAGCTGACATCAATGCTCATTATGCCTCGATCATCGATGCCAGCAACAAGCAATGGCAACAATACTTCGATGCCCGCTCTGAGACCAGCAAAATCGTCAACCAAAACGTCGTCGACAAACTGGAAAGCCTGACCAGCATCATTCAGACACTGGCCAAGGATTTCGAGAGGCATGACGCGGTCGAGCAAAAGGTATTCGAGGACATGCTTGCCAATGCCAAAACACTCAAAAGGAATCGCAACACATGAGCGTCGACTTTGTCACCCCCGATCCCAGCCGCGTGCTGGGACTCTCCACCAGCCACTGGACTGGCCAGGTCGATTGGGCCAAGGCCAAGGCCAACGGCATCCAGTTCGCCATCATCAAGGCAGCGCACGGAACCAATTTAAATATTCGCTGGTTCAAGGAGAACTATCGCGGCGCGAAGGATGCGGGCGTACTGGTGGGCGCGTATGCGTGGCTGGTCAAACCGACCGTGATGACCAGCGCAGGCGGGCAGGCGCGCGCGTTCGCCTCCTTGCTGCGCGACTACCCGACCGACCTGCCTGGCATCGTAGATTTTGAGTGGAACGCCAGCACCAGGCGCTATGACCCGAAGCGCAACCCAACCGCCAGCGACCTATATGGCTGGGTGAAGCCGTTCGAAGATGAAACGGGGTCAAGGCCGATGGTCTACACGGGACCAGGCTATTGGGGCGAGTACGGCTCGATCTCCCAGGTCTGGGCGGATTACCCGCTGTGGCAGGCGGAATATGACCCGCAGACGGTCAACATCAAGCCGTGGTCTGGTTGGGACTTCTGGCAGTTCAGCGATAAGGGCCGCGGCGAGGACTACGGCGTGCCGCGCGACGGCGAGATCGCCTGTGAGCTCAACTACTGGCGCGGCTCGCTGGACGAGCTGTACGCGTTCTGCGGCAAGGTTCCACCCGCTCCGCCCGAGCCGATGCACGTGACCGTTGAGATCGGCGCGGATAACCTGTTTGTTTATCCAGAAGCCAAGAGCGTGACCCTTGTCACCAAGGCTGGCGAGACTGTGAGGTTTCCATGACTGAGTTGTTTTCCCTGGCCGAGTGGGGCACGCCCGAATCAGGGCGCGAGCGTCCGAAGCAAGGTCAATTCCCGCCTTACGCCCTGCCACCCAAGCCTGGTCCTGGCAACGGCGGACAGAACAATCATATCTGGATCGAGGGCGAACAGTGGCAGTTTGTTAAAGCGCTGAACCCATTGGATGCGGCCATGAAGTGGCTGCTGTGGGATAGCAGCGGGACCGTGTACGTGCCCGACAAGCGGGAGATCGCCCGCTTGAAAGGCAAGAAACTGTACCGCAATTCGACCAAAGCCAAGTGGCCGATGATCGCCATCGCGTGGCGGCAGAACCATGTGTTGGTGGATCAACACGATGGAAACTGGTCGCGCGTGGTGGGACTTTCGCGTGATGCAGACCTGGACCCTTCAAAGATCAATTTCCAGAATACGCCCTGGTGGGTGCATCAGGTGATCTACATCAACCGCGTGCGGATCGGCAGGCCGAAGGGCCTGGACATCTTCATGCCTGTGTGGAACCCGACTGGTTTCCGCTATGCAGGCAAGCCCGACAAGGCTCCGACCGAGATCTGGATTCCGCGGCGGGTCTTGCTCCCGCCTCTGCCTGAGGCCGTGGCGAAATGGGACCAGTGGAAGGAAGAGCACGAATAATGCCAATCACACCATCTCCTTATCAGCTTAAGTTTGACCTGGACCTTCCCGAGGAAGAGTCCAGTGTCACGTTGTCTGCGGAGGAGGTCCAGGCGCGGAAGGATATTGCTCAAGCAATGCTTGAAAACCCTGCGACGTGGCCAAAAAACGACGAGGGCAAGCCTGAAAAACCTTTCTGGTTTGAGCATTATCTGAGGCTTTCGGCTGGTCGTTGGCCTTTCCGCGTGGCGGTATTGGTGGCCTGGCTGAGGACACCCAAAAAATACCGCTGGCCTAAAAGTCAGGATGAACTGGCCGATATGCTGGGCTTGAGCAGCGACCGTCAATTTTCAGTCTGGCGCACCAAAAACCCACAAATCGACGCGGCAGTGCATGAGGCATGGAAGGATCGCGTGCTGGATGGCCTAGCGGACAGCATCGATGCGATGCTCCAAGTGGCTGCAATTCCCAATTACAAGGGACGAGGCGACCGCGAGCTCCATTTCAAAATGGCAGAAATCATTTCTGACCGTATGGTTGTGGACGATAACAAAACGGACCTGAGCAAGCTGTCCTTTTCGGAAAAACTTCGTTTGGCTGGACTGGACAACCCAGAAGCCATGTTGAAGCTCAAGCAGGAGCTTGCAAAGAACCAATCTACGGTTGAGATTTATTCAGAGGATGAGGACGATGCCATCGGCAGCGATACAGTTCAGCCCTGACCAAGTCCGCGCAGAAATCGGAAAAATCCTGCTGGCGCAGGATGATCTCGCTTTCTTCTCAGAATATATGAGCGCAGACGACAAGGGAGATTCATGGTACCGCGCCTATAAGATGCACCATCTCATAGCCTATGAGCTACAGCAGGTAATTCGATACCTGGAAACAGATGGAGAAGAAGGCACGCAATTCTTATTGATCCTGACGCCATTTCAGCATGGGAAATCGACCTTAATCAGTCGTTTCTTCCCAGCGTTCGCGCTGGGTAAGCTACCTGACCTGAGAGTGCTATTGGTGTCGTATGGTGCGGACCTTGCCAGCGAGCACAGCCGCGCTGTTAGAAATATGATCCTCTCCAGCCAGTATCAGGCTGTGTTTGGGAATCTATCTCCCAGCGATGAGCCTGTTACTCTGGCCAGCGATAGCAAAGCTGCGGCAGCCTGGGACCTGGCGGCTCCGCATCGAGGCGGAATGATCGCGGCGGGCGTTGGTGGTGCTGTTCCTGGCCGCGCCAAAGGCTTGGGCATTTGGGATGACCCAATCAAGGGGCATAAAGAGGCTCAGTCTCAAGACGTGCGTGATGACGCTTGGGATTTCTATGTTTCAGCGTTTCGCGTGCGCATGCGAGCTGGTGTGTGTGTGATGACGCACTGGCATACAGACGACCCCGCTGGTCGCATTATCAAAGATATGGTCATAAAGCCAGAAGGCGACAAGTGGCGCATCTTGATGTTGCCTGGCCTGGTGGAAGAGGGCATGTTTGCTGCCAATAAGGCAGAGCAGCGCGAGAAAATGCTGGAAGGCATTTATCTGCCATTGCGAGATCCGATGGGCCGCGCGGTGGGTGAAGTGCTTTGTCCTGAAATGCTCACCAAAAAAGAGATGCTGAAGATCCGCGCTACACAGGGTGACTATTATTTTTCTGCCCTGATTCAGCAGATGCCCTATAACAAGGAAGGCCAACGCTACAAACGGGAGTGGTTCCGAACGGTTACCCAACTGCCCGAGGGCGTGACGATCAAGTATGCGGTCCGTTATTGGGACAAGGCCAACAGCACCAAGGGTGACTACACCGTGGGCGTTCTGATGGCGTACTGCTCGGATGGGTATTACTACATCTTGGACGTGGTGCGCGGCCAGTGGACTTCATACGAACGCGACCGCAAGATGCGCGAGACCAGCGAGAAGGACGCTGCAACCTATAGCAAGGTCTACATCTGGCATCAGCAGGACCCAGGCACGGCAGGCAAGGACAGCGCTGAGGCGACCAACCGCGTGTTGATGGGATTCAATGCTCGATTTGAGACTGTGACAGGTGACAAGCCAACGCGCTCCGAGCCGCTGGAATCTGCCTTCCAGGGCGGATTGGTCCATTTGATGAAGGCGGCGTGGAACGAGGCTTTTGTCAGCGAGTGCGTGGCCTTCGACCGAGGCGCGCATGACGACCAGGTGGACGCGGCCTCGAGCGCCTATATCAAGTTGGTAAGTATGGTGAGCTCGCATAGAAAGAGCAGCATCGGATGAATATCTTTCAACGGCTATTCAGAAAGATGGCGGTGAACTTCGCCAAGACCATTGCCTTTGCGCCTGCCTGGGCACGATATGCGTTTACTCAATTCTCGGCTATCAAGCTGGTGGAAGAAGGCTATAAGGCCAACGCAGTGGTCTCGGCCTGCTCGACCACCCTGCAGTTGACCTTCCCTGAGCCGCCGCTGGTGGCTGGGTATGAGGAGGATGGACGGTTCATCCCCGATTACAAGCACCCGCTCAACGCCTTGCTGAAACGTCCCAACCCCGACATGGGCATGGCAGAGTTTTTGCAGTTCGTCATCACGTACGCGCCCATTGGCGGAGATACCTTCGTGTGGAAGCAGCGCAATGACGACGGACGCGTGATCGCGCTGTGGCCGTTCAGCGACCTGCAGTTCGATCCAATCCGCGGGAAGAGCACGGAAGAGGGCATGGTCGCTTATTACGAGTATGACCCTGGAGATGGGAAGAAGATCCCGATCTCCAAGAACGACGTGATCCAGTGGAAATGGATGATCGACCCGAGCAACCCGCATAAGGGAATCGGGGCCATCGCGCTGAGCGCGCGCGAGGTGGACCGAGACAGCGAGGCGACCAGTTACATCTTCGCGCTGCTCAAGAACAATGCGGTCCCGCCTGTAGTCATCACGCTCGAGCCAGACGATGAATCTACTCAGGAAGAAAAAGACCGCATGGGTCAGATGTGGGTACAGAAACACAGCAAAGGTCAACCCGCTTTTATTTCCAACGGGATGAAGGCTGAGGTATTGGGATTTGACCTGCAAAAGTTGGCAGGCGATACCCTGGCAGACCTGCCCGAGACGCGCATCGCCGCGAACTTCAAGGTTCCGCCCTCGGTGGCTGGCTTGAATGTGGGCGTGAAACGCTCGGACTATGGTGATACCGCCGCCCGCAAGGCGTTCACCGAGCAGACCTTGATGGCGCTATGGCGGTCCTTCGCGAGCGAGATGCTCAACGGGCTGATAGACGAGTTCAACGTTCCCGCCAATTTCGCTTTGCAGTTCGACTTGCGCAATGTAGGCGCGCTGCAGGAACAAAAGAAGGATCAGTGGGAACGGGTGACCCTGGCATTCAACCGTTCGATGCTGACCCGCGCGCAAGCGCTGCAGGAAGTTGGCCTGGTGCCAGGCCAGAACGACGACGTGTATTTCGTCTCGCTGGCCAGCGAGTTCGTGCCTGCTGGGCAGACGGTGGTTCGAGCCCCCTCCCAGCCTCCCCCAAATGGGAAAAGCACCCATTTAGGGGAGGGGATAAAGGCGATGCCTGCCGCCGCCAGCATGCTGCGCCGAATCCGTGTGGATGTGGCGGGCAGGATGCGCCAGGCTGTTGATGCGTACTTTAGCCAGTTGGCGGATCGGGTGGTGGAGCGGCTTGGTAAAAGTGCGGCCCGTCCTTCGACTGCGCTCCACTCCGCTCAGGATGAAGGCAGCAAGGAACTCCCCAGGGCTGAGAGCCTGATCAACAGCGACGACCGCAAGACGCTGGAGACGCTGGTGAAGCGCTTCTACGTGGAAGTGCTGCAGCTCTCCTGGGAGACGTGGAACGTGTCGCTGGGCATCGAGAAGGCCTTCGACCTGACCGACCCGACCGTGACGTACGTGCTGCGCATGGCGGGCACCCGCGTGAAAGAGATCGAGTCCACGACGCTGGACGCGCTGCGCGAGGCCCTGAAGCACGGCAACGACAACGGCTGGAGCGTGGACCAACTGGTGCGCGGCGACCCCGAGAACGGCATCCCTGGCCTGCGGGACATCATCGACGAGACCTATAAGGACCGCGCGCGCGTAATCGCCCGCACGGAACTGGGCGAGGCGCAGAACACAGCCACCTCAATGCGCTACCGCGATGCGGGCGTGAAGCTGGTGGAGATCCTCGACAACGGCTCGGATGACGATGATGAGGAATGCAAGGTCGCCAATGGCCAGATCTGGACGCTGACTTATTTCGAGAGCCATTCCCTGGAGCATCCCAATTGCACGCGTGCGGCGGCTCCGTATTTCGGCGATACGTCGCCTGACAGAGGATAAAAGGAGAGACCATGCAATACAAGACCCTGCCCTATTTCGTTAAGGAACTGGACGCGGCCACGCGCACCGTGGTTGGCATTTTCGCGGTGCATGGCAACATCGACTCTGGCGGCGATATGTCGGTCAACGGCTCGTTCGCCAAGCGGCTGGCTGAAGGCCGCTCGCGCGTCCGCTTCCTGTGGAACCATAACAGCATGAATCCGCCCATCGCCTCGATCAAGAGCATTCGCGAGGTGGGGCGTGAGGACCTGCCTTCGAAGGTGCTCGAATGGGCGCCCGATGCCACTGGCGGCATGGAAGTCACCCGCAAGTATTACGAGGGTGTGCCGCTGGCGGACTGGGTGTTCAAGGGCATCCAGGAAGGCGACATCACCGAGATGTCGTATGCCTACGACGTGCACGAGGTGACGCTCAAGGAGCGGGAGAACGGTCAGCAACCAATCCGCATCCTGAACGACATCGAGCTGTACGACATCTCGGACGTGAACTGGGGTATGAACCCCGCAACTTCGGGAGTGAAGGGTCTGCCTGTGACAGGCACGACCTTTGCACAACACTCTGCGCTGGTGGTGGCCACCATCGAAGAGTTCGCACTACGCGCGAAGGATCGGAAGTCCTTCCGCGAGGCCGAGGGCCGCAACCTGTCTGAGGACACACGGGCGCGCCTGCAAAAGATGGCAACGGAGATCGAAGCCATTTTGCGCGAGACGAGACCGATGGCCGATGAAAAGGAAGTGCTGGCCGAACTCGCCAAATTCGAATTCAACAAATTCCAATAGGAGACCCTCACCATGACCGCTACTTTGAAAGAACTGCAAGACAAGCTGAACGCCAAGCGCGCCGAACTCGCGGAGATCTTCGAGAAATCCGCGACCACCGTCGACGGTCAGCATCGCTACAACCTGGACGCCACCCAGTTGGACGACGTCAAGGCCCGCAATACCGAGATCGACGACCTGGCCAAGCAGGTCGAGGACGCCAAGGCGCTGGACGACATCTACCAGTCCAATGCCAAGGCGCTGCGCGATAGCAAGACGCCCGCCACCAACCTGCCGTTCGCGCCGGGCCCCAAGAGCGGACGTCAGCCCGAACAGCAGAAGACCCTCGGTCAGTTGTTCGTGGAGAGCGAGGCCTATAAGAAGGCCGAGCGCAAGAAGCACATCGACTTCAGCGCCCCCGATTTCGACTTCCTGCAGGCCAAGACCCTGATGGAGACGGGCGCGGGCTTCGCGCCGCAGAGCATCCGCACGGGCCGCGTGGTCGAGTATGCGCACCGCCGCCCGCTGGTGGCGGACCTGATCCCGCAGACCCCGACCGACCAGGCCTCCGTGGTCTACATGGAAGAGACCACCTTCACCAACAACGCTGCGACCCGCTCCGAGGGCGGCCAGGCTGGCGAAAGCGCCCTGGCCTACACCGAGCGCTCGAAGGCCGTGCGCGAGATCGCGCATTTCCTGCCCGTGACCGAGATCCAACTCGAGGACGTGGACGGCGTGCAGAGCATCATCGACAACCGCCTGTTGACCATGCTGGATCTGGCAGAAGAGACCCAGTTGCTGACGGGCGATGACAACGCCCCGAACCTGGGAGGCTTCCTGACCGTGGTGACCCAGGCGCAGGCCAAGGGCGCGGACCCCGTCCCTGATGCCATCTACAAGGCCATGACCAAGGTGCGCGTGACTGGCTTTGCGGAACCCTCCGCGTACATCACCCACCCGAACGACTGGCAGGACGTGCGCCTGCTGCGCACCACCGACGGCGTGTACATCTGGGGCAATCCCTCCGAGGCTGGCCCCTCCCGCATCTGGGGCCTGCCTGTGGTCGAGACCACGGCCATGACCGAGAACACGGGCTTCCTGGGCGATTTCCAGATGTACTCGGAAATCCGCCGCCGCCGCGGCGCGAACATCAAGGTCAGCGACAGCCACAGCGACTTCTTCATCAAGGGCAAGCTGGCCATCCGCGCGGATAAGCGCCTGGCGCTGATCGTCTACCGCCTGACCGCCTTCTGCAAGGTGACGAGCATCTAAACCCCCTCCCGACCTCCCCCATCCTTCGACTGCGCGAGTACGCTCCGCTCAGGATGGTGGAGGAGGAAGTGGAAAGGAGAAACGACATGCCTATTATCGAAGGCGGATACGAGTACATGAACGCTGGCGCGCCGAGCGCTGGCACCGACGAGGTCCAGACATTGACCATCGGCGGGACGCCCACGGGCGGAACCTTCAAGCTGGCCTTCGACGGCCACACGACCGCAGCCATGACCTGGGTCGGAGACGACGACGCAGCCCTGATTGCGGCTGTGGACGCGGCGCTCGAAGCCCTGGCCAATATCGGCACAGGCGGCGTGACCTGCGCGGCTGGCACGTTGACCAGCGGCATCGGCACGGTGACCATCACGTTCGGCGGCAACCTGACCAAGCTGGCGGTGCCCACCATCACGGTGGCGGAGAACAGCCTAGAAGGCACCTCCCCGACGCTGGCGGTGGCGGAGACCACGCCTGGCGTGACTGCCACGGCGCGCGGCGCGCGAAAAGGCGCGACCCTGAACGACACCACCAACGGCATCCTGTACATCAATACAGGCACGGCGCTGGCCCCGACCTGGACCAAGGTCGGAACGCAGACCTAAGACTTCCCCGACCTCCCCCATCCTTTGACTGCGCGAGTACGCTCCGCTCAGGATGGGGGAGGAGAAAGGTGCAATATGGCAGAACAAAAAGTGAAAGTACGCATCCTGCCGTTGAAGGGCATCGGCGGAGTGGGCAATGCTGGCGATGAAGTCTGGATGAGCATCGATGACGCGCAATATTATGTGCGCGAGGGGTTCGTCGAAGTCATCGAAAACGAGCCTGCGCCCATGCCTGAGCCCAAACCGAAAGGCAGGAAGAAATGACCAGCCTACTCTCTCCCACAGACGTGCGCGGGCTGGTGAAGACCCGCTTGACGGACGGCGACCTGCAAGACGTGATCGACCGCATCGAGGCGCAGGTCACCGATAGGATCGGGGAGCCGCAGACCGACGCGATGGCCACCACGATCACGAAGACCTTCCGCGGCGAGGGCTTTTACCTGTTCCTGCCCACCGAGATCCATGAGGTGGTGAGCATCGTGGAAGACAGCACCACGTTGACGGGAGACGAGTATCAGACCTGGGCTGGCGGCGTGATTGAGCGGCTGCCCTCCGAAAGTTACTGGGGCGACCGCATTGTGGTGACCTACAAACCCAAGGACGACCGCAAGGTCCGCTCGCAGGTGATCATCGACCTGGTGCGCATCGTGATCGAGCGCACTGCCATGAAGGGCGAGAGCATCGGCGGTGAGTATTCCTACACGGCCCCTGAGAACTGGGACGCCCAGTTCAACAAGGCCATGAAGCGGTTGACCTTCAAGGCTCTATAGAAAGGAGCATGATATGGCAAGGACTGCAATCAGCTATCAGCAGGTGGCACGCACTGGGCTGGCCGAGGCCCTGGCTGCGGCCAATGCGGACGGGCACAAGTTCTCGAACGACGGGCGCATCATCCTGCACGTGGTGAACGGCGATGTCTCTCCGATCACCGTGACCATCCAGACGCCTGGCACCGTGGATGACCTGGCTGTTTCGGACCGCACCGTGACCATTTCGGATGAATCCGATAAGTTCATCGGCCCGTTCCCGCCTGGCATCTACAACCAGAGCGACGGCATGGTGTACGTGGACTTCTCTGCCGTGACCAGCGTGACCGTCTCTGTG
>JABLTH010052556.1_pt1 | contig 38621 bp, 30 predicted proteins | sample 7875711 | NCBI WGS metagenome assembly JABLTH01 (sample SAMN14941262, study PRJNA633318) | bioreactor metagenome | isolation source: bioreactor | place: China | collected 2019-03-05 | reverse complement strand
TCGCGACGACGCGGCCGCGCGTCGAATCGTCGGCGAGCTGGTTGACCCACGCCTCGCCGATCGTGAACAGCAGCATCAGCGCGGCGCCGCACAGCACGCGCAGCGCGCCCCACAGGATCAGGTTCGACGTGAACTGCATCAGCGCCGTGGCTGCCGCGAGCAGCACGACCGATACGACGATCGCGCGGCGCGAGCCGATGTGGCGTGCGAGCGCGGTGACGAACGGGACGATCGCGAGGCCGCCGAGGGCCTGCGCGGCGGTCAGCATGCCGACGACGTTGGTGCCGTGCCCGGCCTCGGTCAGCGCGAGTGCGGTGAGCGGCAGTGTGGCGCCGGTGCCGAGGCCGACGACCGCGACGCTCAGGATCAGCGCGAGGAAATCGCGATTCAGAATGGCTTTCATCGGCCGGGATGCTACACCGCGGACCTTGAAAGGTCCATGAAGGCCATCAGGTTCGGATGGTGTTGCTGGCGTTGCGCGCGCAACGAATGCGCGCGGGGCGGCGTTACACGTATTCGGTCGGCACGGTCACCGGGCGGCGTTCGAGCGACGCCGACCACAGCGTGAGCGCCAGCGCGGCGACGGCCATCGCGACGCCGACCCACGGCAGGCTCACGAGCGACACGCCCGAGCCGATCGCCATCCCGCCGAGCCACGCGCCCGTCGCGTTGCCGAGGTTGAACGCGCCCTGGTTCAGCGTCGATGCGAGGTTCGGCGCATCGCTTGCGCGGTCGACGATCAGGATCTGCAGCGGCGGCACGATCGCGAACGCGAGGATGCCCCACACGAAGATCGTCGCGAGCGCGGCGAACGGCAGGTGCATCGTGCCCGCGAACAGCGCGAGGACCACGCCGATCAGCGCGAGCGTCGCGATCAGCGACGGCATCCGGCGCCAGTCGGCGAGCTTGCCGCCGAGCGTGCCGCCCACCGTCAGCCCGAGGCCGAACAGCAGCAGCACGTAGGTGACCTGGCGCGGGGAGAAGCCCGTCACGTCCTCGAGGATCGGCGTGATGTAGGTGAACACGCTGAACAGGCTTGCCGACGCGAGCACGCTGATGCCGAGCACCATCAGCACCTGCGGATGCTTCAGCACGCTGAATTCGCGCGTGATGCTGGTGTCGGGCATCGCGAGATTCCTTGGCAGGCAGACGGCGAGCGCGGCGGCCGCGGCGATGCCGATGCCGGTGACGGCCCAGAACGTCGCGCGCCAGCCGAATGCCTGGCCGAGCGCGGTGCCGAGCGGCACGCCGAGTACGTTCGCGAGCGTGAGGCCGGTGAACATCAGGGCGATCGCCTGTGCGCGGCGGTTCGGTGCGACGAGGTTGCTCGCGACCACCGAGCCGATCCCGAAGAACGCGCCGTGGCAGAACGCGGTGACGACGCGCGCGGCCATCAGCACCGCGTAGCCCGGTGCGATCGCGCAGAACAGGTTGCCCGCGATGAACAATCCGATCAGGCCCATCAGCGCGCGCTTGCGCGGCATCTTCGCGGTGACGATCGCGAGGATCGGCGCACCGATCGTCACGCCGAGCGCGTAACCCGACACGAGCATCCCGGCGGCCGGGATCGACACGCCGAGATCGCGCGCAACGTTGGGCAGCAGCCCCATGATCACGAATTCGGTGGTACCGATTCCAAATGCGGCGACGGCGAGGGCGAAAAGAGGTAAGGGCATCGCGGTGGGCTCGGGAAAAGCCGCCGCTCGGGCTGGCGCAGGATGCGCGGGACGGGCGGGCGGGAAGGCGAACGACAGCCGCGATTCTACTTCAGTGAAAACCCCTATGCTTGGGGCCAAAACGGATGTTGCCGGCGTGCGACGAGGCTGCGCGCGTGAAGCTCACAGTGTGGGATTCGATGGGGTTTTCTGGGGTGAATGTGCCGGTGCCGGCGCGATGCCGGCGACCGCGTACACGTCAGGCGATGCGTTCGGGGGAGCCGTCGATGCTCGTGATCGGCGCGCCCGGGGTGCTTGCAGAGCCGGAGGCCGTGCCGGTGCCCGCTGTCGCATCCGCGCGCGTCGAAGGCGTCGAAGGCGTGCCGGCGGCATCGATAGGGGCCGGATCGTCCCAGCCGTTTTCGAACAGGCACGCTTCGATCGGCATCCGTGCGGCCCAACGCTCCTGCTCGAGCATCGGTTTCGCATAGAACGCGTCGACGTGCCCAACGCACAGCACGGCGATCGGCTTCGCGCCGTCGGGCATGCGCAGCAGCGCGCGCAGCGCGTCGACGTCGAACAGCGAGACCCAGCCCATCCCGAGCCCTTCGGCGCGGGCCGCGAGCCACATGTTCTGGATCGCGCACGCGGCGGATGCGAGATCCATTTCCGGCAGCGTGCGGCGGCCGAACACGTGACGCTCGCGGCCGTCGGCGAGCGCGACGACCAGCAGCTCGCCGCATTCGCGCACGCCTTCGACTTTCAGCCGCATGAATTCGTCCTGGCGCTCGCCGAGTGCGTCGGCGGTCGCGCGGCGCTCGGCCTCGACCAGCGCGTGGATCGCGGTGCGCAGCGCGGGATCGGTGATGCGGATGAAGCGCCACGGCTGCATGAAGCCGACGCTCGGCGCGTGATGCGCCGCGCGCAGCAGGCGCGCGAGCACGGCGGGATCGACGGGCGCCGGCGTGAAGTGGCGCATGTCGCGCCGTTCGAAAATGGCGCGGTAGACGGCGGCGATGTCGGAATCGTCGAAACGCATGAGCGGGAGGGGCGGGATAACGTCGGCGCAACGATAGCAGACGGCGCACCGTAATCGTTACATCGGTCGAAACAAAGCGCAAAATTGTTGATGAAACGCGCGTCGTTTGCAGCGATGGCCACAAGCAAACGATTGCGGTGGCGCCGGCAACCGTCAAATGAGCCGTTTTTGTCGGTTTGTCAGCGATTCGCGGTCACGACGTTCTGCGGCGTGCCCGCATGCCAGGCCTCGATGTTCAGCAGCGTCGTGTGCGCGATCTCGGCCAGCGCTTCGCGCGTGAAGAACGCCTGGTGGGACGTGACGATCACGTTGGGGAACGTCAGCAGGCGGGCGAGCACGTCGTCCTGCAGCGGCAGGTCGGAGTGATCCTCGAAGAAGAGCCCGCTTTCCTCTTCGTACACGTCGAGCCCGAGATGGCCGAGCTGGCCGCTCTTGAGCGCATCGACCAGCGCCTGCGCATCGACGAGGCCGCCGCGCCCGGTGTTGATCAGCATCGCGCCATGCTTCATCCGCGCGAGCGTCCGTTCGTTGATCAGGTGGTGCGTCGACGGCAGCAGCGGGCAGTGCAGGCTGACGATGTCGGCGCGGTGCAGCAGTTCGTCGAGCTCGACATAACGCGCGCCGAACGCGATCAGTTCGTCGTTGTACGGCGGCACCGAGTGCGCGAGCACATGCATCCCGAAGCCCATCATGATCTTCGCGAACACGCTGCCGATGATGCCGGTACCGATCACGCCGACGGTCTTGCCGTGCAAGTCGAAGCCGAGCAGGCCGTTCAGTGAGAAGTCGCCTTCGCGGGTGCGCGCGACCGCGCGCGGCAGGCGGCGGTTGAGCGCGAGGATCAGCGCGACCGCGTGCTCGGCCACCGCGTGCGGCGAATAGGCGGGCACGCGCACGACCGTGATGCCGAGCCGCTCGGCGGCGGCCAGGTCGACATGGTTGAAGCCCGCCGAGCGCAGCGCGATCAGGCGCGTGCCGCCGTCGGCCAGCCGTGCGAGCACGGCCGCGTCGACGGTGTCGTTGACGAACGGGCAGACGACCTCATAACCGTGCGCGAGGATCGCGGTTTCCGCGTCGAGGTGCGACGGCTGGAAGTGCAGCCGATAGCCGAACTGCCGGTTGGCGGCAGCGAACGAATCGTCGTCGTACTGCCGGCTGCTGAACAGGATCACGCGCACGCTGCATCTCCGAAGGCTGACGCGCGCAGTTTACTGCAGGCCCGTGACGATGTCGGAGCGGTCGGGCCCGCGCGGCGGCCGCAGGAAGCCGTAGTCGGTTCGTTCGCGGGCCGGCTGCGCACTGAAGTGATCGAGCGCGTGCTCGACGAAGCTGCGCGTGCGGGCCGGCACGTACTGGCGGTTCGGGTAGACGAGCGACAGTTGCGTGTCGGGATCGTCGATCCGGTAGCCGGCCATCAGCCGCACGAGCGTGCCGCTCGCGAGCGCGCCGGCGACGCACGGCTCGGGCAGCACCGCGATGCCGGCGCCGGCCACGGCCGCCGCCTGGACGAGCGCGAGCTGGTTGACCGTGCAGGTCGGGCGCACCGTGACGGAATGCGCGATGCCGTCGTGGCCGACCAGTTGCCACGCGGGCGCATGCTGGTGCGATGCGAGCGTGACCCAGTCGTGGCCCGGCAGGTCATCGGGCAAGCGCGGCTCGCCGCGTCGCTCGAGATAGGCCGGTGCCGCGCACGCGACGAACGGGTTCGGCGCGAGCGCGTGGCCGATCAGCGTCGGGTTGCCGTCGAGCCGGTTGCCCGTGACGATGCGGACGTCGTAACCCGAATCGAGCACGTCGAGCGGCCCCTCGGAGACGGTCAGCTGCACGCGCAACTCGGGGTAGCGGTGCCGGAAGCTGCTGACGAGCGGCGTCAGTGCAAGCGGCGACAGCAGGCCCGACGCGACGACGCGCAGCGTGCCGGCCGGTTCGCGCACGGCATGCGCGACGGACGATTCGAGGTGGTCGAATTCCTCGAGCAGCGCACGGCACCCGTCGAGGTAGCGCACGCCGGCCTCGGTAAGCGACAGGTTGCGCGTGGTGCGGTGGATCAGCCGTGTGTTCAGGTGGCCCTCGAGCATCGCGATCGAACGCGTGACGAGTGCATTGGACACGCCGAGATGGTGCGCCGCGCGCCGAAAGCTCTGCTGCTCGGCGACGCAGACGAATACACGCATGGTCTGAATCTGGTTCATGGCTTGCGTATTTCTGGCCCGGTTGATTGATTATGGTTGATGCTTTTCGCCGCGCAACCTCGAAAGCGTATCGCGCGGCACCCAGTTTTCCTCGTATCGAAAAATCGTTTTTTTCGATTCCGCAGACGATTGTTCAATACAGAAGCGATATCCGTCAACCTGCGAAAAGGGGCGGGTTGCGGAAAATCGAAATAGGGAGTAACGGGTTAAACACGGTGCTGTATCGATGCCTGCCGTTCAAAGACGGCAGGGTATTAGAGCGAGCGCCGTGTTTCTGGTATTTCATATGTCAATCAATGGGTTGTAGGCTATTCTGGTGCACTTGCTCCGGTATTGAAGGGAAGCGTACACCAATACATGCAGAGGTAATGGATGTTTTTTGGGGCGGCGCGTCGATTTTGCGTGCCGGATTCCAAGGGGCGATTTTTAGGGCGGATTCGGTCTATTTTTTTGATGCAGAAGTCGCGTTGAACCGGCGGTTTCGACGAATCACGGTGTTATTGATGGAGAAAATCGTGCGCTTGGCGTACGAATGGAACCGTTTCACAACCTCGCCCGCAATCGTTTCTCATTTCGAATGGCTGGCGTGCGGCACGCGCACGGCTGGCTGGCCCGGTCAGGCGACCGGGCCAGCGTTGCGCTGTCCGGCCGTGCGTGCCTCTTGCGCGAGGCGGCGGAACACGGAATGATCGATCAGTTCGCCATGCAGCGCGGCGAGCGTCCGTGCACTTCCTTTCCTCACCTTTTACCCGCCATGTCCATCGATTACTCGCCGATTCCCTGTCCCGTCGTCGTGCCGCTCGACGCGATCCTGCCCGAAGAACCGCTGCTGATGATGGGGGCCGGCCCGGTTCCGATCCCGGCCGCCGTCGCGAAGGCGAACACGATCGTGATCAACCACCTCGGCGCGACGATGGCGAAGATCATCGAGCAGGTGAAGGAGATGGCGCGCTACGTGTTCCAGACCCGCACGAAGTGGGTGCTCGGCGTCGCGGGCCCCGGTTCGGCCGCGATGGAAATGGCGATCTCGAACCTCGCGTGGCGCGGTACCCGCGTGCTGTCGATCCGCAATGGCTTCTTCAGCGCGCGGATGGCCGAGATGGCCACGCGCGTCGGCGCCGACGTCGCGACGCTCGAAGTGGCCGATCGCGCGGTCGCGAGCCTCGACGAGATCGCGGATGCCATCGCGCGCGAGCGGCCCGAGATCGTCACGATCGTGCAGGGCGAGACGTCGAACACCGTGTGGAACCGCGACCTGCGCGACATCGCGGCGCTCGCGAAGGCGGCCGGCGCGCTGGTCGTGGTCGACGCGGTGTGCACGCTGTCGACGATGCCGCTCGAGATGGACGCGTGGGGCATCGACGCGGTGATCACCGGCGGCCAGAAAGGGCTGTCGTCGATTCCCGGCGTATCGCTGATCGCGTTCTCCGACGCCGCGTGGAACCGGATGAAGCAGCGCCCCGAACCGAACGCGCACTGGTGCCTCGACATGGCGCTCGCGGAGAATTTCTGGCACAACGCGGGCTATCACTACACGGCGCCCGTGTCGGGCGTGCTCGCGCTGCACGAAGCGCTGCGGCTCGTCTGCGCGGAGACGCTCGAAAGCCGCTTCGCGCGCCACCTGCGCTGCTCGCTTGCGCTGCAGGCAGGCGTCGAGTCGATGGGGCTCAAGCTCTATGCGCCGAAGGATTGCCGGCTGAACTCGGTCGTCGGGATCGAGACGCCGGAAGGGCTGACGCCGGGGATGGTCTGCGGCCACATCTCGAAGCAGTACCAGGTCGAGATCTCGGGCTCGTTCGGGTTGCCGATCGTGCGGATCGGACAGATGGGCGAGCAGTGCCGTGAACACAACCTGTTCCGGACGCTGCATGCGTTCGGTCGCACGATGGTCGACCTGAAGGTGCCGGTCGACCTGCCGGCCGGCGTCGCGGCGCTCGAACAGGAACTGTCGCGGCGCGGCGCGTAAGCCGCGACGGGGCCGCGCTCAGCGGCCCTGCATCGCACGCCGGTAGGTATTCGGCGTCGTACCGTGAGCGTCGCGGAAGCGATGGCTGAAGTGGCCGGCGTTCGCATAGCCGCAGTCGGCCGCGATCTGCGCGAGCGGCAGCGCCGTCGTGCGCAACAGCTCGCGCGCCCGCGCCAGCCGTTGCTCGGCCACCCACGCGTGCGGCGCCCGGCCGAACGACAACCGGAACATCCGCGAGAAGTGGTACTCGGACAGCGCGGCGACGTCGGCGAGTTCGCCGAGCGTCAGCGGTTGCGTCAGGTACGTGTCGATGTAGTCGCGCACGCGGCGGCGCACGGCCGGCGCGAGCCCGCCGCGGAACGACGTGTCGGTGCGGGTCGTGCTCTGCCCGCGCAGCAGCAGGCTCAGCACCTCGTGTGCGGTCTCGTTCACGCGCAGCCGCTCGTCGGCATCGTCCCAGCCGTCCAGCGCGAGCGAGCGCAGCAGGGCGGCGACGCGCGCATCCTCGAAGTAGGTGCGGTCGGCGAGCTTCAGCTCGCGCGGCTCGCGGTCGAGTTCGCGGATCGCGCGCTGCGTGAAGTGCTCGGGCAGGAAATACAGGTGGATGAAGTGCATCTCGCCGCGCACCCACCAGCGTGATTCGTGGTCGCCGGGCAGCGCGCACAGCAGGCTCGGCGCACCGTAGCGCGGCACGCGCTGGCGTTCCGTCTGGTAGCCGCCGTCGAGGTAGCACGACAGCGTGTGGTGGCCCGGCTGCTCGTAGATCGTCTCGCTTTCGTCGGTGATCCGCGTCCATTCGGCGATCGCGAGATGGTCGCCGAGCCACGCGAAGCGCTCGAGCGTCGCGTTCGCGTCGGCGAGCGTGCGGCAGACCGACTGCAGGCCGAACGGCAGATCGCCGCCGGCCAGGGCGGCGGGGTGGTCGATGGGGGGCGCGGAAAGGGTGAGGCTCATGATGGGCCGAGTATAAGCGGGCGGGCGGCGCCGCGGGCGGCGGCCCGAAAAAGACAGCAATTCCGGACAATCGGCGCGCGTTGGGCGGCGGCATAGTCGGAGTCCCGTTTCACCCGTCTTTTTGGATCGTCGCCGCTATGAACCTGTCGCTTTATTTCGTCACCGTGCTGATCTGGGGCACCACCTGGATCGCGATCAAGTGGCAGCTCGGCTCCGTGCCGCCGCCCGTGTCGATCGCATGGCGCTTCTGGCTCGCGGCCGCCGTGCTGTTCGCGCTGCTGCGCGTGATGCGCCGGCCGGTGCGCCCGCCGCGCGAAGCGTGGCGTTTCCTGCTGGCGCAGGGCTTCGCGCTGTTCTGCCTGAACTTCCTGTGCTTCTACTACGCGGAACAGGTCGTCCCGAGCGGCCTCGTCGCGGTGATCTTCTCGACCGCGCCGCTGTTGAATTCGATCAACGGCCGGCTGTTCATGGGCCGCCCGTTGCGGCCGTCGGCGATCGCCGGCGCGCTGCTCGGCCTGACCGGCATCGCGTGCCTGTTCTGGCAGCAGATGGCCGGCCATCTCGACGACCACGCGACCTGGACGGGGCTCGCGATCGCGCTGGCGGGCACGATGTGCTTCTCGGCTGGCAACCTGCTGTCGAGCCGGATGCAGTCGATGGGGCTGCACCCGCTCGCGACCAACGGCTGGGCGATGCTGATCGGCGCGGCGATCCTGACCGTCGGCAGCGCAGCGGCCGGCTTGCCGTTCACGCTCGACACGAGCCCGCGTTATCTCGGCGCGCTCGTCTACCTGGCCGTGCCGGGCTCGGTGATCGGTTTCACCGCCTATCTGACCCTTGTCGGCCGGATCGGGCCGGAGCGTGCCGCGTACTGCACGGTGCTGTTCCCGATCGTCGCGCTGGCGGTGTCGACGGTGTTCGAGGATTACCAGTGGTCGCCGCTCGCGGTGGTCGGGCTGCTGCTGGTGGTGGCCGGCAACCTGGTCGCGTTCGACCTGACGCGGAGGCTGTTTCCGAGGACGGCGTGACGGATGAGGGGGCTGCCCGATGTCGCCTGCCCGCTCGTCAGTTTGGTTGTCATGGTTGACTTGGTTTCGAATCGGGCCTACTCTCGAGCTTCCGGTCGTGCGAGGAGGTAGCGATGGTCAGGCAGGCTCATGCGCTTGAAGGCGCGGCTGCGGTTCTCGATGTCGAGACCGAGGAGGCGCTGCGCAGCGCCGTCGGCGCCGCGACCATGCTCGGGCCCGATCGGGCCCGGGCGCTGCTCAGGCTGTCGGACGAACAGCTGGGGCACTTGTTCAAGGTCGGCATCGCCCAGGTCATCGATCTGGCCGGCACGATCACGTTCGGCATCGCTGCCGCCGCGACCCGCGACAGGCAACCGTCCGTTCGCAGGAAACCGCCTGCGAGGCCGGCGGCCCGCGCGGATGCCGCGGCCGCCGATTTCGAGCAGCGTGCGCTAGCCGAACGGCGGGCGCTCGTCGCGAAGGGCGCGCTGCTGCCGGCCGCAGAGATCTGGGCAGGGCTCGGCATGACACGGCAGGCGCTCAGCAAGGCGGTCGTGTCGGGGCGCATCTTCGCGGTCGACGTGGGGGCGGCGCAGTACTACCCGGCCTTTTATCTGACGGGCGATATCGATCGCAAGACGCTCGGAAAGGTGACGCAATGCCTCGGCGAGTTGCCGGGGTCGAGCAAATGGCAATTCTTCACGACGCCCAAGGCGTCCCTCGGCAATGTCACGCCGCTGCAGGCGCTGTCGCAGGGGAAGCTTGCCGAGGTCGAGCGTGCCGCGGCGGCGTTCGCGGAACGCTAGGAGGCGCGGTTGACGTTGAGGCCGCCGAGCGAACACTTCGCGAATGCGACGCTGGTTACGCGGACGATTCCGCCGGCGGCGCTGGTGCGCGTTTCCCGGTACGAGACGGGCGAGCCGTACTTCGGCAAGTCGGGCGGCAACCGTTTCGACGACCCGCGCAAGCGGCGCCGGTATGGCACCAGCTATTTCGGTTTCGACCTGCACTGTGCGTTCGCCGAGACGGTGCTGCACGACGAAGTCGCCGATCTCGCCGCTGGCGGCTTTCCGCTCGTGACGACGGAGCTCGAGCGCTTCGTGCTGTCGTTTACCGACTCGCCGCTGACGGTGGCCGTCCTGCACGGCTTGCCGCTGAAAAACCTTGGCGGCGACGGCGCGCTGTCGACCGTCGTACCGTACGACATCCCGCAGCAATGGTCGCTCGCCGTGCACGGGCATGGCCGCCGGGTCGACGGTTTTCTGTATATGTCACGCCATCTCAACACGTCGGAAGCGCTCGTGCTTTTCGATCGTGCCGAACCGAAGCTCACGCTCGAGCGCGCCGTGCCGTTCCGGCGCCACGTCGACGCTGCCCGCGTGCTGCGGGACTTCAACATACTGCCGCGTTAAGTCACGTCAAGCCGTGTCTCGCCGGACGCCGACAAATGGCCCCGCGCGGCTTTCGCCGGAAGGAGGGCCCGCGCGATATCCCGCGACCCGGGCGCTCATGCCGCCGCGCCGCTCCCCGCAACGCGCGCCTGCCGCTGGTACAGCACCATCGACAGCGCGACGCCCGCGGCGGCGGCCACCGCCGCGAACAGGAACACCTGCGGATAACCGACCGCGCCCGCGACATAGCCGGCGAGCGGGCCCGTGATGCCGAGCGACAGGTCGAGGAACACCGAGTACGCGGACAGCGCCGCGCCGCGGCTCGCGGGCGGCACGAGCGCGACGGCCTCGACGCCGAGTGCCGGGAAGATCAGCGCGAAGCCGAAACCCGTCAGCGCGGCGCCGACGAGCGCGACATGCGGCACGGGCGCGAGCCACAGCAGCACGAGGCCCGAGCATTCGAACGCGAACGACACGATCGCGACGCGGAAGCCGCCGTACGTCTTGATCGTGTTCGCGAACAGCAGGCGCGCACCGATGAACAGCGTGCCGAACACGGTCAGCGACAGTGCGGCGTTTGGCCAGTGGCGCGCCGCGTAGTACAGCGTGACGAAGGTGGCGATCGAGCCGAAGCCGGCCGAGCCGAGCGCGAGGCCGAGGCCGTGCGGCAGCACGCGCGTGAACACGCTCGCATACGACATCCGTTCGCCGTGCACGAGCGGCACGGAATCGATCAGGCGCGCGAGATAGAAGCCGGCCGCGGCGAGCGCGATCACGATCACGCCGATCAGCGCCGGATTCAGCGTATGCGCAATCGCGACGCCGACCGGCGCGCCGAGCGCGAGTGCGCCGTAGGTGGCGATCCCGTTCCACGAGATGACCTTCGCGTTGTGCGTGACGCCGACCCGGCCGATGCCCCACAGGATCGCACCGGTGCCGCACAGGCTCTCGCCGACGCCGAGCACGAGCCGGCTCGCGACCAGCAGCACGAGGCTCGCGACCGGCCAGTGGGCCAGCAGCAGCGCGACGAGCAGCAGCACGCCCGACACCCCGCAGCCGACCAGCCCGCGCAGCACCGTCTGCTTCGGCCCGAGCGTATCGGCAAAGCGCCCGGCGAGCGGCCGCGACGCGAGCGTCGCGAAATACTGGACGCTGATCGCGCCGCCCGCGACGATCGCGGAAAAACCGAGGTCGTCATGGACGAAGCCCGGCAGCACCGCGAGCGGCAGGCCGATGGTCAGGTAGCAGATGAACGTGAAGCAGACGACGGACACGATTTGCAGCGTGACCGCGAACCCGCTGCGCGGCGGTGTGGCGGAATCGGTTGACATGGGGTCGGAACGAATGAACGAAGCGAGCGGAAGACGGCGAAAAAGGGAATCGGGATTTTCCCATGGAACCGGTTTTCACGCAGGTACCATTTAGTTAGTCGCACCCCGTTTTTGACGATGGCGGACGGTGTTGAAGGCGTCTGGAACGGGTGCAGGGCACCGTGCGGAAAGGGCTGCGGGCGGCCCCGGCGCTCCCCCGGCGTTCCCCGGCGTTCCCCGGCGTTCATATCGCGGCAGTTATATGGGCCCCATGCGTGATGGGCTATGGGTTGCGAAATTTGATGGTGTTAGCGTGCAAACTGTCAGAAAAACGTCGGTCGAGCGCACTGCGCAGGCCGCCTTGCCCCCCATTTGAAGAATCATCGAGACATGAGTGAGCCGATCCGCTTCTACCATCGTCACGCGATCCGCGAAGTCAGCGGCGCGGACGTCACCCGCACCGTGCTGCAGTATCTGCGCGAGGACGCGCATTGCACCGGCACCAAGGAAGGCTGCGCGGAAGGCGACTGCGGCGCATGCACGGTCGTCGTCGGCGAGCTGACCGACACCGGCGCGGTCGAGTTCAAGGCCGTCAACGCATGCATCCAGTTCCTGCCGACGCTCGACGGCAAGGCGCTGCTGACGGTCGAGGACCTGCGTCAGCCGGACGGCGCGCTGCATCCGGTGCAGCAGGCGATGGTCGACTGCCACGGTTCGCAATGCGGGTTCTGCACGCCGGGCTTCGTGATGTCGATGTGGGCGCTGTACGAGAAGCACGGCCACGAAGGCTGCGGCAGCGCGTGCGCGAAGGCGAAGGACGTGCCGACGCGCACCGAGATCGCCGATGCGCTCACCGGCAACCTGTGCCGCTGCACCGGCTACCGGCCGATCGTCGATGCCGCGGTGCAGATGTTCGACGCACCGGCACCGTCGGCGCCGGTCGACACGGCCGCGCTGGCCCGCACGCTCGCGTCGCTCAAGCGCGACGACACGTTCGACTACACGACGCACGACGGCGCGCGCTTCGCGGCGCCGCGCACGCTCGACGCGCTGGCCGCGCTGAAGGTCGAGCGGCCCGACGCGCGCATTCTGGCGGGCAGCACCGACATCGGCTTGTGGGTCACGAAGCAGATGCGCCGGCTCGACGACCTGATCTACGTCGGCCGGATCGCCGAACTGCAGCGCGTTGTGCACGGCGACGACTGGATCGAGATCGGCGCGGGCGTGACGGTCGAGAACGGGTATGCGGCGCTGGCCGGTACATATCCGGAGCTGACCGAAATGTGGAAGCGCTTCGCGTCGCTGCCGATCCGCAACGCCGGCACGATCGGCGGCAACGTCGCGAACGGCTCGCCGATCGGCGATTCGATGCCGGGCCTGATCGCGCTCGGCGCGCGCGTGGTGCTGCGCGGCGGCGACACGGTGCGCGAGCTGCCGCTCGAGGCGCTGTACACGGGCTACCAGCAGAAGGACATGGCGCCGCACGAATTCGTCGTCGGCCTGAAGGTGCCGACCCGCACCGGCGCGCGCGCGAAGCTGCAGTTCCGCACGTACAAGCTGTCGAAGCGGTTCGACTCCGACATCTCGGCCGTGTGCGCGGCGTTCGCGTTCATCGCGGACGGCGACACGATCCGCGAGCCGCGCATCGCGTTCGGCGGAATGGCCGCGACGCCGAAGCGCGCGACGCACACGGAGAGCGTGCTCGACGGCGCGCAATGGCACGAAGCCACCGCGCAGGCCGCGATGCAGGCGCTCGAGCGCGACTACCAGCCGCTGTCCGACATGCGCGCGACGAGCACGTACCGCCTCGATACCGCGAAGAACCTGATGTACCGATTCTGGCTGGAGACGCGCCCGCACGACCCGCTGCCGCCGCAAGCCCTGAATGTGCGTGAAGTGGCCGCCGAAACCGGCACCGACGCGGCGCGCGTCTGAAGACGGAGAACCCCGAACATGAACCAGCAAGCAGAACCGTTCCTGAACACCCTCGATCCGCAAGCCGACGCCGCGCAGGTCCACGTCTCGCGCGCGCACGAATCCGCGCACCTGCACGTCAGCGGACGTGCCACCTACACCGACGACATCCCGATCGTCGCGGGCACGCTGCACGCGGCGCTCGGCCTGTCGGCGAAACCGCACGCGAAGATCGTGTCGATGAACTTCGACGCGGTGCGCGCGACGCCGGGCGTGGTCGCCGTGTTCACGGCCGACGACATCCCGGGCGTCAACGATTGCGGCCCGATCATCCACGACGACCCGGTGCTCGCGAAGGGCATCGTGCAGTTCGTCGGCCAGCCGATGTTCATCGTCGTCGCGACGTCGCATGAAACCGCGCGGCTTGCCGCGCGCCGCGCACAGGTCGACTACGAGGAGTTGCCGGCGATTCTCACCGCGCAGGAAGCGCGCGCGGCCGAAACCTACGTGATCCCGCCGCTGAAGCTCGCGCGCGGCGACGCGGCCGCGCGCCTCGCCGCCGCACCGCACCGCGAGTCGGGCGAAATGCTGCTCGGCGGCCAGGAGCAGTTCTACCTCGAAGGGCAGATCGCGTACGCGGTGCCGAAGGACGACGACGGGATGCACGTGTACTGCTCGACGCAGCACCCGAGCGAGATGCAGCACCTCGTTGCGCACGTGCTCGGCGTCGCGTCGCACAACGTGCTCGTCGAGTGTCGCCGGATGGGCGGCGGGTTCGGCGGCAAGGAATCGCAGTCGGGCCTGTTCGCGTGCTGCGCGGCGCTCGCCGCGTGGAAGCTGCTGTGCCCGGTGAAGCTGCGTCCGGATCGCGACGACGACATGATGATCACCGGCAAGCGCCACGACTTCCATTACCGCTTCGACGTCGGTTACGACGACGACGGCCGCATCGACGGCGTCGCGCTCGACATGACGTCGCGCTGCGGCTTCTCGGCCGACCTGTCGGGCCCGGTGATGACGCGCGCGGTATGCCATTTCGACAACGCGTACTGGCTCGGCGACGTGAACATCGCCGGCTACTGCGGCAAGACCAACACGCAGTCGAACACCGCGTTCCGCGGCTTCGGCGGCCCGCAGGGCGCGTTCGCGATCGAGTACATCCTCGACGACATCGCGCGCTCGCTCGATCGCGATCCGCTCGACGTGCGCTACGCGAACCTGTACGGCAAGACCGAACGCAACGTGACGCCTTACGGGCAGACGGTCGAGGACAACGTGCTGCAGGAGCTGCTCGGCGAACTCGAGGCGACGAGCGACTACCGCGCGCGGCGTGCGGGCGTGCGCGAATTCAACGCGCGCAACATGGTGCTGAAGAAGGGCATCGCGCTCACGCCGGTGAAGTTCGGCATCGCGTTCAACGTCACGCACTTCAACCAGGCCGGCGCGCTGGTGCACATCTATACCGACGGCTCGGTGCTCGTGAACCACGGCGGCACGGAGATGGGGCAGGGGCTCAACACGAAGGTCGCGCAGGTCGTCGCGCACGAGCTCGGCATCCGCTTCGGCCGGATCCGCGTGACGGCGACCGACACCAGCAAGGTCGCGAACACGTCCGCGACGGCCGCTTCCACGGGCTCGGACCTGAACGGCAAGGCCGCGCAGGATGCGGCGCGCCAGCTGCGCGAGCGGCTCGCGGTGTTCGCGGCGAAGCAGTTCGGCGACGGCAAGGTCGACGCGGCCGACGTGAAGTTCGGCAACGACTTCGTGTGGGTCGGCGGCAACGGCGTGCCGTTCGGCGACGTGATCGCGAAGGCGTACCTCGCGCGCGTGCAGCTGTGGTCCGACGGTTTCTACGCGACGCCGAAGCTGTACTGGGATCAGTCGAAGCTGCAGGGCCGGCCGTTCTACTACTACTCGTACGGCGCGGCCGTGTCGGAAGTCGTGATCGACACGCTGACGGGGGAGATGCGCACGCTGCGCGTCGATGCGCTGCACGACGTGGGCGCATCGCTGAACCCGGCGCTCGACATCGGCCAGGTCGAAGGCGCGTTCATCCAGGGGATGGGCTGGCTGACGACCGAGGAGCTGTGGTGGAACAAGGGCGGCAAGCTGATGACGCATGCGCCGTCGACGTACAAGATCCCGACGGTGAACGACACGCCGCCCGAGTTCAACGTGCAGCTATTCAAGAACCGCAACGTCGAGGACAGCATCCACCGTTCGAAGGCCGTCGGCGAGCCGCCGCTGCTGCTGCCGTTCTCGGTGTTCTTCGCGGTGCGCGACGCGGTGGCCGCGGTCGGCGACTACCAGGTGAACCCGCCGCTCGACGCGCCGGCCACCGGCGAGTCGATCCTGCGCGCGGTCAGCGCAGTGCGTGCGGCGCGCGCCGGTCAGGCAGGCTGAGATGAAACGGCTCCCATGCTCGCTTCGTTCGCTGCTTCCGATGGGGGCGGTCAGCCTCCTTGGGGCGGCCCGGCGGAGGCTGACATGAACGGCCCCGCACGCTCGCTTCGCACCGCGCCGCCGGAGGCGTTCGCGCAGGGCACCGGCCAGCGCAACCGCGCGAGCGGCACGCGGGCGCCGATGCACATCGTGCTGTTCGGCGCCGGGCACGTTGGTCACGCGCTCGTCACGCTGCTCGGCGCGCTGCCGTGCGTCGTGCAGTGGGTCGACACGCGCGACGAGCTGTTCCCGGACGAATGTCCGCCGAACGTCCAGCCGGAGCCGACCGACACGCCGGAGGCCGTCGTCGACGTGGCGCCGCCCGGCGCATATTTCCTCGTGATGACGCACAACCACGCGCTCGACTTCTCGCTCGCCGCGCAGATCATGCGGCGGCGCGACTATGCGTACTTCGGGATGATCGGCTCGCGCACCAAGCGCGTGAAGTTCGAACGCCGGCTTGCCGCGCGCGGCGTCGATCCGGCGCGGCTCGCCGAGATGGTGTGTCCGATCGGCGTCGCGGGCATCGTCGACAAGGCGCCGGGCGCGATCGCGGTGGCCGTGTGCGCGGAGCTGCTGCAGGCGCGCTCGGGCACGCCGGTGGCCGATACGAAGGCCGCGGCGGCGGGGCGTGCGCGCGACGACGTGTCCTGCGCGCGGTAGCATGGCGCGGCCAGCGCATGGCCGCGCGTTTTTGCATACACTGCACGACGACGCGCGGCATCGGGCCGCGCCTTACCGTGCACGCACCATGTCCGATCACCAGGTTTATCTCGACACGCTCGATGCGAGCCTCGTCGCCATCGAGCGCTGGCTGTCCGGCGCCGATACCGCGCCCGGGGCGCTCGACGCGCTGCTCGCTTGGTTCTCCGCCGATTTCACGATGATCCTGACCGACGGCCGCGAGGTCGACCACGACGGCACGCGCGCGCTGTTCGCGAAGCTCGCCGGCGCGAAGCCGGGGCTGCGCATCACGCTGTCGGACACCCGCGTGCTCACGGCCGACGCGTCACATGCGACGCTCACCTATCTCGAAGCGCAGCACGCGGCCTCGGGCGAGCTGCCCGCGCGCCGTGCGACCGCCGTGTTCGAACGTGACGCGGCGGGCGTCGTGCGCTGGACCCATCTGCAGGAAACCTTCTGCACGGCCTGAGTGGCCTGAGTGGCCGCGCCGAGGCTCGACGCTCGCGGCTCAGCGCTTGCGGCCGCGGGCGACCGTCAGCTCGTCGGACACGCTCTGCATCAGCGCGCACAGCCACGCGATGTCGGTCGGCCGGTCGGGTTGCGGATGCGTGAGCAGGTAGCTCTTGATGCGCGGAAACGGCACCGGCGGCGTGACGACGACGAGCGGCAGCAACTGCGCATAATGCGTCGCGAAGCGGCGCGTCGTCGTGAAGATCAGGTCCGATTGCAGCAGCACCTGCGGCACGATCCCGAAGTACGGAAGCGTCGTCACGATGCGCCGCGTGAGGTGCGCGCGGGCAAGGCCGATCTCGATCGCGTTGCGTTTGTCGCCGGTGTACGGCGTCGGCGCGACGTGCGCGGCCGACGCGTACGCTTCGCGCGTGAGCGGCCCGCGCGCGAGCGGGTGCGCGTCGCGCATCAGGCACACGATCGTGTCGGAGAACAGGTCCTGGCGCGCGAACTGCGGGTCGGGTTTCGGCCAGTTGCCAATCACGAGATCGAGCGCGCCGGATTCGAGCGCGCCTGCATGATCGAGCGCGGGATTCAGCGAATCGATTTCCAGGTGCGCATGCGGCGCCGCGTCGCGAAAGCGCTCGATCAGCGTCGGCATGAAGAAATCGTTCAGGTAGTCGGGCGCGGCAACGCGGAACGTGCGCCGTGCGGACGACGGATCGAAGTCGCCGTGCGGCGTCGCGATGAAATCGACCTCGCGCAGCGCGCGCTGCGCGGCCTCGAGCAGCGACGCGCCGTATTCGGTCGGCACCATGCCGGATTTGCCGCGCACGAGGATCGGGTCGTTCAGCGTCTCGCGCAGCTTGCGCAGCGCGGTGCTGATCGCGGGCTGGGTCTGGTTCAGCCGCAGCGCGGCCTGCGTGACGCTGCGCTCGAGCAGCAGCGTGCGCAGCACACGCACGAGCCAGATATCGAGCGAGGCGGTACGGTCGTCGTCTTCCATCGGTGGGGGTGATTCGGGTGACGCGTAACGTTACCGTAATCGCGCGTTGCCGTGCGTGATACCGGCCATCACGCGCGGCCTTTCGGCAGCGCGCTGATCCGCTTGACCTCGCGCGATTCGAGCCAGTTCGGCGTGCGCGCGCAGTACAGCACCATCGGCAGCGCGTCCTCGCCCCAGAACAGCTGCCGGTTCATCCAGAACGTCGGCACGCCGAACACCCCGAGCGCGATCGCGTCGGCGTTGTTGCGCGCCAGTTGCGCGGCGGTCTCCTCGAATTCGATCAGCTCGTCGCCGTGGCCGACGCCGACCCGCTCGCACAATGCCGCGAACCCTTCCGGCGTCGACGGATCGTTGCCGTCGCGCCAGATGAAGCGGAACATTTCCAGCACGGTCGCGATGTCGGCGCGCAGCGCGATCGCGAGGCGCAGCACCTTGTCGGACTCGAACGGGTGAGCGGGCGGCATCTTGAAGCGGATGCCGAGCTGCTCGGCGCGGAACAGCGCGTGACGGTACGTGAACACGCGCTTGGCCGGCACGTCGGCGCTGGGGCGCTGCCCCCAGTGCCGCTGCAGGTCGGGCAGCGACACGGCGACGGGTTCGAACGGCACGTCCGGCCACTTGTCGTGCTGTTCGAGGAGCAGGTAGGAGAACGGCGACACGAAGTCGAAGAACCAGGCGGGCTGGGCGATATCGAGGCCGGTTGTCATGTCGATCTCCAGTGGATGGGGCGTGCGGCGTCTGGCGGCGGCCTCCATGTTACGCGGCGGCGCACGCATGCGGCAATGATCGCGGATCGTCCGGTCAAGCGGAACCGGGAGTCGCCCGAGGGGGCGTGCCGGCCGGCGGCGCACCGTCGGCGCCCGGCGGGCCGGCCGGCGTGTCGTGGTCGTGCGCGGTGAGCCGTTCGCGCACGAAGCCGATGTGCTCGCGCAGCACGTAGAACTGGCCCGCATAGGCGAGCGGCATCTTCATCCGGTTCACGGCTTCCTCGATGTCGTCGAGTTCGTCGAGCAACTGCACGCGCTCCTCGGCCGTGTGCTCGCCGAGCGCGCGGCGCTCGAGTGCGATCAGCGCGCCGTACCAGCGGTAGATGCGCGAGCGCACGCGCCAGCCGTACAGCGACGGCACGAGCCGCAGCCCGGGGATCAGCACGACGATCAGCGGCACGACCACGACGAGCAGCCGGTCGACGAGGCTCGCGACCCAGAACGGCAGCCGCCGGTACAGGAAGGACTTGCCGGATTTGTAGTAGCGCGCGGCGTCGTCGGACAGCGGGAAGCCGCGCGTGACGGACGACGGGAATTCGCCCGCGTGCTGCAGGATCGTCGCGTGGCCGTGCACCTCGCGCGCGGCCTCGATCAGCAGGTCGGACAGCGCGGGGTGCAGCGAGTCGCGTGCGACCAGCTCGATGGTCGGCGCGACCGTGTGGATGTCGGCGGGCGGCAGGTTGCGGCCGAGATCGTAGACGCCCATCGGCAGCGTGATCGCGGTCAGGTACGGGAAGCGCCGCGCGTACGCCTCGGCCTGGGTGAACGAATACACGTGCACGCCCGGTGCGCGGAACAGCTTCGCCATCACCGGGATCTGCGTCGAGTCGCCGGACAGGAATGCCGCGTCGATCTTGCCGTCGAGCAGCGCGGTGGCCGCATCCTCGCCGGCGGTCGGCAGCAGCTCGGTCGACCCGCCCGGCACGATGCCGTTCATCTTCAGCAGCGCGAGGCTCAGTTCGCGCGCGCCGCTGCCTTCCGCGCCGAGCGCGAGCCGCTTGCCCTTGAAGTCGGACAGGCGCGCGACGACCGGGCCGCGGTACATGATCGCGAGCGGCACGTAGCCGATGCTGCCCAGCGACACGAGGTGCTCGTCGCGCTCCTTCGGGCCGATGCCGCTCTGCACGAAGCCGACGTCGACCGGCGCGTTCGGGTTCGACAGCCGCGCGAGGTTCTGGGCGGACCCTTCGGACGACTGGACGTCGAGCGTGACGCCGTTCTTCGCGAGGATCGTCTTGTATTTCTGCGCGGCGTTCCAGTACGTGCTGCCGGGCGGCCCGGACGAGATCACGAGCGTGGACGGCGGGGCCGGCTGGATCAGCTTGACCGCGAGCCAGACGGCCGTGGCCGCGAGCAGCACGGTGGGGCCGATCGACAGCGCGAGGTCGCGCCACGACACCGCGACGAAGCGGGCGAGGATGCGGCGAGGCGGGCGGGGGCGGGCTGGCTTCATGGGGAGCGGCGGATGACGCTGGCGTGACGTATCGGTGACGGTCGGCGCGGACGAGGCGGATTCTCGCGGCGATGGTACCCGGTTTCGCGGTGCGTGCGCGAGTGCGGCGCGGCGGCGCGACGACAGCGGCGGGGGCCGCCGCGTCAAAAGCTTTGCGCTTCCGCGGGCGCTGGATTACATTGTGCGACGCAGCCGCGCCCGATTCGCGCGCGACCCGGCACGCAATGAGACCGGGCGCGTCCGGCCGGCGGCTGTCCGGCCCGGCCGGCCCGCTCTCGCGTGCGCCGTCCGCCAGCCCGTCTTGCCTCTCTCGTATCGCCGTGGAAAACACCGGCTGTCCCGCCCGTTCGCGCGCGGGCCGGCTGTTTTTGGGGGTATCCGGCCGTACTGTGCACGGCCGTTCCGGAGTGATAAGGAGATAGCATGAAGTCGATCGTGTTGAGAGCGTTGGGTGTCGCCGCCGTGGCGGCCTGTCTGTCGGGCAGCGTGTATGCGCAGTCGAGCGATGCGGCGGCAACGGAAGCGCCCGCGGCAGCGACCAGCGCGCCGAAGGCCGCCGCGAAAACCGCGAAGAAGGCGAACCGCAAGCTCGGCTATACGGTGCGCAAGGCGATTTCGAAGGAATCGGGCGTGAACGTGTCGAACCTCGTCGTGCGTTCGAAGGGCGGCGCGATCACGCTGGAAGGCACGATGCCGGCCCAGGACCAGATCGACAAGGCCGAAGCTGCAGCCAAGGGCGTGGCGGGCGTGACGTCGGTCACGAACAAGCTGACGGTTCAGCAGCAGTGATGCCGGGCGGCGGCGCGCGAGCGCCGCGTGCGCCCGTTTCCAGGCGGGCCCCGGCATGCCGGGGCCCGTTTGCGCTTGAGAGGCCGCAAGCCGCATGAAGCGGCGGCGGACCGATAACGATATCGAGAGGGCGGCGATGACGAGGCTCGGGTGGGGCAGGCGGATGGTTTTCGGCGCGGCGCTGGCCGCGATCGCGCTACTCGGCGCCTGTAACGGCGACGAATCGGCCGAGCGCAACCGGCTGCCCGGTTTCGTGTCCGGCAACGTGCGCACGACAGCCTATGACGGCGCGAGCGACGACCTGCTGACGGCCGGCCTCGGCAAGACGGGCCTCGGCTCGGCCACCGCCCCCGGCTTCGCGAACGCCGCCCGGCCGACTGGCGCCGAGCTGCGCCGCCTGGCGATCTGGTCGAACTACCGCGCGCTCGTCGACATGAGCGCGAACGGCGGCTACGGCCGCTTCTGGGGGCCGAACGTCGATCTCGACGGCAACGACACGCTCGGCGAAGGCAAGATCCCCGGCACCGAATATCTCGCGTATTCCGACGACGGCAGCGGCAGCAAGAACGTGACGCTGCTCGTGCAGGTGCCCGCCAGCTTCAATCCCGCGCAGCCGTGCATCGTCACCGCGACGTCGTCGGGCTCGCGCGGCGTGTACGGCGCGATTTCCGCGGCCGGCGAATGGGCGCTCAAGCGCGGCTGCGCGGTCGCCTACAACGACAAGGGCGGCGGCAACGGCGCGCACGAACTCATGTCGGACACCGTCACGCTGATCGACGGCACGCTCGCCAACGCGGTGCTGGCCGGCACCGCGAGCCTGTTCACCGCGAACGTGACGAGCGGCGATCTCGCCACCTTCAATTCCCGCTTCCCGAACCGCTATGCGTTCAAGCACGCGCATTCGCAGCAGAATCCCGAGCAGGACTGGGGGCGCGTGACGTTGCAGTCGGTCGAGTTCGCGTACTGGGCGCTCAACGAGCAGTTCGGCCCGCAGATCGACAGCTCGCATCACGGCGTGCGCTATCGCGCCGGCGACATCACGACGATCGCCGCGTCGGTCAGCAACGGCGGCGGCGCGGCGCTCGCGGCGGCCGAGCAGGACAGTCGCGGCTGGATCACCGCGGTCGTGGTCGGCGAGCCGCAAATCAACGTGCGGATGGCGCCGAATGCGGTCGTGCGCTCGGGCGGCCAGCCGGTGCCGTCGTTCGGCCGGCCGCTGGCCGACTACGCGACCCTCGCGAACCTGCTTCAGCCGTGCGCGGCCGCGTCGGCGTCGCTCGCCGGTGCGCCGTACCTGAGCGCGCTGCCGGCGGCGACCACGCAGTCGATCCGCACGCAGCGCTGCGCGACGCTCGCCGCGGCCGGGCTGGTGGCGGGGGCCGATACGCAAAGCCAGGCCGCCGACGCGCTCGCGCAGCTCCACGCGGCCGGCTACCTTGCCGATTCCGACCTGCTGCAAGCGCCGATGTGGGATTCGCAGGCGATTCCGGCGATCGCCGTCACGTATGCGAACGCATACACGCGCTCGCGCGTCACCGACAACCTGTGCAATTTCAGCTTCGCGACGACGAACCCGGCAACGGGCGCCGTCGCCGCGCCTGCCACGTCGCCGATGCCGGCCGTCTTCGGCGCCGGCAACGGCGTGCCGCCGACGGCCGGCATCAACCTGGTGTTCAACACGGGCGCGGGTATCGACCACCGGCTCGCGACACCCGATGCGAGTTTCGCGGGCGCGCTGTGCCTGCGCCAGCTCTGGACGAACGGGATGCTCGGGATGCCCGCGAACGTCGACGCGGTGCGCGTGAACGCGAACCTGCAGGGCAAGCCGGCGATCATCGTCCAGGGCCGCAGCGATGCGCTGGTGCCCGTGAACCACGCATCGCGCGCGTACGTCGCGCAGAACGGCATCAGCGAAGGCGGGCGCAGCCGGCTCGTGTTCTACGAGGTGACGAATGGCCAGCACTTCGACGCGTTCCTGCCGGTGCCGGGCTTCGACACGCGCTTCGTGCCGGTTCACTACTACAACGTGCAGGCGCTGAACCTGATGTGGCGGCACCTGAAGAACGGTGCGCCGCTGCCGCCGTCGCAGGTGATCCGCACGGTGCCGCGCGGCGGCACGCCGGGCGCCGCGCCCGCGCTGACGAGCGCGAACCTGCCGCCGATCTCGGCCGCGCCGGGGGCGAACGCGATCACGACCGGTGCCGGCACGATCGACGTGCCGCTCTGACGGCGCCCGCCGCGCCGCCCGCACGAAGCCGGACAGCCGTCCGGCTTTTTTCTTTGAGCGAATGGAATCGGTCCCGGATTGGCTTTTGTCCGAATGTCGAGCGCTGTAACAAATTCTTACTTTACGGCGGTAAATCAGAACCCTAATATGCGCCGGTATTTTCACTTAATTTAATAAATTACAGATGCGAAGATATTCCTTTCCGTTTAGTTAATCGATCCTTTCGATTTTGTTAAATCGGCTCGAGTCGCGGTTGATCGCTGTTCTGCGATTAATCGGTATCTCGCCGAGGGGGATCGTTCGTCTGTTCGAAGCAAGGCGCCCTTGTCGGGCGGGCCTTGCGGGGTGTGTTTTTGCCGTCGATTTTGTGTGCATGCAAATTCGCGCAATGAATTCGTATTGCTGCGGATTATTGAATTGCCGTTTGCAATGGAATTGATTCCATTGTGCGGTTGCAAAAAACATGGGTGGGGTAAATCGTACCGATCGGTATTCGCCGATCCGGTAAAAAACTCGGAGTGCGTCGCATAACGAATGCATTCCTGGTGCGGAGCGCCGGCGCAAATGATCCTTTGCGACCGGCGGTATTTATCGTTCTGTTCGAGAGGCAATAATGACGACACGGAAGTCCTTGAAAGACGGTTTCGCGCTATTCGGAACGACACTGAGCGTGCCGCTCGCCGCAGCCGCGGCCGCGGCGCTGCTCGTCACGGGGTGCGGCGGCGACGACGGGCCGAGCCCGGCTGCTTCGGCCGCCGCCGCGGCCGCGACGTCGGCCGGCGCCAGCACGCAGGCCAACACCAGCGCAACGGCCGCAGCGGCCGACCAGCCGTACGTCGACACCGACGTGTACGGCACCGGGCCGAACGACGCGGTCACGGATTCCACGGAAGGGGCGGCCGTCGTCCACCGTTCGGTCACGATCGGCGGCAAGACCATCAAGTACACGGCCACCACGGGCCACCTGACGACGATCGACCCGGTCACGTCGGCGCCGAACGCGAAGATGTTCTACGTCGCGTACACGCAGGACAATCCGGACCCGTCGAAGCCACGCCCGGTCACGTTCTTCTACAACGGCGGCCCCGGCTCGTCGTCGGTCTACCTGCTGCTCGGCTCGTACGGGCCGAAGCGCCTGCAGTCGCCGTTCCCGAACTTCACGCCGCCCGCGCCGTACAAGCTGCTCGACAACCCGGACAGCCTGCTCGACCGTACCGACCTCGTGTTCATCAACCCGGTCGGCACCGGTTATTCGGCGGCGATCGCCCCGGCGAAGAACAAGGACTTCTGGGGCACCGATCAGGACGCCCGCTCGATCGACCGCTTCATCCAGCGCTACCTGACCAAGTACTCGCGCTGGAATTCGCCGAAATTCCTGTACGGCGAGTCGTACGGCACCGCGCGCAGCGCGGTCGTGTCGTGGGTGCTGCACGAGGACGGCATCGACCTGAACGGGATCACGCTGCAGTCGTCGATCCTCGACTACGCGAATGCGTTGTCCGCGCCGGGCACGTTCCCGACACTCGCGGCCGACGCGTTCTACTGGAAGAAGACGACGCTCAACCCGACGCCGACCGATCTCGACGCGTACATGGTCCAGGCCCGCAACTACGCGGACAACACGCTCGCGCCGCTCGCGCAGAAGCCGAACCCGCAGGACGGCGGCTTCGTGAACGTGCGGCTGAACCTGAACCTGCAGACCGCGCAGCAGATGGGCGCGTACATCGGCACGGACCCGACGTCGCTGATCCAGACGTTCGGCAACCCGGCCGCGCTCGGCAACGTGCCGTCGTCGGACGACAACCCGCCGTACACGTTCTTCCTGACGCTCGTGCCGGGCACGCAGATCGGCCAGTACGACGGTCGCGCGAACTTCACGGGCAAGGGCATCGCGCCGTACATCCTGCCGAACTCGGGCAGCAACGATCCGTCGATCACGAACGTCGGCGGCGCGTATACGGTGCTGTGGAACAGCTACATCAACACCGACCTCAAGTACACGTCGACGTCGTCGTTCGTGGACCTGAACGACCAAGTCTTCAACAACTGGGACTTCAGCCACACGGACCCGACCGGCGCGAACAAGGGCGGCGGCAACACGCTGTACACGGCCGGCGACCTGGCGTCGACGATGAGCGTGAACCCGGACCTGAAGGTGCTGTCGGCGAACGGCTATTTCGACGCCGTCACGCCGTTCCACCAGACGGAGCTGACGCTCGCGCAGATGCCGCTCGATCCGACGCTCAAGGAGCAGAACCTGACGATCAAGAACTACCCGTCGGGCCACATGATCTACCTGAACGACGCGTCGCGGACCGCGCTGAAGGGCGATCTCGCCAACTTCTACGACGGGATCCTCGCGAACCGTACTGCGCTGCAACGGGTGCTGAAGCTGCAGGCGCGCACGCAGCAGCTCAAGCAGCAGAAACTGCAGCAGCAAGGGCAGTAAGCGGAGCGGGCGGCTTGCCGTCCGAAGCGATGTAAAGGCATCGCCTCGTCACGCGCTCCGGTTCGTCACGTGGCGCGCGTCGATGGCGGTGCTGTCGTTTTTCAGGATGCCCCGTGAGTCATGGACTTCCGGGGCATCGTCTTGTTTGGGGCCGGCGCGTCCTCATCGAATCCTTAAAAGAGGGATGAATAGCCCTCTATTGAGGATTTTCTGATAAATCCTCATAATAAGGACAATTGTCCTTATTATGAGGATTCGCATGGGTCTTGCTGATTTTCTCTTCACACCGGGCATGCAGCGGGTATTGGGTGCGACGCTACTGCAACCCGATCGAAGCTTTACGTTACAGGAACTGCTGCGTCTGGCAGACAGCGGGCGCGGAAGTGCTCAAAAGCAGGTGGATCGGCTGGTGGAAGTCGGCGTACTCACCGAGGACGCCCGTCGAGGCCGACAAAGGAGCATTCGCGCGAATACGGAATTCGTCCTCTATCCGGAACTTGTCAGCATCGCACGCAAGTCGTTCGCCGTTGCAGAGCCGTTGAAGGAAGCCTTATCGCCGTTTGCGGCGCATATCACCACGGCATTCGTGTTCGGCTCGGTGGCCAAGGGTTCCGACAGCGGCCATAGCGACATCGATCTGATCGTCATCGGGAACGTCCCGCTCCTCGAGCTATCTGAAGCCTTGCACGTGGTCGAGCAAAGTCTGCTGCGTCCCGTCAACTTTTCTTTGTACGAGCCGGCCGAATGGGCTGCGCTGGTAGACGCCGACCCTGTCATGGCCCAGATCGCTCAAGGCCCCACGCTGAGGATATTGTGATGCCGCGTCCGACCGAATACGAAAACCTCATCAGGGCGAAAGCCTTCGATGCGGTTGCGCCGACACCCGGAGCAATCGAGGGCTTCCTGCGCAATGCTGCGGACTACAAGGCCACTGCCGCCGAGCTGGATTCCGCCCGGCATTTGCAGGTATTTACCTTGGCCTATGAAGGCTACTTTCAGGTGGTACAGGCGATCCTGGAGTTTTATGAGGTGCGAACCAAAGATGCCGGCCGTAACCTGGCAATCCAACGCGTGTCTACCTCGCTGGGCGTGAGTCCTCAGGAGTTTGCGTTCATCACGAAGGCACACGAGCGCCGCAACGGCACGTCGTACGTTTCTCCGTTTCCCACGGTGTCGAAGGCCGAGGCCGCGACGATGCTGGGCATCCTGACCAAATACCTGCCCGTTGCGCGTGCGCTGACGGGTACGCCCTGAGAATTGTTCGGGACTCCGTCAACCCATGTGGGGAAGGCGGTTCACCCACGGGGACGGCGTCTTTTGTCGGAGACGAGCGGGTGTCGATTCACGACACGGCGGAGCACTGTGCCGGGCCGCCTACGCGAGCACGAGCCTCACGCCGACTGCGACGAGCGTCGCGGCGAGCAGGTTGCGCAGCAGCCGCTCGGGTGCGCGCGCCGACAGCAGGCTGCCGAGCACGATGCCCGGCAACGAGCCGAGCAGCAGCGACAGCAGCATCGACCAGTCGACCGAGCCGAGCAGCCAGTGGCCCATGCCGGCGACCAGCGTGAGCGGTACCGCGTGCGCGATGTCGGACCCGACGATGCGGGTCGTCGCGAGCATCGGATACAGCAGCAGGAGCACGGTGACGCCGATCGCGCCGGCACCGACCGACGTCATCGACACGAGCACGCCGAGCACGGCGCCCGTCAGCACGGTCGACCACAGCGTGCGCGCGGGGCTCGGTGTGAGCGGGTTGCGCGCGGCGAACGCGGTGAGCTGCGGCCGGAAGATCAGCGCGAGCGACGTGAGCAGCAGCGCGACGCCGAGCACGAGCTGGATCATCCGCGCGGTGCCCGGCGTATTCATCCCGTGCGTGTGCAGCCACCACAGCGTGATGGCCGCGGCCGGCACGCTGCCTGCCGCGAGCCGGCCCGTGATGCGCCAGTCGATCGAACCCTTCAGGCCGTGGACGAGCGTGCCGGTGGCCTTGGTCGCCGCCGCATAGAGCAGGTCGGTGCCGACCGCCGTCGCGGGGTGGACGCCGAACAGCAGCACGAGGATCGGCGTCATCAACGAACCACCGCCGACGCCGGTCAGGCCGACGAGGATGCCGACGAACAGGCCGGACAACGAGTACAGCAGATCGATATGGGGAAGCGACATCGGAAGGAGGCGGTTATGCGGCGTTCGGCGGTAGCGGCGCGTGGGTCAAAGTCCGCCATTGTCGCAAATGTGGCGGGTCGGTGTACGACTGCGTTAAAAATCGGCCGGGAAGGCGCGGGCGGCAGGCGGCGCTGAAACGGGCGTTTGAACGGGGCAGCGCCAACGTGGTGGCCGGTGCCGGCTTGCCACGACAGGACCGGCGGTGCGCGGCACCCGGAAGAAGAAAAAGGGCGCGACGGTGCGCGCCCCAGGTTCGATACAGACGGCCGGATTCATCCGCCGCCTGCGGCTCGTCGGCGTCAGTGCATCGCGGGGCCGGTACCTTCGACGGCGTCCTGCCGCCGGATGCGCAGCGCGAGCCCGATCAGCGCGGCGGCGGCAGCGAATGCCGCGCCGAACGCGAAGGCTGCATCGTAGCCGCCGTTCAGTGCGTCGAGCGGCGCGGCGTGCGCGGCCGCGAGCACGTCGGTGCGGGCGGCCGCGAGGCTCGCGAGCACGGCGAGGCCGAGCGCGCCGCCCATCATGAACGCGGTGTTGACGATCCCCGACGCGAGCCCGGAATCGGCCGGATCGACGTCGCTCATCGCGGCGAGCAGCATCGGGTTGAACGCGACGCCCGCGCCGATGCCGAGCAGCGTCATGCCGGGCAGCACGTGCCAGGCGAAGCCGCCGTCCACCGGCGCGCGCGAAAACAGGGCGAGGCCGCAGGCCGCGATCAGCAGGCCGGCCGCGATCGGGCCGCGGATCCCGAAGCGCATCACGATGCGCGCGGACAGCCCGAGCGAGAACGCGGCCATGATCAGGTTCGCCGGCAGGAACGCGAGACCGACCTGCAGCGGCCCGTAGCCGAGCACACGCTGCATGTACAGCGCGGACAGGAAGAACCACGCGAACATCGCGGCCGCCCACAGCACGCCGATCACGTTTGCGAGCGCGACGTTGCGCGCGGCGAACAGCGTGAGCGGCATCAGCGGATGCGCGGCGCGCGCCTCGATCGCGATGAACAGGGCGAGCAGCGCGACCGCGGCGCCGATCAGCACGACGGTCTGCGTCGACAGCCAGCCGGCTTCGTTGCCGCCGACGATCCCGTAGACCGCCAGCATCAGCGACGCGGTCACGGTGACCGCGCCCGCGACGTCGAGCCGTGCGGTGCCGGCCGGCGCGCGCAGGCGCGGCAGCAGCGCGACGCACATCGCATAGACGGCGATGCCGATCGGCAGGTTGACGAGGAAGATCCAGTGCCACGACAGCGAGCTCGTCAGCAGCCCGCCGAGCAGCACGCCGATGCTGCCGCCGCCCGCGCAGACGAAGCCGTACACGCCCATCGCCCGCGCGCGCTCGCCGGGCTCGGTGAAGAGATTCATGATCAGCGACAGCGACACGGCCGACACCACCGCGCCGCCGAGCCCCTGCACCGCGCGCGCGGCGATCAGCATCGTCTGCGACTGGGCGAGGCCGCATGCGAGCGACGCGAGCGTGAACACGACGAGGCCGGCGAGGAACATGCGCCGCTGGCCATACAGGTCGCCGAGCCGGCCGCCGAGCAGCAGGCAGCCGCCGAACGTCAGCAGGTACGCGTTGACGACCCACACGAGGGCCGTTTCGGTGAAATGGAGGTCGGTGCTGATCGACGGCAGCGCAACGTTCACGATCGTGCTGTCGAGCACGATCATCAGCACGCCGAGGCAGAGGACGATCAGCGCGTACCAGCGCTTCTCGCCGTGGATCCCGTGGGTCATGGGCTTGCAGCCTTCTGATAGTTATTTGAAAGGATGCATTGTAGGCCCCCTCGGCGCGGGCTTCCTGCCGGTTTGTGGCAGGAGCGATGCGTAGTCGCGCGTTCGGGCGGGACGCGCGTGACGGATGCGACGGGCGTTATGTGCGCGCCGGCAGTTCGCAGCCGTCGGGGCCGCAGGCGGCCGCGTCGCTGCCGTCGAGCTCGACGATGCCGTCGCGCCATGCCTGGTCGAGCGCCTGCGCGAATGCGTCGGCCGGTTGCGCGCCCGACACCGCGTAACGGCCGCCGAACACGAACAGCGGCACGCCGCGCCCGCCGATCTGCGCGGCGCGCGCGATGTCGGCTTCGACTTCGTCGCGATAAAGGTCGCTGCGCAGCACGTCTTCGACGGCCGCGCGCTCGAGCCCCGCTTCGACCGCGAATTCGGTGAGCTCGGCGTGATCGAACAGCGAGCCGTGCTCGCAGAAATACGCGCGGTACAGCCGCTCGGTCAGCGCGTGCGCGCGGCCCGTCGCTTCCGCGAGCTTCACGAGCCGGTGGCCGTCGAGCGTGTCGCCGACGAGCGTGCCGGGCAGGTCGTAACGCAGCCCGACGCTCGCGGCCGCATCGGTCACCTGGCGCAGCATCTGGTCGACCTGCGCGGGCGACATCCGGTACTTGCCGGCGAGCATCGCCTCGACCGGCTCGACCGGCTGGCCCGGCATCAGCCGGTATGCGCGCAGCGCGACGTCGACGCGTTCGGCGTGCGCGAACGCGGCGAGCGCCTCGTCGAAGCGGCGCTTGCCGATCCAGCACCACGGGCAGATCAGGTCGGACCAGATTTCGACGGTCAGGGTCGGGCGGGCAATCGGGGCGGGAGCGGTCGTCATGGGCGGTTCCGGGCAGCAAAAAGTGTAACCGGGACTATATCATTTTGTGTTTCGACGCTTCGTCCAGGCCGGGCGGGCGCGCGAAACGGGCGCCCGCCGCATCACGAAGCATAGACACGGAAGCGGCGCACCGATAGCGATGGCCGATACCGGCCGCCGCCGCGCGTCCCGACGAACAGGCATTTCGTCGTTCCGGCGAACGGGGCGAACCCGCCCGCCCCCGCGTTTCGCTTACGCGTCGCCCTGCGTTTCCTTCAGGTGCTTGAGGTGTTTGTAGACCGTCGCGCGGCCCATCCCGAGCACATTCGCGACGTAGTTCGCCGCGCTCTTGCCGCGGAACGCGCCCTCCGCGTACAGCGCTTCGACGAGCTCGCGCCGGTGCTCGCGCGTGAGCCCGTTCAGCCCAACCTGCCGCTCGCGCAGCCAGCCGTGCAGGAACGTGTTGATGCGCTCCTGCCAGTCGTCGCGGAACAGCTCGTCCGGCTGTGCGATCACGCCCGCACCCTTGATGAACAGGTCGAGCGTCGCGCGCACCTCGTCGAACACCGCGATGTTGAAGTTGATGCACATCATCCCGGCCGGGTGGCCTTCGTCGTCGAACAGCACGTTGCTCACGCAGCGCATCCGCCGGCCGTCCCAGTTCAGCTTCTCGTACGGGCCGATCACGCGCTCGCGCGCGGAATGATCGATTTCCTCCAGCGCGGAATCGTCGCCGACCTCGCGCTTCGACAGGTTGTTCGCGAGATACAGCACGGTCTGGTCGTGCAGGTCGTGGATCACGACTTCCGCGTACGGGAAGAACAGCGCGGCGATACCGTCGGCGATCGGCGCATAACGGGTGAGCAGCAGGTCTTTGACGGGGGATTTCTTCTTGCGCATCGGTGTCGCCATCTCGGGTGGGCGGGGGCCGGGCGGCCCATCGGGCCGGCGAGGCGGCGCGCCGGTGGTCGGCATGCCCGTGCGCCCGCGCGCGGCCGCCGCGGCGGTTGCGCCATTGTATCGGCCCCGCGCTCGCGTGCCGCTCATGCGCGCGTCAGGTGCGTGTACAGCGCGTGCGCGATCGCGATGTCCTCGAGCCCGAGGCCGATCGAGCGGAAGAATGCGTGACGCGCGTACGACGGTGCCGGGCAGGTGCCGGCGACGAGCGCGGGCAGGTCGCCGGCGATCCGCGCGGCTTCCCAGCCGTGCTCGGCCGTCGCGATCTGCATTTCGCCGGCGCTCGCGGGCGTCGTGTGCCGGTAGTCGCAGTACACGTCCATGCCGGGCAGCCAGGCGGGCGGGATCTCGTGCGCGCGTGCGACGTTCGTGCTGATCGACGTGACGAGCGCGGGGCGCGTGAGCATCCCGTCGCCGAGCACGGGCGTGCCCGACGACGTGCACAGCATCACGACGTCCGCGTCGCGCACGCAGGCTTCGACGCTCGCCGCGGCGCGTGCGCGCGGGTCGAGCTGCGCAAGCGCCGCCTGCTGCGCCGCGTCGCCGGCGAGCGCGGGCGAGTACACGCGGATCGTCTCCCAGTCGCGCAGTCCCGCGGTGTGCCGCAGGTGCGCGAGGCCGACCGCGCCCGCGCCGACGATCGCGAGATGGCGCGCGTTGCCCGGCGCGAGACAATCGACCGCGAGCGCGGTCGTGCCGGCCGTGCGCTCGACCGTCAGCAGGCCCGCGTCGCACCACATCAGCGGCTGGCCCGTGCGCATCGACATCAGCGCGGTCCACGCGGTGACGATGGGCTTGCCGCCCGTCACGACATAAGGCGACAGCTTCGCGCCGAACACCTGCGCGTCGGCGAGCGCGCCCAGATACGTGATGAAGTCGCCGGCCTGCCCGGGAAACAGCGTGAGCGTTTGCGGCGGCTGCACCGCGCGCGCCGCGGCGAGCGACGCGAACATGCTGCGCAGCGTGCCGAGCACGTCGAGCGACGGCAGGGCCGCGCGCACCGCGGCTTCGTCGACGGTCAGCGGCAGGGTCGGGGCGGTTTGCGTCATGAGGACATCTCCGGTCGGGGCCGGACTGGACTGTCTCGATCGACGTGTCCGGCAGAGTTCGTGATGGACGAAAAGTCTAATATAGACAAACGAAATCGGGAGAATTTTTCTTTTCGAGACTGTGTGTCATCGCGAGATTCTGGAAAAACATCGATAAATCAAGGGTGTTTTCGATGTCGGGTGAATTTCCGACGACGCGTATCGGGGCACGATTCTCGTATCCCCTATAGTCTATCCTAGACTTTGAGTCTATATTTCGCGTGCAGGACACGACGCGCCGCCGCGTGGCGACCGCCTGCTTCGAATACCGATCCGGCGCCCGGCCGCGGCCGTCGTGTACCGATCTTCATCGCCTCAATCCAGAACGGAAGGACCGTCATGAACTGGAAGCTCTCCCTCTGCGCCGCTGCGGCGCTCGCCTGTGCGGCCGTCACGGCCCACGCGGAACAGACCACATTGCGCTTCGGGATCGAAGCCGCCTATCCGCCGTTCGAGAGCAAGACGCCGGCCGGTCAGCTGCAGGGTTTCGACGTCGACATCGGCAACGCGGTGTGCGCGAAGCTGAACATGAAGTGCGTGTGGGTCGAGAATTCGTTCGACGGCCTGATTCCGGCGCTGCAGGCGCGCAAGTTCGACGCGATCAATTCGGCGATGAACATCACCGCGAAGCGCAAGCAGAGCATCGACTTCACGCCGGCGATCTACGTGGTGCCGATCGTGATGGTCGCGAAGCACGGCTCGCCGCTGCGGCCCGACGTCGCGAGCCTGCGCGGCAAGCACGTCGGCGTGCTGCAGGGCTCGTCACAGGAGGATTTCCTGAAGGCGCACTGGGCCAACGCGGGCGTGGCCGTCGTGTCGTACCAGGATCAGGACCAGATCTACGCCGATCTCGTCGCGGGTCGTCTCGACGCGGCCGTGCAGGAAGCGCAGACCGCGCAGGACGGTTTCCTCGACAAGCCGGCCGGCCGCGACTACCAGATCGTCGGCGAGCCGCTGAAGGATCCGGCGACGCTCGGCGAAGGCACGGGCTTCGGGATGCGCAAGAACGACAAGGCGCTGCAGGCGAAGATCGTCGGCGCGCTCGAAGCGCTGAAGAAGGACGGCACGCTCGGCGCGCTGTCGCAGAAGTACTTCAAGCGCGACATCGTCGCGAAGTAATGACCGCCGCGCGCCGGCCGCCGGGCCGGCGCGTGCCGCATCGAATCTCGACGCAGTACGGGGAACCATGGATTTCGACGTCATCGTTCTGGGGGCCGGCATCGTCGGCGTGTCGTCAGCGCTGCATCTGCAGGATCGCGGGTTGCGCGTCGCGCTCGTCGACCGGCGCGCGCCGGGCGAGGAAACGAGCCACGGCAATGCGGGGCTGATCGAACGCTCGTCGGTCGTGCCGTACGCGTTTCCGCGCCGGCTCGGCACGTTGCTGCGCTATGCGCGCAACCGCTCGGTCGATCTCTACTGGGACTACCGCGCGCTGCCCGCGTATGCGGGCTGGCTCGCGCGCTTCTGGCGCGAATCGTCGCCGCAGCGGCTCGCGGCCGCCGCGCGCGACCTGCTGCCGCTCGTCGCGGCGAGCGTCGTCGAGCACGACGCGCTGCTCGCGCGTACCGATGCGCAGCCGCTCGTGCACGACGGCGGGTGGATCGAAGCGTTCCGGTCGCCCGCGCTGTTCGATGCGGAAGCGCGCGTGCAGCAGCGCGTGGCCGACGCGCACGGCTTGCGGATGACGGTGCTCGACGCACGTGCGTTGCGCGCGACGGAGCCCGGCGTCAGCGACGCGTTCTGCGGCGCATTCCACTGGCAGGATCCGAAGACCGTGTCGAGCCCGGGCGGGCTGACCAAGGCCTACGCGCGGTTGTTCGAGCGCGACGGCGGCACGTTCGTGCGCGGCGATGCCAAGACGCTCGTGCAGGTGGAGGACGGCTGGCAGGTCGGTACCGAACATGGGCCGGTCTCGGCGCGCTCGGCGGTGGTCGCGCTCGGGCCGTGGTCCGATCACGTTTTCGCGCCGCTCGGCTACCGGATTCCGCTGCGCGCGAAGCGCGGCTACCACATGCACTACCGGCCGACACGCGCACCGTTGAACGTGCCCGTGTGCGATACCGAGGAAGGTTTCGTCGTCGCGCCGATGGAAGGCGGACGGCTGCGGCTCACGACCGGCGTCGAGATCGCGCTGCGCGGCGCACCGCCGATCGGCGTGCAGCTCGCGCGTGCGGAGCCGCTGGCGCGCGACGCGTTCGGCATCGGCGAGCGGCTCGATCCCGAGCCGTGGCTCGGGATGCGGCCGTGCACGCCCGACATGCGCCCGGTGATCGGGCCCGCGCCGCGCCATCGCCACCTGTGGTTTGCATTCGGCCATTGTCACCACGGGCTCACGCTCGGCCCCGCGACCGGGCGCCTGCTCGCCGAAATGATGACGGGCGCGCCGACCTATATCGATCCCCATCCGTACCGTCCGGCACGCTTCGGCTGATCCGGCGGCGCGCGCAGCCTCGCGCGCGCCGGTTGCGACGCGGCCTTTACAATGTTTCATTCTGCTATCCGAATTACCGGAAATCACGCAATCGGAAATGATCTGCGTAATCGGCAAGAAAGATGATCGCCAAATAAAGAAAATCAGCAAATCGGCGATTTATCAATGCATTTTCATTTTGCTGAAATGTGTAATCGGCCGCCGCTCGTGACGGTCTGATGCACCGCGCCGCCAGCGCGTTCCGGTGTTACGCGGAATGTACCGGAACACGTTACCACGGGGCTCGCAAACGTTACGTTACATCCGGGCTTCGCCGCGCTTTTTCATCAGATGATTGCGATGCCGGAGTCGTGATTTTCGTCTGAAATCGATTAAAAAAGCGTTATTGCTTGCCAATAGACAGACGAATCAATCCGGTTTTTAGAATTGGCACACTTCGTGCAATCCGTCCCCATGCTTTATCAACGTTGTGCCAACCGAGATGGGGAAAAACAAAGATGGGACAAAATCTGAAATTGACGGGTGCAGCGCTGTCGGTCGCGACGGTGTTCGGGGTACTGGCTTCGGGTTCCGCGGTGGCGGGGCCCCTTGATGGGCTGCCGATCCCGCAAGTGATCGTCAACCCGCCGACGAACAGCGTCTCGGTCGGGCTGGTCGCGACGGGGACGTCGCCGCTGGGTTCGGTCACCGTGGCGGCGGGCGGGGCGGGCGCGATCCAGACGTCCCTTGGCGATCCCGGCCAGGCACTGTCGGGCGCCGTGGGGGCGGTGACGGGTGCACTCGGCGGTGGCGGCGGCACGGTGCAGCCGCTCGCGCCGGTTCAGGGTGTGGTGAACCAGGTGACGGGTGCTCTGAGCGGCGGCAACCCGGCTGGCGCGTTGAGCGGTGCGCTGAATACGGCGACGGGTGCGTTGGGCAATGCGGTTGGCACGGTGACGGGGGCACTGGGCAATGTCGGCGGCGGGGCGAATCCGCTGGCGCCGGTTCAAGGTGTCGTCAATCAAGTCACGGGCGCACTCGGTGGAGGCAACCCGGCTGGTGCGTTGACGGGTGCACTCGGCACGGTGACCGGTGCGCTGGGGAATGTCGGTGGTGGGACGAATCCGCTGGCGCCGGTGCAGGGCGTGGTGAATCAAGTCACGGGCGCACTCGGTGGCGGCAACCCGGCAGGTGCGTTGACGGGTGCACTCGGTACGGTGACCGGTGCGCTGGGCAATGTCGGTGGTGGGGCGAATCCGCTGGCGCCGGTTCAAGGTGTCGTCAATCAAGTAACGGGCGCACTCGGCGGTGGTAACCCGGCTGGTGCGTTGACGGGTGCACTCGGTACGGTGACCGGTGCGCTGGGCAACGTCGGTGGTGGCGCGAATCCGCTGGCGCCGGTGCAGGGCGTGGTGAATCAAGTAACGGGCGCACTCGGTGGTGGTAACCCGGCAGGTGCGTTGACGGGTGCACTCGGTACGGTGACCGGTGCGCTGGGCAACGTCGGTGGTGGCGCGAATCCGCTGGCGCCGGTGCAGGGTGTCGTCAATCAAGTGACCGGCGCACTCGGCGGTGGCAATCCCGCTGGTGCATTGACGGGTGCGCTCGGTACCGTGGCGGGTGAGCTCGGTGCTGGCAATCCGGCCGGCACGGTAACCGGTGCAATCGGCAACGTGACGGGGGCGCTCGGCGCATTGGGCGCTATCGGCGGCGGCAATCCCGCGGGTGCGCTGACCGGCGCACTGAACACGGCGACCGGGACGCTAAGCAACGCACTCGGTACCGCAACGGGCGCGCTCGGCGGCAGCAATCCGGCAGGCGCACTGACCGGCGCACTCGGTACGGTGACGGGCGCACTGGGCGGTATCGGCGGCGGTTCGAACCCGCTGGCCCCGGTCCAAGGCGTCGTGAACCAGGTCACGGGCGCGCTCGGCAGCGGCAACCCCGCAGGCGCACTGACCGGCGCACTCGGTACGGTCACGGGCGCACTGGGCGGCATCGGCGGCGGCTCGAACCCGCTGGCCCCGGTGCAAGGTGTCGTGAACCAGGTCACGGGTGCGCTCGGCAGCGGCAACCCGGCAGGCGCGCTGACCGGCGCACTCGGCACGGTCACGGGCGCACTGGGCGGCATCGGTGGCGGCGCGAACCCGCTGGCCCCGATCCAGAACGTCGTCGACCAGGTCACCGGTACGCTCGGCAGCGGCAACCCGGCTGGCACGCTGAGCAACGCGGTCAACACGATCACGGGCACGCTCGGCAACGTCGGCGGCGCGGGCAGCCCGCTGGCGCCGGTGCAAGGTGTCGTCACGCAGCTCGCGGGCACGCTCGGCGGCTCGGATCCGCTGGCGCCGGTGCAAGGCGCCGTGAACCAGGTCGTCGGCACGCTGTCCGGCGCCGGTGGCGGCAGCCCGATCGCGCCGATCACGAACCTCGTCAACGGCCTGCAGAACGCACTGCCGACGGGCGGCAACGCGGCTGGCGCGCTGACCGGTGCGCTCGGCTCGGTGACGGGCGCACTCGGCAGCCTTGGCAACCTCGGCGGCTCGAATCCGCTGGCGCCGGTGCAGGGTGTCGTGAACCAGGTCGTCGGAACGCTGGGCAACAGCAATGCGGTCGGCACGGCCACGAACGCACTGGGTAACGCGGTCGGCTCCGTCGTGGGCGCACTCGGCAACCTCGGCGGCACGAACCCGCTGGCACCGGTGCAGGGCGTCGTGAACCAGGTGGTCGGCACGCTCGGCAACCTCGGCGGGTCGAACCCGCTGGCGCCGGTGCAAGGCGTCGTGAACCAGGTTGTCGGCACGTTGTCGGGCGCGGCGGGCAACAACCCGATCGCACCGATCACGAACCTCGTGAGCGGCCTGACGGGCGGCAGCAACGCGGCCGGCGCACTGACCGGTGCGCTCGGTTCGGTGACGGGCGCACTCGCGAACGGTCCGGTGGCCCTCGGGCAGGCGGCCGGCGCGCTGTCGGGCGCGGCCGGTTCGACGGCAGCAGCGGGCGGCAGCCTGCTCGGGTCGGGCGCGAACGCAGCCGGCGGCACGGCGGGTGCGGTTGGCTCGCTGCTGACGACAGGCGGCAACGCGACGGCGACTGTCGTCAACGCGGTCGGCACGACGGTGGGCACGGCGCTCGGCTCCGCGCCGGGCCTGTCGGTCACGCCGCATTCGGGCAACAGCGCGCCGGGCAACCCGCTCGCACCGGTGTCGTCGCTGCTCCAGTCGCTGACGGGCGCACTGCCGAAATAAACGGCCGGACACGCACGGCGGCGCGAGATCGGCCGCCGTGCGCAACGGGTCGCGCAACGCGGCATGACAGGGATGTCATGCCGCGTTGTCCTTTTTGGGGCGCGCTTTCTTTTGTCGCATGAATGGTCGCGGCATGAACGGCCGCGGCCGACGCGGAATATTCGGCCTCCTTCGTCCGTTTACATACCGAATCCCGGCAGTGCCGGCCGGCGGGATAATCGTCGTGACGACGCCGATCGTTCCTGCCGGTGCCGCCGTGTCGCGATGCCGTGCCAAGGAGAAAGGACATGAAACGGATACTCGTTGCCGCCGCGCTGACGGCGGCTATCGTGCGGCCGGCCGCCGCGGAACCGCCCCGTGCCGGCGACGGCAAACTGGTCGACGAAGATCACATGACGCTCTACGTGTTCGATCGCGACGCGCCCGGCAAGAGCGCGTGCGACAGCGCGTGCGCGGCCAACTGGCCGCCCGCGC
>JABLTH010062205.1_pt1 | contig 38625 bp, 32 predicted proteins | sample 7875711 | NCBI WGS metagenome assembly JABLTH01 (sample SAMN14941262, study PRJNA633318) | bioreactor metagenome | isolation source: bioreactor | place: China | collected 2019-03-05 | reverse complement strand
CGCCGATGGGGTTCGTCGAGGATGGTTCGCACTACTGCCTGTTGACGCCGGAGCCGGTGGTGGCAGGCCGTGCGCAGGCGGATGTGCTTGCGTGGTTGAGGGCGGTGGCCTGATCGGCGCGCGGATGCCGCGGACGGGCGGTTGACGATGAGCGGGACCGGTTGCTTCCGACGTTGAAGCGGCACGCTGACGGCCGGCTCGGCCAGCGCGATCGGGCGACCGTAGTCGCAGTCGCTACGGTCGGGCGTCCGGCGCGAACGTCCTGCCCGTCACGTCCACGATGAAGTCGATTGCCGCGCGAATCGTCGGCGCATGTCTGAGGTCGGCATGTACGACCAGCCAGAGATCCGTTCGGGCGGCAGACGGCGCGACGTTCGTTCACGGGATGGCGCGGGCGTTGATCGTTTCGGTTCTGTTGCTGGTGGCCGGTGCGGTGATGGCGTGGCGGAATCTGGGGCAGGCAGGGGCGCGAGGAATTCGGGCTCGCGGGGCGAGCCCTCAACGTCAATGACCGACCCGATAGACGCGACCGCTATGCACGCCTTCCACGCTGCGTCGATAGGCCATGGCCACACGTGACGCCGGCACGCTCTCGCAGCCGGGAAAGAATGGACCGAACCGATCCATGGATTCCGTCAGCACCGTCGGGCTCACGACGTTGATCCGGATGCCGCGCGGAAAATCGCACGCGGCCCCGCGCACGAATCCTTCAATCCCGGCATTCGACGCGGCGGCATGGGCGCCTTGCGCAATCGGATCGTCGACCGCGATGCCCGAGGTCAGCGTGATCGACCCGCCGTCGACCAGGTAGTGCTGGCCCACCAGTGCGACACGCACCTGGCTCAGCAGTTTGTCCTGCAATCCCTGGTGGAAATCGGCCGCCGTCATCTTCTCGATCGGGGCAAGGATGACATTGCCCGCGGCGGCGACGATTGCGTCGACTTGCCCGATCTTCTCGAACAGCGCATTCACGCTCTCGTCACGGGTGATGTCGACCTGATGGTCGCCGGAAGTGCGACCCACGCGAACGACTTCGTGTCTCCCGTCACGCGCAAGCTCATCTGCCACGGCACGACCGACGTCTCCGCCGGCGCCGATTACAACGATCTTCATGGAACCACTCCTTTTCGGTTTCAGGTTGGAGCAGCCATTGTTCTTCGAACCAATATTGAGATAAATGTGCTCTAATTTCCGACACTACTAATCGCTGGTTCGCAATATGGACAAGCTGCGTTCAATGGAAACCTTCGTTGCCGTCGTGGAAGGGGGCAACTTCACCGAGGCGGCGCAGCGGCTTGGCATGTCGGCGGTCATGGTGGGCAAGTACGTGCGCGAACTCGAAGAGCGCCTCGGCGCGCGCATGCTGGAGCGCACCACGCGACGGCAGAGCCTGACGGATGCGGGGCGCGTGTTCTACGAAGACGCCAGGCGCGCGCTTGAACAGGTGCGGATCGCCGAGACGTCGGTCGAGCGATTGCGTGCGTCGCCGTCCGGTACGTTGCGGATCAGCGCGCCGATTACCTTCGGCGCATGCGTCGTCGCGCCGCTGGCCGCGACGTTCCAGCAGATGCATCCGCTCGTGCGCATCGAGTTGGCGTTGAGCAATCGCGTCGTCGACCTGGTGGACGAGGGTTTCGATCTCGCCGTTCGAATTGGCGAACTGGGTGACGTCGATCTGATCGCAAAGCCGTTGACCATGTATCGCATGGTGATTTGCGCATCGCCCGGTTACCTCGCGCGGCATGGACGTCCGGAGACGCCGCAGGATCTGGGCGTGCATCACTGCCTGTCTCACTCGGTGTGGAACGGCCGTAACGGGTGGAAGCTCGGAGGGTGGGACGGGCCACAGGTTTCGCAGGATCCGGTCTTCACGTGCGACGACGGGAACGGGCTGCGCATGGCGGCCATCGCGGGCGCGGGATTGTTGCTGCAGCCCGAGGTTCTGGTGGCGCACGATCTGGCGAGTGGCGCGCTGGTGCCGGTGCTGCAAGCGTACTTGCCGGCGCCGCACCCGGTTCATGTCGTGTATCGGCACGATCGGCGGCCATTGCCGAAGCTGACTCGTTTCGTCGAGCATTTGATCGAGCATGGTGCGGGGCGCTGAAGTGGAACGCAGGTAGCGATCGGGGATTCGTGGCGAAGCGAATGTCGACAGGAAACGACGCGTTGCTGGTGTCTATGTGTCAACTGAACCAACGGGAAGCAGGCGACGCGTTGCGAGTGCATGGCACTTGAGAGCCGAAGCGATCGCCACCCCGCTGGCGACGCGCCATTTCTGCGCGGCCGGGATTCCATTGGCGACCGCGTCGAGGTTGAACGCCCAGGTTTCTAAGCGAGCGCGCGGTGGTACACGAAGCCGGCATTCGTTCCGCCGCCCCGACCTACGGCGATCTGAATATTGAGGTGTGCCATGGCCTCGAGATAACGGGCGTTGTTCAAGGGGCCGGTCACGACGGGCGCGAACCCCGCACTTTCCGCGATCCCGGCGACTGTGGTGTTGGCCTGGACGTCGTTGCCCGCGATGAATGCCGTAACGGCATGGCCGCCCCGATCGATGCGATCCGGCGTCATGATGTCGGCGAACACCGTGTTGAAGCACTTCACCAGACGCGCGCCGGGCAGCAGGTGGCCGATCGCCTCGGCTGCCGATTCGTCGGCCCCCAGCGGAAGTGGTGACCAGTCGTCCTTCAGCGCATTCGTTGCGTCAACAACGACCTTGCCGGCCAGCTGATGTGCAAGGGAGGGAAGTACCTCGGCGCACGCCTGATAGAGGACGGCGATGACGACAACGTCACCATGCGCCGCAGCCTCTTCCAGCGACACGACTCGGTACCGGGCGCCCGGACGCGCCCTCGCGGGATTGCGCAAGCCGACCACCACATCATGTCCCGCCGTGACCAGCAATTCGGCCAGATTCCCGCCAAAGTTTCCACCGCCCAGGAATGCGATCTTCATGGCATGTACCTCACGATTGATTGGGTGGCATCATTCTTTCAATTCCGGTTTCTGCAATCAATTAGGTACCTGAGAGTAACCATGACGAAGAAGATCGAGTTGCCGCCCGATGCGTTCCTGAAAGTCTGTCCGTCACGCGCGGTGCTCGCGCGTATCGGGCAGAAGTGGACCGTGCTGGCCATGGTCGCGATGAAGGACGGCCCGATGCGTTTTGGCGACATCAAGCGTCGCCTGGAAGGTGTGTCGCAGAAGATGCTGACCCAGACGCTGCGCGCGATGGAGCGCGACGGACTGGTGGTGCGCAATGTCTATGACGAACTGCCGCTGCGTGTGGAGTACGCGCTGAGTTCTCTGGCCGGTACGCTGCTTCCACTCGTCATCGATCTCAAGGCGTGGGCGGAGAATGCGCTCGCGGCGATTGAGGCGAGTAATCGTGCGTTCGATCGTGAGCATGCGGAGTAGAGGGAGGGGGGCTGGTTGGGTTCAAGCCTTTTATGTGCTGGCGTGCTCGTGGTTCGCGCGGTCACTCGCGAATCCGCTGACAACGCGGGTGCGTGACAATGCCCGGTTCCAACGTTTCTCCGATCACCTGCTAAACGATTCCATCAAGTTGTTGCATCGACCGGTTGAATACACCGCCCGTTGCAGACTATCGGGTTGTTGTGCTGCCAACAGCTGGTATCTCGGGTGGGGCGAACATTCGGCGCAATCGCCATTTCTCAGTGCCATGAACACTTCGGAAACACGATTGTTGAGCGTGCTCGCCGAGCGCAAGGGATGAGAAAACCTGACGGGTGTCCCGATGGACTAACTCAACGATTTCCGCATGTGCTCACTGAAGAAGTGGACGCTCCCGGAACATCGCCCCCGTTATCGCCTCCAGTCCACCCGCCAGGCTGTAGCGTCAACCCTCATTTTCGCGCGCGGCACTCCGCGTCAATAACCAGTTCGCTGTCAGTCAACCTCTGAAAATTTCCGCGACGCACGATTGCCCTGACGCCGCTCCGACACGTGGCACGTGCCGGAGCGGGTCAACGGGTTGATGTACGTGCTGAAGACTGACTGCGGGAGACGCAAAGGGGTTGCACCATGAATACGAACATCCGATCAGATTTGACTTATGAGCGGCGGGCGATTGCGCTGCTTGCGCTTGGCTTTGGGCTGGTCGGTCTCGACCGCTGGCTCATTACACCACTGTTCCCGCAAATGATGCGGGACCTTGGCCTCACGTATCAGGATCTCGGGAACGTCACGGCCGTTCTTGGCCTCGCTTGGGGCGCGTCGGCGATCCTGATGGGTCGTCTGTCCGACACGGTCGGCCGACGCAAGATCCTGATTCCCGCCATCGTCCTGTTTTCGCTGCTGTCCGGGTCGACGGGCTTCGTCGGCGGTGTCGGCGTGCTCATGCTGACGCGTGTACTGATGGGCGTCACCGAAGGCGCGTACTGTCCGGCGAGCTTCGCGGCCGGAGACGACGCATCGCCTCCGGGCCGCCGCGGCCTGAACCTCGGTATCATTCAGGGATGCTTCGCACTTTTCGGTCTCGGCCTCGGGCCGATCATCGCCACGCAACTGCTGTCGGTCGTTCCGTCGTGGCGCCTCGTTTTTGCCATCGTCGCAGCACCAGGGCTTCTGCTCGCACTCCTGATCTATCGAACGATTCGCGAGCCAGTTCATATCGCCCCGACGGAGTCGCCAAAACACGCGCCGCGCCGGGAGAGCTGGGGTTCGGTGCTTCGGTACGGCAACGTACGCGTCGGCATGGGCGCCATTTTCTGTGCAATGGCCGGACTGTTCGTTCTCGCGGCCATCACCCCCGTGTATCTGACCGACTTTCGTCACATGTCGACGGCCCAGATGGGCTTCGTGATGTCGGGCCTCGGGTTTGGCGGATTTGCAGGCCAGATCTTCGTGTGCGGCATATCCGACTCCATCGGGCGCAGGAATGCCGCGAAGATCACCTTCCTTTGCGGTTGTGCGTCCCTGCTCGCCTTCGCCTATGCGCCGACTATTCCGACAGTGTTGTTCGTACTCCTGTTTGCGATCGCATTTTTCTGCTGCGGCGCAATCTCGCTGATGGGAGGGCCAGTTGCCGCCGAGGCCGTGCCTTCGTCCCTGACCTCGTCCGCAGTGGGCGCCGTCATAGGCGCCGGCGAGATCTTCGGCGGTGGTGTCGCCCCGGCCATTGCAGGGTTCATTGCCCAGCATATGGGCCTTCAATTGACGATCCTCTTTGCCTCCGCGGCGCTCGGTGCCGGCTTTCTGCTCGCCTTTCTGCTGCGGGAAACGGCACCGGGAAAGCGAGACCATGCCATTACGCATGAACGCCTGGGCGCACAGAAAAACTGATTCCATCGGAGATCGTCAAATGAAAAAGCTTCATCGTCCGTCAGCCGCCTTGCTGGCGATGGCAGCCCTTGGCGGCGTATCCACTCATGCACTTGGGCAATCGAGTGTCACGTTGTATGGCATCGTCGATACCGGCCTCGTCTATCAATCCAAGACTTCCGGTAACTCCGGCGCTTTGAAAGGCGCACTCGATGGTGGGTGGGCGCCGTCGATCTGGGGGCTGAAAGGACAGGAGGATATCGGCGGCGGGACCAAGATCGGGTTCGCGCTTGAGGATGGGTTCTCGACGACGACAGGGCAATTCGGCAATTCCAACGGCGGTATCTTTGGCCGCCATGCATACGTCCAGGCAACGGGCGGTTTCGGCGACATCAAGGCCGGTCTGCAATTTTCGCCGTTCCTTCTGGCGATCGACGGTCGCGACCCGCGCGCCATGTCCAATTTCGCGAGCGCGTTCACGGAGTATCTCGGCAAGGTCGGCATCAACGGGATTTTCGATTCCAACTCGCTCGTGTATACATCCCCAACATTCGCAGGTTTCACCGGCAGCGTCCAGTACGCACCGGGCGGAATCGCGGGTAGCGGCGTAAAGGGGCGGCGGCTCTCCGGGTCGCTGACTTACGCGGCCGGACCATTTTCCGCCGACGCGGCGTACTACCAGGCGAAAGACACGGCGACGGGCCAGACAGCCATCGACGGCGCAACGCTCGGTGCGTCGTATTCGTTCGAATCGGTGACGGGTTATGCGTTCGCCATTCGTCTGCGCAATAACGAAGTGCCTGGCAACCCGAACTATATGACCTACGCGGGCGGGCTCTCGTGGAATCCGTCCGCTTCGATTCTCCTGGACTGCGGCGTGTATTACTCGAAGGACAGATCGGCAAGCGGCAGTCATTCGCTGATGTATTCGGGCGGAGCGATGTATTCATTGTCGAGGAGGACGTCGCTCTACGCACAGGTCGCGCTCGTCAACAATCACGGCGGCATGGGAACGGGCGTCGCCGCAAACGGCGATCTCACCCGAATCCCGGACGGCAATACGCTGGCCGCGTCGGTCGGCATTCAACACCGGTTCTAGCCGAAGCGGTGATCAATTCAATCACAGGTACTCAAATGGCACTAGAACATCCGAAGTACGTCGCGGCCGTCGTCCAGGCCGCGCCCGAATTCCTGAACCTCGACAGCGGGATCGAAAAAACGGTCGCGTTGATCGATGAAGCCGGACGGAACGGAGCCGCGCTGATTGCATTTCCGGAAACCTGGCTGCCCGGCTATCCGTTCCACGTGTGGCTCGGACCGCCCGCATGGGCGCTTGGCTCCGGTTTCGTCCAGCGCTATTTCGATCATTCGATGACGTATGACAGTCCGCAGGCCGATGTCCTGCGGGCAGCTGCGGCACGCAACAAGATGACCGTGGTATTGGGTCTGTCGGAGCGCTGCGGTGGCAGTCTCTATATCGCGCAGTGGATCATCGGCCCGGACGGCGCGACTGTCGCCGCGCGTCGCAAGCTGCGGCCAACGCATATCGAGCGCACCGTATTCGGCGACGGCGACGGCAGCGACCTGGCCGTGCACGATCTCGACATCGGACGCCTCGGCGCATTGTGTTGCTGGGAGCACATTCAGCCGCTGACCAAGTACGCGATGTACGCGCAGCACGAACAGGTGCACGTCGCGGCGTGGCCGAGTTTCTCCATGTATGAATTCGCGCCCGCACTCGGTCATGAGGTGAACAACGCGGTCAGCCGCGTATATGCCGTTGAAGGCTCGTGCTTCGTGCTCGCGCCGTGTGCGGTGATCAGCGAAAAGATGGTCGACATGTTGTGCGATACGGCGGACAAGCGTGCGATGATCCGCGCCGGCGGCGGGCATGCCACGGCGTACGGGCCGGACGGGAAGGCGCTCGTGGAGAAACTGCCGGAGACGGCTGAAGGGTTGCTGTACGTCGACATCGATCTCGGGCGCATCTCGCTCGCGAAGGCCTCGGCGGATCCGGTCGGACACTATGCCCGCCCCGACGTGCTGAAACTCTGGTTCGACAAGCAACCGCGGCGGTGCGTGGAGCATGCCGGCGAAAACGATGTGTCGCGGAGGCTGCTGGTGCCGGCGCGAGATGACGCATGGAGCGGCACCGACGACGCTCAGGAAGGCATCGACTGATGAATTAGCCGGTATTCTCGCGGCGTTCTCATGTAATGGGCACGAAAGGCCCGACTGAAATGCGCCGCGCTTGCAAACCCCCAGGTTCCCGCGATCTGCTCGATCGAGCAATTTGCGTAGCATTTCAGCGAGAGCCACTGTGCACAGCGCTCCAGTCGCGCGACGAGGATCATGCGGCCGATGGTGGTTTCATCCTGCTGAACGAGGCGATGCAGGTAGCGTGCCGACATGCCGAGCGCTGCTGCGGCCAAATCGGCATTTAGATCGGGGTTGCGAAGATTGTTCGAAATGAACTGACGCAACTGTTGCAAGTGCATTGAATGAAGATTGGTGCGGGGGCCGGGGCGAACCTGCATCCACTCCGCCAGCAGCCCGCCGACCAGATCGGCGGCTGACGCGGAAATTTGCGGCGCGCTCGGGGAACGGGCGAGCCGGTCGCGTTCGGCGCACAGGGTGATGAGGTGTTGGGCCACGAGCATGCCCAGACCCTCCGCGCCGGAAATCGCATGCGCGACGAAGGTGTTCCGAAGCGGGATCCGGTGCACGACCAGCGACATCGGAAACCGGATGCAGATCTGCTCGAACGGCTCGGAGAGTTCCCAGCGAAACGGTCTGCGCGAGTCGAACAGGACGAGGTCGTGATGTTCGACCGACGCGCAACGCCCGTCCTGAATCAGTTTGCCGGCTCCCTCCAACTGGAGACCGACAAGGATATAGTCGCCCCCCGTTCTGGAAATCGACGGGACATCGTGCACGGCGACATGCCTACCGGCCGAAATCCGCGAAATGCAGACGTCGGCGATGGTCGCGCTTTGTATACTTCCCGAGAAGTGCGCATCCCGCTCGTGCGATATGGCAAGCGGAACGCAGCACTGCGCCGCCGCCTGCTCCCATTGGGCGAGCGATTCGTTGGCACGACAATTCGTATTCGGGTTGTCTGGCGATCCCATGATTCGATCTTCCTACGGCAGGCGGCTGGGGCCGCATGAGTCATCCGCATAAATATGGTTCCGCAAAATTCCAGCGTCAACCGGCGATTCTCTGCGTGCAATGTTCTTTTCGATGCGACAGGTTCGCGCTTCCGATAAGCGTCTCCGATGTGCCGATCACCGGAAGCGCGTATGCCTAAGGTCGCGTTAAACCTGAGGAATATGCTGACGAACGACGGCAAGGGCGACGAACACGACCATCATCGCCGATCCAGACATCAGCAGGTAGCCGGTCTCCCGGTCACGGTGATCACGGCCGCACCGGCAAATGCGCCAGGGATTGCGCCTAGCCGGCCGAAAGCCGGCGCGGACGCCGTGCCGGTTGCCCGTACGCCCGTCGACTGGACTGCGTTGACGAACAGACCGTGCAGCCCGATTCCAGTGATCAGGAGTGCGGCCTAATGCTTCATGTCCGCACCAAGGGTCAGTCATGCTGACGGCGCCACCGATGCAGCACGGAAGCACGGGGGCACGCGAACCGTAGCGGGCGACCGCCGTCGCACACGCGAGCGCGCGGAGCAACGCCGAGATCGCTTAATGGGGCTCGCCCGTCAGACGACGCGGGTAGGAAGGGGTTCATCTTGTCTTGTGGTGCGCGCAGCGTGCCCTCGTGTTTTGAAATGGCCGCGGCGGGTTGCGTGACGCTCCGCACCGCGCCGGCTGCGTGGCTTGGTCGACGGACAATTCGACGGCGCGCGTGGCGGCAACGGCCATGTGCTTCAATGTCGAGCCGTCGCTCCATCCGACTGGCGTGCACGAGCGTCGACGAGCCTGACGAGGCACGCCAGGCTGTTCGTATACGGCACTTCTACACCGACCTTGCGAGCAGCCTCGACTACGGCGCCATTGATTGCTTCAATCTCGGTACGCCGCCCGGCCAGCACGTCCTGCAGCATCGATGGCCGATGCGTACGATGATGGGCGAGCGCATCGCGCACGTTCGACACCACGTGCTCTTCGGTTGCCGAAATACCGAGCGCACGGGCGACGGCCATCACCTCCGAAACGATCTTCAGCGCCAATTCTTCGCCGTCAGGGGTATTTGTCAACTCGCCGACCATGCATTGCGTCACGGCACACAGGCTGTTGAGGGCGGCGTTAAATGCAACCTTCTCCCAAATCGCGGCCCAGACGTCGGGATCGACATGGCACGAGAGGCCGGCGTCGTTCAAGGCTTGCACGGTCCGTTCGAGCGCGCTCGTATGCGCGCCGTTCGCGTTCATCAGTCGAATCGTGCCCTGGCCATGCGAGCGGACGGCCCCAGGCTCCGACTTGTCGGCTGGCCACGTGGTCACGCCGACCATGACCCGGTCGGACGATACGGATCGGGCGAGCCGTTCGGCGTTCCCCAGGCCGTTCTGCAAAGACAGGATGACGGTGTCAGAGCCGAGTACGGTGCTTGCGGCAGCGAGTGCGGCGGTCGTATGCATCGTCTTCGTGAAAACGATGACGAGGTCGACGGGCTTGCTGGCCTCCTCCGGCCTCAGCGCGACGAGATTGCGCACAACTTGCTCGCCCGAATCGGTCGACAGCCGCAGGCCGTGGGCGCGAATCGAGGCAAGATGAGCCTCGTCGATATCGAGCAGGCTGACGGAATGACCTGCCAGCGCGAGGCGGCCGCCAAAGAACGAACCCATCGCACCGGCGCCCAGAATGGCGATCTGCATGGCATGCTCCTCAGAACGGATAGTGGCGGGGGGGCTGCAGGGCGATCCACCGCAAGTCGGTAAATTCCGCGCGGCCGCCGAATCGCCCGAAGCTGCTGTCGTTGGCGCCGCCGAACGGCATTTGAGCTCCGTCGTGTACCACCGGCCCATTGATACGGCAGATTCCGGATTCGACGCGCCGGCCAACTTTCATCGCGCGTGCGCTGTCCCGACTAAACACGGCCGCCGTGAGACCGTAGCGGTTGTCGTTTGCGCAAGCTATCACCGCATCGCGTACTGTCATGCCCTGCGCATTGCCGGCTTGATGGCTTTGTGGCGGAACGCTGTGCGCCATTGGAGTCTCCTATTGTTCAGTACGGTTCTGGTGAACGCATTATCTAAACATCCGGCAGAATCCGGAATTGCCGATTTCGCCAAAAGGCATTACCGTCAGGCATGACTTTCAATCTTCAGCAGTTTCACGCTTTCATCACGATCGCCTCAGTCTGCCGTCTCGGACGCGCGGCCTAGACCTTGCACGTCACGCAACCCAGCTACGTGGTGGCGACGCTCGATCACTCGTTGCGGGGAAAGCAGGGGATCACGCTGACCGATACGCTGGATCAACAGCGTGCGAGATTCCGCCTCGCGGTACCGCGCCATTCGAGCACATGCGGCAGGTATTCGTCGCAAACGGCCTCCGCTTGCGGAACGATTTGATACGCTCGAATCGCCGGCGGGCGTCGGGCGGCGTACGCTGACCGCATTTCGGCGTCGGCACTGTTTATTGTCGAGCCCCACCGTCAAACTGCTCGAACAGTTGCTGCAACTGACGGCCGAACCTCGCTAATGTCAACGGTGACCCATCGCACGACTTCATCGCGGTCGGCCGGCATCCACGTGCTGAATCGGGCCAGCTCGTGTGGTCGAGTCGTTGTTCGTCATCACGCGTACGACTTGAGCGGGCATCGTGGAACGCTTGCGGGCCGCTGCAGCCATTCCAACGGCAAGTTTCCGCGCTCGCTGAGCGGCGGGTTATGGCCGAAATGAAGCGGACACCACGTTACGAACCGCGGACGTCAGCGCGAGGAAAAAATCCGCGACTTCCGAATAAACGCTCCGAAGCGACATTTCCCTGGGTAACCATCGCACAGCATTCGGGATGACCGAGCGCGGATAATGTAGCCAGTGCGGCATCAAGCAACGTTCCGGCTGTGCCTAACCTCTGATTGGCGTCGCTACACGTAGACATTTGGAAGATCAATCACATGCATCTTCCTCCAGTGGCCCGACGAGTTCTCCAGCAGAGTGACAGCGCTACAGCGCGTTCGAATGGCCCCCCGCACAGACAGACGATGTTCGAGCTCGACGGCAGCCAAATGTGCTGTCGCAGCATCTCCGTGCGCGACAGTCAGATGTGGAACGATGCCATCGTGTGCACCACCATAGGGGCGAAACATGGGAAAGCGCTCGACCAACGCAGTCGTCAAGGCGACGAACGGTTCGGGTGGATCGGGAGCAAGATAAGTGGTGACCGCAAACCGCTCGACCTTCCTCAACGAGAATTCGAACGGCTGCACAACACTCAGCGCGCTTTGCGCCTGGCGAAGGACATCGGGCGTAATTTCGTCAGGCGGCATGAAGGGAAACAGAACCGTGATATGCGCTGGCACGCCCAGGTCAGAGGTGGCATCAAACCGGCTCCGAAGGTCCGCTACTGTTGACTCGGCTGCGGGAACCTCAACGACGAACGCTGTTGTGAGCATTCCGGAATCCTCTCGCGTCGATTGACCATTTATGGTTGCGGATTCAACCTTTCTTGACCTGCGTCGAAAGCCAAATCGGACATTCATCGTGCTGCCTGCGGACATCAAGCGACCGTCCAGCTATGATCGCCTGACCTATGGATTCTGATCCAACGTTTCGCAACTTTGCGATTTGCCACGACCATTCGACTTGCGTTCCAGTAAGCGACCTTCGACGAACGTACGAGCGCCAGCGCGATTCAAGGCCTGATCGACGAAGGTGTCGCCGAACGACCGAACGACCGAACGACCCGCGCTGGACATAAACCACCACACCCGCCGCTCAATCAAGATAAGGCTCCAACACCCCCTCGATCCAGTCCATGAAGGCCCGGACGCGGGGCGACAGATTGCGCCGATGGGCCACGACAAGCGACGCGGCGAGCGGCTCGGGCCGCAAGTCGGGCAGCACCTCCACCAGCGCGCCGCTTTCGATGTAATGCGCAAGCGTCGGATATCCCGCCTGGATCAACCCAAGGCCTGCCAGCCCGGCTGCATGATAGGTCTGCACACTGTTGACCTGCATCGCGCTCGGCAGCGGAAGCGACGCATAGCCGTCGCCGTCCGGGTATTCCCATCCGGCGTGCCTGGCACCGAGTGTCAGCGTGTAGTGGATCATCCGGTGTCCCTGCGTGCGCAGGTCATCGAGCGTGCGCGGTGTGCCGTACCGCGCCAGATAGCTCGGGCTCGCCGCGTTGGTCATCCGCAGTTTTCCCAGCGGCCGGGCAATCAGCGTCTCGTCGACGATCGGCCCGAGCCGGATCACGCAATCGAATCCTTCCTGGACGAGATCGACACGCCGATCGGTGCTCGAAAGCTCCAGTTCCAGGTCCGGATGCGCCGCCATCAGTTGCGGGAGTGCGGGAATCACGACGCTGCGTGCGAGCTCGGTGGGCATGTCGACGCGCAGCCTTCCCCGCAACGGTGTGCCGTTGCCGGAGAACATCGATTGCAACTCCTGTACTTCGGCCAGCAAGTCGCGCGCGCGTGAATAAAAGGCGCGCCCGTCTTCAGTCAGCTGAACGCGCCTCGTGGTCCGGTGCAGGAGTGCAACGCCCACATCCCGCTCCAGCTCACGGATCACCATCGACACACGTCCCTTCTGAATACCGAGGCTTTCGGCCGCGCGCGTGAAGCTCGTCATTTCGGCGACACGGGCAAAGATCAAAAGCGCGTCGAGGTTTTGCATTGTTCACCCAGCGAGTAACAGAACGTTCAATTTGTCATCGTTTATAACTCAGTTGCGGCTCGGTAGAGTGGCTTTCCATGTTGTCCACCGCGGACAACCCGAACGAAAGGAAGCACCCATGACACCACACGCCGCTCCGGTCAACACAGTCGTCGTATTCCACTCCGGCTACGGGCATACCGAGCGCATGGCAAGCGCTGTCGCCGAAGGCGCCCGCGCCGTGCTCGTCGCGATCGACAGCGAGGGAAACATTCCGGCGGATGCCTGGGAAACGCTCGCCGGCGCGGACGCGATCCTGTTCGGCTCGCCGACCTACATGGGCGGCCCGAGCTGGCAGTTCAAGAAGTTTGCCGACGCATCCTCGAAGGTCTGGTTCGAAGGCGGATGGCGGAACAAGATCTTTGGCGGCTTCACCAACAGCGCCAGCATCAACGGCGACAAGCTCAACACGCTCGAATACTTCTTCCTGCTGGCCGGGCAGCACGGCGGTATCTGGGTCAGCATGGACATCAAGCCGGCGAACGTGAAAGCCTCGATGCGTGACGACCTGAATCGCATGGGCGCCTATATCGGGCCGATGGCGCAAACGCCTGCCGATGCGTCGCCCGAGGAAATGTCGCCAGGCGACCTCGAGACGGCACGCCGCCATGGCATGCGCGTCGCGACGATCGCCGGACAGTTCCGGTCCGGAACACCTCGAGGCAACTGAAATCCCGGCATGCGCGACGGGACGTGACGTGACGTGACGCAACGGAACGGAACGGACGCCGCCGCATGCCATCCAGCCACGTTTGAAGGGAAGGGTGATGAAATACAAGCAACTGGGCCGCACTGGCCTGTACGTTTCCGAGTTGTGCCTCGGCACGATGACGCTGGGCGGCAACGCCGACGCCGGCATGTGGAAGGCGATCGGCGCCGTCGAACAGGACGAGGCGAACCAGCTGATCGCCCGCGCGCTTGCCGACGGAATCAATTTCATCGATACCGCCGACATTTACTCCTTTGGCCAGTCTGAACGCATCGTCGGGCAGTCTCTCCGGGACATCGGCGTGCCGCGCAGCGAGATCGTGCTCGCGACCAAGACGGCCGGCGTGATGGGCCGGAAGCCCAACGAACAGGGGGCGTCGCGCGGCCACATCATGGATTCCGTGCAGAGAAGCCTGGAACGGCTTCAGGTCGACCATATCGACCTGTACCAGATTCACGCCAACGATCCTGTCACGCCGATCGAAGAGACGCTGCGCGCCCTCGACGATCTCACGCGGCAGGGGCTGGTGCGATATGTCGGCGTGTCGAATTGGCGCGCGGGCAAGATCGGCAAGGCGCTCGGGCTGAGTGAGGCGCTTCGCGCGACGCGCTTCGAGACGCTCCAGGCCTACTATTCGATCGCCGGACGTGACGTCGAGCGCGAACTGGTGCCGCTCGTCGTCGAGGAGCAGATGGGGCTGCTCGTCTGGTCGCCCCTCGCCGGCGGGTTGTTGTCGGGGAAGTTCGGTCCCGGTGCGTCGACCGACAGCGGTTCGCGGCGCACCCATTTCGATTTTCCGCCGGTCGATCCTGAGCGAGCCTGGCCGTGCGTGGCGGAGATGCGCGCCATCGCCGATGCGCACGATGTCTCGGTCGCGCGGATCGCGCTCGCGTGGCTGCTTGTGAGGCCGCACGTCACGAGCGTGATTGTCGGCGCCAAACGGATCGAACAGCTTGAAGACAATCTCGGCGCGGTCGATGTCTTCCTGACCGAGGCCGAGCTTGCGCGTCTCGATGCCGTGAGTGCTTTGCCGGCCTGCTATCCCGGCTGGATGATCGAGCGTCAGGAGGCGGGCAGGCGCCCTCAACCTTTCCGGCGCGTCTCGTCGGAATAGAACCGGCTAATGCACCTCAATCCGGTCGAAGCAAGTCGTTGAAGATCGCCCCCGCATGGAATTGCGTGTTCCCGCTACCCAAGAGAGATCGACATGCCAAAAGGTTATCTAGTCGCACATGTCAGCGTTTCGGACCCCGTCGCCTATGCTGCTTATGCGGAAGCCGCGGGTGATGCAATCAAGGCTTTCGGCCCAAAGGTCATTGCGGCCTGGGGGCAGTATGAAAACCTCGAAGGCGAGGCCCATGAGCGGCATGTGGTCCTCGAGTTCGATTCGTTCGCCGAGGCCAGGCGTTTCTATGAGAGCCCCGAATACCAGACGGCCAAGGCGCTCCGCGCCGGGGCGGCAACCGGGACCTTCGTCATTCTCGAGGGGGCTTCATGACCCTGATCACGACACATTCGAACATGAGCGTCTTCGGTTCGATTTCACGGCAGGGGGGGGCTCATGAATCGCGGCCATCCTTCGCCGGAGGTGCCCGGCTTGCGAATGCGGGGACGCTGGTTTGCCGACACGTCCTCGCGGTGATCAATCATCCGGCTGAATGTCCCCCGGCCCATGCGACCGGACGAGCGACGGCCTGACGATGATCTTGCCGATAACCTGGCCAGATTCTTGCGCCTCGTGGGCTTCGACGATGGCGTCGAGCGCGAATTGCATGCCTATGGTCGGCGCATAGGCGCCGTCCGCGAGGCATTGGCTGATCGCCGAAACGGCTGCGGACTTGGCGGCCGCCGGGACGGTGTAAATGTAGACGAACCGGAATGAGCAGCCGGCGATCATGGCGTCGAGCAGGGGAAGCGGCACCTGATCGGCAGCGGATCCTACGGCGTACGAACTGATGATGCCGCCGTTGGCGAGGCAACGCATATCGATGTCGAGGTTGTCTTGCAGACTGACTTCCACGATACGATCGACTCCCCGCTGCCGTGTTGCCGACTTCACGATCGCGACCACATCCTGCAGCCGTCGATTGATGACGAGGTCGGCACCCGCACGCCGTGCGGCGTCCGCCTGCCCGGGCGTTGAAACGGTTGTCGCGACCCACGCGCCAGCCCATTTTGCGAGCAGGATTGCCGCGGTTCCGACTGCTCCCGCGCCGCCCTGGACGAGTATCGCGCAACCCTTGATGTCGCCGTCGGAGAAGAGGCAGCGATGGGCCGTGAGTGCCGGAATGCCCAGGCAGGCGCCGACCTCGAACGAAACGTTGTCGGGCAAGGGAACGGCCTGTGCTTCCGGCACGACCGCATATTCCGCGGCCGTGCCGAAGGGGCGGCGATATTGCGCTTCGAACAGCCACACCCGTTCGCCTGTCCGTGTCGGCGCAACGCCGGCACCGACCGCGTCGATCACCCCCGCGCCGTCTTGATGCGGAATGACCATCGGGAATGCGGAAGGGCCGGAGAAGCCGGTACGCGCCTTGATATCGCTGGGATTCAGGCCCGATGCGTGGATGCGCACCCGGACTTCGCCCGGACCCGGTTGCGGAACCGGAAAATCTCCGAGCCTCAGCACTTCCGAAGCGTTGCCCTGACGTTCGTAATAAGCGGCCTTCATCGATCTGATCCCTTGAATGAGTCCGGTCGCCGGTGATCGGCGGCCGATGTAACGATGCCGGGACTATCGGCGGTCGGCCGCTTTTGCACAAGAAGGCACGTCTTTGATATATAGGGAAAGAAATTATCCTATTGGGAGCCGGCATGACATCTTCGGTTAGCACGTATCCGTGCTCGGTCGCCGCGACGGTCGATGTCGCGGGAGGGAAATGGAAGCCGCTGATCGTGCACTATCTGCTGGGCGGTACCAAAAGGTTCGGCGAGTTGCGCGGCTTGATCGGAGCGGTGACCCAGCGCTCGTTGACGTTGCAGCTTCGCGAGCTCGAATCGGATGGCATCGTGACCCGGACGGTTTTCGCCGAGGTCCCGCCTCGCGTCGAATACACGTTGACCGAATTCGGCAGAACGCTCGCCCCGGTGCTCGACGCGATGAAGCAATGGGGCGATGCTTACCTCGCGCGACTGGAGCAATCCGCCGAGCGCCGGCCGTGTTCGTGAGGTTCCCGTTGCGTCGAGGGGGATGTCCGGACACCGTTGCCCGGCGAGTCGTTGAAAACGCACACGTGCCATAATTCGCCGGTTCCTGGGCTATCCGACGCATCGTGTCCTTCACGAAATGATTTTGTTCAGATCTCTTGCCGCCGCCTGCCTGTTGCTGGCGGGATGTATTGCCGCGGCGCACGCCGAAACGTATCCGCCAGAAGTGTCGAGAAACATCGACAAGCTCCAGTCCCGATGTGCCGGCAAGTCCAACGACCCCAAGGCGGCCGCCTGCATCGAATACAAGGACACGCTGGCCCGCACCGTTCCACCCGCTGTCCAGGCGTTGATGCGTCAGGAAGAAGTGGTCGATGGCCAATGCAGGAACGGCGCGGCACCGAAACTCTTGCCTGACGGGCAATATGCTCCGGGCAGTGCGTGCGCACAACGCGAGCTGATGATGAAAACCATTCGCCAGCACGGCTGGTGCTGGGGGCACACGGACATGGACAGCTATCATCCGGGCTGGGTGGTCTGTCATCCCGGTGAATGGCAGTGAAGCCGGGCGAAGCTGTTGCTGAAACGCTCGCGTGACGGCATCGGCGGCGTTCGCTGATGGTTGCGGATTCAACGCGCCGGGGGCGACGGGCCGAGGATTGTGAACGATCGAGCGGCTCGTGCCGAACGACCGATTGAATCCGCCGCCGAACCCGGTCACTGCCTGCTTCGACAATCCGCGACTGACGTGACCCGATCCGCTAAAGGCTGTCGACACCGGTGCGTGTTGAAAACACGCCGACTGTCAGTCGGATGACGCCGACACCTCATTTCCCTGAGCCGCACCGCATTGATGGCAATGCGGGAAGAAGAAGAAATTCCGGCCGCCGCATTCGCAGACATTGAAGAGTCGTAATCCGCAATGCACGCAGAACGTGGAGTCGTCGCCGCCGAGATTCCATTGTTTGTCGCATGACGGGCAGCGCTTCTTTTCGAGCGAACGAACGGCTTTTTCGTAGCCGATCGTGCGCGCGCGTTCTCCCTGATCCTGCTGCAATTCGAGCCGCTTGCGTTCGGCATAGCGCTGAAAGGCCCTCATCATGTAAAGGCCGGCGAACACCGTGAGCGCAATCCCCACCAGGACCCGGACATAACCGCCGAAATTCGGCAAGTACGGAACCAGTTCGATGAAGAACGCGCTCAGTGCAAACAGGCCAAAACCGTACACGAAAGGCCAGTAGCGCATCTTGCGATAGCGTATGAACAACCAGATCGCAACCAGCAGTATCGGCAGCGTCAGCGCAAGCCGCAGCCCGAATACTTGCAGCTCGTAGTGCCGTGTCGCTTCGTCGAAGCGCCGTTCGGCTGCCGCGTCCGCTTCGGCGATTTGCGTGTCCACTTGAGTCTGCTGCGATGCCAGCGCCCGTTGCTGGTCGTTGATCGCATCGATCTGATGCTGCCAGTTGACCACCACGGCCTGGAGCGAATCCAGCTTGCGAGTTCTCGCCAGAATGTCGGGGTCCCTCGCACTGTCGCCGGTCACCGAGCGCGTTGCCAGCCAGTTGCGGAAGCTTTCCTTCTCGGCCGCATACTCCTTCGCGGCGCGGCTGCGCGCGACCTCCATGGTGTCGGCCTTGTCGGCAAGCGCGTTGTGCTGCGCCTGCAGATTGCGTCGCGCTGCGTCCAGCCGCGCTTTCGTCGGCGCATCGGCGAATTGCTCGATGGCGGGTGGGCCGCCCGTCGGGGCAAACGCCATGTCGCGGATCACGAGGCTGCCGAGCATGTTCAGAAAGACGGCGAAGATGATCGCGATTACCCATGAGGCGAGTCGCAGGAGCCGCGCGGGACTGGTCAGGCCGTCGCCGGAAGTCATCATTGTTTTGCCTTTGTTGGAATGGTTCGCAGTGTTATCAATCTTGACACAATGGTCGACTGTCGCTTTTTGGCCGGCTGCCGCCCGATGCGCTGCACCACGCAGCCCTTGACGTTGACTCAGATGAAATGCCGGGCTTGCAAGGCGGTCATCGCGGCGAATCCAGGCCGAGTTGCTCCACTAGCTCAGGGAAGCCAAGCGACGTTGCCATCCTGGCAAAGGCATCCTGCTCTGTTGTCGATGCAACTGCAAGTGCCGCTGCGATCTCCTCAAGCGCGTTGACGTCGTCGTCCTCGGCGTGCAAGTTGCTCCGCTGATCGATGTACCTCACGGCCAGTACAAGTGCCTTGGCTATTCCATCCATGTCGCCCTCAAAAGACCAAATGTGAAGTGGACCATGTGTACAGAGAAGATCGCTGCTTTGATAAGAGTGTTGTCATGGCTTGGAAAAATTATACCGGCTCTTTTCGGGGGGTATTCAATTAGCAAAGTTTGGAAATAAAAAATCCACCCTTGAATGCCGGGTAGGAGTTAATAAATTCATTGCATGCGGCATCAATATCAATCGACTGTGGAAATATTTGATATTTCAACGTAAGCATGGATGCCACGTGATTGGCGGTTACGAAGTCCCCAAGAGGTTCACATCCCCACGCTGTGGCGATTGGCTTCTTCCTTGTGGATTTCGAAGGCGTATCGGTCACCTGTCGTGGCTATCAGGCGAAACCGAGTCGCGGATCGTTGCTGTGCGACCGCGTCTGCCAACGCATGTTCATGTTGCGCTCTCGTGCGCGGGAGCCACGACACATGGCGAGCCACTTGCGAACTCATCTGCAATTCGCAAAATCGCTCGATGTCGGACGGTACGTGTTCACGGAGTCGAACGGGGCATGAATTCATTCAGGTACCGGAAGCAGCCAGGCGCATTTCTCGAAAGGAGTCGTACGCGGTCACGGAATCATCAAGGCCCGGGCGGCGGATGCGGAAGCGACGGAAACCTCGATGGCAACGAGCACTTCGAGAGAACGGCGCGCCGCTTCTGTCTCAACAGGCTGGTGCCCTACGATACGAGCCAGGATACCTCGCTTTCCGCTGCCATTTTGACCTCGGCCCGACGTCGGATAGGGGGGGCTGCCGTCAGCGCATAAGCGCTCCCGTTCCACAACGGGTTTTCGTCTGATCGTGGATCAACGCCACGGCGCAGATCTTGCTGACGCGGTGTCCTCGGGCCAGTTCCTATAAGGGTAAGTCCGGCATGGCGCAACGCTATCAAACCAGATTAACTTATATCAAACAATTTTTGACGCAAAATTATGTTCCTGATATGGTCTTTCGCACTCGCTAAGCGCGATCCGGCCACGTTGGTGCCCGGCGAATAGGTTTGTCTGCTTCGCCAGCGGTTGAACCGGACGCTCAAGCAGTCTGCAATGGCGGCCGGTACTTCCAGACGGTCTTTTGTAGCAGGTGGAGCGTGGTCCGGTTTCGTCATCGCCGGCCTTGCTCGCGGGCATTGCACGGGCGCTGGACGTGACGACGCCGGACTGCTCCGAAATGCCATCGGGGAAAGTTCGGCTGAGCGCGGTGATCGGCTCGAGTTGTCCGGCATCGCGGACTCGGTACATCGGTTCGCCGGATCATGAATACGGCGGGACGATGTCAGTTCGAATGAATCCTCTAGTGCGCGCTCGTGGTCAAGGCGTACCCGGAAATCACCGCGCAGGGGACAAGTTTCTTCGCGTGATCGACGGTGAAGTTTCGCCGGAGCTGGAAGGCAAGGTATCGATGCGGCAAACAGGCGACCCGGCACATTCTCGATTCACGGTGCCGTAGGGCCGGAGCGACAGCGGAAGCAAGGAAGCGGCTTTGATCCGGATCGGGATGCCGCGATTGTTCTGATCGAAAGCGTGCCGGACAGGTCGAGATGCGTGGTACCTCTCCGCATGCAATTTTGAGGATGACGAAATGATTGATTTGATTATGCCGATCTGGCGAATATGACGCTGGCCGTTGCGGCCGAGACGACGCGCAGGCCGTGCGCCGTCATCCGCATGCGAATACGGCACAACCCGTTTCAAACAATCCCACAACCACTCCTGACTGTGAAATACAGATGAAAAACAAAAACATCAACGTCAGCGTTATCGCTGTTGCCGCATTCGCCGCATCTTCGGCAGCAATGGCGCAGTCGTCGGTCACCCTGTACGGCATGCTCGATTCGGGTATCGGCTACACCTCGAACATCAATGGCCACAAGCGGTTCGGCCTCGACGGCGGTGCCGTAGGTTCGAACAAGTGGGGCCTCAAGGGGGACGAAGACATCGGCGGCGGCCTCAAGGCGGTATTCAAGATCGAAAACGGCTTCAACATCGGTACAGGCGGGATAAACGGCCAGGGGCCGATTGGTTCCACGCGTTCGCTGTTCAACCGCCAGGCCTACGTCGGCATTGCTTCCGATCGGTACGGTACCCTGCGCATGGGGCGCCAGCTCGACGCCGTGACGGAAATGGTGCAGGGCCTGACGGGCGACGCCATTTCAGCATCGACGTTCTCGACGCCGGGCGACGTCGACAACAACGACAACACGACGAACCAGAACAGCGCCGTGAAGTACATTTCGCCGGTCATCAACGGCTTCCAGGCTGAAGGCGCGTACTCGTTCGGCGGTGTTGCCGGTGCGATGGGTTCGGGGCAATCGTGGTCGGTGGCGGCGAACTACGCTCAAGGCGGCCTGACCGTCGCCGGCGGTTACTTCCGCGCGACCAACCAGGGTGAGAACGGGTGGCAGAACGCCACGGCACAGCCGGGTTTCGGTACCGCGCTGGGCTATCCGAGCTCGGGTTATAACGGTGGCAATGCGTTCAAGAGCGCGGGCATCGCCCAGGTCGCAACTCAATACCAGATCGGTCCGTACACGGCGGGCTTGCGGTACTCGAACGCGCAGTACCAGGGCAACAACGGCCAGCCGTCGATCCACTTCAACGTGCTGGGCGCGCTCCTGCAGTATCAGGTCACCCCTGCATTGTCGCTGGCCACCGGGTACACGTATGTCTACGGTTCCGCAGCCACGCCCAGCCAGGCTGCCGAAGGCCGCACGATGGCTTCGATCAACCAGGCGTCGCTCGGTGCCATGTACGCGCTGTCGAAGCGCACGTCGGTTTACGCCGTCGGTGCCTACGTCCATGCCCAGGGCGCTCAGGCTTCGGCTGCCGACTTTGGCAACACCTCGTCGGGCGGTAACCAGGTTCAAGTCAACATCGGCATGCACCATAGCTTCTGATCCTCAAATTGCAGGCCCGGAAGCCCGGAGTAGTGGGTGCAATACGCCGGGCTGGCAGCATTCTGGTGGTTCCACATGACCATGAGCGCTCGGATCGTCAACGATTCGAGCGCTCGTGTCAGACGGCTGCAAACGGGCCGCAAACGGCCGGGGCGCAGCTGGCCGCCCGATCTGGAGTCTCGCGCGCGAATCGCCCGGACTTCACGGCAGCCGAGACCGGCTTCCATTCCTCCATGAGCGCCGCCGCCGGTCCATGCGACGCCTTGTCGCCCGCGTGTAGCAAAAAGGCCTGCTGAAGCCGGCGGTGTCTCGGTCGTATTGACGGTTCACCCGTCCCGCAGCCGCTCGACTTGCCGTCCCGCAGCACGAATGTCGTCACGGCACTCAACTCTTCCACGAATCTGTCGTTAACTCAGGGCGGCTGCCTCCGAGTGGGCGGCGCTCCGGCGTCTGAACCCGCCGGACAAGGGATCGTCAAATGCGACGTCGCGGCCCATGTGCCACGCCCGCCGCCGCGACGCCTCACGCGATGGGTCAATGCCCCGTCTGCGAGTTCGATGAGTACGCAACCATTCGAGGCAAGCGATATCGCACCGTGCCTGTCGCCGCGGGCGAGCCTGAAGGTTGCCGGATCGAAGCGCGCCGGCGAGGGCTTTTCGTCTTGGTTAGAGAATGTATCCGAGCAGCTACGATGTTCCGATTGCGCGCCTCGTCGCGCGTCAGATTCTGTCCTGCACACCTGCCACGCCGGTGCGGGAGGTCGCGCGACGCATGTTCATCGAGCGTTGCAGCTCGATCGTCGTGATGGAGGATGAGCAGGTCGTCGGGATCTGGACCGAGCGCGATGCACTGTCGGCCGGAGACGATCCGCACAGGCTCGATCGGCCGGTCAGCGAGGTAATGAGCCATCCGGTGCTGACGCTCGAGGCCAACACGCCGCTGGGCGAGGCCGCGATGAAGTTCAAGCAGTCGGGCGTCCGGCACTTCGTGGTGGTCCGCGATAGCGCCCCGATCGGCGTGCTGACGCAGACCGACGTCGTCGTGAACCAGGGGCCGGAGTTCTTCCTGCACCTGAAGCCGATCGAATCGATTCGCATCCATCCGCCCGTCGTGGTGTCCGAGCAGGTCGCGCTGCACGACGTCATCGCACGGATGCGCATGCAACGACTCGACGCGATCCTGGTCGGCTACGACGACGGTGAGCACGGCATCCTGACCGAGCGGGACATCGTCCGGCTCCTCGCGGAAGGCGCGTCCGAGGGCGCGGTCGGGGCCTACGCGAGCAAGCCGCTGCAGATGCTGAGCGCGAAGCAGAGCCTGTATACAGCACAGCGCTTCATGACCGAGCACAATATGCGGCACGTCGGCATTCGGGACGAGGCGGGCAGGCTGACCGGGCTGCTCTGTTTCGCGGACGTGCTGCAGAGCATCGAGCATGAATACGCGAACGAGTTGCGCAGCGCCGTGCGCGAGCGCGACGAAGCGCTGGGTCTCGCGCGCTTCAACCTGCGCATGGCGGATCGGGTGTTCGAATCGGCGCTCGAAGGCATCATGGTCACCGATCGGCACGCGAGGATCGAGCGCGTCAACCAGGCCTTCACGCGCCTGACCGGGTACACCGCGGACGAAGTGATCGGGCGCAACCCGGGCCTGCTGAGTTCCGGGCGCCAGACGGCGGATTTCTACAAGCAGCTGTGGCATTCGCTGACGACCGATGGCCACTGGCAAGGCGAAATCTGGAATCGCCGCAAGACCGGCGAGCTGTTTCTGGAATACCTGACGATCACCAGCATTCGCGACAACGACGACGAGATCTCGCACTATGCGGCGATCTTCTCCGACATCACGCAGCGGCGTCAGGCGGAGGAGCGGCTGGGTTATCTCGCCACGCACGACGTGCTCACCGATCTCGCGAACCGGGCGCTGTTCGAGGAGCGGCTCGCGCACGCGATCGCTCACGCGAAGCGGCTCGGTCACAAGGTCGCGGTGATGTACCTCGATCTCGACCGCTTCAAGCTGGTCAACGACACGCTCGGCCACAACGCCGGCGACGAGGTGCTGAAGCAGGTTGCGGAGCGCATCGTCGCGTCGGTGCGCGCGAACGACACGGTGGCGCGCATGGGCGGTGACGAATTCGCGCTCGTGCTCGAGGAATTCGACGATGTCCGCGACGTCGGGCGCGTTGCACGCAAGCTGCTGGACGAAGTGGCGCGGGCGATCGATGTCGGCGGTCGCGAGATCTTCGTGACGCCGAGCATCGGCATCAGCATCTATCCGGACGACGGCACCGAGGCGGAACACCTGATCCTGCTCGCGGACCAGGCGATGTACGGCGCGAAAAGCCGCGGCAGGAACGTGTTCCAGTTCTTCGAGAGCAAGATGACATCGTCGGCGATGGAGCAGCTGGAGACTCTCGGCGAGCTGCACCGCGCGCTCGAGCAGAACGAATTCCGGCTGTTCTACCAGCCGCAATACGATCTGGCCAGCGGCCGGATCGTCGGCGTGGAGGCGCTGCTGCGCTGGCTGCATCCGCGCAAGGGGCTGGTGCCGCCGGGCGACTTCATCGGGCTGGCGGAGCGGTCGGCGCTGATCGTCCCGATCGGCCGGTGGGTGCTGCGCGAAGCCTGCCGGCAGGCGCGCCGCTGGCTCGACGAGGGTTTCGAGTTCGGGCGGGTGTCGGTGAACGTGTCGGCGCGGCAGTGCTTTACCGACCATTTCCTCAGCGACCTGACGACCATCCTCAGCGAAACCGCGCTGCCGGCCGAATGCCTGCAGCTCGAGTTGCTCGAAAGCATGGCGATGAACACCCGCGAGGAAATCGGCATCCTGCTGCGCGAACTGGCGACACGGGGGATCAGCCTGGCGATCGACGATTTCGGTACGGGCTATTCGTCGCTGGTGTACCTGAAGGATCTGCCCGTCGATACGCTGAAGATCGATCGGTCGTTCCTGACGGACTGCGGTTCGGGCAGCACGGATGATGCAATCGTGCGCGCGATCGTTGCGATGGGGCGCGCGCTGGGGCTCGATGTCGTGATGGAGGGCGTCGAGACGGAGAAGCAGCTGGCGTTCCTGCAGGAAATCGGCTGCCACCAGGTGCAGGGGTTTCTGTTCGCGCGGCCGCAGCCTGCTGAACAGCTGGCCGGGATCTCGTTGCGTCGCGGTGTTGAATTGCTGACCGAGTGAGGCGGTCGGGTGCCAATATGTCAGCCGCCGAGGTTCCCCGCGATCGCACTACTGCCGCTTTTGAACGACAGCATGTCCGTCACCTTGCCGGTATAAAAATCGATGATTTCACCGCCATGCGTCAGCAGCCGGTCGCCGAACCAATCTGCTGCCAGTGCCGCGGGCGGCCCACGGTGACGTTGAATGGCATGTTCGACCGCACCGGTATGTGCGTCGATCACCAGATCCTCGCCCCAATTGCAGCGTGCCGTTTCCGGCAAGGGTAAGCACAAATGGCTGCCACTCTCGTTGAACAGGATGTTGGCCGAGCGAATCTCGCCAAATTCGCCAATATCGCGCGACCATACCACCGAGCCATTCCGGTCACAGCACAGCAATTGATTGGTATCGCTCGCGACGAACATGACTGACCCATCGCGCGCAAAGCGCAGGCGCTTGACCTTGCCGCCCGCCGGGAGATTGACCGTGTTGATCTCGCCGCTGCGGCAATTCACGGTCAGCACCGAATTCCTGGTTCGTTTGTCTGGAGCCCACAGGAGTCCGTCGACCGGATCCACGTCGCCGAAACGTGCATCGAAATCGCGCGCGACAGGATCGCCAAGCTCGCCGGTGTCCAGATCGATCACCACCGGACGGCCTTTGTCATTGCTCTTGAAGACGCTTACCAGCGCATAGCGCCCGGAAGGATCCAGGCGCGTCCAGAACGACAGAAACCTGTCGGTCTGATGCAGGACGGTGCCATCGGCAACCACGGTCATGCGGCTACGGTTGGTATTGCGTGCGACTATCCACGACGCCGATGCCAATGCAAGGCGACGGCCGTCGCGCGATACATCACACACCGTATCGTCCGTCTGCGCGCCGGCAACCGATGTAATCGTTTTCGAATCACGGTCGTATTGCACTAACGCCGGCTCGGGAAGGAAAGCGTCAGTTGGGTCAAAGAACACGAGACCGCGGGGGACATCGATGTACACAAGTAACTCCGGCAAGAATTGCGAAAAAGACGTGTCGATCGCGATTGTTTGGGTTACCACTGACGCGTTGCGTCGGCGGATCATGTCCTGATTATCAACAGACTGGCACGTGGCGTCGAGCGATTGGTCGTGGGCGGCTGGTCGGAGCTGGTTGACCGTGGTCGACGGTGGATTCAACCGGTCGATGCAACACCTCCACTGCTTACGCAGCGTCTATTGTGTTGCATCGACCGGTTGAATTCGCCACCCTAAACGGTCAGCCAAGCTGGCGCGACCTCAACGACCACTTCTGAAGTCAAACGAACATCCGTCTAGTCCGAGGTTCAGCGACTTCTCGGTTTTAGCGGACGGTCGCAGGCCGGTTTCCACCAAGCAGCTGTTTACCGGCACTGAAACCTTCATCTCTCAACGGTCGAAATTGGCTATCCGTTGCGCCCCCGCAGAATGATTTCAGAACGGAACACATCGCCGATTTTCATTGTCGCAGCCATTCCATCCGACTCGATAATGCTTCTTCCCATCAGCTTGGTCCACGGCGCGCGATCCCTGTCCGCTAAATCTTCAACCGTTGGTCGCTCCTGGAGCTCGGCCAAAGCGTCACGATTTACCCCCTGCCTGATGACTACCTGCTTCACAGGCTCCTCATCTACCCAAACCTCTCGCGGTAATTCAATGACAGTTTCCCGCCCGCGGAATTGCCCATCAAACACCCTTGGATGATCGATCTCATCGCGAAGCTCATCTCGCGATCTTTGATCGCGTGCCTTCATTTCTTCCTGTCGTACGCTTTCCGCTTTAGCCGATCTTGCACGCATTGCATCCGGTTGACGACCAAACGGTGAAGCTACCGCCTCTGCAGTCACCTCAAAGCCCGCCATACGAAGCGCTTTGGACATTACCCCACGATTTGCGGCGTCGTCAGCAAAGATAAGTTGGTTTGCTGCAATTTCGAATGGATCCTCTGGCTCCGGATCTACAATCCGAAGGACGCCCTCCCTTCCACCCTCGACATCAATGTCAAGACCACAGACAAGTCGCTGGCCGGTGTGTCCAGCGGGAAACTGAATTGACCGCTTCTGAGCAACGCCGCCCTTTAGGACTGGCCCTTTGGACCCAAGCTGTTTAATGCTGTACTCTGGACCCGACTGGGTACCTTTACATTCAATGACATGCCATCTACCGGCTACATCTCGGGCAACGAAATCGGGGGTCTTATTCGGTCCTCGCTTTGCGGTTCGCTTCTGAGTCGCGCCTACCGATGCTGCAATTTTCTGCATGAAATACCTACCGTCGACGACTTCTGTCAGCGATAGCTTGTCGAACAGCCAGAGGATCGGCACCCCCATACCGAAGTCGTCGCTCAAGATAGTCCGCTGATGTGCGTCGAGCTCCGCGAAGCTGCGGGTAAGACTAACGTGCGGCTCGTTCGATATTGCGGCCAGATATCGTACCCACGCCCAAAACTCGCTCAGGGAAACGCCCGTCGACGAAGTCGGGGTCGTCAGATACCCGATTACCATCAGCATCGCAGGAATGTTTAGGTCATAGGAACTCGTCCCGTTTGTGAAACTTCTCGGAAATAGCGGCCGAATTCCCGGTCCTGGCCACGTCGATCGATCAATTTTTACGGTAAGTTTTCTATCCATTTTCGAATGTCTATTTTTTCACGATCAGAGAAGTTATGATTGAAATCAATTAATTATATAGATCCAGATCATGAGGGTCGGCCAGATTGTTTAACTGGACCGCTTATCTGAAGAGCACTGCCAAAGGACTGAATGCCGGCAGATGATGCCTGAACCCGTGAAGCTACGTCATGTCACTTGGCATCCAAATCGGACTCAGGCTGGGATTTCACAAGCGCCCCTCTTTGATGCGACTCTACAGTTTGGGCGAAAGCGTGGATTTTTTGTTGGTATGGCTCGCCGAGTACCGCCAAAAAAACTCTGCATAGTCAGAAATCCCGTCGTCTTCAGGCAACTCATGCCGAGCCTTGCCTCAGCTTCCGATAAACTCAAAAGCGCAGTCGTATGTCTCACGCAAATAAAGTTCGGTTACCCCAAGCAGCTCAAGCTGCGCGGGACTCACGTCCGCATTCAAAACGCCCGGCTGCACGACGTAAATTTTGAGTGATAACCGGCTAGATTGAAGTGACCGCGCAACGGTCGAGAGCACCCTCAAGTCCCCTCGTTCGAATCGTGTGCGTCCGCTGCGTTGCCGACCAACCTCTCGGTGCTGCAGATGCCTAAACAGTCGCACGGACTCGCCCTTCCAATAGACGCTTCGCTGCGCCTGGCCACAAACCACGTAAAGGTCATCAATGCGCGCCCCAGCTCTATCACCTCCCGAGTACTTGCAATGGTAGAAGGAAACCGCGACCTGCCCAGGGAGAACTTTCATTGCAACTACATCAGCCATCTCGCCAGAGCCATCATCATCAAAGATGATGTCCATTTGGTCCTCACCTTGGTACGCAAGAAGACTTTCGATAACTCTTCGTTGAATCGAGTCTGCATCTTTGTTTGCGCCCTGCGATTCTTTCCGGATGTTCACGCCGGCCCAATCCCAAGCGACCAGACGTTCGCGTTCGAATGCAACCCGACGCTCAGTCGCGGGAAGCCTGAAAAGCTCATTGTGAACGAGCGTTGAACCATCGGCGAAGTACAAACTAGGCGGCTCAGCGCGGAACCACTCCTCCAACGGTACACGCTTACGCCCCGATACAATATGCGCTGCGATACCCTCAACGAGTACATAAGATACATCCTCCGCACGGAAGCGCACCTCGTACACGGAATCACCGTTTGGCGTTCTGAGCCTCAAGCGCAAAGCACCTTCCGCGGCGGTCAAATCCGGCTGAAGGTCTACGTCATAGAGAGCGCTCAGCGTTCCGTCGATTTCGACGTCGACCGCGTCCTCCCGCCGGTGCAACATCTCTTCACTCCAGTCGACAGCAATCAGGACGGCCGCCGGCCGCGTCGATATGACCTCCGGAATGACAACATTCCTGAAAATATCTTCCGTTGAAATATCGGGATTGTTTAGCTTTGAGCCGACCTCATGACACCACTTCACCCATTTTGCAAGGTCGTAGGCGATTCGATGTGACCAAAGACGCCCCTTCTGAGAACAGCCTACCGTAACTCGCTCACCGCCTTCGTAGCCTCGACCGAACAAGTTAGACTTTGACCGATTCTGTCGCAGGGCCAACGTGAGTGCATTCCCAACGTCAGCGCCGCTGTACATCGAAAATTGGACCGTCTTGCTTATCAGATGGCGTAGACCGAGGTTCATGATGAGAAATCTCGTGACGCCGTGCAACGACTTAAAGATTTGTTCGCCTTTGATTAAAGTCGTATCGGGACCACAGACAGCTCGAGCGAGTTCCTCGTGCACCGAAGAGTTGTCAGAGCTGTTGATGAACAGAAGTCTTTGTTCTTCGCTCCAGTGCAATACGAATACGTTCCACGTCGTGTTCTTCAAATCGCGTACGTCGCCCCACGGAACCTGTTCTTGATCCTTGGTGACAAATACGCTGACATGTTCTGCCGGATTATGGAAGGGTCCCGCATACATGCGCGCTGCCTTTATTGTGCGTTGAATACGTTCTGGGTCCCACGACGTACCGGTCCGATAGACTACGGCGCTCATCTTCGGCGCAATGTTCTGCAACGCAATTTGTGGCGCAGATTCTCGAAATCCTTCAAGAAACTCGGAACGCCGAATTTCGTCTTCCGTGGCCCCCTCGCTCAGTACTCTCAGCAGTTCGTTCCATTCCGCGTCTTCTGCATATAGTGCTTGCAAGCGCTCGCCGACCTCTACATCGGCGATGTTGGCAACAACTGTAGCGTCGCCGATGTCGTCGCCCGATGTCCGTGTAAAACGTCCGGTAAATTGCAGCGTGATTGCGAGACTTTTGTGCATATCGTGAAGCGCGGCAACCTTGAGCTGTGGCATATCGAAACCTTCGCCCAGCATATCGACACAGACAATCACCCTAGAGACCCGTGTGCGGAGGGCCTGCAGATTGGCCTGCCTAGTGACCGTGGTTTGACGGCTGTGAACAATCAGCGGGCACAGGTCAGCCGCGTGCGCACTATAAATTTGATGGATCGCCTCGGCTCGCGAAATAGAATGGACCCGGGCCATGAGGACATGGTCGCGCTTTGCAGCCAAATCTGCCCTGAGCACAGAAACCGCCTGCTCCATGATGCGATCGTCTGCGCGCTCATTGTTGTACTCAACAATAGGCCGAAAGCTCACCGGCTTGAAGTAACCCTCAGCTTGAGCACGTCGAAGTGGATAATTGAAAATTACCTTTCCATCAACCAACTTTCCGTCCGTGCGGAATGGCGTTGCCGTGAATTGGAGGACGAGTTTCTCGCCAAATCGGTCGCGAAATGCGGTCCAAGTTGCCGCAGAGACGTGATGCGCTTCATCAATGAACAGGTGCGTTGCCCAACTTGCGAGGACTTCCCGATGCGACGCTCGGCTGTTCGCCGCAATACTCATGGTTGCCACTACGACGTTGCAGCATTCAAGGATGCGCTGAAGGGCTTCTGCATCTCTCGGCATGGCCTTGAGGACACCCACCACGGGCAATTGAGCCTTGGAACCCACAACCCCAAATTTTTTTAGCCATCCGAGTGTGACGAACTTAGAGCCAATCTGTTCCCGAAGGGCATCGCTGGGAACAAGAACCAACAACCGCGGAATACGTTGAGCGACAAGCAATGCAAGCATTGTCTCCGTTTTTCCGGTGCCGGTTGGCATCACTACGGTTGCCGGTTTCGAGGAAGCGCGCCAATGACCTAACACCGCATGCAGTGCGCCAATCTGTGGCGCACGCAATCCGGGACGAATCGTTCCATCTTCCTCTATGCGTTCTTCACGATATAGAAATGCGTCCTCCCAACTTTCGACAATCGACGCGGTCCGCAATGTACTTTTGTCAATTGGCTCGGTGCCAACATTCAATGCCTTTGGGAACGTCCAGCGCGTAGACCGAGTCGAAAGGTCCCAGTTTGAGCCCTCAGAAGGAATCTCAGACGAATCTGACAGAACTAGAAGGCGGTCCATACCTTCTGGAACGGGAATCGACCTTGTCGCGACCGCGATTTTCTCGGCGTCGAATCCTTCCAAAACCAAGTAGCTGCGAGCGCGGCCTAGTGGCTCGCTCACCAATACTTCACGCGTCTGCGCATCCCTCTCCAGTTGAAGCACTCTATTGCCTTCAACCAATCCGTGAACGGCGTAAATCGCCGGGATAGTAACCGCCTTTCTGAACGCCACTTGCCACCCCGTTTAGTCTTCGTTTTAGTCTTCGACGCCGAATCAGTCGTCAGTCAGAAATCAACTGGCACAACCGATCACCTAAGATTTCTCTTCCACTGTTTCGCCGTGTTATTGTAGAAGAATTATTCGCGAAATTTTGTGATATCGATTAAATAAGCGCTTTCCGTACCTTCCATGCGGTGAAATGACGGTGGGAAAGTCCGTGCGTCTGGCGTTCGACACGGCGACAGCACCTTCTGCGTGCATCGACAGATAAAGCGCATCTCGTATCCACCCCCAGCAAGTTGGCGGGGCTGGTTGCGTCGCGATCAGACGACCGCCTCCTGGTTGCCGCTGACGTTCGAATGTCCGGGTGGTGCTCTCGATGAGCGTCGCCTCGTGACCGACTGCCGCTCGACACAGTAGGCCATAATCGACCCACAAGCGACAGTCGAAATCGCGGAACCCCGACGTTCGCACCATCGCCTTACTACGTATAACCGGCGATATGGCGCTTGCGACTGTCCCGACCCGCAAGCCGCGTCGGCAGGCACTTCACTACACAAGCCCCTGAGCGGTCATCGCCAACAACAGTCGTTCAGCGCCGATGCCGAAGCCGGCCCCCTCCTGATAGGCGCCGCCACCAACCACCTGTTGTTGTGCGCCGAGTTCGGTACAGCGCATTTCGAAGCCCCGACCGTTCAGGTAGTAGCTGAGGCCTCTGCGGGCGGAATCGTCGATTTCATAGCGAAGGCCGAGTGAATCGAAAAAACCGGTCGCCACCTCCTGGCTGCGTTTGACCGCGGATTCCGGGTTGGGGCACAGATACTCAAATCCTAGTTGGGTGAATTCGCGGTAGCGACCGGCTTGCGGTCGTTCATAGCGGTAGCATCGAGCGATATAAAACAGCATCCGCTCCCGTTGTCGGCCCAGCAACTCGCTGCATCGCTCCTGGAACAGCGCCGTCGCCTCGGGAATCAGGCAGCAAGCACGTCCCTTCTTGTCGGGAAAGGCCCACATCTGGTCGATGACCTCGCTGCCCCCGGCCTTTTGAATGAATGTATCTTGCGACCACAACGCCGGGACAATCGCCTCTTCTGCCCCAACGTTAATGAAGATAGCTCCGGAAACGAGTTTCCAGAGCGCGAATTTGCGCGGCTTCCTTGCCGACGATGAAGCGTGTTCCGCGAATCATGGTCATGAGCGTTCTCCTCGGGGTAAAAAATAAAAAAGGCGCCGTAGGCGCCTTGGTCGTTTGTACAGGAAGGGGGAACTGCAATCCCGGATGTCCTGCTATGGACGTAACGAACCACGGCGCATCGAGTGACGGCCGTGATGATGACGAGATTGGTTCGGGACGTTACGGAGTTCCATGCCGGTCATATTGGCACATTGATTTTGATTTGTGAACTGATGCGCCTGGCTGCGAGGCCACGAAGTATGCGCGAACCCTGTGGGGAAACAGTTCTGGCCCATGCGTCGAGCGTTATTCGAGCTGATCGTCATACGCGAACTTCAGCCGGGACTCGAACGCAGTCGACAGTGACGAAACCACACCCGGCACTGGCAGGAATGGACAGGTCACGACGGCGATTGAAGGTCGAACAGTTCCCGGTTGGTCTGGAGATAGTGGGGCAAGCCGCCATCGTCGGAATTGAGCATGAGCCTCAACGGCCGGGAAAAGGCAATGCAAAGGAGCGCAAGTACGAAAAGTTCGCTGCCGTGGATGATGACTGCGTTTGGCGACAAGGTCTTCAGCGCCGCGCCCGACATCCAGATACCCAATGGAGCAGCGGCCGTGCAAAGAAACATCAGGCTCGATTCCATGCCGGCACGATGCCCGGCTGGAATGGCCATGGCCCGTTTCGAATTGACGGTGACGTTGAACATCGTCAATCCGGTACCCAATGCGAAACCGAGCATGCACCAGACGGGGAGCGTATGCGAGCAACCGAACGCGAAGATGGAGGCGCCGATCATTGCAATGCCGACGATCGAAATGGCGTGATCGGAAACAATGCGTCGTGCCTGCTGGATCAGCAAGGCCGAAGCCGCCAATACGCCCGCACCCAATGACAGTTCGATGCCGGCGACGTTCAGCATCGAGCCTCCCTCCGCGAGAACCTTGGCCGGCAACAGGAAGAAAACGAACGGGACGAACAGCATGTTGGCAAGCAGCGACGCTGTCGCGATCGCCCGCTCGGCGCGAATACCGAGCACCCGCTGCATCCCGCGGCGCAGATCCTGGAAAAACGACGGCGCTTCGCCGGAGCGCGCGTGCACCAATTGCCCCGCGCTGAACGACATGTGGAAGGCGAGCGCCGCTACGACGCCGAGACAACTGCTTGCGACACTCACCCATAGCGCGGACTCGCCGCCGAATGCCCCGATCATGAAACCTGCCAGCGTCGGGCCGAACAGGATATTCAGGATGAAACCCGATGCCTTCAGGCGCAGACCTCGACGAACCTCGTCGGCATCCGGCGAAATTTCAGGTATGAGCGGTGTGCTCAGCGGCATGAGGGCCGCCACCGCGACGCTCGAAGTCACGCTTGCGACGACGATGACGACGATAAGCCAGTTCGTGTTGGTGCCGTGAAGCGCAAGTGCGACGACGACGACCGGTATCACCGACGCAAGGGCAAGCAGCGATGCGCCCAGCAAAACCGTACTTTTGCGGACCCGGTCGGCGACGATGCCGGTGAACGGAAGGATCAGCAGGGTCGTCGCCCACGTTGCGACCAGCGTCAGCGTGAGTGCCGACGGGTTCGCGAGACCCTTGAGCAAAAGCCAGGTGGCATAGAACTGCAGGATGCGAGACGAAACCGTCACGGCTGCGTCGGCGCACACATACGTCACGATCAGTTGCCACCGGGTCGAGGGCATCATGCTATTCGTTATTCTGAAACGTGTCGGCGACGGATTTGAAAATGGCTGCCGCATTGAACGCCCGCGCATTCCCGGCAAAACCTTGCAATGAATACCTCGCGGATCTGCTCGGCCGATGTGCCGAGATGCAAGGCAGCGCCAGGCTTGGAACGCAATTGATTCTCGCAGCCGCTCATCGCACTGCTTACTCCAAGCGTGACGGGGTGCCGCGTCTTCAGGTCGATGCCGGGCCGGCGATACGCGTATCCGTACATGTCCAGACTCTTTGCGAATCGCGCGAACTGCGGGGCTATGTTTTCAGGTAAACAAAGTCTGGTAAACAAAAAAATATTGGAGCGTGTCACGCAGCGGTTCGCACATCCCCGGCAGCGCAAGGGGCGTGACAAGGTGCGAATTCGGGATTCTCGCCCACGTCATATCGATGACAGAAATCGTTGTTTGCGGGTACGTCGTGCGGCACGCTAGATTGGCCGAATCGGCGTCGATGCCTGCGCGGCGCAGTCATGCTCAACGTGGATCGACGTGGAAGCCGAAGCCGATAAGCCGCGGCACGCTGTCCCCGCCCAAGCGGGATTGCCCTGCGCAAAGCGTCCCGCCGCACGTTTCCGGTGACCGGGTGGCGTTGCGCACATGGCGCCGTTCGCCGAGAGGCACATCTTTTCGACATGCCATTGACGACGACTTCATCAAATCCCCGAATTGATCGACGGCATCGCGTCGCGCGGCAGCCCGTCCTGACGGCCATCGGCGTGTCGAAGCGCTTCGGCGCGACGACCGCGCTCGCATCGCTCGACCTGTCGATCGGCGCCGGCGAGGTCGTCGCGCTGATGGGGGCCAACGGCGCGGGCAAATCGACGTTCGTCAAGATCCTGAGCGGCGTGATCCGTCACGACGGCGGCACGCTGACGCTGCGCGGCACGCCTTACCGGCCCGCGTCGCCGCACGCGGCGAAGCAGCTCGGCATCGCGACCGTGCATCAGTCGGTTGCCGACGCAGTGGTGCCGACGCTGTCGATCGCCGACAACCTGCTGCTCGACCGGCTGTGCGATCCGGCATCGCCGTGGCGCGTGCCGCCGGCCGCCCGGCGCGATGCCGCACGGCCGCTCGCCGAACGCGTCGGGCTCGACGCCGACCTGGCGGCGCCGCTCGCGTCGCTTTCGCTCGCGGACCAGCAGCGTGTGACGCTCGCGCGAGCACTTGCCGGGCAGCCGGGCCTGCTGATCCTCGACGAACCGACGGCGAGCCTGTCGGCGCCGGAGGCCGAGCGCCTGTTCGCGCTGCTCGATACATTACGTGACGAAGGCGTCGCGGTCCTGCTGGTGTCGCACCGGCTCGGCGACCTGCGCCGTATCGCCGATCGCGTCGCGATCGTGCGCGACGGGCGGATCGTCGCCGATCTCGCCGCTCCGGTCGATTTCGACGCGGCGGTCGAAACGATGGTCGGGCGGCCGTTGCCGAAGGCGCGTGTGCCGGGCCCGGCGCCGATCGCGCGGCCCGGCGACGGCGGCCTGAGCGTGCGCGGGTTGCGCCTGACGCAGGCCAGCGTGCCGTTCGATCTCGACGTGCGGCGCGGCGAGATCGTCGCGATCGCGGGGCCCGTCGGCGGCGGCAAGTCGCGCCTCGCAAACACGATCTTCGGCGCCGTGCGCGCGGCGCAGGGCGCGATGACGCTCGACGGCAGGCCGTGGCGCCCGCGTTCACCTGCCGACGCGATTCGCGCCGGCGTGTTCCTCGCCGGCGAGGACCGCTGGCGCACGTCGCTGTTTCCCGACAACGTGCCGTTTGCGTCGATCGCGGGCACGATCAGCTTCCCGTTCCTGTCGCGCTGGTTCGGCGGCGGCGCGGTGCGCGCCGCGCGCGAGCGCACGGCGGCCGCCGCCGCGATCGCGCGCTTCGGGATTCGCTGCACGGGCCCCGACGACCGTCTCGTGCGGCTGTCCGGTGGCAATCAGCAGAAGGTCGTGCTCGCCCGCTGGCACGCGGAACCCGCGCGGCTGCTGCTGCTCGACGAACCGTTCCAGGGCATCGACGCCGGTGCGCGCGCCGATATCGTCGACATGTTGCGGCGCCATGCGCACGAACGCGCGACGCTCGTGTTCGTCAGCGATCTCGAGGAAGCGGTCGAAGTCGCCGATCGAGTCGTCCGGTTCGATCGCGCGACGCTCGATCATTCATCCTCCCACCCGTCGGACTGACCCATAACGATGCTGAAATCCGCCACACCTGCCGTTGCACCCGATGCGCCGTCCACCAGGCCGGCGCTGTCCGCGTCGGCCCGCCTGCGCGCCGGCCTCGAACGCACCGGCATCCTGCTCGTGCTCGCCGCGCTGGTGGTCGTCTTTACCGTCAACGAGCCCGCGTTCCTGAACGTGGACAACCTGTTCAGCATCCTGCAGGCGGTGTCGATCGTCGCGCTGCTCGGGATCGGTGTGACGATCACGCTCGCGGCGGGCGGCTTCGACTTGTCGGTGGGCAGCATCGCCGCATCCGCGCAGATGGCGGCCAGCTACGTGCTGGTGGTCTGGCACGGCAGCGCGCTCGCGGCGGTGGCGGCCTGCGTGGCGCTCGGTGTGGCAGCCGGGCTGTTCAACGGTGTGCTGATCACGCGCTTGCGCGTGCCGGACCAGCTTGCGACGCTCGGCACGCTGTTCCTGCTCGCGGGCCTGCAGTTGATTCCGACCGGCGGGCGTTCGCTCGCGACCGGTTCGGTGCTGCCCGACGGCACGGAAGCGAGCGGCATGTTTCCCGACGCGTTTCTCGCGCTCGGGCGCCTGCGCGTGTTCGACGTGGTGCCGTTGCCGGTTCTGATACTGGCGGCGGTGCCGGTGCTGGCTTGCGTCGCGATGGAAGCGACACGCTGGGGCCGCGTGATCTATGCGATCGGCGGCAACGAGACGGCCGCGCGGCTGGCCGGTGCGCCGGCGGCGCGCTACCGGGTCGCGGCGTATGTCGTATCGGGCGCAATCGCGGCATTGGGGGGCGTGCTGATCTCTGCCCGCGTCGGGCGCGGCGACGTCAGCGCCGGGCACTCGCTGCTGCTCGACGCGGTGGCCGCCGCGCTGGTCGGGTACGCGGTGTGGGGCGCGAAACGGCCGAACGTGTTCGGCACCGTGGTCGGGGCCGTGTTCGTCGGGGTGCTGCTCAACGGCCTGACGATGCTGAATGCGCCGTATTACCTGCAGGATTTCGTGAAAGGGGCGCTGCTGGTGCTCGCGCTGGCGTTCACGTTCGGCATCGGCCGGCGCGCGGACGCCCGCGCCTGAGCGCGGCGTAGGGGGCGGGGGCACGGCGTGCGGCGGCTCACGCGGCGCGCACACGCCGCCCCATGAAACTCAGCGCGAGCACCGCGAGGATCAGCGCGCCGGTGGCGACCTGCTGCCAGTAGAAGTTCCAGCCGATCAGCAACAGCCCGTTGGCGACGAGGCTGATCAGCAGCACGCCGAGCAGGGTGCCGGCGACGCCGGGACGGCGTGTCGGCGACAGCGTCGTGCCGATGAAGGTCGCGCCGATCGCGTTCAGCAGGAAGCCGTTGCCAGCCTGCGGCACATAGGCCTTGACCGTCGACGACAGCAGCAGGCCGACCACGCCGTAGACGAGCGCGCTCGCGACGAACGTCGCCACGACGGTCGCCGCGACCGGCAGCCCCGAATGGCGCGCGACGCCCGGCTGCGCGCCGAGCGCGGCGCTGTAACGCCCGAACGCCGAATGCGCGAGCACGACATGCACGGCCACGGCGAGCACGACGACGCACCACAGCGGCACCGGCATGCCCGCGAGCGTACCGTGCGCGAGCGCGCCGAACAGCGGCGGCAGCGCCACGTTCAGCAGGTAGACGGGCTGGCCGCCGCCGGTGGCGAGCTGCTGGACGGTCTGGCCGATGAACAGCGTGCCGAGCGTCGCGAGAAACGGTGCGATCCCGAGCCCGGCGACCAGCGCGCCGTTGAACGTGCCGACCAGCACCGCCGCACCGAGGCCGCCGAGCAGGGCCGGCAGCACGCCCACCTGGTGCGCGACCAGCTGCACGAACACGAGGCTCGCGACGTCGATCGCGGTGCCCAGCGACAGGTCGACCGCGCCGATCGACAGCGCGAGCGTCATCCCGAGCGCGGCGATCGCAAGCAGCGCGAAGTTGTTCACCAGCACGTCGGCGAGGTTGGCGGG
>JABLTH010045038.1_pt1 | contig 38723 bp, 35 predicted proteins | sample 7875711 | NCBI WGS metagenome assembly JABLTH01 (sample SAMN14941262, study PRJNA633318) | bioreactor metagenome | isolation source: bioreactor | place: China | collected 2019-03-05 | reverse complement strand
CGCGCAAACTGTTCCGATGTGATTTCCATGCACAACAGTGTCGTCCATCCGCGTTCGCTTGTCCATTAGTGTTAACACGCCCTAGTCCAAGGGAGTCCCCCAGCCGGGTTCACCCGCTGTACACGCGTTGGTACAGGCCGCCCGGCAGGCGGGCCACGTTTCCGGAGAGTTCCAGGTCAAGCAACTGCACCTGCAGGCTGGAGGCGTCCATGCCCGTGCGTGCCACCAGGGCATCCAGACCGACCGGATCGTGTCCCAACGCCGCCAGCAGAGGAGACGGCGAAGCTTGCGGATCACGCGCTTCGACCGCGGCAGTCTCGACGCCCGGTTGAGTGGCTGCCCCACCCAACTCCTCCAGGATGTCCTGAGCCGACTCGACCAGCTTCGCGCCTTGTCGAATGAGCGAATGGCAGCCACGCGACTGGGGCGAGTGGATGGAGCCTGGGATGGCGAATACTTCCTTGCCCTGTTCCGCCGCGATGCGCGCCGTAATCAGCGAGCCGGACTTCAGGGCTGCTTCCACCACCAGCGCGCCCAATGACAATCCGGAGATGATGCGGTTGCGCTTGGGGAAATTGGACGCCAGCGGAGGCGTCCCAAGCGGATATTCGCTGATGAGCAGGCCGTGTTGCGCGATTCGGTGCGCCAATTGAAGGTGCTTCTTCGGGTACACACGGTCCAGACCCGTGCCCACCACTGCAATGGTTGTCCATGCGCTCACATGTTCCGGCGCTGCGTCAAGCGCGCCTTCGTGGGCGGCACCATCTACGCCCAAGGCCAGTCCGGACACGATGGTCAGGCCTGCCTGAGCGCATGCGCGGGCGAATTGCCGGGCGTTGGATTCCCCTTGGGGCGTGGGATTGCGGCTACCCACCACGGCCAGGCCGCGGGCAAAGCCCTGCGTCGACGGCTGGGCGAGTTGCCCCATCAGATACAGCAGTATGGGCGGATCTTCGATGGTCAGCAGGACCGACGGATAGTCACTGCTTCCCAGAACCGCAACGCGGCGCTGCACACCGGGCACATCGGATAGCTGCAGCCACTCCCAGGTTCGGTCAAGCTGCGTCAACAGCTCTGCCGGTTCCGACAGCAGGGCGTCGGCCACCGACGGCGTGACCACTTGTTCCAGGGCCATACGGGGTTGGGAAAACACGGCCTGAGGCAGGCCGAAGGCTGCGAGCAGCTTGCGTGCGGTCTGGTTGCCCACGCCCTGCGTGAGCGTCAGCCGCAGCCACGCGCCAAGTTCGTCTCGCTCCATGGGAGAGGACCGTCGGGGTTCTTTGGGCTACTGCACGGGAGGCAGTGGCGTCAGCGCGGGTTGGTCACGCGGTCACCAACTTTCACGCCGTCGGTGATTTCAAGGATCAACGCGTAGGACAGCTTGTCAAACGGGCGGAACACCATTAGAAGGCCATTGCGCTCGTTCGGCAGCTTGACGGTCGCCTTGGCAGCGTCGGTGCGGTCCACCAAGGTAGGGCCATTCTTGAGGATGGCCAGCACATCGCCGGTCTTGAGGCCGTCGTTCAGGCCCTTGCTGATCACGACCACCTGATTCTGCGCGGCATTGGTCACGCTGCTGCCGTAGACGGATACGATGCGACCGTCCACCTGGACACTTGGCGCGGCGGGTGCGTAGTTGCGGATTTGACGCTCGGGCTCAGGCAGCAACCGGTCGCCCACGCGCATTTCTTCCTTGGCCTCTACGATGTCAACGGCTGCGGCTGTCGGAAGTACGGGCGTCGCGCCACGAAAGGTCAGGGCGTTGCGCAGCCGTGCCCACCAGCCGGTGGTTTGGCCCGGAGTGCTCGCCGTGGCCTCAGACGTCGCCTCGCCGCGCACCAGCAAAGCCTTGCCGACGTACTGTGCCTCGTAGCCCAGCACCGCGTTACTGTCCGGGTCCTTGAGTGGCGTGGGATTGCGAAAAACGCGAAAAGTGGGTTGCGGCCCGACACCCGTGTCAGTGACCGGTGCATCGGCGGGCCCCCGCACATAGGCGCGGTCGCCCCGGCTGAGCAGCACGCGGCCTTCCTGCGTTGCCACGATGCGCGGCGCCTTTTGCAGCTCATCCTCGCCCACGATGTTGGGCTCGGACAGGAAGGGCTCAATCAGGTGAGGCTGCAGCGTGGGCAAGGCGCTGGTACCCAGCGTCTCATAGCGATTGCGTGGCGAGACGCGCACGGTGTTCGCGGGAATCGCTGCCTCGGTGCTGCCAGGGGCAAGCGTGGTCAGCGTGGCCACCCCGTTGCTCTTGTGCAGGTAGAGTCTCTGACCCGGAAAGATGAGGTGGGGATTGCGGATGTCCGTGTAGTTCATGCCCCACAGTTCGGGCCAACGCCAGGGGGACTTCAGGAAGATGCGGGAGATCGCCCACAAGGTGTCACCGGTCTTGATCGTGTAGCTGTCGGGGGCGTCCGACGCAAGTTCGCTCAGGGGAACGCCAGATTGAGCGACTTGTGTAGCGACGGCCTTCTGACTGGCTGTGACTGGGTAGGTCTGGGCCTGGGCGACGCCCATCAGTACCAGGCTGGACGCTGCCAATGCCGTCAGCGTGGCCACGGTGGCGCCAACTTTGGATATCGTGATGTCAGGCATGTTGTGCTGCATTGGGTGAGTCTCCCAGGACCAGTCGCCGGTTGGCCGGAACAGGCCAAGAGCCGGTCTGGAATCTTGATAAATCACGTGCGATTCTGCACCCAAGCCCTTGATTGGGCAACGATAATTGTCTTGGGCTCGTGTCGGAAAAGCCAAAAGTCGCGAAAATAGCGACATATTCGACTGCAAGTACATGGCCCTTTTACCCATTCTTCTCTATCCCGACCCGCGGCTGAACAAGGTGGCGCGCCCCGTGCAGGCGGTGGACGCCCGCATCACGACCCTCATCGCCGACATGCTGGAAACCATGTACGAGGCCAACGGCATCGGGCTGGCGGCCACTCAGGTGGACGTGCACGAGCGGCTCATCGTCATCGACGTGTCGCAGGAGCGCAACCAACCGCTGGTGCTGATCAACCCGGAGATCGTCTGGTCCAGCACGGACAGCCACATGAACGAGGAAGGCTGCCTCTCTGTACCAGGCATCTACGATGGCGTGGAGCGTGCCAACAGCGTGCGTGTACGCGCGCTGGATGGCAAGGGCCAGGACCGCACGCTGGATGCCGACGGACTGCTGGCCGTGTGCATCCAGCATGAGATGGACCATCTGCTGGGCAAGGTGTTCGTGCAGTACCTGTCGCCGCTCAAGCGCAACCGCATCAAGACCAAGATGCTCAAGGCGCGGCGCGAGGAGACGCGTTGAGGGTCGTCTTTGCCGGCACGCCTGAATTCGCCCGGGTGGCTCTGGCGCAACTGCATCGTGCCGGGCATGAAATCCGGTTGGTACTGACCCAGCCGGACCGCCCGGCCGGGCGCGGCATGAAGCTGCAGCACTCGCCCGTAAAGCAATTCGCGCTGGACAACTCCCTGCCTCTGGCGCAGCCTCGTAGCTTGCGGCTGGACGGCAAGTACCCGGACGATGCGGCAGCCACCCGCCAGGCGTTGCTGGCCGCGCACCCGGACGTCATGGTGGTGGCCGCCTATGGGCTGATCCTTCCCCAATGGGTGCTGGATCTGCCCCCCCTGGGTTGCCTGAACATCCACGCTTCCCTGCTGCCTCGCTGGCGCGGCGCAGCCCCCATTCATCGGGCGATCGAAGCGGGCGATACCGAAACCGGTATCACCCTCATGCAGATGGACGCTGGGCTGGACACCGGCGCGATGCTGGACGTGCGGCGCCTGCCTATCCGGCCCACGGACACCACGGCGAGTTTGCACGATGCCCTCGCAGAACTCGGGGCTGCCATGACCGTGGTGGCTCTGGCGCGCATGGAATGCGGCACAACTGTGCCGACCGTGCCGCAGCCCGCTGAAGGTGTGACTTACGCAAACAAGATTGAGAAGCACGAGGCGCAATTGGACTGGTCTCTGCCCGCGCTGAGTCTGGTGCGGCGTATCCACGCCTTCAACCCTTTCCCGGTGGCGTGTACCACCATGCAGAGCGAGACCGTAAAGATTTGGGAGGCCACGGTGCTGGCCACTGCCGCGCAGGCCGCGCCAGGCACCGTGTTGCAGGTTGGCCAGGACGGCATCCTGGTGGCCACGGGTGACGGTTGCCTGAACATTACTCAGCTGCAACGCGCGGGCGGCAAACGGCTGGGTGTAGCGGACTTTTTGCGCGGCTTCGACCTGTCGAGCGGCACGCGGCTGGGCGCGGCATGACGAGCCTGCGCCGCCTGCTGCGGCACCCGGAATTTGCCCTGGGCGCGCGCGAGATGGCCTCAGTCTCGCCTGGGCTGGCCGCGTGGGGCCTGATGACCGGCGTGGCCATGGTCAAGTCCGGCATGAGCGTGGTCGAGTCCCTGGCCATGACTCTGCTCGTGTTTGCAGGAAGTTCTCAATTGGCGGCCATCCCGCTGCTGGCCGCGGGGGCGCCCATGCTGGTGATCCTGGCCACCAGCTTTTGCGTGAACCTGCGCTTCGTGGTGTTCAGCGCCCATCTGCGACCCTACGTCATGCACATGAACCTGTGGCGTCGCTTGGGTACCGGCTATCTGGTGGCGGACCTGAGCTACGTGTTGTTTACGCGGCGCTACCCACATCCGGCACCGGATGCTCAGGGGCGCACCGCGCAGATGGCCTATCTGGGTGGCGGCATGGCGTTCAACTGGGTGAGCTGGCAATCCGCCAGCGTCCTGGGCATTGTGTTGGCGCACTCCGTGCCTACCCACTGGGGGCTGGGCTTTGCGGGCATTCTGGCCTTGCTGGGAGTCGCCAGCTCGCTGGCCTCCAGCCGGCTGCGCGTGGTCTCAGCCGTCGTGGCGGGTGCTGCGGCCGTGGCGGCTTTCGCCCTGCCGTTCCGTCTGAACATCGTAGTGGCCATCGCTGCAGCCGTGACCCTGTGCCTGATCGCCGAAACCGTCTTGCAGTCGGGGAGGGAGCGGGCGTGAACGATACGGACGCATGGACCCTGGCCGTGATCGTCGGCATGACGGTCGTGACCGTGGTCACTCGCAGCTTCTTCTTCATGTCGAGCAGCGACTGGTCCCTTCCTCGGTGGGCGCAGCGTGGACTGCAATACGCCCCCATCGCGGCGTTGTCCGCAGTCATCGTGCCCGAAATCGTCATGACCCAGGGCGAGCTCATCGCCACCTGGCGGGACGCGCGCTGGTTCGCGGCCCTGGCCGGCCTGGCCTACTTCTTTTGGCGCAAGGGAGCGGGCCAAGCCGTGTTGGGCACCATCCTGGTGGGCATGGCCGTATACCTGCCACTGCATCTGGCGCTGGGCTGGTAGACCCAGCGGGCGCGGGTAAGTTGTACCCGGGATGTAACCTGTTTCGTGTGAGAATCAAACGCTAATCCCACAACACCCCCCAGGAGACAGCCCATGACCCGTCGCGCCACCAAGATAGTTGCCACTCTGGGCCCGGCCTCCAGTGACCCGGCGTTGCTGGAGCAGATGATCCGCGCGGGTGTGAACGTCGTGCGCCTGAACTTCAGCCACGGCAAGGCGCAGGATCACATCGATCGCGCCACGCTGGTACGCGAGGCTGCCAAGCGCGCTGGGCGTGAAGTGGCCATCATGGCCGATTTGCAGGGCCCCAAGATCCGCGTGGGCAAGTTTGCACAAGGCAAGGTCATGCTGGAGCCGGGCCAGAAGTTCGTGCTGGACGCGGCGCGCACCGAGCCGGGCGACATCGACGCGGTGGGTCTGGACTACAAGGCACTGCCCGGCGAGGTCAAGGCCGGAGACGTGCTGCTGCTCAACGATGGGTTGATCGTCATCACCGTCGACTCGGTCAGGGGCGAGGCCGTGCACACCACCGTCAAGCTCGGTGGCGAGCTCTCCAACAACAAGGGCATCAACAAACTCGGTGGCGGCCTGACCGCGCCGGCGCTGACCGCCAAGGACATGGACGACATCAAGACCGCGATGACCTTCCAGGCGGACTACGTGGCCGTGAGCTTTCCGAAGAACGCCACCGACATGGAGATGGCGCGCCAACTGTGCAACGTGGCGGCGGCCGAATACAACCACAAGCCGGGGCTGATCGCCAAGATCGAGCGCGCCGAGGCCATTCCGCGTCTGGAAGAAATCCTGCATGCCAGCGATGGCATCATGGTCGCGCGGGGCGATCTGGCCGTGGAAGTGGGCAACGCCGCCGTGCCGGCGCTGCAAAAGCGCATGATCAAGCTGGCGCGCGAGCACGACAAGGTGGTGATCACCGCCACGCAGATGATGGAGTCCATGATCACCAACCCCGTGCCCACGCGCGCCGAGGTGAGCGACGTGGCCAACGCGGTACTGGATGGAACGGACGCGGTCATGCTTTCGGCCGAGACCGCGGCTGGCAAGTACCCGTTGGAGACAGTCATGGAAATGGCCAAGATCTGCGACGCAGCCGAGACCGCCGAGGACGTGGCGCTGGATGCCGACTTCCGCGACCGGGCCTTCAGCCGCATCGACCAGGCGATTGCCCTGGGAGCGCTGTTTACTGCGCATCACCTGGGTGCCAAGGCGCTCGTCGCGCTCACCGACAGCGGTTCCACCGCCCTGTGGATGAGCCGCTACCTGATTCATGTGCCGATCTACGCCCTGACCTCCAAGGTGGCCACCCAGCGGCGCATGGCCCTGTATCGCAACGTGCATGCCCTGCTCATGGACACCAGTGTCGAGCGCGATACCGCACTGGCGGAGGCTGAAAGACACCTCAAAGGCACCGACCTGGTGCAGGCGGGTGATGTGTACGCCATTACCTGCGGTGAACCCATGGGTGCACCCGGGGGCACCAACATGCTCAAGATCTGCCGTGTACCCTGACCCTTGCCGCGCCGGCCCTGGCAGGATAATGGCTACCCAGGTGGGTGATGGTGCGCTGCGGGCGCGCCGTTAGAATTTCTTGGCAACCTCATCGCGTTTTTCCAACCCCTTCAAGGATTCAACATGGCTCTCGTCTCAATGCGCGAACTGCTGGACCACGCCGCAGCCAATGGCTACGGTATCCCGGCCTTCAACGTCAACAACCTGGAACAGGTCCAGGCTGTCATGGAGGCCGCCAAGGAAGTTGGCGCGCCCGTGATCCTGCAGGCCAGCGCTGGCGCGCGCAAGTACGCGGGCGAGGCCTTCATCAAGCACCTGATCCAGGCCGCGATCGAGGCCTATCCCTCGATTCCACTGGTGATGCACCAGGACCACGGACAAAGCCCGGCCATCTGCCAGGGGGCCATTGACCTGGGCTTTGGCTCGGTGATGATGGATGGCTCGCTGCGCGAGGACGGCAAGACCCCGTCCACCTTCGACTACAACGTCGAGACGACGCGCAAGGTGGTCGACATGGCGCACAAGGTGGGGGTCACGGTAGAGGGTGAACTGGGCTGCCTGGGTTCCCTGGAAACCGGTGAGGCCGGCGAGGAGGATGGCATTGGCGCGGTGGGCAAGCTCTCGCACGCCGAAATGCTGACCGACCCCGAGGAAGCGGCCCAGTTTGTGAAGGCCACCCAGCTGGATGCGCTGGCCATCGCCATCGGCACCAGCCACGGCGCCTACAAGTTCACCCGACCGCCCACGGGCGACGTGCTGGCCATCAGCCGCGTCAAGGAAATCCATGCCCGCATTCCCAACACCCACCTGGTGATGCATGGATCCAGCAGCGTGCCGCAGGATCTGCTGGCCATCATCAACCAGTATGGCGGCAAGATGAAGCAGACCTACGGCGTGCCGGTGGAGGAAATCCAGGAAGCCATCAAGCACGGCGTGCGCAAGATCAACATCGACACCGACATCCGCATGGCCATGACCGGCGCGGTGCGCAAGTTCCTGGCCGAGAACCCCGACAAGTTCGATGCGCGCGAGTGGCTCAAGCCGGCACGCGAGGCGGCCAAGCAACTGTGCAAGCAACGCTACCTCGAATTCGGCTGCGAGGGCCAGGGTCCCAAGGTCAAAGGCGAGAGCCTGCAGGCGATGGCGGCCCGCTATGCCAAGGGCGAACTGGCGCAGGTCGTGAACTGACACCCCGGCGCTTGCGATAATCCAGGGCCTGCTGCATTTCAGCAGGCCTTTTTTCTGGCGCCTCCATCATGACATCCGCACTGCACACCTCCACCCTCACCTCCCTGCCCCTGCTGGCGCGCGGCAAAGTTCGCGACAACTACGCCGTGGGGGACGACCGCATCCTGATGGTGGCCAGCGACCGCATCAGTGCGTTCGACGTCATCATGGGCCAACCCATCCCCGGCAAGGGCGAGCTGCTCACGCAGATGGCGTTGTTCTGGTTCGGCAAGCTCGGCCACATCTGCCCCAACCACCTCACTGGCGACGCGCCCGAGAGTGTGGTCACGCCCGAGGAAGTGCCTCAGGTCGTGGGTCGCGCCATGCTGGTCAAGCGCCTCAAGCCTATCCCCGTGGAGGCCGTGGTGCGCGGGTACCTTGCCGGCAGCGGTTGGAAGGAATACCAGCAGAACCAGGCCGTGTGCGGCGTGCCGCTGCCCGCAGGCCTCAAGAACGCCAGCAAGTTGCCCGAACCGATCTATACGCCGGCCGCCAAGGCAGCCATGGGTGAGCACGACGAGAACATCACCTTCGAACGCACCGTGGACATGATCGGGGTGGATCTGGCCACGCGCATCCGCGACATCAGCATCGCCATCTACAAGGCCGCCAGCGAGATCGCTGCGACCAAGGGCATCATCATCGCCGACACCAAGTTCGAGTTTGGCCTGGACAAGGACGGTACCCTGGTGCTGATGGACGAAGTGCTGACGCCCGACTCCTCGCGCTACTGGCCGGCCGAAAGCTACACCGAGGGCGTGAACCCGCCCAGCTACGACAAGCAGTTCCTGCGCGACTGGCTGGAACAGGCCCAGGTGGCGGGCAAGCCCTGGGACAAGACCCCGCCCGCGCCGCACCTGCCGCGCGACGTGATCGAGAACACCGCGGCCAAGTACCGCGAGGCATTGCAGCGGCTGACGGCTTGAGCGGCCCGGATCAGTTCAGCATCATGCTGAGCTTGCGCCGGTAACGTGACACCAACTCGGCCTGTGGGTCTTCCTTGGGGCTGGCCTTGCCGGCGATCTCGATGCCGCCGGCGGTTTTGGTGCCGGCATCCGCGCCGGCCTTGGGCTTCGGGGGGGTGAGCAGTTCCAGGATGGCGACGATGGTCTTGCGCGCGGCCTCATCGCTCCACTTCTTGTCGCGCAGCACGATTTCCAGCAACTCGTCCATGGCGGCGGTCCACTCGCCAAAGGCCATGAGCACCAGGCTCTTGGCGTAGCGCGTGTCGAAGTCGCGCTTATTCTCCGCAATTTTTGCATCAAACTGCTCTGCTGACCATGCTCCACGTGGATCTGTTGCTGCGAATTTGAGAGCATCCAACCATTGGGCCAAGGCCGCGAAGCGCAGGACAACCGGGATGTCAGTCAGTTTCGGTGCCAGTGCCGACTCGGCCTCTTCGAAGCGCTGTGCCCCGATGAGCAGCTTGATGTAGTCAAAGCGCGTGTCGTCATTGCCCGGGTTGGCGGCCAAGGCCTCGGCCAGCTTGTCCAGGGCGGCGTCCGTATCGCCCTCGGCCAGCAGATCCTGCGCCTCGTCGGCTTCGGCGGCGGCGGCCAGTTCCTCGGGCGAGGGCAGGTGCTTGTCCAGGAACTCGCGCAACTTGCCCTCGGGCAGCGCACCCATGAAGCCGTCCACCGGCTTGCCGTCCATCATGAGGATGCAGGTCGGGATGCTGCGGATGCCGAACGCGGCGGCCAGATGCTGCTCGTCGTCGGAGTTGATCTTCACGAGCTTGAAGGCGCCGGCGTAGTCTTGTTCCAGTTTCTCCAGCACCGGGCCGATGGCCTTGCACGGACCGCACCACGGGGCCCAGAAATCAATGAGCACGGGGATGGTGAGCGAGGCCTCGATGACCTCGGTCTGGAAGTTTTGTTCGGTAATGTCAATCATGCGGAGCAGTTCGGGGGCAAAAAGTAGAATTCAAGCAAGGGCTGGGCGATTTTGCCACTCGGCCCCCGGATCCGCCTCTTGGCGCGGACGCCCCGGTGACCGGCGGTTGCCAGATTCCTCAGACAAAGCTATGACACACATTCAGGTTGGCGTGGTGATGGGCTCCAGTTCCGACTGGGAAACGATGCAGCACGCCGTGCAGATCCTCCAGCAGTTCGGCATCGCGCATGAGGCGCGCGTGGTGTCCGCCCACCGCATGCCGGACGACATGTTCGCCTACGCCGAGGCCGCCGCCGGCCGTGGTCTGAAGGCCATCATCGCTGGCGCCGGGGGCGCGGCGCACCTGCCGGGCATGCTCGCGGCCAAGACCGTCGTGCCGGTGCTGGGCGTGCCCGTGGCCAGCCGGCATCTGCAGGGAGTGGATTCGCTGCACAGCATCGTGCAGATGCCCAAGGGTGTGCCCGTGGCCACCTTTGCCATCGGTGCGGCAGGCGCGGCCAACGCCGCCCTGTTTGCCGTGGCCCTGCTGGCCAACGAGAGCCCGGCCTTGCGGCAGCAGCTGCAGGACTGGCGCCAGGCCCAGACGGAACTGGCCCGTGGCATGAGCCTGCCGCCAGTACCGGAGGCGCGATGAGCGGCGCCGCACGCGAAGAGGCCGGTGCGGGGGGCCCCCTTCTCCCGGGTACGACGACCAGCGGCCAGCAGACCACGCTGGGCGTGATGGGTGGCGGGCAACTGGGGCGCATGTTCGTGCATGCGGCCCAGGCCATGGGCTATTTCACGGCCGTGCTCGACCCGGACCCTGCCAGTCCCGCCGGCCTCGTGAGCCACTTTCATGTCCAGACCGACTACCTGGACGAGCAGGGACTGGCGCAGATGGTGCAGCGCTGCGCGGCCATCACCACCGAGTTCGAGAACGTTCCCGCGCCCGCCCTGAGCACGCTGGGCGCGCACCGGGTGGTGGCGCCCGGTGCCGACGCCGTGGCGATCTGCCAGGACCGCGCCCGGGAGAAAGCCCATTTCGTGCGCTGTGGCGTGCCTTGCGCGCCCCATGCCGTGATCGAGACGGCGCAGCAACTGGCGGCGGTGGACGATGCCCTGCTGCCCGGCATCCTGAAAACATCCCGTCTGGGCTACGACGGCAAGGGCCAGGTGCGTGTGTCCACGCGCGCCGAGCTGCAAGCCGCCTGGGCGGAACTCAAACAGGTGCCCTGCGTGCTGGAGAAGATGCTGCCCCTGGCAGCCGAGTGTTCCGTGATCGTGGCGCGCGGCGCCGACGGCGCCGTGGTCCACTTTCCGCCGCAACGCAACCTGCACCGCGACGGCATCCTGGCCGTGACCGAGGTCTATGACGGCAACCTGCCGGCGGATCTGGCTCGGCAGGCCGTCGCGGCGGCCACCGCCATTGCCCATGGCCTGGCTTACGTGGGCGTGTTGTGCGTCGAGTTCTTTGTGCTCCAGGCCGACGGCACGCATACGCCCACCCTGGTGGTGAACGAAATGGCGCCACGTCCGCACAACAGCGGCCACTACACCCTGGACGCCTGCGATCTGTCGCAGTTTGACCTGCAGGTGCGCACGCTGGCGGGGTTGCCCTTGCAGCAACCGCGCCAGCACAGCCCGGCCATCATGCTCAACCTGCTGGGCGACCTGTGGTTGCGCGAGGGTGAACCCGCGCGCACGCCACCGTGGAGCCAGGTGCTGACCCTGCCCGGCACGCAGTTGCATCTGTACGGCAAGCTGCAGGCCCGTGCAGGGCGCAAGATGGGGCACCTGAACATCACGGCACCCACCGTGGCGCAGGTGCAGGCCACGGCGCGGCAGGCAGCACAACTGTTGGGCATGGCGCCGTTCTGAAACCGCCCCGAGACGCATGATTCTTCCCGGTGACCACCCGCAGTCCATTGCTGCCGCGGCGCAGGCGTTGGCCGCGGGAGCGCTCGTGGGGCTGCCCACCGAGACCGTGTACGGGCTGGCCGCCAATGCCTGCGACGAAGCGGCCGTGGGCCGCATCTTCGATGCCAAGGGACGCCCACGCAATCATCCGCTGATCGTGCATGTGGCCGACCCGTCTGCGGTGACGCAGTTTGCACAACAGGTGCCGGACTTCGCCCAGCGCCTGATGGCGGCGTTCTGGCCCGGCCCGCTCACCCTGATCCTGCCGCGCAGACCCGACGTGGCCGCGGCCGCGGCCGGCGGCCAGGATTCCGTGGGCTTGCGGTGTCCGTCGCATCCCGTGGCGCTGGCCGTGTTGCGTGCCTGCGCGCAAGCGGGTGTGATCGGACTGGCCGCGCCCAGTGCCAACCGCTTTGGACGGGTGAGTCCTACCACGGCCGCGCACGTGGAAGACGAACTCGGTACCGAGCTGCTCGTGCTGGACGGGGGACCGTGCGCGGTGGGCATCGAGTCCACCATCATCGACTGCACGCGCGGGGTCCCGGTGCTGCTGCGGCCCGGCGTGCTGACACTGAACCAGTTGGAAGCCGCCGCCGGATGCCCGGTGCTGGGCGCCGACGCCGCGCTGGCTAGGACCACCCCGGTGCCACGCGCCTCGGGCACTCTCGAATCGCATTACGCCCCCGCTGCCGCCGTGCGCCTGATGGATGCACAGGCCTTGCAGACCGCCGTGACGATGCTGGCGTCCGAGTTGCGCGCGACACAGGCGTCGCACCCAGCCGTGGCCGTGTACTGCAGGACCCCCCTGAAATCCGCGGGTTCGGCCATCCTGCAACGCAATATGCCGACGGACGCTGGCTCGACGGCTCGGGAACTGTTCGCCGTGTTGCGTGATCTGGATCAGCGGGGCGTGAAACTCATCTGGGTGGAAACCCCGCCGCCGGACGCTGAGTGGGACGGTGTGCGCGACCGGCTGCGGCGCGCCTCCGCCCACTGAGGGCAAGTGACGCGGCCTCGTTAAACTACAGCGTTCGCAACTTGGAGAATTGAATGATTGCAACCTGGTCACGTCGTGCCGCCCTGGTCACCGTGGGCGTCGCCTTGTCCCTGCTGGCCGGCTGTGGCTCCAGTACCACCGAATCGGCGCTGGTGCCCAAGCGCATCGTGTCGTTTGGCGACACCTTCAGCGATGTGGGGCAATACGGCGGCAAGAAATACACCGTCAACGACGCCAGCGTGAACAACTGGTTGAGTCAGGTCGTGAAGGACTTCGGCCTGACCCTCACGCCTTCGAGCAGCGGCGGTACGGGGTACGCGCGGGGTCTGGCACGCATCACCGCCAGCACGGACGCTGCGGGCAATACCGGCACCTTGAGCGTGAAGCAGCAGGTGGATGCGTTTCTCGCGTCGGACAAGTTTGACCCTAACGACTTGGTGTTCATTGCTGGCGGCGCCAGCGACATCGTGGCCGAGATGAATGCCGTGATTGCCGGTACGCAGACCCAGGCCCAGATGCAGGCCAACGTGCAGCGCGCCGGACGCGACCTTGCCGACCAGGTGGTGCGCCTGGTGGACAACGGCGCCAACTACGTGGTGGTGCTGGGCACGTACAACCTGGGGCAAACGCCGTGGGCCACGGCCACGGGGCAGGCCACGGTCCTCAAGGACATGAGCACCAAGTTCAACGAGGCCATGCTCACGCCCATCGTCGCACTGGGCAAGCACGTGCTGTATGTGGACGCTGCCTATTACCTCAACCTCGTGTCCCACGCCGATTCGGCCCCGTACTACGGATTGACCAACGTGGCCGATCCGGTGTGCACTTCCGTGGACCCGAGCAATGGCCTGGGTATCGGCCCGAACCAGGTGAACTCGCTGTTGTGTGACTCCACCACCATTGCCAGCGGCGCGGATATTGCCAAGTACGCCTTCGCGGACCGTCTGAACTTCACGCCGGCGGTGCAGCGCCTGTTCGGCGACTACGCCTACACCCGGGTGCGTTCGCGCTGGTAGGCAGCCGGGGTGCGCAGGTGCGCCCGGCCATGAACAACAAAAAAGCCGACCCCGGGTCGGCTTTTTTGTTGGGTAAAGACAGTCAAAACTTGTAGCCGACGTGCACGCCGTAGCTCATCGGATCGAGTTTGACGTCGATGGTCTGCCCGGTGGACAGCGTGGTTCGGTTCTTCAGGAAGGTCTTGCTCACGAACGCGTCCACAAACCACTTGTCGTTGAGTGCGTACGTCACGCCTGCCTCGGGAGTCAGCGCGGCCTTGGACTGGATCGACAGGTTGGTTGGATGGCCCCCGGTCAGCGCCGACAGCGTGGCCGTGCCCTTTTCCTTGTAGAACTTGGCGTAGGTCAGGCCGATGCCCGCGAAAGGTCGGAGCTTGGCATTGGCATCCAGGAACCGGTACTGGGCAAATATCGTGATCGGCAAGGCTTTGGTCTGGCCCAACTTGCCCACGCCCTTGATGGCGCCATCCCCGACGATGTCGTGCGTGAACGGCAGGGCCAGTGGCAGGTCGATGGCGATGTTGTTTGTGACCATGTACGTCACGCCACCGCCGATCTGGGTGGCCGACAGGACATCGACCTTGGTGCCGGGAAAGCTGGGGGCCGTTAGGTCGCCGCTGCTGACCTGGGGCGTGATGGTGGCCACGCCGGCGCGCAGCATCCAGGTGCCGGCGGTCTGCGCGCTGGCCATGCCGCCCAAAGCCAGGAGACTGGCGGCGGCGATCCACTTCTTATGGTGCTTCATCATGATGATTCCTTGTGATATGGGCGGATCAGAGCCAGCCAGCCTGGGCCAGGGAGCGAGCCACGAGTTCGCTCATGAGCTGGTAACCATAGGGCGTCGGATGGAAGCCGTCCGAGAAGGTGTAGGTCTTCCACCAGTTCGCGCCGCCCGTGGCGCCTGCGGGTGGCGTTTGCGCCGACAGGGTGTCGGCCGTGCAGGTCTGGAAGTTGTACGTGGGCAGGCCATCCGAATCCACGCCCGAGATGGGGCAGGCCGGGGTCTTCACGTTGGTCAGGCCATACTGTTCGGGGTGCGCGATCTGGTCGTTGAAATTGCTATGCAGGTCCACCACGACCACCGCACTGTTGCCCGCCGCGCGCTTGGCGAGCTGGGCGTTGAAGGCCTCGACCCAGGACTTGAACATGGTTTCCAGTTGGCCGCGCACGGCAGCGCCGGTGGCGCCGCCGCCCTTGGCGGCGGCCACCCCATCCAGCACCATCTGGAAGCGCGGTGTGTTCGTGATGCCGGGGACGTTGACGATGACCACATGTGTGGCGCCCTTGTCCAGGGCAGTGGTCTTGATGGTGTCGTAGAACAGGTCGGCCAAGGCCGTCATGTACAGGCCGCCCGCGATCGCCGAGCCGTTGGCGCCGGCCAGCGTGGTGCCTACCACGGTGGGGCTGAGCACCGACGACAGAAGCCCCGCGTAGGCTGCGCCACCATCGCTGCTGCCCTTCAAATAGGCGCTCACGAGGTCGGCCGCGTCGTTGCCGCCGCCGTCCACCAGCAGCAGGTCGGTCGCTTTGTAGTTGCCTGCTGCGCTGGCGTTGTGCAACTGCGTGAGGATGGACATCGGGCTGGCGGCGCCGCCCTTGCTCGCCGGGTTGTTGATGCGTCCGCCGCCGATGGCGTGGTTGGTGCAGCCCGGTGTCGGGTTGAGCGCGAAAGTCGTGCCCGTGAACTGGTACACGTTGCACAGGCTGGCCACGCCGACGCTGGCGGCCGTGCGCTCAGCCCAGTTCTGATGCCCGGCGCCCTGCACCGAGAAGATGCGGCCATACGTGGGAATGCCTGTGAAGGTGCCGCTGTCGGAGAGACTGTCACCCATGACCTTGACGGAGGTGAAGCCCACTTTGGCGCTGACGGATTCACCACCGCCGCCGCCGCAGGCGGCCACCAATAGTGCGGCGCTCAGCGCCGCGACCGTGATCTTGAACTGTCTCATCCGTTTTCTCCTGGTTGGTATTTGTCGGAACTGAAAAACCGAACGCTCGTTCGTTTTTTGAGGAACGATGTTACCGTGCAGGGTCAATGCGCGGCACGGGGGTAAACACTGACCGCGGCGGACAGAAGTGGGGCGCTACGTGCGTGTGCTGGTGTCGCGGTTCAGCCAGTGTGGTGCGAGGCGTAGCGCAGTTTCATGATCAGGATTGTCCCGGCCAGCGCCAGGGTGATGGCGTTGGCGATGACGATGGGCCAGGCCGTCAACAGCCAGCCATAGACCAGCCAGAGCGCCACCCCGGCCGTGAACGCGCTGTACATGCCCAGCGAAATGCCTCGTACGTCCTTGGTGGTGAACGTGTGCCAGGCCTGGGGCACGAAGCTCGCCGTGGTCAGGGTGGCGGCGATGTAGCCGATGAGTTCGGTGGTGGGCGACACGTCATTGGTCCTTTGCAGTCCAGTCCATCAAGGCATCGATGGCGGGGCGGGCATTCTTGGCGTTGGGGTGGTTGACGATGGCCACCAGCACATAGCGGCGACCGCTGGCGCCGTCCACGTAGCCGGCCACGCCGGTCACGTCCTTCAGGCTACCCGTCTTGAGGTGGGCAGCGCCCACCATCTTCGATTTACTGCGGCGCAGCGTGCCGTCCACGCCACTGATGGGCAGGGACGACATCAGTTCGGGCATCAGGGGTGAGCCGTAGGCGGTCTGCAGCAGGCGAGCCAGTGCTTGGGCGCTGATGCGCGACGATCGTGACAGACCCGAGCCGTTGTCCATGACCGGGGCGTCCATGGCCGGCTCGTCAGGCGTGGCGCCATTGCCGCGGGTCACGCGTTCCTTCCACCAGGCGCGAATCACCTCGCGTGCGCCGGCCAGCGTGGCGGTCCCGCTGGTGGCATCCGGGCGACTGCCCGCCCTCAGGGCCAGGGTCAGGTAGAGCTGTTGCGCCATCACGTTGTTGCTGTACTTGTTGATGTCGCGTACCACTTCCGCCAGCGCAGGGGAGGTGACGACAAACGACGGCTTGAGGCCCGGGGGGGCCTTGCCATCGCGCACCCTTCCGCCCAGCGTGCCACCCGTTTCGCGCCACATGCCTTCCACCGCGCGCACCGCGTAGCTCGCTGGGTCGACATATGCGACCGGCCACTCGCGCTCGCCACAGGCTTCGGGATAGCTGCCGCCAAAGCGGATGCGGGCCGCGTCGGCAAAGTCAGCCTTGAGCGTGGCGCGGTAATCGTTGCAGGCGCCCGCCGCCAGGGGTACCGTGGTCTGCATCTGCACGCCCGCCAGCGGTGGCTCGAATTGCACCCGCGCCACCTTGGCCTGCGGGTCTGGCACGAAGTTCATGACCACCGCCTTGAAGTTGAGCAGCAGTGCGTCCGGCGCCGCGTTATAGGGTCGCAGCGGCTCACCGTCAAATTCCGCCGGGTCCTGGGGCACGAGCTCGAAAGCACCATGGTCGAGCACGATGTCGCCGGCGATGTGCCGTATGCCCAGCCCCTGCACGCGCCGCAGCAGCAGCCACAGGCGTTCGACCACCAGCTTGGGATCGCCCTGGCCCTGGATGACCAGGTTGCCGTGCAGCGTGGCGCCCTGCACCGTGCCATCCACCAGCACCGGTGTGGCCCAGGCGAACGTAGGCCCCAGCAGATCCAGCGCGGCATAGGTGGTGACCAGCTTCATCATCGACGCCGGGTTCACCGCGGCGCTGGCGCGGTGGCTCAGGCGCGGCGCGGACTTGCCTTGCGCATCCACCACCAGCACGGTGATGGCGTCGCGCGGCACCTTGGCACGGGCCAGCGCGGCCTCCACATCGGCGGGCAGGCCCTGCGCCCACAGCGGCGAGCAGGCCAGGGCGAGGCAGAAAAGTCGCAGCGGGTTCTTGGGCATGGCGGGGATTATCCGTGCCCCTCGATAATCCGGCTTCCAGCACCGCCGGGAAGCTCCCGGATGCGTCGTTGCACAATCCCTGCCTGCATGAAGCTCCTCGCCCTTGACACCAGCACCGAAGTCCTGTCCGTCGCCGTCTGCGGCGACAACCCCGACGGCGTGCCGCATGTGTGGCAACACAGTGGCGCCGGTGGCGCTCAGGCATCCAGCACCCTGATTCCGGTGGTCATGGCCCTGCTGGAGCAGGCGCGGCTGCGGCTGGACGAGCTCGACGCCATTGCGTTCGGTGCCGGGCCGGGATCGTTCACGGGCCTGCGCACGGCCTGCTCCGTGGCGCAGGGGCTGGGCTTTGGCGCCCATGTGCCCTTGCTGCCCATCGACACCCTGCTGGCCGTGGCCGAGGAGGCCCGCCATTTGCGACAGGACCCGGCCGACGCCGCCCAGCCCTGGCGCGTGCAGGCCGCGCTGGATGCGCGCATGGACGAAATGTACGTGGCGCACTACGTATTTGATAGCAATCAGTGGGCAACACAAAAGGATTGCGAGCTTATTCGGCCCGAGGATTTGCAGGTCGATCCACACGCCGTGCTGGCGGGCAATGTGGGTGCCGCCTACGGGGCTCGGCTGGGCGGCCGGCCAGACGTGACCGTGCTGGCGGCCCTGCCCACCGCCACCGCCATGCTGCGCCTGGCCCCGGCGCTGCTGGCTGCCGGTCTGGCCGTGCCCGCGGAGCAGGCCCTGCCCCGCTATATTCGCGACAAGGTCGCCAAGACCACGGACGAGCGCGCCGCGGAAAAGGCTGCCGTGCGCTGATGCCCATGCCCACCGAACTTCCGCAAACCCTGTGCCGCTTCGAGCCGCTGACCCCGTCGCGACTGGACGCGGTGTTGCGCATCGAGGCGGCTGCGCACCCGCACCCCTGGCAACGCCAGCACTTCGTTGACGTGCTGGCGGCGGGCTACCAGACCCAGTTGCTGTGCGAGGGTGATGGCATCGTGGGGTATTTCGTCGCCATGAAGGGGGTGGACGAAGTACACCTGCTCAACATCACCGTTGCGCCCGAGCACCAGGGCCAGGGCTGGGGCCGCATGCTGCTGGATGCGCTGACCCTGTGGGCACGCGCCCAGGGGGCGCAGTGGTTGTGGCTGGAAGTGCGTGCCAGCAATCGGCGCGCTTTGCAGGTGTACGAAAGCCACGGCCTGCGCCGCGTGGGCGAGCGCAAGAACTACTACCCGGCGGACCACGGCCAGCGTGAGCACGCCGTGGTCATGAGCCTCCAGCTGTGACGCCATGAGCCTGAACCTCGATACGCGCCAACGCGCCATGCTGCAGGAAATGGGCGTGCGCGTCTGGTGGCCCGAGCCGGCCGAGGCCGCGCCCGTGGACGCCGTCGCTTCGGCGTCGGCATCCCCGCCCAAAGCGTCGGCGTCACAGGACATCCAGCGCCCCGTGTTGTGTATCCCGTCCGCGACCGCGACTGCGGCGTCGGCGGTTGCGCCCGCCGTGGCCGGCGTGCCGCCTCCCGCCTCATCGGCCGACACCCCATCGCGTGCCCGCCCCGAGGGCGTGGACCACATGGATTGGCCCACGCTGCAACAGGCCGTGGCCCATTGCCAGGCCTGCGGCCTGTGTCAGCGCCGCCAGCACGCCGTGTTCGGCATGGGCGGCCTCGCGCCGCTGTCGCCCAACCAGCCGCCGCGCGCCCAATGGCTCATCGTGGGTGAAGCTCCGGGCGAGCAGGAAGACCTGTCCGGCCTGCCCTTTGTCGGCCCGGCCGGGCAACTGCTGGACAACATGCTCAAGGCGATCGGCCTGGACCGGCAACGCGACGTGGCGCAGGGCGATGACCAAGCCGCGCAAGGCACGTACATTGCCAACGTCCTCAAGTGCCGCCCGCCCGGCAACCGCAACCCCGAGCCGGCCGAGGTGGCGCAGTGCGTGCCCTACCTGCAGCGCCAGATCGAACTGCTGCAGCCCGGCATCATCCTCGCCATGGGCCGATTCGCCGCGCAGACCCTGTTGCACGACACCGTGCCCGACGTGCACGGTATCCCGCTGGGCAGGCTGCGCGGCCGTGTGCACCACTACCGCGGCATCCCCGTGGTGGTCACCTACCACCCCGCCTACCTGCTGCGTGCGCTCGGAGAAAAGGCCAAGGCCTGGGCGGATCTGTGTCTGGCGGTGGAGACCTTCTCCTCCGTGCAGATGGGGGCGAGACCGGGTCCGGCTCCTTGATCCATGGCGGTGTGGCGCACAGGAGGCCCCACGTAAAATCCCCGCATGACCTTTCTTGACCAGTTGCGCGTTGCCGAGCGCCAAAACGGCTCCCTGTTGTGCGTGGGGCTGGACCCTGATCCGGCCAAGTTTCCGGCGCACCTCAAGGGCGACGCGGGTCGGATTTACGATTTTTGCGCCGCCATCGTGGACGCCACCGCGGACCTGGTCATCGCTTACAAGCCGCAGATTGCCTACTTCGCGGCGCACCGCGCCGAAGCGCAACTGGAGCAACTGGTGGCGCACATGCGGCGCGTGGCGCCCCAGGTGCCGGTGATCCTGGACGCCAAACGCGGCGACATCGGCTCCACCGCGGAGCAGTACGCCATCGAGGCCTTCGAGCGCTACGGCGCGGACGCGGTCACGCTCTCGCCCTTCATGGGGTTCGACTCGGTGCAGCCCTACCTCAAGTACCACGGCAAGGGGGCCTTCCTGCTGTGCCGCACGTCCAACCCCGGCGGCGATGATTTCCAGGCACAGCGCCTGGCCAGCGTGGCCGGTGAGCCCCTGCTGTACGAGCACATTGCGCGCCTGGCGCAAGGGCCCTGGAACCTGAACGGGCAACTCGGTCTGGTGGTGGGCGCGACCTACCCGGCGGAAATCGAGCGCGTGCGCGCCGTGGCTCCCATGGTGCCGCTGCTCATCCCCGGTGTGGGCGCGCAGGGTGGCGATGCGGCGGCCACGGTCAAGGCCGGCTGGCGCGCGCAGGGTGGTGCCACGGTGGCGCCCATTGTGGTGAATTCATCCCGGGCCATCCTGTACGCCTCGGCCGGTGCGGACTTCGCCCAGGCGGCGCGGCGCGAGGCCACGCTCACGCGCGACGCTTTACAGGCCGCACGGGCCTGAACCGCAACACGGCGCGGTCATCCAACACCCGGTTACAGTTTTCCGGGTAAATACACGAATCCGACACCGCGGCACGGGGAGGCCTCGCTACACTGCGCCGATCCCGACAACACGAGGTGGTCCCCATGCCCCTGGATTCCATGGAAAGTGCGTGCGGCACAGCCGCTGGAGGGGTGTCGCTGGACCGGGCTCCCGGGCCTGGTTCCGGTGGCCACGCACTAGCGCTTGCCGCCACGACCAGCGGGCTGCTTGCCGCGTGTGGTGGCGGCTCCGCCGGTTCGGCTCCCTCACCTCTACCGCCACCTCCACCCGCTCCGCCGACCGCCGAGCAGGCCGCGCGGTTCATGCTGCAGTCCCAGTTCTCCGCCTCCGATACCGAGATCGCCCAGGTGCGCGCCCAGGGCTACGCCGCGTGGCTGACCACGCAGTTCAATGCCGCGACCGGGCCAAAGGGTTTTGACTGGCTGGACCAGCAAGGCTATGGCGTCATCAACGCCAGCAATTTCTTCGATGCCAGCTATCCGGGCGACTTCATGGCCTGGCACCAGCTCCTGACCGCGCCGGATGCCGTGCGCAAGCGCATCGCGCTGGCGCTGTCGGAGTTTTTCGTCGTGTCCCTGAGCGGGCTGGACGTGAGCTGGCGCAGCCACATGATGGCGCACTACTGGGACACGCTGTGCGCCAATGCCCTGGGCAATTTCCGGCAACTGCTGCAGGACGTGACGCTCAACCCCGCCATGGGCCTGTACCTGAACACGCGCGGCAACCAGAAGGAAAACCCGGCCACCGGACGCCAGCCGGACGAAAACTACGCACGCGAGGTGATGCAGCTCTTTTCCATCGGGCTGTACCAGCTCAACCTGGACGGCACGCTCAAGCTGGACACCAATGGTGAGCGGCAGGAGACCTACACGCAAAGCGACATCACCAACCTGGCGCGCGTGTTCACCGGCTACGACCTGGACATGAGCCAGAACGTCAACACCGTCATCACCCTCACCGGCGGGGGCACGCGCAACATTCCCAACACGGCGTTCACGCGCTTGCCCATGCTGCTCAACGCCAGCCGGCATTCCACGCTGGCGGCCAGCTTCCTGGGCACCACGATTGCCGCCAACACCGATGGTGCGACGGCCCTGAAGACCGCGCTGGACACCCTGTTCAACCACCCCAACGTGGGACCGTTCTTTGGTCGGCAGATGATCCAGCGCCTCGTCACCAGCAACCCCAGTCCCGCCTACGTGACGCGCGTGGCCAGCGCCTTCAACAACAACGGCGCCGGCGTGCGCGGTGACCTGAAGGCCGTCTTTGCCGCGATCTTGCTGGACGACGAGGCACGCAATGCCGCCGGGCTTACCCAAGCCACGTTCGGCAAGCTGCGCGAACCCATGCTGCGGCTGGTGCAGTGGGGCCGGACTTTTGGTATCCAGTCCGCGCGCGGCACCTGGAAGATCTTCGATGCCAGCAATCCAGCCACGCAACTGGGGCAAAGCCCGCTGCGCTCGCCCTCGGTGTTCAATTTTTTCCGCCCCGGCTACGTGCCGCCCTCCACCGCGCTGGCGACCAGCGGGGCGGTGGCGCCGGAGTTCCAGTTGGTGAACGAGAGCAGCGTGGGTGGCTACCTCAACGCCATGCAGGGCGTCATCCGCAACGGCATCTACGTGAACGCGCCGGAGAGCCCGGGCAGCGGCAACAACCCGGCCACCAACGGCTACGACATCACGGCCAGCTACACCGCCGAGCTGGCCCTGGTGACCGACGCCACGGCGCTGGTGGCGCGGCTGAACCTGCTGCTGGCCGCGGGCCAGCTATCGACGGAGACACAAGCCCTGATCGTGACGGCGCTCAACGCCACGGCGGTGACGGCCACGAGCACGGATGCGGTCAAGCGCGACCGCATCGCCAGCGCCGTGCTGCTGGTGATGGCCTCGGCCGAATACCTGGTGCAAAAGTGAAGGCTCGACCATGACCCTGAATTCCCAACTCTCCAGCCGGCGAGCCTTCCTGCGCCGCAGCGCCCAACTGGCCATGAGCGGCACCGCCCTGCCCTTTGCCCTGAACCTGGCGGCGGTGGGGGAGGCGGCCGCCTTCAGTGCCACCGACTACAAGGCCCTGGTGTGCGTGTTCCTGTACGGGGGCAACGACTACGCCAACACCGTGGTGACTTATGACGACCCGAGCTACAACGCCTACAGCGTGATCCGCGGCGGTGGTCCGGGGCAATCGGCTGGCGGCATTGCGCTGTCCAAAGCCAGCCTGGCGCCCACGCTGCTCCATCCCACGGTGCCACTGGCGGGCGGGCGCCAGTACGCGCTGCATCCGTCCATGACGGGACTGGCCAACCTGTTCAACAGTGGCAAGGCGGCGGTGCAGCTCAACGTTGGACCGCTGGTCGTGCCACTCACGCGCACGCAGTACAACAGCGCCGATCGCAAGACCTGGCCGCTGCCGCCCAAGCTGTTCTCGCACAACGACCAGCAGTCCATCTGGCAGTCGTCCTCGCCCGAGGGTTCCACCGTGGGCTGGGGTGGCAACCTGGGCGATCTGGCGCTGTCCAGCAACGCGCACTCGCTGTTCACCTGCATGTCGGTCACGAGCAACGCGGTGTTTCTCTCGGGCGACAGTGCGCTGCAATACCAGGTGAGCACGCGCGGTGCCGTGCCCATCAACGGCGTGAAGAGCAATGTGTACGGCTCCAGCGCCGTGAAGACGGCGTTGACCACCCTGGTGCAGCAGCAGCGCACGCACGTGCTGGAGAACGAATACAACCGCGTCACCACGCGCGCCATCGGGGCCGAGGCCCTGATCACGGCCAGCCTGGCCGGAGTGACGCTGACCACCCCTTTCCCCGGCAACAACACGCTGGCCGACCAACTCAAGATGGTGGCGCAACTGATCGCCGGGCGCGGCGCGCTGGGCAACAAGCGCCAGGTGTTCCTGGTGTCCATTGGCGGTTTCGACCTGCACGACAACCTGATCGCACAGCATCCCACCCTGTTGGGCCGCGTGAGCGACGCCATGACCGCGTTCTACGACGCGACGGTGGAGCTGGGGGTGGCGGACAAGGTGACTTCGTTCACGGCCTCGGACTTCGGGCGCACGCTGGCGTCCAACGGCGACGGTTCGGACCACGGCTGGGGCAGTCACCACTTTGTGGTGGGCGGCGCGGTCAAGGGTCAGGCGTTCTACGGCGCGCCGCCGCCCGTGAGCGTGGGCAACACCAGCGCGCCCGAGGACCAATGGCATGTGGGTCAGGGGCGTTTGCTGCCCAGCACCTCGGTGGACCAGTACGCCGCGACGCTGGCGCAGTGGTTCGGCGTGGCCGACGCCGAGCTGGCCGGCATCCTGCCCAACCTCAAGCACTTCGGCGCGGCCGCGGGTCGTGCGGACTACCCGTCAAACCTGGGCTTCATGCTGTAGCGCGGCCAGCGCGGCCAGTGGCGCCGTCTCGGCGCGCAACACGCGTGGGCCGAGCGTGACCGGGTGAAAACCACAGGCGAGTGCGGCTTGCTCCTCGCCCTCGCTCAGGCCGCCCTCAGGTCCCGAAAGAAATACGAGCGACGCAGCAGAGCCATGTGCGTGGGCCAAGGGCCGGGTGTCCGGACGCAGGCTCAGCAGCAGGCGCGTGGGCGCGCCCGGGTGGCTCGAAGTCGTCAGGGTCAGGGTTTTGAGCCAGTCGTGCAGCGTCTGCCAGGGCTGCACGGGTGGCACGCGGTTGCGTCCGCATTGCTCGCTGGCGGCCACGGCAATGGCCTGCCAATGGGCCTGCTTCTTTTGTGCGCGTTCCCCGCTCAGGCGCAGCACGCTGCGTTCGGTGAGCAAGGGGGTGATGCTGGCCACGCCCAGTTCCGTGGCCTTTTCCACCAGCCAGTCCATGCGTTCGTTGGCCGGCGTGCCCAACACCAGATGCACCGCGCGCGCCGCCTCGCGTTCCACGGCGGTGTGCACACCCACCTGCACCTGCACATCGCTGCGGCCCATGCGCGTCACCGTGGCGGAAAATTCGCCGCCTTCGCCATTGAACAGGGTCACGGGGCTGCCCGGTTGCAGACGCAACACCTGCACGTGACGTGCCGCCGTGGGGGGCAGCTCGATCACGGCGTCGCTGGACAGGGGACCCGGGCAAAAGAAGCGTGGCATTGTTCACATCCGGCCGTAGGCAAAGCCCACGGCGGCCTGGATGCCCTCGATCTGATCCACGAGCCGCAACAGGGGCTTGAACTCGCGGTAGCGGTCCGCCGTGGCGCGGATGTAGCCGATCAGGCGCGGCAATGAGCCTGGCTCCTGTGCGGCGTCCCCGCGCTGCGCCAGTCGGCCCGCCCAATGAAGGTGCCGCTGCAAGCCCATCCACTCCACGTTGCGGTAGAACTCGCCGAAGTCCTCGCCCACCGGCAGTCCGGCTTTGCGCGCCTTTTCCCAGTAGCGCACCGTGATGTCCAGCACAAAGTCTTCTTCCCAGTCGCACTGGGCATCGCGCGTCAGGCTGGCAATGTCGTAGCTGACGGGGCCGCGCACCGGGTGCGCTGGGCTGCGCACGGTCAGGTCGGTGCGCTCGAGGCAGAGCAGCAGGTTGCAGGGCGAGAAGTCGTGGTGCACGGCCACGACCGGCACGCGCAGGTTGTGCGCCACCAGGGTGTCCAACGTCCTGCCCAGCGTCGTGTGCTGGGTGCTGTCGAGTGTGACGCCTCGGTGCAGTCGCACGTAGGCGTCGGCAAAGAGCGCCAGTTCCTGGCGCATCAGGGTCTCGTCGAAGGGCGGCAAGGGTTCGGGATGAGCGCCTTTTTGCCATTCCAGCAGCGCGTCGACAGCGCGCGCATAAAGGGCCTGGCGATCTGCCCCCGGGTCGGCCCGCAAGGTGTCGAGCAGGGTAGGGACGTCGGGTGCGGTGCGGTGGCTCATGGATAATCCATTCTACAAAGCCTCCTGGATTTTCATGCCCGCCCGCTGCCACCGATACGCGACACGTCCTGCTGGGACACTCAGCCCGACATGATGGAGCGCGCGTTCCGTTTCGATCCTTCCGGGGTTCGTGCCGCACGGGACCTTGCCCTGTGGCCTGCCTGTCGCGGCCATTCCCTGGGGCCGGTGGCGCTGGCGATCGCCGGCGTGGTGTTTCTGGCGACGAGCGTGGCCCGTGCGCAGAATGCCGCCGGGGACGCCGGGTTGGTGCTCAAGCCGAGTGCCCGACTGGAAGAGTCCATCCCGGCGCGCGTGCGCAATGCCCTGCCGGCGTTCGTGAGCGGCGATTTCATCAGCGGACACACCGATCTGGAGACCGTGGTGGAAGGGCACGCCATGCTGCGCCGCGGCGACCTGGTCATCCGCTCCGATCGCATGGAGTACTACCAGCCGGACGATCTGGCCAAGGCGCGCGGAGCGGTCCACATCAACCGCGCGGGCAATGTGTACGAGGGCTCGGTGCTGGAGCTCAAGCTGGATGCCTTTGAAGGGTTTCTCAGCGCGCCGCGCTACAAGTTCCTGAAGAACGACGCGCACGGCGAGGGCGATCGCGTGGACTTCGTGGACGACAAGCGCGCGGTGATCCGCAACGCGACCTACACCACCTGCAAGCGCGATCCCGGGCCCAGTTGGCTGCCGGACTGGATCCTGCGGGCCAACCGCATTTCCATCGACAGCGAGGAAGAGGTGGGGCAGGCCGAAGGGGCCGTGCTGCGTTTCAAGGACGTGCCGATCCTGCCGCTTCCGTCGCTCAGCTTTCCCCTGAGCGAGAAGCGCAAATCAGGCTTCATGCCGCCGGCCATCGTGCCCGACAACATCAATGGACTGGAACTGGTGCTGCCCTACTACTGGAACATTGCGCCCAATCGCGACGCGACGCTGTTCCCGGCCATCATGACCAAGCGCGGCATCGACTTTGGCGGGGAGTTCCGCTATCTGGAGCCAGGCATTCAAGGTCTGGTGCGTGCCGACTACATGCCCAGCGACACGCTGCGCAACCGCGCGCGCTGGGGCCTGGCCACCAACCACAGCGGTACCTGGGATACCGGTTTGGCCGCCGTGGGTGGACTGGGCTTCAATGTGAACCTGAACCGTGTGAGCGACGACGACTACTGGCGTGATTTTGCGCGCGCCACGACGTCGCTGACGCAGCGACTGCTGCCCAACGATGCCACGTTGTCCTGGGGGCGCGGGAGTTTTTCCGCCACGCTGCGCACGCTGAAATGGCAGACCCTGCAGGACGTGACGGCGCCCATCACGCCGCCCTACGACCGTATGCCGCAGCTCAGTGCGCGTTACACCCGCGAGAATGTGCTGGGGTTCGATTACTCGCTCGATCTGGATGCCACGCAATTCCGCGCCGATCGCAGCTTGACCCACCAGGTCAATGCCTGGCGCAGCTTTGCCCTGATGCAGGTGAGCCGCCCCTGGCAGGCGCCAGGCTGGTTCGTCACGCCCAAGCTGCAGTGGCATGGCTCCTACTACAGGTTCGACGCGCCCTTGGACAACCTGGCAACGTCCGCCAGTCGCACGGTGCCCACCTTCAGTCTGGACACTGGCCTGGTGCTGGAGCGCGACGCTCGATACTTCGGGCGCAGTTTCCGTCAGACGCTGGAGCCGCGCGCGTTCTACGTGTATACGCCATTTCGCGACCAGAGTGCGCTGCCGAACTATGACTCTGCCGCCGCGGACTTCAACTTTGCGTCCATCTACAGCGAAAACGCCTTCGGCGGCAATGACCGCATTTCGGACAGCAAGCTGCTCACGCTGGGGGTCACCAGCCGGCTGCTGGACCCCGCAACGGGGGCGGAGGCCGCCCGCATCGGCGTGGCGCAGCGTCTGCGCTTCAAGGACCAGAACGTGACTTTGCCGGGTGGCCTGCCCGTGACCGACCGCATCAGTGACGTGATGGTGGGCGGCACAATCAACTGGAGCCCGCAGTGGACGCTGGATACGACGGTGCAGTTCAATCCCAAGACGCGGGCCTCGGAACGCACGACACTGGGCGGGCGTTTCAGTCCGGGAGACTTCCGGGTGGTGAGCGCCGCGTACCGGCTGCAGCGCGGTTTCAGCGAGCAACTTGATCTGGGTTGGCAATGGCCGATCAACGACCTTTGGGGTGACGCGGGGCAGGATCGCGGGCCCGGCCAAGGTCAGGGCGCGGGTCGCTGGTACAGCGTGGGCCGCATGAACTTCAGCCTGAAAGAAGGCAAGCTGGTGGATTCCATCATCGGATTTGAGTACGATGCGGGATGCTGGCTGGGACGGGCCGTGCTGGAGCGATTGCATCGCAGTGGTGCGGCGCCCACGCAGCGTGCGCTGCTGCAACTGGAGTTCGTGGGTTTCTCCCGGCTCGGCTCCAACCCGCTCAAAACCCTGAGGGAGAATATCCCCCGCTACCAATACCTGCGCGAGCAGATCACGCAGCCCAGCCGTTTCGGCCAATACGATTGACACATCACCATGATTCACCGCCTCCGTACCTTTTCCCTGTTGTGCATGATCGGTCTGACCAGCTTGTCCGTGCCGGCACAGGGCCTGCGCGCGCCTTCGACAGGAGTCACCCTGGGCAGTGCGGCCGCTCGAGCCGCGCAAGGCGGCCCCCAGCAGGCGGATTACATCGTGGCGGTGGTCAACTCCGAGCCGATCACACGTAGCGAGCTGCAGGTGCGGCTGGCGCGTACACGTGCGCAATTCACTCAGCAAGGTGTGACCTTGCCCGCGCAGGATGAACTGGCACGGCAGGTGCTGGAGCGCTTGATCGAGGAAAAGACCCAGCTGCAGTTCGCCGCCGAGACCGGCTTGCGCATCGAAGAGGACGCGCTGGATCAAGCGGAATTGAACGTGGCTCGGCAAAACCAGATTGATGTGACGGAACTGCGCCGACGGGTGCAGGCCGACGGCATCACACCAGCCCGATTTCGGGCCGAGCTGCGGGACCAGTTGATTCTGGTGCGTCTGCGCGAACGGGACGTGGATGGACGTGTGCGTGTGAGCGATCTGGAGGTGGACCAGTATCTGCGCGAGCAGCAAAGCAATACCGATTCAGCCGGGCTGGAGATCGAGTTGGCTCAGGTGCTCGTGGAGGTGCCGGAAGGCGCGTCCGCTGAACAGGTCAAGACGCTGCAGGCTCGGGCGCAGCGTGTGTTGGAGCGTGCGCGCGCCGGGGAAGATTTCAGCGCACTGATTCGCGAGGTTTCGGATGGGTTGGAGCGCAAGAGTGGCGCTTCCATGGGCCTGCGCTCGGCGGACCGGTATCCGACGCTGTTCGTGCAGGCCACACAGGGACTGCAAAGGGGCGCGATCACCGGGCCGGTGCGCTCACCAGCGGGCTTTCATATCCTCAAGGTCGTGGACAAGCGCCGTCCGGGCCTGCCGCCCACCACGGTGACTCAGACCCGGGCGCGCCACATCCTGTTGCGTCCCGGCCCGCAACTGACGCAGGCCGCCATCATCGAACGCTTGGCCGACTACAAGAAACGCATCGATTCGGGCAAGGTCGATTTTGCGGCTTTGGCGAAGGAGCAGTCCCAGGACGGCAGCGCCAAGGAAGGAGGCGACCTGGGCTGGGCGAGCCCGGGACAGTTCGTGCCCGAGTTCGAGGAGGCGATGGTCGTGCTGCGACCTGGGCAGGTCAGCGATCCGGTAGTGTCGCGTTTTGGCGTGCACCTGATCCAGGTGGTTGAGCGGCGTGAGGCGCCGCTGAGCCAGCGCGAACAGCGCGAATTCGTGCGCAACGTCGTGCGCGAGAAAAAGCTCGAAGAGGCGTATGTCAACTGGGTTCAGGACGTACGTGGCAAGGCCTACGTCGAGTTTCGCGAACCGCCCCTGTGAGCCAAGCGTCCCACATACCGCGTAGACGCTTCGGCCAACATTTCCTGACCGATCAGGCGATCATCGACGCCATCGTGCGGGAGATTGCTCCCCGTCCCGGGCAGGCCATGGTGGAGATCGGGCCAGGGCTGGCGGCCCTGACCCAGCCGCTGGTAGAGCGCCTGGGCCATCTGGCCGTGATCGAACTGGACCGCGACCTGGCGGCCAGGTTGCGCAAGCATGGTCAGTTGGAGGTCATCGAATCCGACGTGCTCAAGGTGGATTTCGCCGAGTTGGCCCAGAGACTGGTGCCTGCCGTGGATCAGCCGGGGGGTGTCTCGAAACTGCGCGTGGTGGGCAACCTCCCGTACAACATTTCCACGCCCATCCTGTTTCACTTGCTGGACTTCGCCTCCATCATCGAAGACCAGCACTTCATGCTGCAGAAGGAAGTGATCGACCGCATGGTGGCACCGCCAGCCTGCAGCGACTACGGGCGCCTGAGCGTGATGCTGCAGTGGCGCTATGCCATGGAAAACGTGTTGTTCGTGCCGCCCGAATCCTTTGATCCACCACCGCGGGTGGACAGTGCCGTGGTGCGCATGCTGCCGCTGGCGCAGCCGGCGCCGGTGGATGTGTGCCAACTGAGCGAGATCGTGCAGGTGGCGTTCAGCCAGCGGCGCAAGCTCCTTCGTCACACGCTGGGGCGCTGGCTGGAGGACAAGGGGGTAGCGGGGGACTTCGATGTGCAGCGCCGTGCCGAGGAAGTGCCCGTGCAGGAGTACGTGAGCCTCGCGCAAACCCTGTCGGCGTGAAAAAAGCCACTGCCTATGCAGTGGCTTTTTCGGGAGGCGCGTCGCGCCTCGGTGGGATATTTGTTTACGCCGCGGCGAGCCAGTACCCCGCGTTGAAGGGGCTGCTCATGCGCAACGCCAGTGGCGATACGTCGAGCAATTTATCGGTGGGCATCTTTTCGCCAGGTTCTACGCTCGCCTCGATGGCACTGCTTGCTGCCGGAATGTCGTCGGTCTGGCTAGCCTCTTTCGCCCGTTCTGCTTGGCTGGTGGATGCAGAACGGGCTACAGAAAAGAATAGAAGCACCTGAACGGTATTTTCCGGTCTCCCCAGTAGTCCGCAGTGTCGCGGAAGATGTCGAGCAACTGCTCACGCGCCTCCTTGTCGAACTTGGCGTGGGCTGGGATATGTTCCAGCACCACGATGAAGCCGGGCTGTTGTCCCGATTTGTGCAAAGGGTCGGTCATGCAGTCGTACAGGGCGTCGAAGTTCTTGCCGAAATGGGCTGGCAGCGTGAACTGCTGCGCGATCAGATCCAGCACGTCCTGCTTGCTTTGTGCGGCGCCCAGGTTCGCGTACAAAAAATGGTGACCCAGTTGCTGGGCGGCTTCTTGCAGGTCGCTCACGCGAAATGCGCGGATCGACTGCACGATGTTGGTTCTCACAGTACGAAGTGGCACGTCCATCTCCGTTTCTCTTTCTCGATATGACAAAACACAATGACTGCTGGGATGCGGTCACCACAAAAAACCTACGGAACTATCCGCCGAAAACTCGCGTAGTGGTCGTCGCTGTAATAGCACGCGTCCGGACTTCTGGGCGGGCCACCACAGGCAATGCGTCGCGCTCCACGGTTCCTGGCGCCAGGGGTCTTGACCGTGTATTCGCGGTAGTAGCCCCGCGCCCTCACGGGCAACAGCCTCTCACGATTGCCAAACACTGACCCATCCTTGTCGTAAGAAAAGGGCCCTCCCCGAAGAATGAGGGCATAAGTTTGACGACCTTCCGGCGGCAAATCAACCAAGGCCACCGTTGCTTCACCACGGTCAAGGGCTACTCGCTCCGACTCTTTGGCTTGCACCGGCTTGGTGCAAATCGAAAGACCCATCAGCAAGAGGCCGGTGATCGCCAGCCAGCGTGCCGCAAAACGTGTCATGAATGGAAACAGCCAGGTTCGGAAAACGCCACGAAACAACGGGTAAACCCGAAAATATCAGCGGCGAAGTGTGCCCTATCGCACACAAGAAAGCAAGCATCTGCCTAAATTCCAGGCAGATGCCGAGCTGGTTTCCATAATGGAAAGTGTGTGCCTACTGTCTTTCTACCATTTATCTGGCGGCATTTGCATCCGCTACAGTGAGGGCTGTCATGTTAACAATGCGGCGCACTGTCGTGCTGGCGGTGAGGATGTGCACCGGTTTGGCCGCGCCGAGCAAGACCGGGCCGATGGCGATGTTGCCCCCAGCGGCGGTCTTGAGCAGGTTATATGAGATGTTGGCAGCGTCTATGTTGGGCAGCACCAGGAGGTTGGCGCTGCCAGAGAGCGTGCCGTTGGGCATGAGCGCGCGTCGCGCAGCAGCATCCAGGGCCACGTCGCCATGCATTTCTCCGTCCACCTCCAGCCAGGGGGCTTGGCGTTGCAGGAGATCCAAGGTCTGCCGCATCTTGACGGCGCTGGGCTGGTTGGATGAGCCAAAACTGGAATGTGACAACAGTGCCGCTTTGGGTTTGATGCCGAACCGCACCATTTCCTCGGCCGCCATCGCCGTGATTTCCGCAAGCTGTTCTGCGGTCGGATCGTAGTTGACGTGGGTGTCTACCAGGAACACCTGGCGCTCGGGCAGCATCAGGCCGTTCATGCAGGCATAGGCGCTGACGCCTTGGCGTTTCCCAATGACCTGCTCAATGTATTGCAGATGCATGGCGGTGGAACCCCAGGTGCCACAGATCAGCCCATCCACGTCGCCCTTGTGCAGCAGCATGGAGCCGATCAGGGTGAGCCGGCGCCGCATCTCGATCTTGGCCATCTGCGCCGTGACGCCCCTGCGCTCGGTCATGCGATGGTAGGTCTGCCAGAAATCGCGGTAACGGTTGTCCTGTTCGACGTTGACCACGTCATAGTCCTCGCCGTGCTTGAGGCGCAAGCCGAACTTCTCGATGCGCGCGGCAATCACCGCAGGGCGCCCGATCAGGGTAGGTCGGGCCAAACCCTCATCCACCACGATCTGCGCGGCGCGCAGCACGCGTTCGTCCTCGCCCTCGGCGTAGCCCACTCGTTTCTTGCTGGCCTTCTTGGCGGCGGTGAAGATCGGCTTCATCGTCGTGCCTGACGCGTAGACGAAGCTCTGCAACCGCTCGCGATACGCATCCATGTCCTGAATGGGACGCAAGGCCACGCCGCTCTGAGCGGCTGCTTGCGCCACAGCCGGTGCGATCTTCATCATCAGACGCGGATCAAAGGGCTTGGGAATCAGGTATTCAGGACCAAAGGCCAAGGGTTGGCCTGAATAGGCCGCGGCGACCACTTCGCTTTGTTCCGCCTGGGCCAACTCCGCGATGGCGTGAACCGCGGCAATCTCCATCTCCAGGGTAATGGTCGTGGCACCACAGTCCAGCGCACCGCGAAAAATGTAGGGGAAACACAGAACGTTGTTGACCTGATTCGGGTAGTCGCTGCGACCCGTGGCCATGACGGCGTCGTCCCGTACGGCCTTGACCTCCTCGGGCGAGATCTCCGGCGTGGGGTTGGCCAGGGCAAAGATCAGCGGGCTGGCCGCCATCTTGCGCACCATTTCGGGCTTGAGCACGCCGCCGGCCGACAACCCCAGGAACACGTCCGCGCCCTCGATGACCTCGCCCAGAGTGCGCGCGGACGTCTTCTGCGCGAACTGGATCTTGTCCTCGTCCATGAGTTCCGTGCGGCCTTCGTACACGACGCCGGCCAGATCGGTCACGAAAATGTTTTCGCGGGGAATGCCCAGCTTGACCAGCAATCCGAGGCACGCCAGCGCTGCCGCGCCTGCACCAGACGTTACGAGCTTGATCGTCTTGGGATCTTTCCCGACCACCTTCAGGCCGTTGAAAATGGCGGCGCCCACGACGATGGCCGTGCCATGCTGATCGTCATGGAACACGGGGATCTTCATGCGTTCGCGCAGCTTGCGCTCCACGTAAAAGCAGTCTGGTGCTTTGATGTCTTCCAGATTCACGCCGCCGAAGGTGGGTTCGAGCGCGGCAATGACGTCCACCAGCTTGTCCAGGTTCTTCTCGTTGATTTCCAGATCAAAGACGTCGATCCCGGCGAACTTCTTGAACAGCACGCCCTTGCCTTCCATCACCGGTTTGGCGGCCAAAGGACCGATGTCGCCCAGTCCAAGCACTGCCGTACCGTTGGTGATGACGGCCACCAGGTTGCCCCGACTGGTATAGCGGAACGCAGCGGCGGGGTCGCGCACAATTTCCTCGCACGGCGCGGCAACTCCGGGCGAATAGGCCAAACCCAGGTCGTGCTGATTGACCAATTGTTTGGTTGCCGCGATGGCGATCTTTCCAGGCGCGGGAAATGCGTGATAGTCCAAGGCCGCTTGGCGCATCTGCGCGCGGCGCTCCTCCGGGTTGGACGTGGGGGCGTGAGGCATATAGAAGTTCTCCAGACTCGGTTGCCAGGGCTCGTCTTGGTTGAAGCGCCAGTTCGTGTGGTGCGCGAGGCGGCCGGCCGTATTCTCGAACGATTGTAGGCCGGTCGTTCAACGCGACCCTGACACGAGCCAAGGCCTGCGTGACCGTCGTACCATCAACCCTGCATCAAAGCTTCAATCTCATCCGGATCCACAGGCACGGCACGGCTGATCAACTCGCAGCCATCGGGCGTCACGATGGCATCGTCCTCGATGCGGATGCCGATGTCATGGTACTCCTGTGGCACGTCAGGGGCCGCACGCACGTAGATCCCGGGTTCGATCGTCAGCACCATGCCCGCGCGCAGTACGCGGCTGGGACGATTCACGATGATTTCACCGGAAAGCGGATCCTTGCGTTCGCTGGTCTGTCCCACTTCGGAGGGTTCGACATAACTGCCGCAGTCGTGCACGTCCATGCCCAGCCAATGGCCGGTCCGGTGCATATAGAACTTGTTGTAAGCGCGCTTGTCGATCACGTCGTCCAGACCACCCACCTGATTAGCGTCCAGCAGCCCCATGTCCAGCATGCCTTGTGCCAGCACCCTGACCGTGGCCTCATGGGGGTCGGTGAAACGGGCGCCCCCACGCGTGGCGGCTATGGCCGCGTTCTGGCTCGCCAGCACCAACTCATACAGTGCCCGTTGCGGGCCGGTGAAGCGGCCGTTGGCAGGAAAGGTCCGTGTGATGTCGCTGGCGTACCCGTCAAGCTCGCAGCCGGCATCGATCAGTACCAACTCGCCCGCCCGCACCGGTGCCGTGTCGGCCCGGTAGTGCAGCACGCAGGCGTTGGCACCCGACGCCACGATGGAGCCGTACGCGGGGAATTGCGAGCCGCGATGCCGGAATTCGTGCAGGAGTTCGGCCTCCAGGTGGTACTCGCGCACGTCCTGTCCGGCGCGCAGCATGCGTGCGCTGCACTGCATGGCGCGCACGTGCGCCATGCCAGCGATGCCCGCCGCCCGTCGCATGATGTTTTGCTCATGGGCATCCTTGATCAGGCGCATTTCGTCCAGTATCTGGCAGGCATCGCGCTGGGCCGGCGGGCACAGGACCCCAAACCGCGCCCGAGCCCGAACCTTGTCCAGCCAGCCAGCCACACGGGTTTCCAAACCCGTGTGGGTGGCAAAGGGATACCACACCGTCTCCCGGTTTTCAAGCAACGCGGGAAGTCGCGCGTCAAGCTCCAATACGGAGTGGGCAGCGTCCAAGCCCAAACACGCCACGGCGTCCTGGGGCCCCAGGCGTCTACCGTCCCAGATTTAGCGCTCCGGATCCTTGGGTTGGCAGAACAGGGTGGACTGGCCCTCTGCGGTCAAGGCCAGCCAGGCATTGGGTTCGGAAAATCCGGTGAGGTAGTAAAAATAGCTGTCTGGACGGTACGGAAAATCGTTGTCCCGGTTGCGCGCTCGCTCAGGCGATGTGGGCAGGATGGCAATGCCACCGGGGCCCAACTGGCGGGCCAGGAGCGCACGCCGATGCGCATAAATGGGGTTATCATTCTGAAGCATGCTGAGTTCCCAAAGCAGTGGGGGTTCGATTCTCCGTGATTATTCGGGGTGACAGGGTTTGCGGTTTGTGGTTTGATGCCATTTCGTCGCTTGTTTGACGGGTCAGATGGCCTTTGTTCCGGAAAGAATGTATGTCAATGCTGAACTGGTTCATCCCCAAGAAATCCGCCCCGACGCACCCCGCATCCAAAGGATCGTCGTTGGAACCCACGCAACCCATGCCCTTGACGGAGACTCCTGCGCGTGCGCCTGTTCTTGCCCCTGCGCCGCCCAAGCCTCAGCCGGTTATGCGACCACCGGACAGTCCCAGCGTACGAGAGCGGCAGCGTGCGGAAGGTGTGACGCGCCGCGAGCAACTGTATGGGACGGTGCGCGAGTCCCTGCTGCGTGTAGGGGTGTTGGCCGCGAGCTACAAGTTCAAAGTCCTTGCGCTGGACCAAGTTGGACGCCAGTACCTGGTGATGATTGACCTGGCTCCCAGCGTGAAGCAGGACGCGGGCACGACCCTGGAGGTCGAATCGTTGATCATGGACGCCGCGAAATCGCGCTATGACATCCTGGTTACTGCGGTGTATTGGCGCGTGAATGAGCAAATGGGCGGAGCCGTCGCGCCGCCGGTCGTTGCGCCCGCTGCGCAGGAGACGCCCGCAACGGTTACTGGAGCCGCACCGCAGCCTTCAGATCCGCGGCATGAGCCCTTGCAGACAGAGGAGATGTTGGCGTTCAAGCGTGCCCTGGCGGCGTCTGCTGCGGTGCCCGCGACACCGCCGGGGGCGCCGCGTCCCCCGGCGCGAAGCTACAGTCCGCTGACCACCGGCTATGAAGACACCCAAGTTGTCAGTCCGGATACCCGGCCGCCGGTATTGGGCGTGTCCCAATATGGGGACTTCAACTAGGTTGCTCGGCAGGGGCGAGCCTGGGACTTCGTGGTCACTGTCCTGCGAAGTCCACGAGCGTGAACAGGGGCAGGCCGCTGGCGCGGATCTTAGCTGAGCCACCGAGTTCCGGCAGGTCCACGATGGCGGCACCTTCCATGACGGTGCCACCGAGTTTTTCGATCAGCTTCTTCCCGGCAAGCATGGTGCCGCCCGTCGCGATCAGGTCATCGATCAACAGGACCCGGTCGCCGGTCTTGACTGCGTCCGTATGCAGTTCGACCGTGGCACTGCCGTACTCGAGCTCGTAGGTCTCCGCCACGGTATCAAATGGCAGCTTGCCTTTCTTGCGGATCGGCACGAAGCCGACATTGAGCACATAGGCCACGACCGATCCCAAGATGAAGCCGCGCGCGTCCAGGCCAGCCACCACGCTGGGGCGCAGGGCTGGGTCCATGTAGCGATGCACAAAGGCGTCGATAAGTACACGAAACACCTTTGGGTTGTGCAGCAGCGGTGTGATGTCGCGAAATTGCACACCCGGCGCAGGCCAGTCGGGTACCGTGCGAATATGGTCTTTAAGGTACTGGTTGATGTTGGGTGTATGCATGATCGTGCGGGTGACTCCTTGAATTCGGATAGGTACGCTGGCGGTGTCATCCCGTCAGCAGTGATTTCTCCGCGAGCGCGAGAGCTGCTGGACGGCCGCTGAGCACCAGGGTGTCTCCGCACTCCAGCACGGTGTGTTCATCAAGTGCGACGACCTTGCCTTGCCCCTTGCGCAGGGAAACCACGCGGACATCCAGGGTGGACAGTCCCAGCCGTGTCAGGGGCATGCCTACGCAGTGGGCGCTCACCGGCAGAGTGACCGATGCCAAGCGCTCGTGCTCGACCTCGGTGATTGAATCGTCATCGGCTCCGTGGAAGTAGCCACGCAGCAGGTTGTAGCGCGCATCACGTTGATCCTGCACCACGCGAATCACCCGCCGTATCGGAACACCCACCAGCGCCAACGTGTGGCTGGCGAGCATGAGCGAGCCCTCTATGGCTTCGGGCACCACCTCGGTCGCGCCCGCGGCCTGCAGCCTCTCCAGATCGTGGTCGTCCTGTGTGCGCACAATCACCGGCACGGTGGGCGCGTGGGCCCGGGTATTGGCCAGCACCTTGAGAGCACTTGGCGTGTTCAGGTAGGTGATCACGACTGCGCTGGCGCGGCTCAAGCCGGCGGCAATGAGTGCCTGCAGGCGCACCGCATCGCCAAACACCACCGACTCGCCGGCGGCGGCGGCTTGGCGCACACGGTCAGGGTCCAGGTCCATGGCCATGTACGGTATGCCTTCGCGCTCCAGCATGCGGCCCAGATTCTGGCCGCAGCGGCCATAGCCGCAGATGATGACGTGCTTGTTGCTGCTGATGGACTTGCGCGCAATGGTGGTCATCTGCAACGACTGTTGCAGCCACTCGCTGCTCACCAGCTTCATGACGATGGTGTTGCTGTAGAGGATGATGAACGGCGTGGCGAGCATGGACAGCACCATGCTCGCCAGAATCGGATTGAGCAACGACGCGGGTACCAGGCCATTTCCCTGAGCCAGCGAGAGCAGCACGAAGCCGAATTCGCCCGCCTGTGCCAGGTACAGGCCCGTGCGCAGGGCCACGCCATGAGTGGCGCCCAATGCCTTGGCCAATGCCGTGACCAGGGCCAACTTGAACAGCACGGGCAACGAGATCAGTACCAACACCAAAGGCCAACGCGCGACCACTTCCCGCCAATCGAGCATCATGCCGATCGTGATAAAGAACAAGCCCAGCAGCACGTCATGGAACGGTCGGATGTCGGTCTCCACCTGGTGCTTGAACTCGGTCTCCGATACGAGCATGCCCGCGATGAAGGCGCCCAGTGCCAGGCTCAGCCCCGCCAATTCCGTCAGCCAGGCCAAGCCAAGCGTGACGAGCAGCAGGTTCAGCACAAACAGCTCTTCGCTCTTGCGTCGCGCCACCAGCGTCAGCCACCAGCGCATGACGCGCTGTCCGCCCACCAACAAGATCGTAATGAGGGCCGCCGCCTTGAACGATGCCAGCCCCAGCGCCGGGATCAGATCTTCCGCGGACGCGCCCAGCGCCGGGATCAGCACCAGCAGGGGCACCACGGCCAAATCCTGGAACAGCAGCACGCCCATCACGCGCTTGCCGTGTTCGGACTCCATTTCCAGTCGGTCTGCCATGAGCTTGATCACGATTGCAGTGCTGCTCAT
>JABLTH010035240.1_pt1 | contig 38740 bp, 33 predicted proteins | sample 7875711 | NCBI WGS metagenome assembly JABLTH01 (sample SAMN14941262, study PRJNA633318) | bioreactor metagenome | isolation source: bioreactor | place: China | collected 2019-03-05 | reverse complement strand
GGCGCGGCCCGTGGCACGGCACGCCGGCCGGGTTGGGATTGGTGACGATTCGCGGCGGGCGGGTGGACTGGGAATATCTCGACCTCGGCTGGCAGGCTCGCCGTCCGCCGAATCTCTGAAGCGTGGGGGTGGGTCGCGTATTTTCCCCGATGAGGCATACGGGGTTGACGATGGGAGGGTCATGCGATAGCTTGCGAAACCTTTAACCCCAACGAAAAAGGAGTTTTGATATGTCCATTAAGGTCGGAATTAACGGTTTCGGGCGAATTGGCCGCTTGGTTTTTCGTGCGGCGCTCAACAACCCGAAGGTCGAAGTGGTCGGCATCAATGATCCCTTCATTGATCCGGCATACATGGTTTATATGTTGAAGTATGACTCGGTGCACGGTCGCTTCAAGGGCACGGCGGAAGCGGGCGAGGGCAAGATCATCGTCAATGGAAAGACGGTGCACTGCTACGCGCAGAAGGATCCTTCGCAGATTCCGTGGGGCGCGATCGGCGTGGAATATGTGCTCGAATCCACGGGCGTTTTCACGGATAGCGAGAAGGCTTCGGCGCACCTCAAGGCCGGAGCGAAGAAGGTCGTGATTTCCGCGCCCTCGAAGGACGCCCCGATGTACGTCATGGGTGTGAACCACAAGAAGTACACGTCCGACCAGAAGATCGTGTCGAATGCTTCCTGCACGACGAACTGTCTCGCGCCGCTGGCGAAGGTCGTCAACGACAACTTCGGCATTGTGGAGGGTTTGATGACGACGGTTCACGCGACGACGGCGACGCAGAAGACTGTGGACGGGCCCTCCGCCAAGGATTGGCGCGGCGGCCGCGGCGCGGCGGCGAACATCATCCCGTCCAGCACGGGCGCGGCGAAGGCCGTGGGCAAAGTGATTCCTGAATTGAACGGCAAGTTGACGGGTATGGCTTTCCGCGTGCCGACGGCTGACGTGTCGGTGGTGGACCTGACCTGCCGCTTGGAAAAGCCGGCCAAGTATGACGACATCAAGGCCGTTTTGAAGAAGGCTTCGGAGGGTGAACTCAAGGGCATCCTCGGCTACACGGAAGACGCGGTGGTTTCGACCGACTTCATCGGCGAGACGAATACCTGCGTGTTCGATGCCGACGCGGGCATTTCGCTGAACGACCACTTTGTGAAGCTCGTGGCCTGGTACGACAACGAGTGGGGCTATTCCAATAAGTGCGTGGACCTCATCGTCCACATGGCCGGCACGAAATAAGTCGAGCGAAAGTTGAAAAAGCGGAGACGGGGCCGGCCCCGTCTCCGCCATTTCAGGATTGGATATCATGAATAAGATGACCGTCCGCGACATTGAGTTGAAGGGGAAGCGCGTGTTGATGCGCGTGGATTTCAACGTTCCGCTCGAAGGCGGGAAAGTTTCCGACGACACTCGAATCACCGCGGCTTTGCCGACGATCAAGTATGTGTTGGATCGCGGCGCGTCCGTCGTGTTGATGAGCCATTTGGGGCGTCCGAAGGGCAAGGGCTACGAGGCGGAGTTTTCGTTGAAGCCCGTCGCGAGCCGGTTGTCGGACCTCATCCGCCGCCCGGTGGCCTTCGCGCCCGATTGCGTGGGATCTGAAGTCGTCCGGATGGCGGGCGATCTGAAGCCGGAGCAGGGGATCCTGCTGCTCGAAAACCTTCGCTTCCACAAGGAGGAGGAAGGCAAAGTGAAGCTGCCGGACACGGCAACAGATGCGGAGAAGAAGGCGGCGAAGGCGGAGATGAAGCAGAAGCAGGAAGCTTTTGCGAAGGAGCTTTCCGCGCTCGGCGATATCTATGTGAATGACGCCTTCGGCACGGCGCATCGCGCCCATGCCTCCACGGCAGTCATCTGCAAGTTCTTTAAGACGAACGTCGCGGGATTTTTGATGGAGAAGGAACTCAACTATCTCGGGAAAGCCGTGGCCAATCCGGAGCGCCCGTTCGTGGCGATTCTCGGCGGAGCGAAGGTCAGCGACAAGGTCAACGTTATCACGAACCTGATCGGCAAAGTCAGTTCGCTGATTATCGGCGGCGCCATGGCCTACACCTTTTATCGCGCGAAGGGGATTCCGACGGGCAAGTCTTTGGTGGAAGAGGACAAGGTGGATTTGGCCAAAGAAATTCTCGCCAAGGCGAAAGCCGCGGGCGTAGCGCTCTTGTTGCCCGTGGACCACGTGGTCGCGGACAAGTTCGACGCAGCAGCGGCGCACAAGGTGGTGGGCGAGGGCGATATTCCCGAGGGCTGGATGGCGCTCGATATCGGTCCGAAATCGGCGCAGTTGTTCGCGGCGGAAGTGGCGAAGGCGAAGACCGTCGTGTGGAACGGCCCGATGGGCTGTTTTGAAATGCAACCGTTTGCGGGCGGCACGATGGCGGTGGCCAAGGCCGTGGCTCAGAACTCCTCGTGCGTCAGCATCATCGGCGGCGGCGATAGCGTCGCCGCGATTAACAAGAGCGGATTGGCGCCGAAAATCACTCACATCAGCACCGGCGGCGGGGCGAGCCTCGAGTTTCTCGAGGGCAAGGAACTGCCCGGCGTTGCGGCGCTCACGGATAAATCATGAAAAAACGCAAAGCGATTGTCGCAGGCAACTGGAAAATGAACAAGACGGTGGCGGAAGCCATCGCCCTCGCGCAGGAGATCAAGCGCGATCTCGCGGATTTCCGCGACGTGGATGTCGTGTTGTGCCCCCCGTTCACCGCGTTGAAGGCGGTGGGCGATGTGGTGTCGGGCACGCACATTGATCTTGGCGCGCAGAACATGCACTGGGAAAAGAGCGGCGCGTTCACGGGGGAAGTTTCGCCCGGAATGCTGCGCGATCTTTTCTGCCATTACGTCATTTTGGGGCACAGCGAACGGCGGCAGTACTTCGGCGAGACGGACGCCATTGTGAATAAAAAGGCGAAGGCGGCGCTGGCGTCGAATTTGAAGCCGATCGTCTGCGTCGGCGAAACGCTGCAGGAACGCGAATCCGGACGCATGGCGCACGTGGTGGAAACCCAGGTGCGCGGCAGCCTCGCCGGATTGAGCGCGCGCGAGTTGGTCGAGACGATCATCGCCTACGAGCCGGTGTGGGCCATCGGCACGGGCAAGACGGCGACATCGGCGCAGGCGCAGGAAGTCCACGCGCTCATCCGCGGCGTGATTCAAATCATGGCTGATGAAACAGTGGCGCAGTCAGTTCGGATTCAGTATGGTGGCAGCGTGAAGGCGTCGAATGCTCGCGAGTTGTTCAGCCAGCCGGATATTGACGGCGGGCTCATCGGCGGCGCAGCTTTGGAGGCGCGCTCGTTCATTGATATCGTTCGCGCGGGCGTTTGAGTCAAAAGGGGACGGAAGTTTATGGGTATCGTAAGAGTCTTGTTGGTGGTTGTCGAAGCGGTGTGCGCCCTTCTGTTGATCGGCGTGATTCTTCTTCAAAAGTCGAAGAGCGAAGGGCTGGGCGTCGCGTTTGGCTCCGGAATGGGCGAGACGCTATTCGGTTCGCGCACAGGCAACGTGCTGACGAAAATTACCATCACGCTCGGCATTGTCTTCCTCGTGACCACCACGTTGCTGGCGGTGCTCACGACCGGGCATCGAGAACGTTCGCTCATTGATGAGCGCGTGACCGACACGCCGCCGCCCGCGGCCGCGCCCGCTCCGCTGGCGCCTTCAGGCCTTCCGGCCCAAGAGACACCCGCCACGATGGCGCCCACGTTGATGCCGACACCCGCGGCGCCCGCCGCCGGCGAAGCATCACCCGCGCCTGTGGCCGCCGCGCCGGTGGCCGCGGAACCTGCGCCAGCACCCGCAACGCCCTGATTCGCCTCCGGCCATGCGGCGCGGCTATCTTGCGTCCCTCCTGCTCGCATTGGTGTTGCAGGCGGGATGTCGCGCTGGATTGGATCACCCGGCGGATCGCGGCGACACACTTTATCTGACGACCTCGCGCCTGCGCGGATTCGATCCCGTCAAAGTCAGCGATCTCCCCTCCGGCCTTGCGATCGGTCGCGTTTATGAGGGCCTCCTTCAGCATAGCTATCTCGCGCGGCCTTATCGCGTGGAACCGTTGCTGGCTGAGGCGATGCCCGAACAGTCGCCGGACGGGTTGACGTACACATTTCGGTTGAGGCGCGGGATTTTCTTTTCAGACGATCCGTGCTTTGAGGCAACGCACGGCAAGGGGCGCGAGATGACGGCTGACGACGTGGTGTACAGCCTGAAACGGTTGGCCGATCCGAAGGCGGAGTCCGTCGGATGGTGGATTCTGAACGGGCGCATTGTGGGGTTGGATGAATTTCACGACGCCGCCGCCGCGAGCGCGCAGACGGATTATGAAATTTCCGTGGAAGGTTTGAAGGCGCCCGACCGCTACACCGTTCAAATCCGCCTCAAGCAGCCCTATCCGCAATTGCTTTGGGTTCTGGCGATGCACCACGCCGTGGTCGTGCCGCGAGAGGCGGTGGAAAAATACGGAAAGCTGTTTGCTGCGCATCCGGTTGGCACGGGTCCGTACGTGCTGAAGTCGTGGCGCCGCAACTATTCGCTCGAATTTGTTCGCAACCCGAAATGGGCGGAGACGGGGCGGCGCGAGGTCTACCCGTCGGCGGGCGGGCCGGGCGATGCCGAGGCTGGTTTGCTGTTGGATGCCGGAAAACCGCTGCCGATGATCGGGCGTATTGTGACCTATACCGTTTCGGATCCGGCGACGCAGTGGATGATGTTTCTTTCGGGAGAGGTGGATCGCTCCGAAATTTCGCGCGACAACTGGAATGTCGTGATGGACGAGCATCGAAATCTTCTGCCCGATTTGACACGGCGCGGCCTCCGCCTCAGCTCCGGATCGGAGATGAGCATCGGCTACATCGGGTTCAACATGGAGGATCCGGTCTTGGGCGGCAACCGCAAGCTGCGGCAGGCGATGAGCTGCGCCTTCAACAGCGCGGACTGGGAGCGGATGAACAATTATCGAATCTTGAAGCCGACCGGCCCGATCCCGCAAGACATGCCCGATCACCGCGAGGCGCCCCTGCCATATTCGTACGACCTGGACCGCGCGCGAAAGCTTCTTGCGGAGGCCGGATTTCCCGACGGATTGGATCCCGCAACGGGGCGGCGGCTGGAGTTTGAATTGCAGATCGGGCGGGCGGACGACCTGGAGCTGCGCCAATCGGCTGAGCTGTTCACCAGCTTCATGGAAAAAATCGGAATCACGATCCGCCCCGTGTACAACAACTGGCCGACGTTTCTCGACAAGCTGGATCGCAAACAGGCGCAACTCTACACGCTGCGTTGGATCGCCGACTATCCCGACGCGGACAATTTTCTCCAACTGTTTTACGGCGCGAACGTTTCCCCCGGCCCGAACCACAGCAACTATGCCAACCCGCAATTCGACGCGCTCTACGAACGGGCGCGCGTGCTCTCCGACGGGCCTGAACGATCCGCGCTCTATCGGCAAATGAGCGACCTCGTGGTCGAAGACTGTCCCTGGATTTTTGCGGCGGACTACCTCGTCTTCATGCTGAACCAGTCGCGCGTGCGGAATTTCAAGATGCATCCTTTCGCGATGGGTTTGGAAAAATACTACCGACTGGAGGGCGCGCCGTGATCAAGTTCGTTGCGCGGCGTTTGCTCCAAATGATTCCAACGCTTTTCGGCGTTCTGGTCATCACGTTCATTCTCTTCAATCTCGTGGGCGGAAGCCCGGCGTTGATCAAACTGGGCAAGAACGCGCAGCCGCAGTCGCTCGAAGAATTTGATGAACAGCGCGGATTCAACAAGCCCTCGATCTTCGGCTATCGCACGACTACGCGCGCCTTTTCGGACCAGAACCTGCGCGTGAGCGCCGGGCCGTGGATGTCGGTAAGCGGGACACAGTACACGGTCGCTTCAGCCGGCAGGCCGGCGGGATTGGTGATCGAGGACCCGGCTCAGGCCGCTGTCCCGTTGGCGTTCCCGTTGCGCGCAGAGACGCGATATGAGTGGACGATCGAGTCGCTGCCGCCGGGAGCGACCGCGCCCGTCGCGCGGCGGGTGGTGTGTTCCGGCGATGCGGCCGCTGGAGTTTTCAGCAATGTTGCGCCGGGGACGCTGGTTCTTTCCATGCGTCTGCGGCGAATGATGTCGAATCCGTTCGATTCGCAGTTCGCGCATTTTATTTTGCAGATTCTTCGTGGCGACCTCGGAACATCGAGCAGCCAGAACCTTCCTGTTTCAACGATTCTCCTCGACGGCATTGGGCCGACGTTGGGTCTCGCGGTTCCAATTCTGCTGCTCGAATTGATCGCTGCGGTTTCGCTCGCGCTCGGCTGCGCGTACTTCCGCGGGCGCTGGCCGGATCGCGCGATGGTCGCGAGCAGCACCGTTCTCTTGAGCGTCAACTATCTGGTCTGGATTGTGGCCGGCCAGTATTTTCTCGCATTCAAGTGGGGATGGTTTCCGGTCTGGGGCTTCGCGTCCTGGGCGTATCTTGCGCTCCCGATTTTGATCGGCGCATTCAGCGGGCTGGGGGCGGAGGTTCGGTTCTATCGCGCAGTGATGCTGGATGAGATGTACAAGGATTATGTGCGAACGGCGTACGCGAAGGGCGCGGGACCGCTGCGCGTGCTCTTTCGCCACGTGCTGCCGAATGCCGCCATTCCGATTGTCACGAATGTGGTTCTCTCGCTGCCCTTTCTCTACACGGGCAGCCTGCTGCTCGAAAGTTTCTTCGGCATTCCCGGCTTGGGCTATCTCGGCGTGAACGCGATTAACGATGCGGATGTGGATGTCGTGCGCGCGATCGTTTTGATCGGGTCGCTGCTCTACATGGCGGCGAATCTTCTGGCGGATGTGCTCTATTCGATGCTGGATCCGAGGGTGCGGCTGTCATGAACTTTCGCCTCACGCGCCAGGCCAGTTTCTGGATCGTGCTTCTCTTCGCCTTGATGGCGTTCTACGGCGAGAGCGTTTATCGCTGGCATCAATGGAATGACACGACGCCGCCCTACAAACAACAGGACCTCGCGCATCAGTACGAACCACCCAGCCGGGCGCACTGGATGGGCACGGACAACCTCGGGCGCGACGTGTTTCAGCGCCTCGTGCAAGGATCGCGCGTCGCGTTTCAAGTCGGCATCGTCACGTCGCTGATCGCCATTCCCATCGGCGTGCTGCTCGGCCTGCTCGCGGGCTATTTCGGCGGGCGCACGGATGACGTCGTCGTGTGGCTCTATTCGACCTTCGCGTCCATTCCCGGCCTGCTTTTCATCCTCGCCATTGCGATGGTTGTGGGGAAGGGGCTGACGGGCGTCTTTCTCGGAATTGGACTGACCACGTGGGTGGGACTGTGCCGCTTGATTCGCGCGGAAGTGCTCAAGCACCGGGATCGCGCCTATGTCCAGGCCGCGCGCGCGTTGGGCTACAGCCATGCCCGCATCATGTTCCGCCACATTTTGCCGAACGTTCTTCACATCGTTATCGTGATGTTCACGCTTCGCTTTCCCGCCGCGGTCGGCACGGAAGTTTTCATGAGCTTTCTCGGTTTGGGTGTTCAGGGCGAGCCATCGTGGGGCATCATGATCAATAACGCGCGGACGCGGCTGTGGCAGGGCGTATGGTGGGAAATGACGTTTGTCACCCTTGCGGTTTTCTTGCTCGTGCTTTCGTTCAACGCGCTCGGCGACGCGCTTCGCGACGCGCTGGACCCGCGCCTGCGCTCATCGCCGGAGCGCTGATTCGTTTCGCCGAACCCCGCTGCGGGCGATTGCGCTTGGCCTCGCGCTGCGCTAACGTCGCGGCATGAAACGAGTGCTGCTTTTTTTCCTCCTGACCGGAGTGGCCATCGCCGAAGAACAATTCCCCCGCGCCGATTGGAGCGACCAGCCCAGTCCCTTCGCGAGTCCTGACGCCGTCGTCGGCGGCGAATTCAGCATTTACGGCGGGCCGTATCCGAAGAGTTTCAACTACTATCTGGACCTCAACGTTTTTTCCGCGCAGTTGTTCGGCAGCATGTACGAGAACCTGCTTTCTTACAATTCGCAGACGCTGGAGTTTGAGCCTGCGCTCGCAGACCGATGGACCCTTTCCGCCGACAAGATGACGTTCACGTTCCATCTTGATCCCGCCGCGCGTTGGAGCGACGGCCAGCCCGTGACGGCGGAGGATGTGCGCTGGACCTTCGAGACGATTTTGAATCCGAAGAATCTCACTGGCCCGCACAAGATTGACCTCGAACGTTTCGCGCCGCCGGAAGCGCTGGACGAACAGACCGTGCGATTCACCGCCAGAGAAGCGCACTGGAAGAATCTGATCGCCGTCGGGTTTTTTGCGATCTTGCCGAAGCACGCTTTTGAAGGGAAGGACTTCAACAAGGTCAACTTCGAATTTCCGGTTGTCTCCGGACCTTATCGGCTCGGCGCGATCAAAGAAGGCATATCCGCAAAGCTGGAGCGGCGTCCGGATTGGTGGGCGGCCGGCGCGAAGCGGAACGCGAATCAAGGCAATTTCCAGACGCTCAAATTCCTCTTCTTCGAAGATGACGACAACGCCTTCGAGTCGTTCAAAAAGGGCATGCTCGATTATTTCCCGGTCCACAAATCGCATCAGTGGGTTGCGCAGACGACGGGCGAAAAGTTTGAGAAGAACTGGATCGTGAAGCAAAAGGTCGAAAACTATAACCCCGTCGGCTTTCAGGGCTTTGCGATGAACGCTCGCCGCCCGCCGTTCGACGATGCGCGCGTGCGCAAGGCGATGAACCTCCTGCTCAACCGGGAGAAGATGAACGCCACGCTCATGTACAACCAATACTTTCTCCATCGTTCCTACGCGGAAGACCTCTACGACCCCGAACATCCCTGCCGGAATGAACCCATTGCGTTTGACAAAGACGCCGCGAGAAAGCTGCTCGCCGAGGCGGGCTGGCGCGTTCCGGCAGGGGGGCCAGCGCTGCAAAGAGACGGACGCGAGTTCCGATTCAAGTTCCTCACGCGCGACACGACCTCCGACAAATTTCTTGTGATCTACAAGGAGGATTTGAAAGACGTCGGCATCGAAATGTCCATTGAACAAAAAGATTGGGCGGCGTGGGCGAAGGACATGGACGAATTCAACTACGACATGACGTGGGCGGCATGGTCCGGCAGTCTTTGGAAGGATCCCGAATCGCTGTGGGCCTCGAAGGAGGCCGACCGCCCGTCGGGGCAGAACATCACGGGCCTCAAAGACCCAGAGGTGGATGCGCTCATCGAAAAGCAAAAGACCGTTTTTGATCTGGCGCAACGGCAGGACATCCTTCGCGAAATTGATCGAAGGGTGTACGCCGAATTTCCGTATGTCCTGCTCTGGAATCTGAACTATGCGCGGCTCCTCTATTGGAACAAGTTCGGCATGCCGGACACGGTGCTCGGCAAATATGGCGACGAGCGCGCCGCGTATGGGTTGTGGTGGGCGGACGAAGACGCCGCGGCCGATTTGGAGGCGGCGGTGAAGGACAAATTGAGTCTGCCCGCGCGCCCGGCCACGGTTCAGTTCGATCAAGTGTTCCGTTAACGCATGGACCGCAAAGCCTACTTCATTCGCCGCCTGCTCCTGACGATCCCCACGTTCATCGGAGTGACGCTGGCGTGTTTTGCGCTCTGCCAGTTCGTGCCTGGCGGACCCGTGGAACAGGCGATGCTTCAGATGCGCGGAATGGGGAGCGGGCAGGGCGCCGCGCGCGCGGGGGCTTCGATTTCACCGGAGCAGCGAAAGGCGCTCGAATCGTATTTCGGTTTCGATCAGCCGATCTATCGCCGCTACTGGAAATGGCTGGTGACTGATCGCATGGGCATGGCCGTCGCGTCGTACAAATATCCGAACAAGACCGTCTGGCAGTTGATCGCGCAGCGATTTCCGGTGTCGCTCACCTTCGGCATCACCAGCTTTCTGTTGACGTATCTCATTTGCATTCCACTCGGCATGGCCAAGGCGCTCCGCCACGGCCGCGCGTTCGACCTCATCAGCAGTGTTCTTGTTTTTGTGGGCTACGCGATTCCCGCCTTCGCCCTCGGCATGATTCTGAAGATGTTCCTTTGCGGAACCGGCGAGGTGGGGTGGGACATTTTTCCCATTTCAGGATTTCATTCGGAGAACTTTGATCAGTTGTCCATGGCTGGAAAGGCCCATGACCTGTTCATGCACATGTTCCTGCCCGTCATCTGCTACGTCGTCGGCGATTTCGCCGTGCTCACATTGCTCATGAAGAATTCAATTCTTGAACAGATCGGCCAGAACTACGTGCGGACGGTCATCGCGAAAGGCGCCTCCGCACGCTACGCGATCTGGCGGCACGCTTTTCGCAATGCGCTGATTCCGATTGCCACGGGGTTCGGCGGCATTTTGTCCGTTCTGCTCGCGGGATCGGTCTTGATTGAGCGGGTGTTTGAGATTCCGGGCATCGGTCTGTTGAGCATGGATGCGATCATCAGCCGCGACTACATGCTCTTCATGGGCATCGTGTCGCTGACGGCCGTGGTGACGCTGCTGGGCCGCGTGCTCTCCGATTTCTGCTACGTGCTGATTGATCCCCGTATCACGTTCAACCGATGAAGTTCAACCTCCATCCCGTCACACTCCGGCGGCTGCGCCAGTTCCGGCATTTTCGGCGGGCGTGGTGGTCCTTTTGGATTCTGCTGTCGCTTTACGCGATCAGCCTTGGCGCGGAACTTGTCAGCAACAGCCGCCCCTACACGTGCCGCATCAACGGGCGCACGTTCTATCCGATTCTCTTTAACTACACCCAAGACGATTTGCTCTCCAACGGCGTTCCCAATCGCCCGAACTATCACGCGATTCAACGCCAATTTCCGGATGCGGTGATGCGCTTTCCTCCCGTCCCGTATGGCCCGTTCGACAGCGTGAAGCCGGAGGACCTTCAACTGCCTCGCGCGGTCACGATAAATTTTCGCCCCGTTCCCGGCGTCTGGTCCGTGGATATGCGTCCCGATGGAACGACTGCGCGCCCCGCGACGGATGAACGGCTGATTGGAATTGAAAAGGCCATAACCAATTTGCTGAAGGCGGCTCTTCGCGCGCGCTTCGCCAATCAGGAATCCGCCGACGCCCAAGCCTCCTTCAGCCTCGTATCGGGCGAGCAACTCACGCTCTCCGTTCCCGCGTTTCTCCCACGCGCCGCTTCGCCCAAATCAGTTCGCGTCACTGTTCGCGAAATGGAATCAGCCGACCGCGAACAACACGTGCTCTTCGCGCCCGATTTGGAGGGCGGCGAGAAATTCTGGATGACGCTGCCGCCAGAGGAGCGGACGCGGCTTTCCTCGCTGGTCGAGCAACGCTTCGAGCGGTTTGTCGAAAATACGGAAGTGGCCGTCAGCGGGACCACGTACCGCGTCCTGTTCCAGAAAGAGGATGTGCGCTTTCCCTTTCGGCCAATCGCGAGACATCCGTTCGGACTGGATAGCTCGGGGCGTGACGTGCTCGCGCGGGTGATTTACGGATTTCGCACGTCCATTTCGTTCGGCCTGCTGCTGGTGGTCGCCGCGATGACGCTCGGCACGCTCATCGGCGGAATGCAGGGATATCGCGGCGGAGCGGTGGATTTGCTCGGACAGCGAGTGACGGAAATTTGGGAGAATCTCCCATTTCTCTACGTGATCATGTTGTTGGGTTCCGTCTTCGGGCGCAGCCTCGCGCTGCTGCTGATCTGTTACGGCATCTTCAACTGGATCGGCATTTCATACTACATGCGCGCGGAGTTTCTGAAATTGCGGAAGCAACCTTTTGTCGAGGGTGCGATGGCGCTCGGCTTGTCGTCGCGCGTGATCATGTTCCGCCACATCCTGCCGAATGCGCTTGTTCCGATCATCACCTTTGCTCCGTTTTCGCTCATCGGCGCGGTGAGTTCACTCGCTGCGCTCGACTTCCTCGGATTCGGCCTGCCTCCCCCCGCGCCGAGTTGGGGCGAGCTGCTCGCGCAGGCGCAGGAGTTCAAGTGGGCCTGGTGGCTTGTGGTCTATCCCGGGTTGGCGCTCACGCTGGTCATTCTGTTGTGCGTTTTCATCGGCGAGGGCGTGCGCGCAGCATTCGATCCACGGAGGTTCAGCCGCTTTGAATAGGACGCTGCTGGAGGTTCAGGGCTTGACCGTCGGTTTTGAGACCGATGCCGGACTGGTCACGGTCGTGGATGACGTTTCGTTTTCGCTTCGCGCGGGTGAAGTTGTGGGGCTGGTGGGGGAGTCGGGTTGCGGAAAGTCGGTGACGGCGTTGAGCCTGCTTCGATTGGTGCCATCGCCGCCAGGACGTATGCTGGGCGGGCACGTGTTGTTCGGCGGTTTCGATCTTGTGGGGCTTCCCGCCGCGCAGCTCCGCGATTTGCGGGGCCGGCGGATCAGTATGATTTTTCAAGAGCCGATGACGGCGCTCTCGCCGTTGGTCAGCGTCGGCCGGCAGTTGGCTGAATCCGTTCTCCTTCACCGGGACCTCTCGCGCGCGGCCGCGATGGATCTTGCCGCCGACTGGCTGGGGCGCGTGGGCGTGCCGGATCCCGCGCACGCGCTGCGCCGCCTTCCGCACGAATTGTCCGGCGGCATGCGCCAGCGCGTGATGATCGCCATGGCGTTGATGCTCGAACCCGAGGTCATCATCGCCGACGAGCCGACCACGGCGCTCGATGTCACGGTGCAGGCGCAGATTTTCGACCTGCTCCTGCGCGCGCGCTCGGCGAATTCCACCATACTTTTCATCACGCACGACATGGGCGCTGTGTGGGAAATCTGCGATCGCGTGATGATCATGTATGCCGCGCGCATCGTGGAGCAGGCGCCGGTGAAGGAGCTCTTCGCGCGCCCGGCGCATCCCTACACGCGAGGACTTCTGAAGTCCATGCCCTCGCTACAGAAAGTTGGCGCGCGCCTCGAGTCCATTCCCGGAAGTGTTCCGACCGCTGGGCGCTGGCCGGCGGGCTGCCGCTTCTCAGATCGCTGCCCGATGGTCATTCCCATCTGCCGCGAGCGCGAACCTGCCTTGCGGGAAATTCGCGAAGAGCACACGTCCGCGTGCCATCGCGCCGGGGAGGTCAGCCCGCCGTGAGCGAACCGCTTCTTCAGATTAGAAACCTCTCGACGTGGTATCCGATCCGACGCGGCGTTCTCGCCCGCGCCACCGGACACGTTCAGGCCTTGACGGACGTCTCGCTCGACCTCCGGAAAGGAGAAACGCTTGCGGTCATTGGCGAATCCGGATGCGGAAAGACCACCCTCGGACGCACCATCCTCGGCCTTGAACAGCCCCTCTGCGGGTCCATCACATTCGCCGGACCTGATCTTTCCGTTCCCGCCGCCCGGCGCGCGCCGGAGCTGCGCAGGCAGATTCAGATGGTCTTTCAGGATCCGGCCGCCTCGCTCAACCCACGAATGATGATTCTGGATTTGCTGACCGAAGGCCCGCGCGCACACGGGCTGTTAAATGGTCAAGCGCCGGAAGAATTTGCGGGTCGCCTGTTGAAGGATGTGGGCATGGAGCCGGATGTGCTTCATCGCTATTCGCTCGAATTTTCGGGCGGCCAACGCCAGCGCATCAGCATTGCGCGCGCGCTTTCCGTGCAACCGTCGCTGATCGTGTGCGATGAGGCCGTCAGCGCGCTGGATGTTTCCGTGCAGGCGCAGGTGCTGAATTTGCTCATGGACCTCAAGGAGAGGTACGGTTTGTCGTATCTTTTCATTTCTCACGACTTGCGCGTGGTTCGAAACCTGGCGGACCGGGTCGCCGTGATGTATCTCGGCCGCGTGATGGAGGAGGGGGCGACAGCGCGCGTTATGGAACAACCCTGCCATCCCTACACGCAGGCGCTCTTCTCCGCCATACCCACGCCCGGCGCGGAACGGGGCGCGCGGACCGTGCTGAAAGGGGAAATTCCGTCGCCCGTTCATCCGCCGCAAGGCTGTCCGTTCAACACCCGTTGCCCGCGCGCCTTCGCTCCGTGCTTCGTCTCGATGCCTCCGCTCATTTCTCATTCGGGTCGGAATGTGGCTTGCCACCTTTACTCCACGGGGCCATAATGCCCGCAGAAAAGGGGAGGCGTGCCATGGGTGCTGTTCCAGTTGTTCGGGATGTCATGACCAAGAGGCTGGTCACCTTGTCGCCTGACGTTGATGTTTTTCAGGCCATAGACCTGCTGTTGAAAAACAAGGTGTCCGGCGCGCCCGTTGTGGATGCGAATGGCGCCCTTGTGGGCGTCTTGTCGGAAAAGGACTGCCTGCGCGTTTTTGCCAGCGACGCGTTTTATCACCTGACCGGCGGACAGGTGTCCGACTTCATGTCGAGGGAAGTGAAGACGGTGGATCCGGATGACGACGTGTTCAAAGTGGCGGACCTGTTTTTGAAGAATAGTTTTCGCCGGCTGCCGGTGGTGGACGAGGGCAAATTAGTGGGTCAGGTCAGCCGCCGCGACATTCTCACCGCCAGCCTGAAAATTTTGGAAACCTCGCCGGTGCCGAAGCCGTGGACCGATTCCAAATACATCACGCCTGAGATGCAGGCCGTGCTCGACAGCAACCGGAAAACCTAGGCTGCCCCGAAGTTCCAATCGTTGGAAAAAGCCGCGCGAAATTTTCCAATCATTGGAACTTTTTTCGGCTGACGTCAGCCTTCACGTTTCGATGGCCCGGCGCGGGTCGCCGATAAGGTGCGAGGCTTTGTTGGGCCTTTGTTCATTGTCCATCATCATCTATGGGACCAGCGAACTCGCCGCGCTCGCGGCGACACACCACGATACAACCACGAGCGGGGAAAGACGCCACGCGACAAGGAGGGTGAGCCCGACGAGCGCAATCGCGACATCGAGCGGCCCGCGAACCGCACTGGTCCAGACCGGATTGTAGAGCGCCGCCCCCAAAATTCCGACGACGGCGGCGTTAATTCCAGCGACGGCCCGCGCAGCGAGTGGCCGATGGGCGATCGTTGTCCATAGCGGTAACGCGCCAGCAACAAGCAGAAATCCCGGCAGGAATATCATACCCAGCGCAACAGACGCGCCGATCATGCCCGCATGCGTTCCTGTCATGCGCGCGCCGAGGTAAGCGGCGAGTGTGAACATCGGGCCTGGCACAGCCTGCGCCGCACCATATCCGGCCAGAAAGTCGCCTGACGAAATCAATCCGGGTCTGACGAGAGATTCTTCAAGAAGTGGAAGCACAACATGGCCGCCGCCAAACACCAGCGCGCCAGCCCGATAGAACACCGTCGCGACAACCGGAAGTCCGTCATGGCCATGCACCGCCAACGACAGGCCGAAGAGCAACAATGCGAACAGTGTCAACAGAGTGCTGCCCAGCTTCGGGCCGTAAGGTAGTTGAAGTTTGTCGCTTGGTACCGGCTGTACGTTGCGGCACAAGGCGAGTCCAGCGACGGCACCCACAATGACAATAAGAATCTGCATCCATGCGTAACCGAGTATGAGAATGGCAGCGGCGGCGAGCGTCGCAATCGTCAGGCGATGGGCATCAGGGCAAAGCTGCCGAGTCATCCCGAGCACGCCTTGCGAAACCACCACAAGTGCAACCAGTTTGAGGCCGTGAATCATGGCAATGCCCAGCGCACTCGAGAAATGTGGCAGCAGCGCGGCGAATGCGAACAACAGGACCGCTGATGGGAGCGTAAATGCAGCAAATGCGGCGAGAGCGCCGGCCCAACCAGCGCGCAACAGACCCAGGCTGAACCCCAATTGGCTGCTGGCCGGACCGGGAAGAAATTGACAAAGCGCCAGCAAGTGCGCGAATTGAGCCTCGCCGACCCATTTGCGTCGTTCGACGAGTTCGCGCCTGAAGTAGCCGAGATGCGCAATCGGGCCACCGAATGATGACAAGCCGAGCTTGAGGAACGTTCCGAATACTTCAGAAACCGAGCCCGCATTGCCGGGGTCCTTTTGCGAGGTTCCTTCCTGAGTATCCATGTCAGCCGCGGCCCAACTTTCCAATCGTTGGAATTTTTTGCGGGCGGGTTCAGAGTTCCGCGGCGATTTCGAGCGCGAGCAGCGTGTAGGCGGTGGTCAGGACGGGGTCGCTTTCCATCCAGCGGCCGGCGTCGTTGACCCAGTAGGCGCCGCCGGTGTCGGGATCAACTTTTTGGAGGCTGAGCGCTTTTGTGATGAACGCTTCGCGCCAGTTCACCGTGGTTCCGTCGGGAAGTGTGATGACGTCCGTGCCGAAGGCGGCGAGCGACTTGGAAAGAATGTTCAGAAAATAGTAGTGCCCCTGCGCGCCCATGCCGGGATTTTCATCGAGGCTCCAGTGCCGGGCCGCCCAGTCGTAGGCGGATTGGACGCGCGGATCGGATTTGTCCACGTTGGCGTAGATCAGGCTCAACAGGCCCGCGTAGGTCATCGTGCCGTAGGAACGGAGGCGAATGGCGCCGGCTTTATTGGTTTCGCTGCCGGCTTTGCTGGTGGTCGGGTCATAGACGAATCCGCCGCGATCGTCGGCGGAGGGATCCTGCGCCCAGGCCTGATCATTCGTGCCGGGGAGGTTCTGAACGCGCGAGAGGAATTTTTGGGCCGCTTCCCAGTTGAGGTCCGCGCGCGGGTCGCCCGCTTTGCGGAGGTCTTCGACATCCTCGGTGAGTTTCATCGCTTCGTAGCCGACGTAGGAATTTGAGAGGTCGGCGTAGGGCTGGCCATTTTCGGCGTCATAGCCCATGCCGCCTTCGTACACGTCGTTGCCGAAATGCTGACCTGCGGCGACAAACGTTCGGGCCTTTTGGACGACTTCGGTCAGCGCGGGATCGCCGAGGGCGTGCAGGGCGACCATGCAGAGGGCCGTGTTGTAGTTGCACAAGCCGCCGCCCTTCTTCTTTTCCGTCGGTTCGACGCAGATGGAGCCGTTTGGCTGCGCCGCGGCGAGGATGAACGATTTTGCCTTTTCGATGGCCTCCGTTTTCTTGCTGCCGCCGCGAACGAGCGCCCAGAGGGGCAGGGCCGTGAGCGCGGGATAGTCGGGCGTGGACCAGTAGCCGGCTTCGTTTTGCTTGGCGAGCAGCCAGTCCATGCCGCGGTTGACGGCGGCGCGGGCTTCGCGGGACAGAGATTCGTGCACGCCGGCGGGCGATTGCACCTGAGGGACGACCTGTGATTCTTCAGCGAAGGCGGGCAGGGCCATGGCGAGCGAGATCAAGGAAATCAAATATTTCACTGAATTTCTCCGTAGAACTTGAAGCTTGCGTTACCGCTTTTATACGATAACGCAGCGTTAAAAGACTACAAGCGCGGAGCGACTTTTTTGCGCAAGAAGGGATTGCAGCGCAAAGGGCAATGTACTAGCTTGTCGGGCTTTCCGGCGTACCCATAGCTCAACTGGACAGAGCACCTGACTACGGATCAGGAGGTTGTAGGTTCAACTCCTACTGGGTACGCCACTTCGTTTTTATGGCTTCCCGATGCCGCGTTGAAACTCGGCGCGGGGTTGACGGGCGAGAGGCGTGGCCGTATCCATTTGTTGAGGAATGTCTTCGGGCGGAGCCGGAGCGAAGGAGGGCTGGTGAAATTGATGCGCGCGATGATTGCCGGCTGGCTTGCGGGTGTTCTGGTCTTGAGCCTCTCCGCGTTTGCGGATCCGCCGGCCAACGACGACTTCGCAAATGCTCAGTTGATCTCTGGATTTCCCGTAACGGTCACGGGCAGCAACGTTCAGGCAACGCTTGAGGAGGCAGAACCGCTCCCAGATGGATATGAGACGCTCGCTGCTAATTCCGTTTGGTATCAGTGGACAGCGCCGACGAGCGGGTGGGTCAAGATTGACACGTTTGGCAGTTATTACTGCAACAATTTTTCCGAATCGGGAGATTGCCTTTCGCCGCAGCCCTGGTTCCATCCCGCGCTGGGCGTGTGGACGGGCGCGACCGTTTCGACGCTCACGGAAATTCGAAGCGGCGGTTCCCAGCAAAGCCGATTTTTGAATGTCGTGTCAGGCGCGACCTACCGAATTGCCGTCTATGGCCTGGTCAACGACTTCATGGAACAAGGGCTGATTGTGCTGAATATTTCGAACGATGTTTCGAGTCATCTCTCAGGGCGTGTCACGGCGTCGGACGGCACGACCCCTTTGCAGGGCATTATAGCGCAGGCCAGTTTTTGGAACGGAAATTGGTGGGAACAGGCGGGGTGGGACTTCACGGACGCCACAGGTGATTACACCATTCGAGGGTTGACCGGCGGCACGTATCGCGTCGGTTTTATGGATTGGGAAAACCGCAACGGAACCGTCGAATACCTTTCCGAGTATTACGACAATATCGAAGATTTGTTCACCGCAACGGACATCGCCGTGCCGCCGAATTCCACAGCTTCCAACATCAACGCATCTCTGACCTCTGCGGCGAAGCTCTCCGGTACAGTGACAGGACCCGACGGAAGCACTCCGCTGGAAGACATAATGGTTACGCTGTTCCGATGGAATTTGAGCGCATCGGACTGGGACTGGGTGGCTGAAGCAGCGACGGGATCGAGCGGGGACTATGTGGTTGGAGGACTCCATCCCGGTCAGTACCGCGTTTCATTTGAAGATGGGAATGGAGCCTATGCCAGAGAATTCTACGACAATGCGGCAGTCTTGGAGTCGGGCACCGACATTGCCGTGACCTCTGGCGCGACGGTGGTCGGCATTGACGCGTCGCTGGCTGACGCTTCAGGCATTTCCGGCACGGTCACAGGCCCGGATGCGATTCCGATCGCATCGGTTGTGACGCTCTATCGGTGGAATGGGTCCGGCTGGATCCAAGGGTCGGATTTCTTGACGAATGAGAGTGGCCAGTACTCGTTTTCCGCGCTTGCAACCGGTGTTTATCGAGTGGGTTTTGCGGGGCCGGACGGAGGGGATTACGACTTTGAAGGGGAGTTTTTTAACGACCGGACAAATCTGGCCTCCGCAACGAGCATCGTGGTCTCAACGCCAACGCAGGTCACGGGGGTTGATGCTTCGCTGGCTTTTGTCCGTCCGCTGTTGTTGCGCATGCGCGTCAGAACCAACGCGGTGGATGTTTACTTCACCGGCGTGGAGGGGCGCGCTTACATTCTTCAGCGTGGCGATCTTCGCGGCAATGTGTGGACGAATGTGGGCAATCCCACGAACTGCGCGCCGGGCACGAACATTTTGGTCGGTTCCGGGAGCATGACGACAGGCGTCTGGCGCGTGCGCCGGTACTGACGTTGTTTCGCCTTTTTCTTCATTCTTCACCGGGCGCGTCTATTTCCCTTGACGCTGCCCCGCGCCGTCGCGACTTTACGCCTCAATTGCCATGAAAACATTTATTTGTTTCGCCCTCTTGGGCCTCACGCTTTCTGCCCCCGCCAAAGTCCTGAACATCGCCCGCGATCCTTATGTGGGCGCCATCGTTTTGGATGCCGACACCGGCGCCACGCTCTTCGCCGACCGCGCGGACGCGCAAGCCTATCCCGCGAGCGTGTTGAAACTGATGGACTTGCTCATCATCGTCGAAAAAGTCGAAGCCGGCCAACTTCACTACACCGACATCGTCCGGACCACCGCCGAAGCCTCGCGCACCGGCGGATCGCAGGTGTACCTCAAGGAGCACGAAGAATTTTCAGTCGAAGATTTGCTGTACGCTCTCATGATCCAATCCGCCAACGACGCCGCCGTCGCGCTGGCCATTCATGTGGCGGGTTCCAAAGAAGGGTTCGTCTCATTGATGAACGAAAAGGCCAGACAACTCGGAATGAGCAACACAACGTTTCGATCCGTTCACGGCCTTCCACCGTCGCAGGGGCAGGACCCTGATGTCACCACGGCGCGCGACCTTTCCCTTCTGTGCCTCGAATTGCTCAAACATCCGGATGTCCTCAAGTTTACATCCACGCGCGAGCGGACCTTCCGCCCGCAGGCGAAAGAGCCGTTCATCATGCGAAATCACAACCATCTGCTCGGGAGCGTTGCGGGCTGCGACGGATTTAAGACCGGATTTTTTAACGCCGCCGGTTTCTCGATCGCCGCGACGGCCCAACGCGATGGCCGTCGCGTCATCTGCGTTCTCCTGGGCAATCCCGCTCGGGATAAGCGCGACGCAAGAGCGGCGGAGCTGATCAACCGCGGATTTCTCGTGTTGCCGCCCAAACCGCCTCCGCCTCCGCCACCCCCCCCGGTCCAGACCGCCGCGCTGCCCGAACCCACGCCCAAACCGCCGGCGGAACATCCGACGGGAAATCCCCACCATTTCTGGAAGCCGATGATCGGCGGCTTGGTTCTTGGCCTGGCTCTCGCGGGCGGAGCGTGGGCCTATCTGCGATTTCGCTCTTCGTCCGCCAAGGGCGATTTTGTCCGGCGCCCGGACTGATCGCGGCGTTTCTTCGCAGAATCTTCGTTCTGTCGAGCCTCAAAGGTGGACTTGTCTTTGCGGCGTGATAATATCGAGCGTTATTTCTCTGCCGATTATCGAACTGGAGTGATTGAGGGAATGCTGCCGTTCACGCAGAAGGTGCTGCTGGATTGGGCTGGGCCGCAGGTCTTTCGCGACGCGAAGATGCTGTTTGAGCGCGGCGCGGTTCAGGTCGTCAGCTTCGAACCTCCGTTCATTCGAGGCACGGTGGCGTTCGGCAATCGCTCGATCAATAGTTCATCGAAAGTTCTCACCGACGGCACGTGCGAAAATCTCTGTCCTTGCCGCGACAATCAGGAGCGCGGCATCATCTGCGCCCACGTCATCGCCTTGGGTCTCGAACTCATCAAGCGCGCGCACGATCCGGAAAACGAGCGGAAGCGCATCGAGGAAGCGCGGCGCGCGGCCAAAATTGCCCAGGTCGGAAGCGAAAGATATATCCGCCGCGTGCCCTCCGGAACCACGGGCGCGACGCCGGCATCCCTGGTGGTCAGCTTGGACGCGGACTGGCGGGAGCGTTGCCGCACGGGTCACATTCCGATTCAGGCCTTTGCCGAAATTTCGGGACGGCGCTGCCCGATTGATGCCTTGCCGAACCAGCCGTATTCATTTTCAAAGCAGGATGACGCGCTGCTCTATGTGCTTGAGGACATTTCCGAGGGCCCCGCGAAATCGCAACTCGAACTCGCGCCGGCTGACTTCATCAACTTGCTCAATTTACACATCGGAAAGCCGCTTTTCGTCGCGCAGAGCGGGCCGCCGCTGACGGTCAACGCGGCCAAGATGACCACCCATCTACGCATGGACCTCGACCGCGAAAATGGCGAGTTGATTCTCATCGCGCACACGGAACTTCCTTTCATGGAGCCGGACGAATTCCCCCTCTATATCGAATCCGGCAAGCAGGGCTGGATTTTTGGCGCGGGCCATTTCTGGGGGTTGACCAAATTGCTGCCCGGCCCGTTGCGCTCAATCTACGAGCGGCCCATTGCGATTTCGCGTCCCGCTGTTCCCCGTTTTCTCCAAATGGAATTGCCGCTGATCGAGCAACACATTCAAGTCGAGAGCGACCTCTCGATTGATCTCTTCACCATCGAGCCGGAGCTTCCCCGGTTTTGCCTCGCGGCTCGCGGGAGCCCGGCTTCATTAGTCGCGACGCTCTACGCGGACTATGGCGATCATCGCGTCGTCGCGGGAAAATCCGACCCCGCAGGTCAGTTTTCCCACCCCGACGCGCAAGACTTGTTGCGCTACACAGTCCGAAACCCAAAGGAAGAGCGAAACGCGCTGGAGCGCCTTGCGCTCTCGGGCTTTCGCGGCGAAATCGGCGACGCGCTCACGCCGATTGTCGGTTGTCGGGAAGTGCTCAACTTTCTTGGCCGCGAAGTGCCGACGTTGCGGCGTCTCGGCTGGAGGGTCGAGCTGGACCCGAAGATGGATTCATTCATGGGCGAGTTGGACATGGTCACGCCTGTGATCCGGGTACAGGAGGGTGGGGCGGGCGATTGGTTCGACGTCGGCTTTGAGTTCGATGGCGGCGCCTCGGGCAGCCTCACGCCGGCGGAGGTGCAGCGCGCGTTGCTGAAGGGAGAATCGTATATCGAGCGCAACGGCCGAACCATCTTGCTGGACGCTAACGCCATCGAATCCATGAACGATGTGTTCCGCGATTGCGCGGCGCGCGAAGGGAGCAGCCCAGGCACGTTCCGACTCGCGGGGATTTATGCCTCGTATGTCAAATCTTCCCTCGATGCATTGGATGGCGTGGATGTGGAGTCCGCCCAGACTTGGCGGGCAAAAGTCGAACAACAAAACCGCCTCACCGCGATGGCGCCGGTGGAGTTGGGCCCGCCGCTCGACGGCATTTTGCGCGGCTACCAGCGCGAAGGCGTCAACTGGCTCCGCTATCTTGAAAGCAACGCATTCTGCGGAATTCTCGCCGATGAAATGGGGCTGGGCAAGACGCTCCAAACGCTGGCCTGGCTCCAATTGCCCCGCGAAGACGAGCGATCCCGAAACCATCCTGCGCTGATCGTCTGCCCGACGAGTTTGGTGGAAAACTGGGCCGAAGAATCCGCGCGTTTCGTTCCGCACCTGCGCGTGCTTCCCATTTCCGGCGCGGATCGGCACGAGAAGTGGGCCGAGGTCGTCAATTCCGATCTCGTCGTCACGTCCTACGCGCTCTTGCGCCGCGATATTAAGCAATATCTGGAGCATGAATTCTCCGCCGTCATTCTGGACGAAGCGCAGCACATCAAAAACAAATCCACGCAGAACGCGATCGCCGCCAAGCAACTCAAGGCGCATCACCGGCTGGTGTTGACGGGAACCCCGATGGAAAACAGCGTGTCCGATCTCTGGTCCATCATGGATTTTCTCATGCCCGGCTATCTCGGTCCGCACGACACGTTCCGCCAGAACTACGAACTGCCGATTATGGCCGGCGGCGCGGATGCCGAGCGACCGCAGGCGAAACTGCGCCGGAAACTCAATCCCTTCATCCTTCGCCGCCTGAAGACCGGCGTCGCGCGCGATTTGCCGTCGAAGATCGAAAAGCTCGCGACTTGCTCTTTAAGCCCCGATCAGATGACGGTGTACAAACAACTGCTTGAGGCCTCGCAGCGCAAAATCTTCGACATGGTCGCCGCGCAGGGTTTTCAGCGCTCCCGAATGGAGATTCTGAAAACGCTCCTGCGCCTCCGCCAGGTTTGCTGCCACCTCGACTTGCTGAAACTTCCGGACCTCAAAAGCGCCGCGCCCTCGGCGAAAATGGCGCTCTTTTTCGAGCTGCTCGACCAGGCGTGCGACGGCGGGCATCGCGTGCTCGTCTTCAGCCAATTCGTCTCCATGCTCACCATTCTGCGCGGCGAGCTGGAAAAGCGCGGGCTTCGCTATTGCTACCTCGACGGACAGACGGACAATCGCCAGGAAATGGTGCACACTTTCAACCGCGACCGGGGCATTCCGGTTTTTCTCATCAGCTTAAAGGCGGGCGGGAGCGGCCTCAATCTCACCGGCGCCGATATGGTCATTCATTTCGATCCGTGGTGGAATCCGGCGGTTGAGGATCAGGCCACAGACCGCGCCCACCGCATCGGCCAAAAGCGGACGGTGTACAGCGTAAAACTCATCACGCGCGGCACGGTGGAAGAAAAGGTGCTGGAGCTTCAGAAGCGCAAGAAGGCGATCATTGACGCCACACTAGAATCCGATGAGCAGGTGATGGGCAAACTCACGTGGGATGACATTCAGGAGCTTCTTTCGCTTTGACGCCCGCCGTCCGGATTTCGCTCTCGCTTTTCCTCATCGTCCCGCTCGGCTTCCTCGTCAAATCGCACGGCGGCGCGTTCGGCCGCGAATATGGCGCGGCGATTCTATACGAAATCTTTTGGGTTTTACTCCTCGGGCTCGCAACCCAGTGGCGCTCGGCCTCGTGCGGCCTCTTCGTCTTTCTCGGCACATGCGTGTTGGAACTCGCGCAGCTTTGGCATCCCGCATGGCTGGACTCCGCGCGGGCAACTGCGCTGGGGCGGATGCTGTTCGGAAGCGCTTTCGATGCGCGAGATTTTGCGGCCTACGCCGCCGGCTGTTTTGTCGGCGCGTGGCTTCTCAGCCGCCTGCGCCGATGATAAAACTCCGCATCAGGCGCTCAACGATTCGGAGCGTTGATTGCTGCGCTTCCGCATCGTGGCGTTGAGCACCTTTTTCCGCAGGCGAAGCGACTTGGGCGTCGCTTCCACATATTCATCAGAGGCGATGTATTCAATCGCGTGTTCGAGCGACATCTTGATCGGCGGCTCGAGCATGATGCCCTTGCCTTCGCCCTGGCTGCGCATATTCGTCAGGTGCTTGGTCTTCGTTGGATTCACGGGAATGTCTTCGGCGCGCGGATTTTCGCCGACGATCATGCCTTCATAGATTTCATCGCCCGGCGCGATGAACAGCTTGCCTCGCTCCTGGAGCATGTCGAGCGCGTAGGCCGTCGCAATGCCGTTTTCCATGGAGACGAGCGTGCCGGACGTCCGGCTCGTGACCGGCCCGCAGTGCGGCGCATATTCCTTGAACATGTGGCTCATGACCGCGCGGCCGCTGGTGAGGTTCACCATGTCCGTTTCAAAACCGATCAGGCCGCGTGTGGGAATGGTCACTTCCAGATTCACCCGGTCGCCGTGGTGATGCATGTTGGTGATCTGCGCCTTGCGTCCGGCGAGATTCTGCATGAGGTCGCCGAGGCGGTCCTGCGGCGAGTCCACCCAGAGCGATTCGAACGGCTCCAGCGTCAGGCCATCCTGTTTCTTCATGATCACTTCGGGCCGCGAGACGAGCATCTCGAAGCCCTCGCGCCGCATCTGTTCAACAAGAATCGCGATCTGCAATTCGCCGCGCGCGCTGACCGTGAAAATATTCGGCACATCGGTGTCGGCCACGCTCAGCGAGATATTCGTGCGCGTTTCGCGTTGAAGCCGCTCGCGCAAATTTCGCGAGGTGAGATATTTGCCTTCGCGCCCCGCCAACGGGCCATCGTTCACGCAAAACTGCATTTGCAGGGTGGGGGGATCAATATCCACAAAGGGAATCGGCTCGCGCTCCTCGCTGTCACAAAGCGTCTCGCCGATGTCGAGGTCTTCGAAACCCGAAATGCCGACGATGTTGCCCGCTTCGCCCACAACGGATTCCGAGGTCCGCATGCCGCTGAATTCAAAAACTTTCGTCACCACCGCCCGCTCGCGCCGTCCACCCGTGTGGATGCTGACGATCGAGTCGCCGGTCTTCACGCGGCCGCTGATGATGCGCCCGATGCCAATGCGGCCCACATAGTCGCTCCAATCCAGGTTGCTGACCAGCATCTGAAACGGCGCGTCGAGATTGGCTTTGGGCGGCGGAATGTGCTTCACGATGGTTTCAAACAGCGGCGTCATGCCCTTGCGCGGATCGTTCACACGGAGAACGGCGAAGCCCTCGCGGGCGCTGGCATAGACGAACGGACAGTTGAATTGGTCTTCGTTGGCGTGAAGGTCGAGCAGCAGTTCCAACACCTGATCGTGCACGCGCTCAGGATGGGAATGTTCGCGATCGAGTTTGTTGATGACGACGATGGGCTTGAGGCCGTGGTGAAGCGCCTTCTGAAGCACAAACCGGGTCTGCGCCTGCGGCCCATCCACGGCATCCACGAGCAGCAGAACACCATCCACCATCTTCATGATGCGCTCGACTTCGCCGCCGAAGTCCGCGTGGCCCGGCGTGTCCACGATGTTGATCGTCACGCCGCCCCAGTGAATGGAGGCGTTTTTGGCTTTGATCGTGATGCCCTTTTCGCGCTCGAGGTCCATGGAGTCCATGGCGCGCTCTTCCACTTCTTCGCGGGCGGTAAACGCTCCGCCTTCGCGGAGCAATTTATCCACGAGCGTGGTCTTGCCGTGGTCAACGTGTGCGATAATAGCGATATTGCGAAATTCAGACATGGGTAGTTCCCCGATTGAGTGTTGGAATGAAGAGTGAAACCGCGCCTAGTACAAGCCGCCTGCAAGCATGGCGTCGTTGATCGCCCGAAACCATGCGTCGCGCATGACCACATATCCGGCATCGTTCGGATGATTGGCCGTCTGCTGGTCCATCAAGGTGCGCTGCCAGTTTGGTTTCGTCGCGATGGCTTTCCAGTTGTCGCAGAAAAACGCGCCGGTGCTGCGAGCGATGTTGGAAATTCGCGGGTTGAATCCTTCGATGCGCTGTTCCTGCGCCGTTCGGTCGCGGTAGTCGCTTTTGATCACAGGGGGAATCGTGCTCAAGATCACGGCGGACCCGGTTTGCTTGGCCTGTGAAATCATGTTGCGCAGATTGGATTCGGTGGTGCTGTAGGGCACGGAGCCGAATTCGTCATTCGTGCCTTCCATGATCAGGGTCAAATCCGGTTTTACATTGTTGAGCAATGTTCCAATCCGTTGACGCCCGGCTTCGGTGCGTTCTCCGGGCTTTCCGCCGTTTACAATATTGCAGTGACCGCCCCACGCCGGCTCCAAGATTCGCTCCAGTCGGATTGGATAACCCGTGTCGGGGCCGTTGCTGCTGCTGGAGGTGCCGTAGGTGATGCTGTCGCCGAATGCGAGAATGATGAGATTTTGCACGCCGCCCGTTTGATAGGTTGGAATCGCGCAAGAGCTTGAATTGCCTTCCGTGACGAGGCGCAGCGCGTTGCCGCTGCCGCTCAATCGAATGTACCAGGTTCCCGCCGCGCGATGATAAACGCACAGATCGGCCTTGCCATCCCCGTCATAATCCGCGACGGCCGGGCGCGCGGCGATCCAGCCCCAGTTGATGACGTGCAGTTGCTGATCGCTGCTCTGAAGAATGTACCAGTTGCCCGTGGACGGGTGATAAACGGCGAGGTCGGTCTTGCCATCGCCGTCGTAGTCGGCGGGAACGGGGCGCGCTTGGCTCCATCCGAATTGAACCTGGCGGAATCCTGCCGTGCTTTGACGAATATACCAAACGGCCGTTTGCCGATCGAACACGGCGATGTCCGCTCTTCCGTCGCCATCATAGTCGCCGGGAATTGCGCGGGCTTGCGCGTAGCCGAATTGATAATAGATCGGTGATCCGCCGCCGCTGGGGTTGATCCACCAATTGCCGCCGTCGCGTTCGTAGATGGCCAAATCCGTCTTTCCGTCGCCCGTGTAATCCATCGGCACGGGGCGCGAGTATTGCGTGCCGAAAACGCCGAGCGCGAGAGCGCCAGAGCTGCTCAGTCTCACATACCATTTGTAGGTCGTGCCGTCATACACGGCGAGGTCCGCTTTCCCGTCGCCGTCAAAATCACCGCAGACCGGACGCGACTCGTCCCAGCCCCAGTTTTGGACCCACTCCGAATCTCCGAACGCCGACAAGCGAAAACTCCAATTTCCGCTGCCGGGGGTGTACACGCCCACATCCGCCTTGCCGTCGCCGTCGTAGTCATGCGCCGTGACGCCCCACGCGGAAAGCTGCGCGGCCGCCAGCACCGCGATCGCCGCGCCTAAACCGATGATTTTCTTGTTGCTCATCCCGTCCCTCGCTCTAATCTCAAAACCGGCGAGAATGCCAAATCGCCGCCCGCATGCAAGACCATACACCGGTAAATGATTTTTCTGAAAATCCCCCCTCGGATTCCACGCCGACCGCCGAAAATCACCTCGACCGCGCGGGCCGCCGCATCAAGGCCGCGACGGATGTTCTGCGCACCCTCCTTCGCGATTTCTATACCGACCGTTTCGGCGCCGTGCCCGAAGGCTTGGCCGACCTCCCGGTCCAATTTCGACTTCGCGCGCATCCCCATCAGGAATGGGCGCTGGAGTTCGATCCGCCGATGGCCGACCAGCTTCTTCCCCAATTGGAAGACGCGCAAGCCACGCTCGATGTCTATCTGCGCGGCCACTTGTTTTGCTTCCGATGCGTCCGCGCGGATTGCGAACACGCGCGCCCGCCCAATCCGCTTTCGGTCTTTGCCGGCTTCGATTCAACCGGACGCCCTGAATGGCGCGAGCTTGGTCAGGCGCTGTTGGACGCCCGACACGAAGGCGTGGACCGATTATATGCCAAACCCGCCCGCGCCGTCGCCGCCGTTCAACTCGGCAGCCAACTGCGCGGCGATCAACTCGCCGCCTTCGGACGTTCCTCCAAAACCTATGCCGTCCTGGGCCAGGTCGTCGCTGGCTACTTCACCTGTCCGCCCCCCGCTTCCGAACCGCAGGATACCTCCGACCGCGTCGCCCTCACCATTCAAGTGGTCGAAGCGCGCGGCGCAGGCGGCGGCATCCGCCTCCACCTGAACACGCTCGCAACCATGCCCGATGGAAGCGGGGTGGATGAACGGCTCGCGACAGGATGGGAGGCCGGCCTTGACCGCGCGCGCCGGCTGGCTGCGCGAGCGCTCGAAGAAGTCGAGGCCCAAGCTCGCGCCGCGCGCCAAGCCGGACGCACGGAAGAACTTCGCGAAGCCATGCGCCGTGTGCCGGGAATACTTCGCCGTTTGTGTGAAAATATCGAACGGGGCGAACGGCAACACCACCGCCGCACGCGCCACGCGGAGGCGCGGCGCGAAGAACAACGCCCCACACACAAAGCCTTTGACGACGCGCGCCAGGCCGGACCCGACCGCGTATTCTTCGACGAGAAATCCCGCACCGTCATGGTCCACGGGGCCAAAGGCCGAGCCCACGCATTCAACACCGAAGGACGGCATGTCACCAGCTTCACCCTCAAGCCCGGCGGCTTGGATCTGCGCGTTCGCACGCGCCGCTGGCGGCCCGCCAGCCCCGAAGAATTCACCTCTTTTAAGTCCCTTCTGCCCGCCGGATAGCCCGTTTCAAAGATGCGCGCCTCGACTTGCGAATGCGCCGCCACGTCGTATGATGCCTCGCCTATGAAAAACACCCACCGGCCAAAATTATTGGTGCTCGGCACCGGTTTTGCGGCCTTCAATTTGATCCGACACCTGCGGGTGGATCGCTATGACCTGACCGTCGTCAGCCCGCGCAATCATTTTCTTTTTTCGCCGCTGCTGCCCAGCACCACCGTCGGCACGTTGGAATTCCGAAGCATCATCGAGCCGATCCGTCAGGCCATTGACCCCAAATCGTTTTCTTTCTATCAAGCCAACGCCGTTTCGATTGACTCGGTCACGAAACTCGTCGCATGCGAGGGCATTTTTGACCGCGAAACATTTTTGCTGAGCTACAACGTTCTCGTCATCGCCGTTGGCGCAATCAGCCGCACGTTCAACATCCCCGGCGTCGAAAAATACGCGCTCTTCCTCAAAGAACTTTCCGACGCGCGCTCCATCCGCCAGCGCATCATCGAATGCTTCGAGCGCGCCGCCACACCCATGCAGGATGAACACGAACGAAAGCGCCTGCTCCATTTTGTCGTCGTCGGCGGCGGGCCGACCGGCGTGGAATTCGCCGCCGAACTTCACGACCTCATCGTCGAGGACCTCGGCAACATCTTTCCCGACCTGCTCCCCGACGTCAGCATCAGTCTGTTGGAAGCCTCGCACGGCATCCTCAACACCTTCGACGCGACGCTGAGCGAATACGCCGTTCGCCACTTCAAGCGCAGCCGTATCGAAGTGCGAACGGGAACGATGGTCAAAGAAGTGCGCGAGCGCGATGTCGTCCTCGCCGACGGCACCACGATGGGGCATGGCCTCGTTGTGTGGTCCACCGGCATCGGCGCCACACCCTTCGTCCAATCCTTGCCCTATCCCAAAGACCGCGCGCAACGTCTGATGACGGATGAATTCTTCCATGTAAACGAAACCGACGGCATCTATGCCATCGGCGACTGTGCCACGCGCGCCGGCGACGCGCTCCCGGCCACCGCGCAGGTCGCCCTCCAGGAAGGGAAATACCTTGCGAAGGGTCTGAACCGCCTTGCGGCCGGCAAACCGGTCAAGGCCTTCAAATATCACAACCTCGGCATGCTCGCTTATATCGGCGACAACCGCGCGCTCGCCGACCTGCCCAAGTTCAAGTCCAAAGGAATCGGCACCATTCTCTTCTGGCGCTCAGCCTATCTCACGCGCCTCGTCGGATGGAAAAACAAGATTCTTGTTCTCTTTGATTGGCTCAAGACTTTCATCTTCGGACGCGACATCAGCCGCTTTTAGATTTCGTTTCCGCCGGTTTCCAACGGTTGGAATTTTTGAAGAAAAAAGTTCCAACGATTGGAAACCGTGGCGTAATCTTAACGCGATGAGAAGTCGCCGATTTTGCTGCGCCGCCGCATTGGCGCTGGTCTTCGCTTTCGGTGTTTGCCCGTCGCCTGCCGAACCGATCAAAATCGTCAGTTGGAACGTTGAATGGTTTCCCGGCCGCGTTCCGGACTCCACCCCCGCGATGGAGAAGAAGCATATCGAGGAAGTCCGCTATGCCTTGCGCCGGATGAAGCCCGACGTGCTGATTCTTCTCGAAGTCAAAAATCCGGAGGCGGTTAAGAAGGCGCTCCGCTCACTGCGCGGCATGAAGCTCAATGCGATCAGCGAATTTGATGGGCGCCCGCAACAAATCGCCATCGCGAGTCGCTTTCCGATGCGCCGCGGCGGACAAGTGGCGTGGCCGCGATTTTTTGTCGGACCGCCGCGCGGCTTCACCTTTGCGGAATTGGAATTGCCCGGCGGCAAATGCCTCGACGTTTACGGCGTGCACCTGAAAAGTAATCTGGGCGCGCCCTTTGTGAACTATTCGCTGCGTGAACTTTCGGCGGCGGAGTTGTCGTTCTTTTTTTCGCGCTTGGGCGACCGCGCGACCTGTCCTTCCGCCGGCATCGTTGTGGGCGGTGACTTCAACACCAGCCTCGACGACCCTCGTTTTTCCCGCGATGACTCGCTGCGCTACCTTATGGGGTCGGGCATGTATTGGCCGTTCATCGCGCTCTCGCCGCGCGACCGGTTGACGTGGCTCGGCATCGGAACAAAATACGAGCCGATTCAGTTTGACCATTTCCTGACCAAGAACTTCGGCGCGCCGAAGGCCCGGGTCGTTCCCACGGGGCAGATCAGCGATCATCAGGCGATCGAGATGATTGTTGAAACGGACGAAATTCAGCCACGCCGCTGAGCCGCCGCCATCAGTCAAAATCCGCGACGACGAACGTGTGATCCGACGGGCGGGGGCGCTTTCGAGGTTCGAGATCAATCCACGAAGCCCGCGCGCGGCGCGCGAGCGAAGAACTGGCCAGAATGTAGTCAATTCTCCAACCGCGGGCATCCGCGCCCCGAAACGACGTGCGATAGTCGAAAAAAGTGTAGTGGCCCGGTTCGGGATGAAAAAGGCGGAACACATCCACGAAGCCCCACGCGCGGCAGTGCCGGAACGCTTCGCGCGCCGCGGCGTGAAAGCAAACGTGATGCGCATAATTTTCAGGCGAATGAACGTCCATCGGCTCCGCAGCAACGTTCAAATCGCCGAGCCACACCACCGCGTCGTCGGGAGAAAATCGCTCATCAAAATAGCGGCGCAGGCAGTGGAACCATTCGAGTTTGTAGCGATACATCGGATGCTCGATGTCGCGGCCTTGCGGGACGTAGGTATTGACGATGCTGACGCCGTTTGCGGTGGCGGAGGCGAGACGAAAGGGATCGCGCGGGTCGCTCGAAAGGCCAAATTCGATGTTTCCCAATTCGCCGCGCGAGAGGATCGCCACGCCGTTGTAGCTCTTCATGCCGGCGAACGCGGCGCGGTAGCCGGCATCCACAAGCGGCGCGAGCGGAAAATCCGGATCTTGCACTTTGGTTTCTTGCAGGCAAAGAACGTCCGGCCGTTGTTCGGCGCACCAACGCAAGACGGTGTCGAGTCGCGTGCGAATTGAATTGCAGTTGAACGTCGCGATTCTCATGGACGTTTTGCGGCGCGATGTGCGGCGAGCAGGGCAGGGAGGGAACAGGCCGCGCAGCGGGAGCGATCGTTGAGGCAATAGTCGTGAAAAATCTGAATCAGGCCCTGTCGCCGCAGGCCGGTTCGATAAAGTGAAGGACCGTGGTCCTGCCCGAAAAGATTGAGCGCGGTCTGGCGGATAATGGCGTTGTCCGCTTCGGGCGGGAGCATTTCCAGCAGTCCACGGTCGAAAGGCTTCTGCGCGCCAACGGCCGCGAGGACTGGAACCCACACGTTCAGCAAAATCGCATCCCTTCGATCAGTACCGATGAGGCTTGCGGGGTGGGCAAAGCGCTTGCCGCCCGGAACGGCGTGCAGATCGAAATAATCATCGTGAATGCCGGCGAGTCGCTTCGCCATTTCATCAAAGGTCGCCGATCCCCAGATTTCGCTCGCGGGACGCCGTTCCGTGAACAAGCGCGCGGCCGCCATGAGGCGGCGAAGCGGATGATTGGCTGGGCGTATTCCGCCGAGATGCCAGGCGGCGCGCGGCATGAGCGCCGATTCAAAGCGATCGCGCATCTTCCACCAGGTGTCCCAGACCGCGCGGGCAAACTTCTTTCCCTCGTCATTCCACCGCGCATGTGGCGCATCGGGCAGCAGTCCGGAAACCCCGGCGAGCATCGCGTAGGCCGTCAACGGCGCGCCGCGCGATTCTTCGCGCAAGACGTCGTGCGGCACGCTTTCGGCCAACTGGCGAAACGGCGCCTTGTTGTGTTTGAAACCGAGCGCGGCCATCGTCTCTTCATACAACGCTTGATCCGCTCCGCGCTCGGCCATCGCCTGGGCGAGGCGCACAGCTTTTCGACGCAACCGCTCCTCGCCGGCGGCATCGAGTAGAGCGTGCTTGCCGTCCGCGTCCCAGTGGCGCAGCTCCTCAAAACACGGTGGAACAGGTGCGCGAGTGGCAAAGGGATAGGCAGTGAGGTCCACGTTTTCGAAAGAGAATCGCGGCGTCGCGGCAAGGGCGCTTTGTAATGAAATTTGCACCGCTCCGGGCGGAAGTTCCGACGCGGGAAGCGAGCCGGGGTGATACGTCACGTGCGCGCGCACCCGATCGTATCGCGGGTCCTGCGCGTGGCCGTGCTGCCGCCAGTCGCCGGGGTGAATGTGAATTTCCACGTCGCCGGTGACGCGGCGCTGCTGCGGCCCGATGCGCAGCGCCGCGCCCAGAAAATCCGGCCCGGCTTCGAGATTCCAAACCCCCGGATCCTCCACGACCACTTGCTCGCCATCGTTCGCGCGAAGCGCGGCTGGACGCAGCGCGGTGTCAAACCAGACGCACTGGAGGTGGCGTTCGGAGTAGGGGAAGCGCCAGCGCTCGAAAGGTTTTTCGCGAACCGAAGTTCGTCCGGCGCGCGCGAGCCCGTACAGTTTCGCGCGCGGAAAGAAATCGTAAAGTTCGGCGTCCATGCGCGAATTATTAGTCGAGCCGCCGGTCCGCGACGAGTACGATTCTGCCCATGCGCGAGACGCCCGTCATTTTTGGACAACACGACGAAGCCACAATACGGCAGATTGAGATCTGCCTCGCGAGCGGCGCCGAGGCGGCGGCGCTCTGCGCGGACGGCCACCTCGGATACGCGCAGCCCATTGGCGGGGTCGTGGCCTATCGAAATCATATTTCCCTCTCCGGCGTCGGCTTCGATATTGCGTGCGGAAACCTCGCCATCCGGACGGATGCGAAACTCGCGGACCTCGCGCCCCGCATTTCCGTCATCATGGATGACATCGTGCGGGCGATTTCTTTCGGCGTCGGGCGGAAAAATCCGAGGCCCGTGGACCATGAACTTTTTGATGATCCGGCATGGGGCCTTGCTCCAATGAAGAACCTCAAATCGCTCGCGCAGTCCCAGTTGGGCACGGTGGGCGGAGGGAATCATTATGTGGATATTTTTGCTGATGAAACGGAGAGCATCTGGGTCGGCGTGCACTTCGGATCGCGCGGGTTGGGCCACAAAATCGCGACGTATTTTTTAAGCAGGCGGGCGCGCTCGACGGCATGAACGTCCCGCCCGCTGTTCTTTCCGTCGAGTCGTCGCTGGGCGAGGATTATCTTGCAGGCATGCATCTTGGCGGTCGCTACGCGTATGCCGGGCGCGAGTATGTTGCGCGCGAGGTGGCGCGAAGCATTTTGCGCGCGAACATTCTGGAGGAAGTCCACAACCATCATAATTTTGCATGGCGGGAGCGGCACGGCGAGGGAGAGTTCTGGGTGGTGCGCAAGGGCGCGACGCCCGCCTTTCCCGGACAAAGGGGCTTTGTCGGGGGAAGCATGGGCGACGATGCCGTCATTCTCGAAGGCGTGGATTCCGACCGCTCTCGCGCTGCGCTTTTTTCAACCGTTCACGGCGCCGGGCGCGTGATGTCGCGGACGGCGGCGCTCGGCAAGAGCCGCAAAGTGAACGGCAAGTGGGTGCGAGGCGAGGGCAGAATCCGGCGCGACGAGATGATGCGTTGGCTCAAACGAAAGGGGGTGGAACTACGCGGCGGCGATTTGGATGAAGCGCCGCAGGCCTACCGCCGGCTGCCCGATGTGCTCGCCGCTCACGAGGGAACGATTCGCATTTTGCACACCCTTCGCCCGATCGGCGTGGCGATGGCCGGGCCGGATATTGAAGATCCTTACAAGGACTGACCGTCAGCGTTTCAAAAATTCTTGATCGGCCTGGCTCAATCCGGTGCGCGGCACTTCCATGACTTTCCCGTCGCGCCGCTTCAACGTGACCGTGTCGAAGTTCGCCGTGACGAGCGCAGCTTCCACCTTGTTTCCGCGCGAATCGGTCCACCATCGAAATTGAGGCTCGTCGCCCGCCGCCAGCGGATCGAGCGAAAATTCCAACGTGTCTTCATTGAATCGCGCGAGGTACGAGCCATCGAGTGGTCCTTCGATGCGCAAATCCGCGCCGAGCCGGGCGAGCGTGGTCGAGAGCGGCGCGCCTCTTTCGCTCGCGCCGGCAGAGGCCCAAAAAATCTTGCCGTCGTCGTTCGCCGAAACGCGCAGCCAGGTTCCCGTAAGATTGTTGAAATGGACGCGCCCTTCCCAGTAGTAGTCGCGTTTCAACGTCATGCGGTTGGCCGTGAGGTTTGAAGCGTTGAATCCGCCCACGAGATTGATCGTGGCATACATTGAAAACGGGGGCTTCTCGGGAGGGGGCAGTTCCACAACCGCAGCGGCGGCTTTTGATTTCGAGGCCTCGCTCGCCTTTGCCAGCGTATAGATGCGCGCGCTGTAGGGCGCGAGCGACACGGCCGCTTTGGTTGAGCCGCCTTCCAATTTGATCGGCGGCTCGCCGGGTTTGGTTTTTCCGCCGTACGCAATCCAGTCCGTGTCAAGGCGAACTTGCCACGGACCGGCGGAAGGGAAGGGGATCGGCACATCCGTTGCCGGCTTTCCGGAAAAATTGATCGCGATGACCATTTGCTCGTCGGAACCGTTATCGTTCCAGCGCCAGAAGGCGAGCGCCTTGCGGCTGTCATCCACGAGCGCCGGATTCACGCCCAGCCCCTTCAGCGCGTCGCCGAAGCCGTCCAGATTTCGTCGCAGTCGGATGAGGTCGCGGTGCAGGAGGACGAAATCCGCGTGGCGTGTCCAGTTCCCCCAATCGAGCCATTGATCCTCATGGAACGCGCCGGTTTGCTGCATCTCGTTGCCCATAAAAAGCAACGGAGTTCCGGGCGCGGTCAGCGTCAGCACAGCGCCGAGGCCGGCCAGACGCCGCGCGTATTCGCCGGAGGGATTGCGTGGGGCGATGTCGTTGAAGATGCGGAGTTGCCCGTTGATCTTGCCCGCCTCGTCGTGGTTGTCCACATAGATGACGCGGCCCATCGAAGTGGGCAGTTTGGTGAGCGCTTCGGAGAGGACCGCCATGCTGCGCTCGTTGTCGTTGGTTTTCTGAAGCACCGGCATGACCGCGTGATGAAAATCGTAATCCCACGAGGCGTGAAATCCACCCTGATCGAGCGAGTCTTCGGCAATACTGAACCGCTTGGGATAGTCGGCGCGGATTTCGGCGTTGATATCTTCCAACATCTGCAAGCCCGCGGGAATCGGCGTCGCGCCATCGTTGTAGGCGCGAATGTTGATCGTCGAGTCCCACCGGAAGCCGTCCACGTGGTACTCGTCGAGCCACATCAAGGCATTGTCGCGAACGAATTTCCGCACTTGAGGATCATCGAATTTGACGCGCGGACCCCACGGCGTTCGATCTATGCCGGCGCCTTCATAGAAATAGATTTCCCGCCCGTCGAAAATTTTCAGATCGAGATTTTCCGGCCCGTAGTGATTGTGAACAATATCCAGATGCACCGCGAGGCCCCGCGCATGACACGCCTTGACGAAGGCCTTCAGCCCGTCCGCGCCGCCGTAAGTCTGCTCGACTGCGAAAAGGTCGGAAGGGTTGTAGCCCCAACTGCGACTGCCGTTGAACTCATGCACGGGCATGAGTTCAACCACGTTCACCCCCAGCCACACCAGTTGGTCAAGGCGCTTGATCGCGTCGTAAAACGTTCCGGGCATTCCATCCTGCGGTTTGGGATCGTTGAACGCGCCGACGTGCAGTTCATAGATGACGAGCTCATCCAGCGAAAATTCCGGCCCGCGATCCGCGCCCCAGGCAAAAGCATTCGCGTCGTAGAAAAGGGACTTGCGGCTGTCGGGAGTCACGGCGCGGGCGTAGGGGTCGCGCTTGCGCATCTGCCCGTTGATTAACCACTGATAAGGTCCTCGCGGCGCGGAGCGACGGGATGAGATCGCCCAAACGCCGGGCGATTGAGGATCGGGCGCAAGGCGATCGTTGGATGCCGCGCGCCATCCATTGAAGTCGCCGATAATCTCCACCGACTGCGCATGGGGCGCCCACACGCGAAGGGTGGTGACGCCGTCGCGATAACTCACGCCCAGCGTTTCCGCCGCCTCTGCGCCCGTCACGAAAAATATGACGCAAAGAATAAGAAGCGAACCACGCATGCGGCTATCTTGAACATGCCGCCGCGCGCCGACAATTTCTTTTCGCCACGCCGCGAAATACAGTAAGTGTTGAGCATGATCAGTTCCGAAAAATGGCAGGCGCTATACGAGCGGATGGCGAAGTTGGGCATTCGCGAAAGCGACCTGGAGGAGTCCTTCATTCGCGGCTCCGGCGCGGGAGGACAGAAGATCAACAAGACCTCCAGTTGCGTCCAACTCATGCATCGTCCGAGCGGAATTGAAATTCGCTGCCAGCGCGAGCGCTCGCAATCGCTAAATCGCTTCTTCGCGCGGCGGGAACTATGCGATCGGCTGGAAGAAAAGGCGGAAGGCCTCAAGAGCGCGCGACGGCAACTGGCCGAAAAAGTCCGCCGCCAGAAGCGCCGCCGTTCGCGCCGTCAGAAAGCGCGTATGCTCGCCGACAAACGCCATCGCGGCGAAAAAAAGGAGCGCCGCCGCTCCGTGGACTTTTAGCCCGCCGCGCGAATGAACCTGGGGATGAGGCCCGCGCAGGCGAGCGCGTGGCCGAGGTTTTGTCGTGGTCTCTGACACTTCCCCTCGTAATAAACTCACCCGTCATCATCTCGCGTGTTCCTGTTTGCGGGCGAATGCACGCTCAATTGGGTTCGTTGGAAGAAATCGAGTGCTTTCCCATCAAACCTACCTCTGTCCAAAATCGGCTGATCTGAAACGTGGAATGGGCACTCCGAATTGGCCAACCATGGTTGGTGATAAAATCAATTCGTCACAACCAACCGGAGGCCCGCAGAGAATGCTCTGTCGTCACAGCCTGCTTGGGCAGATTCTTTCGCTCATTCCCCGCCCGCAGTTTGCCCGCCACGCCCGGGATATGAAGGACGGGCATTACGCCAAAGGGTTTCGGGCGTGGGATCAGTTCGTTGCAGTGCTTTTCTGCCCCTTGTCGCAGGCCAAGAGTCTGCGGAAGATCACGGGCGGGCTGAAGACCTGCCTCGGCAAGCTCAACCACATCGGCATGCAGCGCGCTCCGGCGCGCTCCACGCTGGCCTACACGAATGCCCACCGCCATTGAGAACTGTTCCGGCGGCGTTCCATGGCCTGATGGGCGTGTGCCGGGAGGTGTCTCCCCGACATCGGTTCCGCTTCCATAACCCCTTGCGGTCGCTCGACGCCACCGTGATCGAAGGGTGTAAGTCCATGTTCGACTGGGCCAAGCACATCAAGACCAGGGGTTCGTGAAAGTCCACCTGCTGCTGGATCACGACGGTCACCTGCCCGTGGGCTTGCTGAGCGCGGGCAGCATTCTGGCATGGGACGAGCAGAAGCAGGAAGAAGTCGCTCTTTGACCAACCACATGACCTTCGCGGCCTCGACCATCGCGGCGATCTATCGGCAGCGCTGGCCCATCGAAATCTTCTTCAAGACGCTCAAGCAGCACCTGAAGATCAAGACCTTCGTGGGGACCAGTGGAGTTCCCCCGATCTGCTCGTCACCCGGAGGACGGTGTTTTGAGTGACTTCAGTTCCTCATCATTTCAGAGTTCACAGGCGACTGACACCCGAGCGAAGCGTGGCCTCTCACCCGCAGGTTACAAAACACCTCGATGTGTTCAAAGATCGCCCGAAGCGCTTCCGATTGCATCTGAAGTCCCTGCCGCTGCGCCAGCTCCTTCTTCAGCGATGCCCGGAACAATTCCATCATCGCGTTGTCGTAGCCGTTTCCATTTCGACTCATGCTCGGCTGCAGTCCCTATTGCGTGAGCGCGGCGCGATACGCTTCACTCGCGCACTGGCAGCGCCGAACAGAGCGCTGAGCCCACGCCTTCTTCGGAATCCGCATGACCATTGAGTCGGAGATTCAAAAAATCGAGAGACGTTTGGCGGACTGAATCGCCCTCACATCTGACGCGCTTTCGAACTGCACATCTATCTGCGAAATCCCCCTCTCCCTCTCTCTCTTTCTGTGTGTGTGACGTGCTCATACACTTATGCGCATATGCGCATATGCGCATAAGTGTATGAGCGAGATGTGAGGGGTGGATGAAAGGG
>JABLTH010012144.1_pt1 | contig 38936 bp, 54 predicted proteins | sample 7875711 | NCBI WGS metagenome assembly JABLTH01 (sample SAMN14941262, study PRJNA633318) | bioreactor metagenome | isolation source: bioreactor | place: China | collected 2019-03-05 | reverse complement strand
CAGACAAGGAAAAGCAGGAAAAAGCCAACGTGGATCAAGCAGTCAAGAAACCGTCCAAGGACAGCCATACGCCGATGATGCAGCAGTGCGTGGCTGTTGCCAGGTAAGGGCTGCTGAGACGGGTTACGCCAGGAGTTACGCCAGGCGCCTTGGCTGCTACGTCGCATCCACCCCAACCACCTGCGCGCCCGGCTATACTGTATATTCATACAGTAATCAGGAGCCCGCCATGCACCCATTCGCCGCCGCCGAGTCCGCCGTCGAGGACGCCCTGCCGCCCATCATCGCTCGCCACCGCTCGGCCGGGCATCTGACTTGGCGTTTGCTGCACCAGATCGAGGATGAGGTCATGGCCGAGGTCGAATCCACCGGAAAGGTGGCTCCGATGATTCTGCGCATGTTGAGGTGCTCGCCCATGATGTCATTCCCCGCGGATGACAGCGTGGCGGACTTGAGCAAGCACGAGGTGCTGCCGCTCGCCTTTGCGGCTACCTGGAAAGCCTGGCACCAGCTCCACTGAGGAGCCGCTTTGCCCGCCTTTCTCACCACCTCCGCCTTCCTCGAGGCCGACTACCTTCCGGGCGACCGGGAGGAGATCCGCCTGCCCTGCTGCACCGTTGTGGTCCACAACAGCGCCGTGAGCATGCGCGGCATCGAGACGCGCCACCTGGAGAAGCTCGGCTGGACGCCGGATGCGCTGTCCTTCGAGGCTGCCGGCGAGCACTATCGTTACCGCGTCGCCGCTCCAGCGCTAGGTGGCGCCCTCACCGCCATGTTCCCCATCCGCTGACTATGGACGGCATGGGGTATCCGCCAGATGGCTTCCCACCAGCCGCCGATGAAGTCGTCGAGTTCTTTATCGAGCGGGCGGCCATCATCCAGTACGATGGAGGACGTGATCGCCTTGATGCTGAGGCAATGGCAGCCATTGAGACGGTCGCACGCTTTGGCTCCGGCCGACTCCCCCGATATGTCACGTTCGCCAGCTTTGGATCCGGTGGTGCCGTGAAAGCCGGAGAGTGGGAGTATCGCTACAACCAACAGGGAAGCACCCGCATCATCAAGCGCAGCGGATCAGATCGATAGCCAACGAGCCCATCAAGGAGATTTGTTGAAATGGACCCAACCTTGCCAAAGGTACCCGAGAAAGTTCTAGAGAGAGCCTATGAAGACCTCCTCGCCCCAATGGCAAAGGAAGTTGGCAAGGCGCTTTCTGATGGGGCAAAGGCGGCCAGGCTTTTGCTCACAGCCCCTATACAGCTTGCAGCTGCCTATCAAGGCAGATTCGAGCGAATGATGGATCGCATCGCCACCAACGTTCCCGAAGAACACAGGACTGCCCCGCCGGCACAAGTGGTTGGCCCCATCGTCGAAAACCTTCGTTACATCGATGACACCTCCCCTATTTGGGAAATGTTCGAGTCACTGCTCCAATCCGCAATGGATCGCCGTACCGCACGCACAGTGCATCCAGCATTTGCAGCACTCGTGGCCCAGCTATCCGCCGATGAAGCCATCATATTGAAAAGCCTCTCTGAGCAACCTGCAAACGTCGTGGACAGCTTCGATTATGATCGCGCGACTAGGCGCTTTTATAGCAGGCTGATCGAATCTAGTGAACTCCCTCTTGGTTCAATGACCTTGCCAGAGCAGATTGATCTTTATGTTTCCCATCTCCAGTCACTGAACCTCATACAGTGGCATACGAGCAATGACGAACCAATTCTCGACATCAACAAGAAGCAGATCGGGTCTCGCCGCTATAACAAGGTGATGTTGACAGATTTCGGCTACCTCTTTGTGCATGCGTGCCAGCCGCCCAGCATGCCCCCTCCGACCGCAACCGCCTGACCACCCGCTGCCTTCAGCCTGGCCACGCCTGGACTGTCTTGCCATGGCGCGCCGCGCAATCCCCCAATGCCCCCAGCACAGGCCCCATCACCCAGGCCTGCCAAGCATCATAGTCGGCTGCCGCCGGCGCATCCGGCACCTCGCACGGCGCTGCAAGCGAGCTATCGAGCGGCGGCGGCTTCCTTGGCTGCGTCGACGGCGTCGGAAAGCATGTGCACCCGGCCAGCATCAGGCCGGCAGTCAGCAGGCAAAGGCTTCGCATTCTTCAGCTCCTTCTGGATGGCATCGAGCCGGGTGCCCAGCGTCGACTGAATGGCGCGGTACTCGTCAGCCCGCGCGCGGATCTCGGTGCCGGCGGCGCGCAGCTCGCCCAGCGCCTGGTTGGCTGTTGCCACATCGGCCTGGGCGCGCGCCGCGGTCAGCTCGGCCAGCTCAGCGTCCTTACGCCAGCCATTGGTGGTCCAGCCGGCGGCGAACAGCGCGCCGGCCAGCGCTGCGGCGCCAGCCACACGCAACGAGGCAGGGATCTCGGTCACAGCGCCCTCCTCCCCTCGCAGTACTCGCGTGCGAGCGTGCGCCTGTTGACCAGGCCGCGCACCGGCTTGCCGTTGACGTTGACCCACAGAGTCAAGGCCGCGCACGCGCCCGCCATGTCGCCTGCGTTCGCCCTCCTGGCCATGCTGCTGCCGCAGAAGGCCGCCACGCCGATGTTGTACGCCGTGTCGACGAATGCCACCTTCTGCCCGTCCGTCAGGGGCACGCGCACGCAGGCCATAATGCCCTCGGCGTGCCGCGTCAGGTCCTTCTCGAGCTGGGCGCGGCACTCGGCCGGCGTGTAGCTCTTGCCCCACTGCGCGTTCTCGGTGGCGCCCGTGCAGTAGGTCAGCACGCCGCCGATGTCGCGATAGGTCTTGTAGACGGTGCCCTCATTCTTGGGCACCAGCACCAGCAACGCGGCGGCCGCCGCAGCGCTGACCACGCCGACCAGCTTGGGATTGAGCGTCATATCACTCCTCCCGCTTCTGCCGCGAGCGCCACCACGGCCGGCCGATCTTCACCCACAGGAAATGCCCGGCGAGCAGCAGCACGTAGCCCAGCGTGGCCGCGCTCGCCCAGTCGGCAACTCCGTAGCCCATGAAGGTCATTATCGGTACCGGCGCCGCCGGCACCACCTTGGCTGCCTCGACTGCCATGTCGGCTTGATTCAAGGTTTTCCCCAAAAATGAAAAAGCCCGCCGATTGGCGGGCCCCGTTAGAAACGCTGCAATGGCATCCTCCTAGGACGACATTTCATAAGTGTCACTCGGCAGAAGGATTTACTCCGCTGCTGCTCGCCGACGGCGCCGTCACCAGTGCATCTCTCCCAGCAGGCAGAAGGACAGCTCTGCACAGCGGCCTTGGCTCTCCAGTCTCTGGACCCGCATCCTCGAATCGCAGGTAATCGAAAGCTAGCTCTTGAAGAGCATGCAGCCGATGACAGGTGTCCGGGTCATACACATCAACTGGCCCTTCAGCCCCGATCGCAATCAATGCCGCCACTTGAGTTGGAGTAAGCCTCATCTCGATTTTCAGTAGTTGAATACGTTCCTGACCTTGGAACAAACACAGTTGCTCTGAAGCAATTGCCCGCCCTCGTCAGGGTGGAGACCATCTACAAGACGTCTGCCCTGCATATTCCAGACTTCAAACTGCCTGACGATTCCCGATGCGAACGTGCAATCAACCACATGGAAGTTGTGCTCTTTTGCCATGCGAGTGATCGCATCGTAAAGAGGCTGCAGGCTTGAGGTGGACTTATCTGCACGCTGAAGAGGCAGCAGCACAAACCAGGTCGCATCCGGCCAGTTAAGAGCGGCAGTCCAAAAACACCAGCGCAAGGACTCGTAGATCAGATCTAAATTCAGATCGCTGAGCATCGCCTTCCCCATGGCCGTATCGAAATCCCCGAGGTACGTCATCCAGTCGGACGAAGCGGCATCATTTGTGCCCGCACCAAAGAACCCAAGATTCACCTGGGCACCGTTCGAAACCGCTTGTTGGACCTGGTAGGGGACTCGCTGCCAGTTCGTCAACCCAGCGCGATTTCGGTAGGAAGCACCGGACTTCGCATAGTTGCTAAGACTACGCATCTTGAGCGCACTCTTAGCGAATTTTGGCCAATTGCTACGAAAGGCATCCCCCGTAAAGATGCCGCCATCGACATCGTTCGTCTGTGTAATCGAGTCACCGAACGCCAAGCCGATCAAGTTCTCGGCGCGAGACGCCACTCCCCCTGAACTCCCACTACTGAGGGGCATACCATCAATTTGCACCACCCCCAAAACGTAGGCTTCGTATGCGGTCGCAACAGATCCTGATTCGATCTGTACCGTCCCATAGCTCGCCGGATCGGTGTTGCGCTGCTTCGGGGAGAAGCGGAACCAGTACGCATTGACCGGGATCATCAGCGTTCCGCCCGCGCTCCCAACCGGGAGATTCCCGGAACCAACGATCGTGGCTTTGTCGGAACCGTAGAAGACGTAGTAGCGGCCAATCCCGGGATTCACCTGCAGGCCACTGATAGTGATGGATTTACCCCCAAAGACGTAGATGAAGTCCGACACGCTGGAATTTGCCTGCGCAACGATCGATCCGCCGGCGTAGACCTCGTATCCGTCCAGCACCTTGGTCTGGTCGAATAGGTTCTTTCCAACGCCCCCCTTCGTCATCTTCGGAGTCAGCAGCTCATCGCTGAAGGCGACGCGTAGCCGCGTGTCCACGCTGAACGCCTCATACGCGCTTGGGGCGCTACTGAACTCCAGTTGCACCGCTGCATAGTTCGGCGCCGATACCACACGCTGTTTCGGGGAGAATCGAAACCAGTATGCGCTGGCAGGAATGGCGATCGTGAAGCTTGTCTTGTCTCCTGCAATGAATGCAGAGGAAACCAGCGTTGTGCCATCCTTCGCGTAGAAGGCGTAATAGCGCCCGAAGCCGGTATTGTCCTGCATCCCGCTTACCGTCAATGCGGCCTCCCCGCGCACATAGATGAGGGCACTTACCGACGAGTTCGCCTCCGACCGAAGAGTCCCATCTGCATACAGCTCGAATCCAGGGGTGACCGCAGTCGAATTGAACTTGTTCTTGCCTGCCGGCTCATGATACGAGCGACCGAGCGCCGCCGTGGACGGATAGCGGTTGATCTCAGTGGCGGCGCCCGCATCATTCCGGTATAAAACGAGCGCATCAGATTGCCCCGCAATACCAACAGTAAAGTATTGCCCGTTGACTGTTACGGCGAGCCCGTCAGCAACACTCCTCTTCACCCCAGCCGTAAGCTGCCCTACATCCCTCGCCACCTCGGAGGCTTGGCGAGCGGCTTCCGCAGCCAGCCTGGCAGCATCACTGGCCGCAGCACTGACCCCGGCCGCACCTGCATTGCCCGCAGCCTGTGCCGCTGCAATCTGCGCTGCAGCTTTGTCCGCCTCAGCACTTGGCACCTCCTGCACAACCCGCGCGATCGTCTTCACGGGCCCGCTCTCCGTCTCGATGATGCTGCCGTCACCGCTCGCAGGCCCATTAAGAAAGCGCTTCCACTTGTCCGCTTCGGCAACGAGCGTCTCCGCTGCCCCAGTGAACTCATTCGCAGTCGTCATATCTTCTGCCCAAGAAAAGAAAAGGCCGCCAGTTGGCGGCCGAGTACCGGTCTATCAATCGCCACCACCCCCGGTATCGATAGGCGAGGTCGTGATCGTCGAAATCGGGCTGATGGTGCCCCATACGTCCTTCTGAAACAGCTTGTAGACGGTGTTCGGAAAAAGCGCGACAGTGGCAGGCGCCGACCCTGACCAGACGAGCGGCCCCGCTGTGCTGTCCCTCCGCAGCTCCGCGCCCTCCAGATCCGTATCACCCGACGGCGTGATCGTCAGCGTGGAGTCCACCTCCCACTGCCCCGGGGTGTACACATAGGCCACTTCACCTGGCGGCGGATTGCTGACGTTGATGCTGCTATCCGTCGACGCCTGATTGCTGCTGTTGACCGCCCGCACGATGAAGGTGATCGCCGGCGACACCGCGCCGAAGTTCCGCGCGTCATCGATGCTCCAGTCGAAACCCCAGCCGCTCACCTGGAACATCCGGCGCTTGACGCCGCCCGTCCAGACCTCAATTTCGTGGTAAGCCACGTTGGCCTGCTGCGCGATGTCGATCTGGACCACTCGGCCGATGAACGGATTGCGCAGCACCAGGACGGGCGAGCCCGGCGCGTAGCTGACCGGCGTGATTGAGCCCGACCATACCGCCCAAGGGCCGGGCGCCGCCACACCGATGGCACGCACCCGGACCTGGACCGCACCAGGATCCTGCTGCACCTCCAATTGCGGACCGGCCGAGTCGCCCAGATAGACCCAGGAGGCACCGTTGTCCCGACTGATCTGGAACTCATATCGCACGGCATTGCGCGCCACCGTTGCGGTGATCGCGACCCAGCCTTGCCACAGCATGCGCACCTGCACCGAGGAGATCATCGGCGCCGTGGAGTTTCCAGGCAGCAATGACGGATTCGGTGGCGGCGGCACGGCGCCATCGTTCTCGGCTGTATGCACGCTGTCGGCCGCGTTCACACAGGTGATCTCGATCTCCAGGTCGCTCTTCGGCACGATCGATGTGACCAGGCAGTCCAGCGCGACGCGCTCGACCGGGCCGAATGCGTAGATGGTCGGCTCCTCGCGCGCGCCATCCGCGACGTACACCGTATCGCGCTGCGCCTGCGTGAGCCCCTGCAGGATGACCTCGCCCTCGCCTGCCCCCATGGCAGCACCGAACGGCCCGTCCATGCTGCCGTCGCGCCGGCGCAGAGCGATCTGGTAGGCCTGGCTATCCTCAAACGGTACCGCCTCGGACAGCTGCAGCGTGCCGGACAGCCGATCGTAGGCAATCACCACGCCGGAGTACCCCCAGGCCGGCACATCGTGCGAAACGGCGATCAGGTCGCCATATTGGGGAATGTGCCCGTCCAGCTCGGTCGTGAAGGTGATGAAGCGGCGGCGGTCCCGATGGCTGGCCGCCATGTACATGCCCTCGCGCCAGGCCTGCGCTCGGCTAGTGCAGCCGAACAGCTGGACGCGCTCCGCCTTCTTCTTCGCGCTGTCCGAAAGTGCACACTCGACCTCCGCCGCCTTCCAGGTGGTGCCGTCGACATACTCGACAATGACGTAGTCCGGCGAGTCGAAGTCGTGCAGCGCGTAGTCGGCCGACCAGCTCCCCTTGGTGATGTTCTGCGGGGAAAACAGTGCCTTGCGTACCGTCTGCGGCTGATCCCGGATTACGTCGATCACGCCGGCGTAGTACATGGGCAGTGCGCGTCCCGCCCGCGCTACGCTGGTGGCCGCCTCCCAGACCGTGACCGCGGAATCGAAGACACCATTGAACTCATCGCCCCGGGCGGCCCAGGTGCCGGCCATCTGCTGCAGGCCGGCCAGGTTGAGCCGCGCGTCGGCCAGGCCACGTCCATAGCCGGCATTCCGGAAGATGTCAGCCAGCGCCCAGGCGGGGTTCCGCGTCGCCTGCTCGACCCAGCCCACGCCATTCCAGACCGGCAGGATCCGCGTGGCGATCACGCCGAGCTGGCGCGCCGTCTGCGAGTTCAGGTTATTCGTGGCCCGGATGCGGGTGGCAATCATCGTGACATCGCCATACACCCGCTTGCTGGGCTGGTAGCTTCGCAGGCCTGCCCAGACCAGCGTATTGCCGGCGCGCGCATCGGTGTCCTTGTCATTGGTGCGGCGCATGCGCACCTGGGCACGACCGCCATTGCCCACGTTCCAGCGATAGGACCGGACCTGCGGGGTATTGGTCGCCATCGTGATGGTCTCGCGCCCCATCTCCCACCAGTTCCCGATGGGCGCCCCGTCGTCGCCTATCCACTGCGCCTCAGCAACGAAACTCACGGTCCGACCGTCCATGCCACCGCTGTTGTTGGCGTAGAACAGGCCGTTCGGCAGTGAGATGTCGATACCGATGTAGTTCAGCCGCGTGCCGGCCGAATTTGCGACGAACGGCCCCACATAGTCGCCGCCTTCGTTCGCCCCCTTCAGCTCGAGGCCGGAGACGGCTGACGACGTCTCGACGTTGTCCGGAAACAGCGTCACCGCGCCGCCTGGCGGGATCACCTCGTACTGCACCTCGTCATACACCGAGATGTCCGACTCGCCGATCAGGATCTGCTCGACGGAGCACTTGCCCTGCGTGACGACAAAGAGCTGATAAAGGTACTGCTCATTGCCCATGTACTCGGTGTAGGGCTGCGAGGCAAAGTCCGGCACGACCTTGTGCCGACCGTATAGCACAGGAATCGCCTCCAGCAGCCGCGCCGAGTTCCCCTGGGCACTGACGGCGTAGGTCGGGCTGGCCTGCGACCCCTGCTGGTCGAGCCCCAGGCTCGACGATGGCATCGGCAACAGCGCATTAACGAGCATGCTCCCGGCCATCATCACACCGGCCGACAACAGCGCACCCGACGTGGTCAGCGCGCCATTGGCCCCGACCATACCCCACGCCTCCGGCGCCAGGTATGGTGCATAGATCGAGATCACCACCACCGCGATCATGGCAATGACCTGCAACGGATTGGAACCGCCACCACCACGCGGCACTGCGATGATGGCGAGCAAACTGCCATCCCCGACACACTTCCGCCAGTCCCGCTGCAGCACCGGGTGGCCGTCCAGCACGACGATGAACGGCGCCACCAGCCGCTGCCGGCCGCGCGCCGCCGGCGCCAGGAGCCCGCGGCGGCGCAGCAGGGTCTTGATACTGGTCCGCCGGCGGATGACCGTCACCTCGCGGCCGATGGCCGGCCGGAACGGATCAGTGATGTGAACGACCGTTGCCTTCATGCTTGACCTTGAAGTACTGGGCGCGACCATAGCCGGCCAGGTTGAGACGCCCCGCTGGCGTCCAGACCACGCCAGCCCCCTCCTGCGCGTGCAGCACGCCGCCACCATCCACCGCCAGCCACGTGCCCACATGCGGCTGCAGACCGCCACGCAGCAGCGCCGGCGCGCCGTGCTCCGGGGTGGGCAACAGCAGCCAGGCGCCCGAGGCGCGCCGGGCGCTGTACTCGAGCGCCGCCGCCTGCCAGTTGCCGCCCACCTCCGGCAGATCCACGCCGAAGAACTCCCGCTGGAGGTGCATCAGCAGGCCCCAGCAGTCATATGCCGGGCCCCGCCCGCCGGCCGCGTAGGGCAGCCCGATATAGCGATTGATGTCTGTAGCCGTCATGAAATGAAAAAGGCCGGCAGTGCCGGCCCGCTATGGGATTGCTGGAGGCCTACGACCTGACCAGTCCAGGGAAGTCCGTCGCGCTGTAGATCCGGTTCGGAAACGACCAGTTGTGCACGTCGTTCAGCGTGGCCGTTCCAGTCACCGTGAAGACTCCCACTGTGACGCGTGTGAGCACCATGGTGATCGGCGGATCCATCTGCGGGCCGGATGGATCGGACGCCAGATAGGGACGATAGGTGACCTCGATCGGCGCCTGCTGCTGGTATGCCGACTCGATCGCCGCCGTGATCGCTCGATCCACGTTGTCGACCTTGATCTGCAGCTGCGGCACGCGCCCCTCCTCGATACCGGGCATCGTGAAATCGAATGGGCACGCTACAAACGTGACCGTCTGCCCCGCATGCATCGGCGCCGACGCCTCCAGCCTAGCCGAGAAGTCCACCCGATCCCGGCAGATGCGGATGGCCGTCGGATTGCCGGCATCGTCCATGAAGGACGGATGCCGTAACTCCAGCGTGTCGACAATCACGTCATCCAGCGGCGCCGACGCGTACGCCTCGGCCAATGCCTGCGTGAGGACCGTCATGAAATGCTCCCATCCTGGATCCCAGGAAGCGTGACGTTGACGAGCTGGTGCAGCGTCGAAGCAACCCACTGGACCGGCGCCGGCCCGTAGAGCTGCAGGAACTCGTTGATCGAATCCGATAGCACTGGCATCTCGATCGCTTCGACCTGGAGCGATACCTCCGCCACACCTGGCGAAGGCATCGATACCTGGTAGCCGTCCGATGCCGCCCGCACGCGCCGCATCGTCCAGCCCATACCGTTGAGCACCTGGACATCGAACCAGGCAGCGCCGTCCATCAGGTCTTTGCGCCAGAAGTACTCAAAAATGGCCAGCTGCACATCGCGGAACACCCAGCGCAAGGTGATCTGGGTTGGAGCGCGCGTATAGCGCCGGCGCACGCGTGCGGTGCCGCTGTCCATCTCCGTACGCGCCGTGACCGCCTTCGGCTGGTAACCGTATCCGCTCTGTGTCGGCGCCGGCAGCGAGCGCGGCCAAACCGGAACCGTCATCCGCCCCTCCTCATCCGATTGAGCCCGTAGCCACGTTCCATCGATGTCGGGATCTGACCTCCGCCGCTCGCAATATCACTTGACACCGTATCGCGCACGATCTTGACCACGTAGGCTTTGATGTCGACTTGCGACCCGTTGCGCTGCTGCTCGACCTGGCCGGCCTTGCTTGAGTCTTCCACCATGGTGACGTTGACAACCAGGCCACCGTCCGCCGCAGCGGATGCTGCCGAACCCCCATTTGAGACTGGGCGAAATACCTGTGGCCCGTCAACATAGCCACCCTCAGCAAACCTCGCTGGGGCACTTCCAGCGTTGATTGCCTCAAGCAGCGACCGATGACGGGAAGTCGCCGAGGCCTTGACCACGAATTCCCCGTTCGAGAGCATCGCCGGGATGCTATCGCTCGTCCCTGTACCTGGGCCCGAGATCAAGCCGCCGCCTGCTTTGTAGAAGACGCCCGTAAGCTGTGACCCGCTCAGTTCCCCCGTGACCCCCTGGATACCGCCATTCCATGTCGTGGTAGCACCAAACATGCTAGAGAGAGCTGGCTGGAGCGCGCTGAGGATTCCGGATGCTGCCGCCTTCGCCTGCATGCGAGCAATATCCGCGATGATGCTGTCGATCAGGCTACTGAAGCTCAGCTTCCCAGTAGACACGAACTTCACGAACGCATCTTCCAGCCCATTGAGCGAAGAGGAAATGACGCCCTGGGCCTGGCCTGCCGCATTGGCTGCACTGTCGCGGTAGTCGGCAAACGCCGTGAGCGCCCCGTTCCTCCAGTCCGATTGCTTCGACTTCAGGCCAGCGTAGTAGTCGGCATAGTCCTGCAGCGACTGCTGCAGCCCATCGCGGATCTGCTGCTGCTCTTCGAGATACTTCGGGCTATTGATCAGCTCCTTGGACGTGGCATTCGTTAGCTCGAGCTGGCGCCGCCGATACTCCCGATAGATCGACTTGACTGCCTCGGCATTGCGTTGTGCCTCGGCGCCCATCCCATAGGCATCGAGCTGGCGGCCGTACTGCTCGCGCTGCGACTGCTGATAGCTGGCGATCTGCGCATTGATCTGAGCTGAACGCTGATCGAGCTTGAATCCGTCCTCCTTGATCTTCAGCTCTCTTTCCGCGGCGACGTTCTTGTCGAGCTGCGCCCGAATCGAATCCTGGCTGGCAAGCAGGCTCTTTTGGTCTGCCGTCAGGATTCGCTTGTCCTTCAGATCGGCGATCTGCTGCAGGAACTCAGCACGCTGCTTCTCGGCGGTCGTCAGCTTGTCGTCAGCGACCAGGGCAGCACGTGTGGCCGCCTCCTGATCCCGCAGGCTCTGCAGCATTTTCGTCGCCGCATCATCCTGGTAGGCCTTCGGCTTGGCTCCTTTGGGATCCTTGTACTTCTCGTTGATGTCGGCAACGCGCTTCGCATACTCATCCTGCGCCATGCCAACCAACTTTGCATCGCGCTGCAGCTGCTCGATCTCGTCCTTGCGTTGCTCGGCACGACTGCGCGTGGCCTTGGCCTGCGCAGCGAGACGATCGCGTGCGGAGATCTCCGCTGCCTCTCTCTTCTGCCTTTCCGCGTCGGCGGCCGCCTGGACCTGCTTTCCTTCCATCACGGCCTCTTGGGCCTGTAGCGCCTGGAGCCGAGCCCTCGCTGCCGCGGCCTGCCGATTGCCGTTCCCCGTCGCTGCGCCACCCTCCGTTGACGCGAACCCGGACGTCGAGTTGCCCATCTTCTCGATTTCTGCCCGGGTTGCGGCGATCTTCGCCTTGACATCCTCCAACGTGTCGGGCCGGCCAAGGCCAAGCATGGAATCCCACGCCTTCTTCGCCACGGATGCAACTGCATCCCATCCGCGCTCCAGGTAGCCAAGCTGCGAACGCACCTCCTCCGCCCGGGTCTGCAGCGCGGCAGCCAACGTCTTCTGCGCAAGGGCCGCGGCCTCTTCCTTTCGCCCCTGCTCCTCAAGCGCCCGAATCTGTTCGTAGACTGCGCCAGTCAGGTAGTGATACTGCTCATTGAGCTTGGCGGACGCTTTGGTTGGCTCCTCCCCCAGTGACACGAACATCTTGATCGTGCCGTCGACGGCATCCCCCGTCGCCTTGTTCATGGCGATGGCAGCCCGCCCGATGCCCTCGATCTGGTCTCCGGCAATCTTCCCTGTCGCCGCCAGCTTGCTCAGCACCTCGGACGCCTGCCCCTGCGTGCCAACGGTCTGGCTCATCTGAGCGGCCATGCTGGAGAGCTGCTCGGCCGTCTTGCCGACGTAGTTACCGGTCAGGATGATCGACTTCTGCAGGGAGACCGTCTCTTCCGAGCCCTTGTGCATGGCAAATGCCAGCACCCCGGCGGCAGCCGCCGCCACGGAGAACGGATTGACCAGCCCTGCGAGGTAGCTGCCCAGCGCTCTCGACGCTGGACCGATTCCACCAAACATGTCCTTGAGCTGACCCCCTTGCTGCGTCAGGATCAGCAACGGGCTCTGGCCGCCCGCCAGCTGCGTGACGATGTCCGTCATCTGCGCCGGCACCATGCGCATGGCTGCCGCGGTCTGCGCTGCCGAAACGCCTGTCTTGGCAAAAGCTTGCTCCGCCTGGCGCAGGCGCTCCACCATGGGCGCCGCGGCATCCGCTACGCCGAGCTGCTGAGATCGGAAGGCCGCATACTCTGCAGCGGTCTTCCCCGCCCGGTCGGCCTGGCGCTCGAGCGAGGCCAGGAAGCGCTTGCTCTGGGCATCCATCCGAGTCGCCACATCGGCCGCCGCGTCGCCCACACCCTTGAAGCTACCGGCGATGCTCTTGGCCGTGGCAGCCGCCGAAGTCTCCATGGATTTAACGGCCGCACCACCCTTCGCCAACCCCGCTTCCAGCGACGATACGTCCGCGCCAACTTGCAGCGTCGCCTTGCCGATTACCTGGGTCGCATCACTCATCGTACATTTCCTTCAGCGCCGCGTTCTCCAGCACCCGAATGTCCTCGAACAGATCCGGCCAATCTGCCCGCGGTACGCCAGTCAGGCGAAAGACAACGGGCAGCGCTGTATAGTCCATCCCGATCAGACCGCCAGCCCCGGCCCGCCACTGCGACACCATCCTGGTCAGTACCATCACCGCGGCGACGTTGTCCGGCCACAGCTCCACCGCCGCCGGCGCCACGTCCCCCACCGTCAGGCCGAAGGCGGCCAGCTCAGCCGCCTTCGGTGCCTTCCAATAGAGCGCACGGGCCGCGGCAATCAGTTTCCCCGGCGGCCCCCGTGCAGCGCCGTGGCATAGGCCTCGTAGATCGCCTTGGGCGCGCCGTGGTAGTTCTGCAGCACCTGGCCGAGCGCTTCTGCCGAGAAGGGCATGTCGACATCTTCCCAGCCGGCGACGATCTCCAGCATCAACACCACCTCGGGCTCCTCACCCTTGGCAGCGCGCTCGAAGTACGCCTGGGCGGCCTCGCGCGTCTTGTGACGAAACACCAGTTTGAGCGTTGCCTCGCCACCGCCCGGGGCAGCGATCACAGCGGCGCCGGGAAAGGTGGGTTCGGGATTGACCTTGAACATGGGCTATCAGGCTCCGTATCGGGTGGGTTCGCCGGTCAGGGACAGCGTGACCTGCAGCGCCATCGCCTGATTCTTGGTGGTGGTCGGCATCTGCGAGAACGCGACGTAGGCGCGGAAGTAGATCACCGAGCCGCTCGGCAGCTGGAATCGGATCGCGCGCGGCAGGCGGTCATCGTTCGCCTGCTGCAGGATGGCGAAGTGCGGCAGCGTGTCGTCATCGGCGATGGTCAGCGTGATCGAGCGCGCACTGCGGATCGTGGGGATCTGCTTTTCGTCGCCACTGTCCTCAAGGAAGCTGTAGTTGTAGAACTGCTGCTCGCCGCCAGATGACGACGATTCGAGCACCTGGGAGATCTGCTGCCAGGTGGTGACCGAGCGCACCGTGCCGCCGCCGGTACCCGTGGGGAACTTGGTGCTATCGGTGGTATCGAAGCCTTCCAGCTCGAAGCTACCGGTATCCGCGGCAGCGACGCGCGCCACTCGGCCGTCAAGGTTCGACCAACCGGATGCAACCTCGACAATGGCACCGTTCGTCAGGCCGTGCGCGTCCGCAGTCGCCACCGGCGGCTTCGCGTTGGTCAGGGCGGTGACAACCTTCGGTGCGCCGTAGGCGGCCGCGATCGAGAAGATTGCCCCGTTCGGCAAACGTACACTCATGATTGGACTCCGGAGAAGAAAAAAGGCCCGCCGAGGCGAGCCGATGGTTGATTGCCCGAACGGGCGCTAGTTGTGAAACCAGATGCTGAAGTCCTGCTGGCTGCCATACAGGTTGAGGGGATGGTCCCGGCGCGAGAATGCGCCAGTCAGCGTGAGCGCCAGCAGCCGCGGGTCCAGTCGCAGCAGATCTTCCACCTGCCGGATCAGCCCCGAGGCCTCCAGCCGCGTGGTCGCCCATACGTTGAACTGGAAACGGCCGTTTCGCTTGTCCGGCACCCCCTCCAGGAAATTGAGGGGATCCCCGCCGACCTGCTGATAGGTGACATAGGGCGGCGGCGTATCGAAGGGCGCCTCGTCCGGGAAGACATGGCCGCAGAACAGGGTGTCAAGCGCGCTGGCAATGTCGGCCTCGACCATCAGTCACCACCCCCGACGCGCCCAGCCAACACCTCCGCCGTCCGCTCTGCGGCCCGCCGCTGCATCGCCTCGACGGCTGCGTTCGCCCGATCGAACGACCGGCGGATGAACGCCACCGGCGGCACCCAAACCGGCTGCTCCAGCCGCTCGCGTGTCGCGATCCAGCGTCCATCGCTGCCCTGTACCAGCTTGTTGATGCGCCAGTGGCCGTTTTCGATCAGGTGCCCATGCGGAGCCTTGGCGGCATTCCAGCTGACCTCGTAGACCTTCACCAGCTCGCCGGACTTCGCGTCAGCAAACGCGTGATAGATGGCATTGCGCAGCTGCCCGGGGTGCACCCCTTCGCGCGGGGCGCCGTCATGTACCGGCGCCTGCCGCTTCGCCTCGTCATAGAAGACCAGGGCGCCGGCACGCGCAGCCGACCGAACGACATGCTCGCGCATGCCATCCGCCAGCTGCTCGAGCGACTGGCTAAGATCGCCAGCCAGGTTCGTGGTGACGTTCATCGTACTGCCTCCATCAAACACACCAGGTCGACATGCTCGCGTTTGGCTTCGTCGGGCAGTACCGCCTGCACGGTATAGACGACATCGCCATGCACCACGCGCATCCCAGCCGCGATCCCCTTCCTGTACCGAATTCGAATGCTGGCCTGCACCTCCGAGAGTGGCGCATTCCCCTTGATGGTTGCCAGACCGGACTTATGGATGATGCTGGCCCAGGGTCGCGCAACCTCGATCCAGGTCGAGAGCTGCTGACCGGCCGCATCCCGCGTCTTGGTCTGCCGCTCAATGGTCACCCGGCGGTTTAGCTTCCCGTGCTCCATCGTGCCCTCACCTCAATCGAAGAACCAACGATGCTGGTCGACCAGCGCCGCCGCCCCCATCGGGATAGACCGCACGTCAGCCGAGGCAGAATCCGCGCGGTGGCTGTCCCAATGTCCGATGAGCAGCAGCACGGCAAGTGCCACATCGTCGTCCATCACCAGGGCATTGGCGGGCGCATCCTCGGGCAGCGGCGCACCAGGTGGATAGATCTTCCGGTTCGTCCTGCCTTCAATCAGCCGAATCGCAGCGCCGCGCCATCGGATGAGCTGGGCGTCATCGACCTCATCCGCGTCGATTCTCAGTTGCCCCCGAATCTCGCTCAGTTCGATCATGGCTTGCGGGCCGCTTGCGCGGCCCCTCAGATGGTTACGCCGGCTTGCCCACCAGCGCGCCGATCGCGGCCGTATCCTGCAGCACGCAACCGAAGCGCGAGAAGGCGATGAAGCCGGTCTGGTCGTAGTCGGCGTAGCGCTCGACCAGGCGCTTGAGGGCCATATAGCGCACGCGGCGCACGACGAACTGGCTGAAGTCGCCGCCATACATGAACTTATTGCCTGCGCCGAGATTGGCAATCGCCGGATCGATCACGTACTTCTGCTTCAGGATGGTCGGCGGCGCTCCGCCATCGATGCCGGGAAGCCACAGCGGCCGACCCTGGCCATCCTCCATCTCCTCGATCACCTTCAGCGTGTTGTCGTTGAAAGCGAGGCGATAGTTCGGCGCGGCACGGTATGCCGGGTCGACCGAGTGGATCAGCGTGTTGATCTCCTTCCAGGTGAAGGAGGCCGCGCTGGCCGTGTTCTTGGTCACCGTCACCGAGGCTGCCAAGCCCTTCGGCTGCAGCGGCGTGCCGGTACCGGTGCCCTGGACGATGAGCCGCGATTCGGCGCGGCCCAGGCGCGAACCGATGCGGCCGGCCAGGAAGCTTTCGACGTCGATGCCGGAGTCTGCGAGCAGTTCATTGCTGACACGGATGATCTTCGACGACAGCTTGTGCGCACCCAGCGAGCCGGTACCGAACTCGACGTCGCCTTCGCTCGCCTCCTCGTTCTCGCCGAGCAGTTCGCCTTCCTCGCTCCCGTTCAGGGCGACGGGCCAGTCGATGGGCTCGCCGCTGTCGGTCGTCAGGATCTGCGAGACGCTGGCGATGCCACCATAGGACACGATGGACTCGATCACACGGGCCAGGAAGGTGCGGGGCACGGTATAGCCACCCGCGGCGCCGGTGCCGGTGCCTTGGGCGCGCATCTCGCGCAGGATCTGACGCTCCTCGGTCGTCATGTCCTGCAGGCCCACGCGCACGAAGCGATCGAATGCGGCGGTGCGCTGCTCGGCTACCGCATCAGCACCGCCGCCGGCGCCCGCGCCGGCCGCGGCGGCGCGGGCGCGGGCCGCCGCATCGTCGGCATTGTCCTCGACGTAGCGCTGTTCGGCCGCACGCAGCTGCTCTTCGCGCTCGATCTTTTCGTCATACTGCTTCAGATCGGCCTTCATGGTCTCCCAGCGCTAGCGCTGCTCGTCAGTCCAGGTGGCATCGCCGATCGATTCGTGCAGGGAACGCATCTCCGACGCGATCTTGGCACGCAGCTGCTTCAGTTCAGCAAGGGTCATAACTACTCCGGTTCAGAGGTTCAATAGGTCAAGGAAGCGTTCGCGTGCGCGACGCTGGGTGATGGCCGCGACATGCGCCTTGTCATCGCGGGCCTGCCGCCAGGCATCCAGCGATCGCTGGGCGGCCGGGCTCTCGTCGTAGGCCGGGTAGGTCACCGGCGATACGTCGATCAGGGAGGAAAAACTGTGGATCGTGCGCACCACGATGGGACCTTCCTGGCGCCACTCGTCGCCATCCGGCGCGACGACGAAGCGGAAGCTGGAGCCGTTCACATCTCCCCGCGCCATGGGCGCCAGCACCAGGTCACGCACGGTCTGCGTGTCCGGCGGTGTGACGGTGTACGCCAGGCCGCGCGAGTCCAGGGAGAGACTGAGCGTCTTGCTGCGGGTACGGCCCAGCACGAAGTTCGGATCATGGTTGAACAAGGCCCGTACGTCGTCGCCCATCACGTTATCGAAGGCGCCCGGAGCGATCTCCTCGACGAAGATCCCCATGATCGGGGCGCTTCGCGTATTGAAGACGGCGCCGTAGCCGTAGATGGTGGGAGGCGCGTCAGCGCCGCCGCTGGACGAGCGCAACTCGCACAGCTGCTCCGGCAGCGTGCGCTTTTCGATGTCGTTCATGGGAAAGCCTCAGGTATTGGCCGGCGGTACCGCAGGTGCCCCGATGTCGGCCGCCGGCTTGGCATTGACGCTGACAAGCAGCTCAGACAGGCCTTCGCGCGGATTCAGATCCTCCAGCGCCCTGACCTCATTGCGATCCATCCACCCGTCGGTGATGGCGTAGTGGTAGAACTCGGCCCGCTCTTTCGGTGTGCCACGCAGCAGCGCTGCCAGATTCAGCTTCACGTAGTAGCCGGCCGCGCGCTCCGCCGGCGTGAAGAGGCGGCGATTAAGCTCCTGCTCCCAGTTCACCACCCACGGCATCATGGTGTTGCGCACGAAGCTGACGCCCTGCTCGGCGATGTTGGAGAAGGTAGCCTTCTCCAGATCGTTGATCATGTGCGCAGGCACATTGAAGATGCCGGCGATCTCCGAGCGCGTCATCTTGCGCGTTTCGAGCGCCTGGGCATCCTCCGGCGAGATGGTCAGCGCCCGATACTCGAGGTCTGCAGGCAGCAGCAGCGTCTTGTTGTCCGATTGCCTCAGCCTCAGGACTGCTTTCTTCCAGAATTCCTTGAGTCGATCCCAGGCCTTATCTCCCAGGTCGCCTTTGACCGTCAGCAATCCGGTCGGCCGCCCGCCCCCGTCAAAGAACTCCTTTCCGTAGCGCTGGACGGACAGCCCCAGCCCGATCGTCTCGCAGTGCTGCCGGATCGGACTGATGCCCATGCGCCCATCCGAGCCGAGCGCCCGAATGTGGATCATGTCTTCCGGCGGCACTGCGAGCGGCCGGTTGTCGTCATCCAGCGTGCTGTAAGTCCACCGGCTACCGACCCGAACAAGGGATGTGACCCACGGCAAGCAGCGATCCAACGACTGCAGCTCACCGCTGCGCCGGCGGCGCACCGCCGTATAGCCGTTGCCCCAGCCACAAACATGCGCTTGCTTCGTCTCGCGCCACTTGTAGCTGGTCTGCCAATCATTCGGTGCATCGTGCAGCAGGTAATAGGCCGGGTGGTCAGTCGCGAGCGAGATCTTCTCGCCTTGCCGGCGCAGTACGATCGCCGGCAACTGCGCCAGGGCCGTGGACAGTACGTTGATGCAGGAATAGACCGCCGTCAGCCGCATGGCGGACAGCTCTGTCACAGCCACGCCGCCATCACCGTGCAGGTATTCCTGCAGATTCCGCCCAGTCAGCGGTACCGCCGGGTTCTCCAGGCTGCGCGACTCGAAGAGGGTATCGAAGATCATGGCCGCGCCCCCGCCTTGACAGCACCGGCGAGCATCAAGCCACCGACGATCATGAGCGCCATGCCGGCGCCGAATTGGAGGTACAGCCCGGCGGCCAGGCAGCCGAGGCCAGCCAGGCCGACCAGGTCGGTCAGCAGTCGTTTCATGTCACATCATCAGAATGTCGTCGTCGTCAAGACTGCTCAGGGAGAACTTGCGGTCCTCGAGCACCGCGGCGCGACTCAGCGCCATCACCATCGCTACGGCCGGGTCAATGCGGCCACGCACCTTTGACTTCTTCTTGTCCGGGCGGAAATTGCCGTTGGTGTCGAACAGCAGCGAGACGTTCGTCACGGCCCACCGCAAAACGGGGTTCCCGCCGTGCTGCAGGCGCTTGCCGTACACCAATTCCTCGAGGCGCTTGGATCCCGGGTACATGCCACTGAACATCTGTGGCACCTCGACCATCGGCACGCCCTCGTCGAACAGCTCGCCAACCAACTGGCTGGAGTTCCACACGTCGAAGCCGCACTCGGCCAGGTCGTACAGGGCCTTGGCTTCCAACACGGCCTCCTTGACGGGCCGGTGATCAGCGATTGCACCCTCGGTCACGGTCAGCCAGTCGTCGCTGGCCCAGCGCTTGTAGTCGGCACGGTCCTCAGCGGCCTGCGTGTCGACCTTCTCTTGCGGGCACCAGGTGCGCACCAGCACGTGCCACTGGCCGTCCGGCTCGTCGTCTGGCGGCGGAAAAACCAAGGCAAAGGCCGTCAAGTCCTGAGTGGCCGAGAGGTCGATGCCGCCATAGCAACGGCGGCCGACCAGGGTTCTCGGGTCGAACTTCTTGGCCCCCTTGTCCCACACGCGTGGGTCGATCCAGCCCTCGGCCGAGTTGACCCATAGGTTGAGGTCCTTCGTCATGAAGTTGGCCAGCGCACTGGGGAGCGCCTTCGCCTTGCCGGCCATCGACCGCATGTAGTGCCACAGCTTCGACCTGCCGAGGCCTGGATTCGCCTTGATCCAGACCGACTCATCGAACGGATCGTCGCCATCATCCAGGGTGTAGACGTAGCCGAAGAAGGTATCGTCCTGGCGCACACCCTTCAGCACATCGATCAGGTATCCCCGGATCTGCGTACAAACGCCGTCCAGGATGAAGCCGGCGGTGGTGATAGCCGATAGCATCGGCTGCTGCCGCGCACCCAGTGCCGACTCCATGACCTCCCAGACTTCCGGCGTCTTCTGCGCATGCAGCTCATCGAACATGATGGCGTGCGGGTTCAGGCCATCGAGCGACTCAGCATTCGCCGGCAGCGGCTTGAACACGGCGCTGTCCATGGTGATCTGCTCGAGGTTCTTGCCCTCGTGGATCTTGAACGACCGTCGCACGCCTGGTGAGCGACGCGCCCACTTCCGGAAGTTGTCGAACGCGGGCTTGTACACGGACATGGCCTGCTCGCGTGTGGTTGCCACCGCGTAGACTTCAGCCCCCGGCTCTGCATCCATCATGAACAGGTACGCACCCTGTGGCCCGGTCCAGGTGCTTTTTCCGTTCTTCCGCGCGACCTCTTCATAGGCGCGCGTGAAGCGGCGGTAGCCGTCGTCCTTCAGCCACCCATACTTCACTGCGGTCCAGAACTTCTGCCACGGGTCGAGCAGGATCGGCTTGCCTGCCAGCGAGCCCTTGATGTGGACGAAGTATTTCTCGATGTAGCGGATGATGTGCCAGGCCCGCCCCACGTCGAACCGCAGACCTCGCTTATGCCCATCGCGCAGGTCTCGGTAGTGCCGCTCGACCGCCAGGTACACCAGTTCGCCGGCAACAATCTCTCCGCGCAGCAACGGAAGACCGTAGGTCTCATCCCACTCGTGCCGGACTGGCGGGGTCAGTGCGTCGACGTGCCGTTTGGTGCGACGCGCTCGAGGCCGTGCTCGTACAGATCCGCGAACAGATCGTCCTGGACGCCCTCGTCGCCCAGTTTCGCGCGCGCCATCACCGACGATGGCAGCGTCAGGCAGCTCTCTGGCAGCCATGTGAGCAACTCCTTCTTCAGCGCGCCCGCGGCGTAGAACAGCTGGTGTGGCTGCTGGTAGTCGTTCTTGGTCTTGATGAAGTACGAGCCGTTGTTCTTGGCCTCGAACTCCTGCAGTTCAAGCTCGGTCTGCACCCAGCGGATGAACGTCTTGCACACCACGGCGATCGCGATGCCCGACGTGAGATGCGGCAAGCCGGATTCGCGCAGCGACTTGCAGATGTAGTCCCACACCTTGCGCTCGCGGTGCGACAGCTGCGTACCGGGCGGCGGCGCGGGCGACTTGATTTCCTTGCCATTGCCTACCGCGCGTGCCGGAGGGCTTTCGTCCGCTTCGTCGCGCGGGAGGATGTCTTTTAGGTCCATAGACGGCTCCTAGCGATGTGAGGTACCGAAAAAGGTCTCCGACCGTATTTCGTGCCCTCTATGAGGCGGATCGTTTAACCCCCCCCTCTCCAAAACCACTGCTCTAAAAAATCTACCTGGAGCGCGGTCTGGGGCGCGGCCACCCCCAGGGATCGCCCCACCCCCCCTCCCCACCCCGCGCCACGCCGGGCACCGGCGCACCGCCGCAGTCACCGTCGCGGGTTGGCGAAGCCGCCATCCTCGCGAGCCGTCTTGCGGTCGTGGCAGGCCTTGCACAGCGCCTGCCAGTTCGACCGGCGCCAGAACAAGACCTGGTCGCCCTTGTGCGGCACGATGTGGTCGACCACCGTTGCAGGGACCACCTGACCTCGCTTGCGATGCTCGACACAGACCGGGTTCTTCTGCAGGAAGACAGCACGCTCGCGCTGCCACTTCGAACCGTAGCCGCGGCTTGCCGAGGTGCCACGCCGGGCATCCAGTTCAACTCGCCTGGCTGCAGCATGCTCGGTGCAGTAGGCGCCGGTCGGCATGGCATAGCGCGGACAGCCAGGATGGCGGCATGGACGTGGTGGTTTGCTTGGCATAGTGCGCGCGCCGGGCCAGAGCACACCGCGCCCGGGCCAAAACGAAAATGCCCGCGCGAGGCGGGCCGAGGAGACAGCAGGATCGCGGTCACTCCCGCGGAATACAGGCTGGGCTTTCACCAGCTCCGCGAGTGGCCGCCCGGCCAAACGCTTCGCATGCATCCGACTGCGCCAACTGGGCGCTGCATGCTGCGGTAGCTGTCCGCCCCGACGCGGGACAGCGACACGAAAGGAGGTGCGCTCGAATTACCGCCCGAGCGCCCCGCCGAGGCTGCGGGTGAAAGTAGGCGGTTCCGCAAAGCCAGAAATGCAAAAAGCCCCGAGGCTTTCGCGCTCGAGGCTTTCAACAATCTACGAATTCAATGGGCGCACGTCTCCCGCCCAAGACTTCCGGCGGCTATAGTTTTATTCATGCGAACCGGAATTGGACGGAATTCTAGATCACGGCTTTCGATTACGCAACTGGCGACAGCTGCGCGCGCACGGTAGTCTCCACGCTCCCATCGAACGAATCCAGCAGCGCAAGGGCCGCAAGCAACCGCGGAGCCCAATGCTCGCGGTACGTCACCAAGGACAAACCAAGGGCGCAAGCGCGCTCCGCATCCGGATAGCGGCGCCGCCCAGTACCGTGGCAGTGCGCACAGCAGTATGCGCGCTCACCAAGGGGATGGCTCTCGTCCGGCAGACCGCTGACGATCATGCCGTGGCACTCACCGCAACGGTCGCCCAGCCACTCCCAGACGACTCTTGTACCCAGCTTGACGAAGATGTCACCACCTGGTGCACGTGCTGCTGCACCCCAGCCCCACTGATTGCGCGATCGCTTTTGGGAACGCAACCGCTTGACCAGGAGCGACACTGCCCGATCGAAGCCGCTGGCACGCGAGATCTCGCCATACCGAATTCTCCACAACACGCGCCCAAGCTCATCTGCAACAGCTAGCGCACCAATGGTTGTCTCCATGTCCGCGCCGCCATCGTCGAGCTGACCGCGCACACTCATCGCCACAGCAACTCGCTCCCTCACATCGACTTTCATCCAATTCCCCCTGTGGTCCAATTGATGCATTACCGGCGCGCCCCAACGATTGCGCGCATTTGGGCCAAGCCCCGCTCTGCGGTTGCCGCTGATGGCGAGGCACCCACTTCCGGCGCGCCAGGAATGGGCGCCAGATGTTCCCGCGCCGCGATTTCCCACAGCGCATTCCACTCATCCATGGCCGCCAACCAGTCCGCATAGCGCAGGCGATCCAGCCCAAAGCGAACTGCCGTCCAGTAGGCCGCCCTCGAGGCCCACGGGCTGGCACTGCTCGGCGGCCTGGCACACTGGGCCATTGCCTCAGCGAATGCCAGCTCAGCCGCCTCGGCCGCCCCACTCATGCGAGCCTCCGAGCGCGCTGCGCAGCGACTGCGCGCGCGGCATCCGCGCGGGCGAAGCGCGCCAGACCGCCCGGCTCCATTGGCCGCGCAGTCCCGCCGAGGCGCTGCGAATACTCGACATCCTTCGCCGCCACCTCTGCCTCGCGCAGTCGCACTGCCTCGCGCGCCTGCGCAACGGCTTCGGCGTATTCCGTTTTCCAGGCATCGCCCTGCGCCTTCGCGTTCCGGAGGAGCTGGTTGAAGTACGGCCATGGCTTCAGAACGATGCCGGCCTGCATAGCGCCCCGCCATTCGTCCAAAACGCGCTGGAGCAGCGTCTTCGTCAGAGTGCCCCGCGATCGTGCGATGTAGCCCCGCTGCTCTTGCGTGATGCCGGTCGGCCAGTCGAGGTGCGCTTCCCACGTGATCGCCGAAACAACCTCGTTATCTGGATGCCCGGCCGCAGGCCGCCCACCGCCACTTGCGGGCTCACGACGCGCCTCCGAGAGCCCAGGCACATCGCGCTCGATGGTCGTTGCGTCGGGGTTGCCTACCTCCTGCGCCGCAGGCGCGGGAGGGTCGATTGATCCATCCCCCGCGGGCCGCAGGCCTGAGGGGGTAGGGGGAGAGGGTTTTAAGGTTTTACCGGTATCCTGATGTGTGGCGGCTTTCGGCACCGAATTACCCTGTGGACAAGCCTCCGAAGCCTTACCTTTATTGGTCTTGTGCGTGTTCTTGTGGCCTGTGGTACCCCCTGCGGCTTTATTTGGCGCGAGCGAATCCGTCGTAGCCAAGAGCAGCCGAAAACGCAGCAGGCACTGGTCGCCGATCGACTCGACCAGCCCCACCTTGATCAACTGCGCCATAGCTCGCCGCACCCGGTCTTCTGAAGGGAAGTCCCGCCGCACGCCAGGCCTGCCATGCACCTCCAGATCTTCGCGCAATGCAAACCACGACACGGCGCAATTTGCCAAATCGCCGACGATACCCGTCTTGAAGTTCATCCTGCGGCGCAAGGCGGCATAGAGGTCCCTCGCTAGGAGTCCAACCTCGCGCGCCGCTCCCCACTCGCCATCATTGATTGCAAATGCCGTCATGTTTCACTGCCGTCAGATTCAGACGCTGATCCTCCTGCGCGATCAGCCAAAACACAGTTGAATGCAAGTCGCTGGGCTGCATCGCAGGGCTCCAGCAAGCCGATCTCGACAAGCCTCGCCAACATCCGCTGGAGCTTCTGCTTGTCATACTTCTTGCCACCGATCCCAGGCCTTGCGCCGACCATGGTGAACTTTCCCAAGATGAAATAGCTGTCACAGTCGGCGATGCCGGTCGCGGGATCCATGCGCCGGCGCAATCCAGCAACGTAGAGGTGCCAGAGCTCAGCCTCCTTTTCATCGAGCTTGTTCAGCTCGTTAGCATTGAGATAAATACCGCCCTCGGTTTGATCGATCATCTTTGACTCCGTCATCAGGTTATGGAGGCTCAATTATCCTCAACAACCTGATTCAGCCAGCGGCTCCATCATTGCAACCACAGCCAGCAACGCGCAGGTCTTCGGCGCGCCGTGCCGTGTATCCAGCGAACCAGGCATAGCCATGCTCGCTGTCGAGGGGATAGGGGTTCGCCGAAGGCATGCAGCCCGCGGCCGCAGCCGCACACCCGTCTGCGCGCAGCTGCTCGATGGGCCGAATGGGATAGTCCATAGCTGAAACGATTACGGCCGCGCAGTGGCGGCCTGAGAGAGAGCGTTGAAGGTGGAGAGGAACGCGCTAGCCACGATGGAGCGCGTTTCTGTGCGGTACCGCACGGCGGCAGCCGCCACGTCGGCGGCATAGGAGGCCCGGGCCTCCGCCGGCATGGACTGCCAGCGCCTGGCGCAGAAGTCCGCCAGCGCAGATATCTGGCCGGCCGCCAGAAATGCCCACACCACATCGGCCAACGGCCAGGCGCACTCACCGAGCAAATGGCCCGCGAAGGCCTGGAGCATCTTCCAAGCGCGGCCGTCGCCCTTGCCGTCTGCCAGGTCCTCGATGCGATACCACGCACAGCACATCTGCCGCGGGCGATCGCACACGAAGCCAGCGCTTTCGCGCGAAGCCTTGCAGCAAGCCATTTCGGCGCGGAACTGCGGTGTGAAGCCCACTTGCTGCGCAGGCACAGCGGCCCTGGCTGATCGCACATCGGCCAGGGCTTTGCGCTGAGCACCACGGGAAACAGTCAAACGAGAATTCCGTCCAAAAGAATGCGTACCCGCCTTCGGAGATAATTGAGGTTCCACCCAACAATCACTACGAAGGGAGTACGCATGGAAGACACAATCAAGGACCTGCAAGCTCAGGTAGCCGCTCTGCAAGGCTTCGCGATCTCGCTGATCGACGCCCTGCCCGATGGCTCATGCGGAGAGGCAGGGCAAGCCTTTCAGAACTTCGCCTTAATGACCCACCGCGACCTACTCGCTGCAGGGAAGGAGGACGAAGCAAGGCGCTTTATCGCCGCCGTAGAGGACATTAACTCCCGGTCGCCTTCCCATCCGGACCTGTGATGCCCAAGCGCCTGGCCTCTTCATAGCCCCCTGCAATGCCGCGCTCTTGCCAATACTGTGAGAGCGCGGGCACTGCCTGAAACGTGCCGCCTGGGTAGCCAAGCGACTTCCAGCGCTCGTTCTCGGCACGCGCGCTGGCTGCTTTCTGCCGGGCATGCTCCGTCAGAGCTGGCTGAATCAGCCACAGCACCAAGCGCGTGTACAGGCGGGCAAGCGGCATCCGCATCATGCCGCCTCTCCGGATAGCGCCACTACCGCTTGCGCTGCCGAGACACCCACCCAAGCGGCGCGGCGCCGCAGGGAACGCACGAAGCCGCGCATGGGCATCGGCTCCGCCTCCCCGTCGAACCGCATCGGCTCATCGAAGAAGAAGCGATCCTGCAACGTCGCTTCGGTATGGAATGCTGCTGGGTTCTCGCCCTGCAGCTCGCAGACCAGCACATCCAGATCCCCCTTGGCGGCCTGGATGCGGAACTCGGGCGCGTTCTCGCGCCGCAGATCAATGAGGCGTTGCCCAGCGGCCATGAGCCGCTGGCGTTGATGTGGCTTCAGCACCGATTCCCCCTTTGGCCTGGCGGCCGGTTCAGACGAGCGCCGGCAGCTGTCGGCCGCAGGCGCCCATGCTCATGCGAGCGCAGCGGCAGGACGAGCCGATCTGGTTGCCCTGCGCCAGGTAGTCCATGTAGTCCTGCGTGGTCACGACCAGGCCCAACGACTCGAGCAACGCGTGGATCTTCTCCAGCGTCACGCCGGCGCCGTTGACCACCTTGTTGGGCATCGAATCATCCCAACCGGTCGCCTCACAGATCGCCCGCCGCTTGCCCGCATCCCTGCAGGCATCACGCAATGTCGCGGTCAGCAAAGGCTCCCGCGCGATGACGAATTCCTTGCCACTCATGGCCGTTCCATCCCATTCAAAAATCAAAGAGTGCAGCGGAACAGGTCCGCTCCTACGATGGCGACATCACCCCAACCCTGCACTGTGATGCCACCGACCAACACAAACCGCCTATCCGCCCTGTTCTTCGCCGTCCCGGGTCCCGTTCGGCGGCTGCGCGTCATCGCTTGCGTCGATCGGATCGTTATCAGTGACAAGCTCGGGCCAGATCAGGTGCCAATCGGTAGGACGGAGGTCTTTACGCGATACACGACCACCGGTGATGCGCTCGATAGCAACGCACCGCTCGATAGGCACAGATCGGGTGCCAGCCACCCATTGCTGAACGGTTGGCGGCCGCACCCCAAGAAGTCGGGCTAGCGCCGCCTTTCCTCCAACAATCTCACTGGCTCGCCGGACGGCAAGGATAGGTTTCGTGCTCATGGCCGCCATTATATGGCATAGCCTGCTTTTGACAAGGCATTGCCGTATCAACTTGTCAAAGTGTCAAATTAGGCAATGCTTACGGGTAATGAACTAGGCGCTGCGATCGAGCAAGCCAGAGTCAAGAAAGGCGTCTCCAAGAAGGCCTTAGCGGATGCCATGGGAGTCAAGCCTGCGTCGGTGCAGGACTGGGTGAAGTACGGCCGCATAGCAAAGGAACGGATCAACGACCTTGTCTTGTACTTCAGTGACGTTGTCGGCCCTGACCATTGGGGGCTAGACTTCACCACAAGTGCTGGGCCAGGCACAAAGCCTTCCACGCGCGCTCCCACGCCACCAACGCCCGACCACCACAACGAGGGCGGGCATGGCTCAGACCTCCCCCACCCCTCCGATCTGGAGTTTGCGCTAGTCCCCCAGCTCGACATTGCTGCCGCCTGCGGCGACGGCCGCTTTCAAGACCACGTCGTGGTCAAGGGGGGGCTCGCATTTAAGCGTTCTAGCCTAAGGGATTTCGGCGTGCCGGAAAATGCGGCAAGGATTATCTACGCCGATGGCGGCAGCATGCGACCAACAATCCAAGATGGCCGCGTTGTACTTATCAATACCGCCGACACTACGCCAAAGGACGGCAAGATTTACGCTATTTGCCTCCCTGATGGGGGATTGGTGCTAAAGCGGCTTGTCTACGACTATCACCCGAACTCGGGAGGAATGGTATGGATTATTCGTAGCGACAATCCCGACAAAACCGTATTCCCCGATAAACTGCTTCCACCCGATGACAGAACAATGATTGCTGGGCGCGCAGTCTGGACTGACAGCGTTCTGTAGTAGCCCGCAGCCACCGCCAAATAGAATAAAAACTAAGGAGGGATTTATGCGAATCAAGAAACTGCTACTCTTGGCGCCCGCGCTTCTGGCGGGCTGCCTGCCAAGCCCTCCGGGTGGCATGCAAGGTATGGCATCATCCTATACACCTGCCGGCCCAACACCGACTTGCGCATCGAAGCAGCAGTGCGAAGCAATGTGGATTGAGGCCCAAGAAGCTATTCAATCGCTAACGCTGATGAAGCTTCAGTTTGTCACGGAGGATCGGATTGAAACATATAACCCGACCTCGATTGGCCGACTCGGTGGGGCAGTCGTCAAGATCCCAATTGATGCTGTTACCTACGAAATACGAGCGACACTATGGTGCCAACGCGGACTTCCTTGCACCGATGTGACAAGCAAAGGCGTCAACCTTTTCAATAAGCGCCTGATAGCTGCCGGCGCCCCCTTTTCCAATAATCGACAACCCGTCCTCGCGCCAATGACGGACCGGGATATGCAGCAAACGGCCCAACAAACTCCGCGGGTACCAATCGGCGTTAGGGGAGGAAGTCTGTCAAACTCCTCGAGTGGTGCGTGCACACTCTGCCCGCTTCAGTAGTAGATCAGGGTCGGCCCATAGCCGCACCACCCAACCCACCCACATCGACCAGCGCGCACCGTTCGCGTCAGCGCCAAGCCCCGCATCAGGCATCGCCATATGTAATATATGGCATTACCTCTTGACTAGAAGATATGGCATAGCCTAATCTCCGTCCATCGCCGCCCACCCAGGGCCGCCACGACGGAGGTCAAGATGCCGAAGTACCCCACCCGAGAACAGGTCGACGCGATGCCCCTGCGCCAGCAGGCGCGCGCCCATGCGGACGCTGTCTACCGGGATCGACTGGCGCAGCTCAAGCGCCTGGATCGCCAGCTCGCCCTGCTTGAGGCAGAGCATGCCACCATCAAAGCTGCCGGCTTCAACATCCATGCATCTCAAGTCCGCCGAGAGTTCTTGGGAAGCGGCCTGGAGATCGAGTCCTCCCTTTACGTCGACAGCCAGTCCCGCGAGTACGCTGCGCTCCTCGCCGCCGGGTTTACAGCCGAACGGAAGTCCCCGGAAGACACAGGATCGCGCGCGTACATCCTGAAGAAGGGCCGCCTCAGCATCCGCATGTACTTCAACCCGGAGGCCATCGCGCTGGCCGCCAAGCAGCAGAAACCGGCCACTGCGGAGGTGCTGGCATGACCCCTCAAGAGCGCCACGCATATCAGGCGCGGAACAACCGCGCCCTCCTGGTCGGCGCGCTGATCGCCATCGCGATCGCGGCCGTTTCCTGCCTGGCTACGGCCATGGACGACCCGGCTAACGCTCCGGCTCACTCCAGCGGGAGGTCGGCATGATCCGTGTCTGCATCTTCATCAACCAGCGCCCGGTCCACACCGGCTTCTTCCCCTCCTGGTGGGATGCCTACGCCAGCGCGTTCGCGCGCGGCCAGAAGTGCAACGCCCGCCGTATCCAGGTGAAACCGGCATGACGGCGCGCCGGATCTCCCGTGCCGAGCTGATTGCGGAATTCCTCCGCATCAATGGCAGCGGTCGCCCTGAAGAACAGGTCGAGATTCCGGCGATCCGTCGAAAGCTGGCGCGCAGCCGCCGCGCCTTCGTCCGCGAGCAGGGCCGCCGCAAGCCGGCCCGCCCCCAGCTCGACCCCAACTTCATCGACCACAAACGCCGCCAGGCAAACGACCTCGACTGAGGAGAAATCATGCTGATTGGACTGACCGGCCGCGCAGGCTCCGGCAAGGACACTGCTGCCGCTTATCTGGGCGAAGCCCATCGATTCATGCCCCTGACCTTTGCTGCGCCGCTGCGCGACATGCTCAAGGCCGGTTTTGGGCTGACCGACGAGCACTTCACACAGGCCAGCAAGAACGTGGCCGTCGACTGGATCGGCCGCTCGCCTCGCCAGCTGCAGCAGACCCTTGGCACCGAGTGGGGACGCACCCACGTGAAGTCGTCGGTGTGGGTCGACGTGGCTACCCGCGAGCTGGACAGCTTGACCGGCCTGGACGTCGTTTTCACCGACGTGCGCTTCGAGAACGAGGCGGCAATGATCCGCGACCGCGGCGGCCTCCTGATCCGCCTGGTGCGCGCGGCCGCCCCCTCGGTCAATGCTCACGTTTCCGAGGCAGGCATCCTCCTGCGCGAAGGCGATCACGAGATCCACAACAACGGGACCCTGTTCCAGCTCTACGACCAGCTCGACAGCATCGTCGGCGAGGAGAGCTTTGTCGGGAGTGCGAAATGAAGGCCCGCCGCTTCATCCGCCGCCCACAGTCCCCGTTCTATGCCGAGCTGATGGCCTTCCTGCGCACGCCCACCGCGCTCGCGCATGGGCAACTGCTGCACTCCATCGATGCGCTGATCGAGGTGCTTCATGCCAAGCACCTGACAGACCTCCTCATCCAGGCGCGATCGGCACGACTTGCCCTGGTTGCCATCCTCGATCGCCAGCACAGAACTGGCGTGCTGGCAGTGACCTGGCCCGAGGTGCTGACCCTGCGCACCGCCGCCCCATCCATCGAAGTTGCGCTCAGCCGCACTCGCATCGACACCTTCAACCTCGCCGCAGCCCTCGTCGACGCCAAGTCGCGCGCCCAGGCCATGGCGGCCACTGCCTGACCCCGGAGAACCACATGAGCCACAAACCTGGCACCCTGCTTCACATCCGCGCGCTCGATCTGGTTGTCTCGTCGCGCAATCAGCGCACCCGCACGCGCACCCGCGTGCAGGAGATCGGCGCATCGCTGGTCGCGCACGGCCAGATCGAAAACCTGACCGTCATCCCCCACGTCAGCCGCAAGAAGAACGCGCCCACCTTCGAAGTGATCGACGGCGGCACCCGCCTCGAGGGCGCACAGCTAAAGATCTCCGCCGGCGAGCTGGCCGACACTTTCGAGTTCCTCTGCATGGTGGCCGACACCGACCAGGCAGAGGAGATCAGCGTCGCCGCCAACATGCATGAGGCCATGCACCCGGCCGACGAGTTCGACGCCTTCAAACGCATGATTGATGCCGGCAGCTCGGCCGAAGCAGTCGCAGCCCGCTTCGGCGTGACGCCTGCGACCGTCCTGCGCCGCCTCAGGCTCGCCAACGTCTCAGCGCGGCTGGTGCAGGGCTATCGCGATGGCGAGCTGACCCTCGACCAGCTGATGGCATTGGCCATCTCCGACGATCACGACGCCCAAGAGCAGATCTGGGACCAGCTCAAGAACAAGTCCAGCTGGGAGCGTACCCCCGAGTGCCTGCGCAAGGCGCTGGCCGCGCCAGGCTCGGTCGATGTCCGCAAGGACCGGATCGCGCGCTTCGTCGGCCTCGACGAGTACGAGGCCGCCGGCGGCGCCGTGGTGCGCGACCTCTTTAGCGACGGCGGCGGCTACATCTGTGACGTGAAGCTCCTCAAGCGAATCGCAGCGAACAAGCTGGAGGCCGCGGCCGAGAGCCTGCGCGCCGAGGGCTGGAGCTGGGTGGAAGCCCACGAGAGCCTCTCCTATTCCGATGCCAGCCAGTACGGCAGGAGCCAGCCCAAGAAGCGCGAGCTGGCAGAGGACGAGCAAGCCGAACTGTCCGCCCTGCAGGCGCGCAGCAAGGAGATCGAGGCGAAGAACGGTGCGCTCGAGGTGGACGATGACGAGCTGCTCGACGAACTGGGCCGCGTCGAAGCCCGCATCGAGGCCATCGAAGCCAGCCAGGAGACCTACTCCGACCGGCAAATGTCCAAGGCCGGCGCGATCGTCTCGATCGATCCCAGCGGCGCCCTGGAAATCCGTCGCGGCCTGGTCAAGCCCGCAGACGGCAAGAAGAAGGGCAAGGATCTGCCGGCTGACGGCGGCGACGCTGGCCCCAGCGATGGCGACCAGGGCGGCGAAGAGCAGCCCACCGAGCGGCCGCTCTCGGAACGCCTGGTCACGCAGCTGACGGCACATCGTACCGCCGCCCTGCAGGCGCTTGTTGCCGCTTCGCCCTCCGTCGCACTGACCCTGCTCCTCTACGCCGTGGTGCCGCAGGTCTTCAAGTCTCTGGACTATCGTCACCGCTATGACGCGGTCGCCAAGATCTCGCTCAGCAACAACCGCGGCTGCGGGCAGAACTGCGCCCCGGACCTGGAGGGCTCCGCCGCCTGGGTGCGCATGGAAGAGGAAATCGGACGTTGGGAGGAGCGCCTGCCAGGCGAAGGAACGGACCTTTTCCCCTGGCTGCAGGGCCTGAGCCAGGCCGACCAGCTGGACCTGCTGGCGGTCTGCGTCGCACACAGCTGCAACACCATCGAGCAGCGCGAGGAATCCGCCGGCCACGCGCGCGCCCATCAGCTCGCCGCTGCGGTTGGCCTGGATATGGCTGACTGGTGGACACCCACGGCTGAATCCTACCTGGCTAACGTCACCAAGACCCGCCGCATCGAGGCGGTGCGGGAAGCCGCGGGCGCTGCGGCCGCAGACGAGATCTCCAGCATGAAGAAGGATGCCCAGATCGCTGCAGCCTCGCTGCGCCTGGAGGGTAGCCGCTGGCTTCCCGCGCTGCTGCGCGCGCCCGGCGACGAGCCGGACATGCAGGCAGCGGACGAACCTGACACCTCTGCCGGCGGACGTGGCGCGCGCCCTGCTGTGCGCTACGCGGATGAGAACGGCAATACCTGGACGGGCCGCGGCAAGCGGCCGGCTTGGGTCAACGCAGCCCTGGCCAGCGGCAAGTCGCTGGATGAGCTGATCGTCGACAACACTGCTGTGGAGGCCTGACATGACTGCGAACTGTGATTGCCTCAACAGCTGCGGTGATGACCCTGCAGTCGCGAAGGGGGCCACGACACCATGCCAGTGGCATGCAGGCATCCGAGCTGCCTGGATCGACAACAACGGCGTCAACACCTTCGCCCAGGCTATGTGCTCACGCCTCGAGCAGAAGCGCGCCGAAGGCCGGGGTGGGTGGTATGACCCCGCACAGTGCACGGTCGAGTATCTGGCGGCACTCCTCATCGGCGCCATCCTCAAGGGCAATGCGGTCGACGTGGCCAACTTCGCCATGATGCTGCACCAGCGCCGCGCAGGCCCGGCGGTGATCACCCAGGCGCTGCTGAATCACTGCGCGATCGCAGCCGCGCCACTGCAAGATCCCGGCTGGAGCGGGGAGCGCGGCGAATGCTGGAGCGCGAACGATGAGGATTTCGACAGCGACACACTGGACGAGCTGCTCGACCGGAATGATCACCTGAGGCCCGGCGATGTGGTGTACGTCGGCGAATCGCGCCACCCTGATCCCGCGAAATACATGGATGCCGATGGCGTGCTCGACGAAGTTGCGAGCCAGGGATACGACGATGGCGGCAAGTACGCCGAGGACTACCCCGGGGAGGTGAGCGAGGAGGCCAAGAGCCAGCTGAATGGCTTCCTGCGCTCCTGGCTGCGTACCCACTGCGCCCCCAGCTTCTACAGCGTTCCCAAGTCGCGCCCTTATACGCTGACCGCTGCGGACTTCGCCACGACCGACCATCTGGAGACGGGCCATGGCTGACCACAATATCGAGCACCCCGTCCAGCGCACGGTGCCGGCGGCCCACGCACCGCATCCGGCCGGCTTCCCGTCGAGCGTATTCAGCCTGGGCGCATCCGCAGCCCCGACCGCCGAAGCGCCTGCTACGCCTGCGCCTGCGCCTGCGGATACCAGAACGCACATCGAGCGCGCGATGGACTACATCCGTGAGTACGGCGAGGCGACGCGCGAAGAGCTGGCCAGCGCCATTGGCATCGGCAAGTCCGGGCACATCAAGTCATTCCTGAAGTCAGCTATCGCTGATGGCCGCATCGTGTGCGCCGGCGATGTCTTCCGCCTTGGCACCGGCAAGCCCGAGGCGACAGCACGCCACCAGCGCCAGAGCCCTACCAAGCCTCGGGCCAAGTCGCCGGCCGCTACAGCGCAGCCCCCTCAGCGCCCTGCTGCGCAGATCTCCATTGGCGACCTGGGCATGGCCCTGGACGCTGATGGCTCCCTGTTCATCTCCGCCAACGGGCACACGGTCGCCTTGACCCCCGACCAGGCACGCGTCATGCGCGCCTTCGGCGAGCTGCTCGGCAGCCAGCACATTCCCGCCGCTGGCCACCAAGTCGAGGGGCAAGCATGAGGTTCCACATCACGCTCTGCGACCGTGACACGAATCGGGCCTACCTGAAAGAGGTCATCGGCGACATCGTCGAGGTTCCCGGTATGCCTCCCGGCTCCTGCGCGGTTCATGCCCTCGTCAACTCCGACCCGAGCAGCCCGCTCTACGCCGTCTCACACATTGCGAGCGGCTGGCGCGTCGCTGCAGGCGACAGCATCGATTTTGCCATTCGGATGGCGTGCGACCGCGCCGCCAAAGTCGATCCCGCGAAGCGAGACGCAGGCCTGCAACGCGCCCTCGCCTTCCGTCGAAGGCTGGAGCGCAACACCGCGCGCCAGCTCCCCACTGCTGTCCCCACAGACATACTTTCGGCCGCCTTCGCGCCGGCCAAGCCTGCCGGAGAATCGAAATGACGCACCAACAACTGCACGATGCGCTGCTCGCCGAAGTGAAGGCTGCGCACATCATCATCAAGAACGCGCTCAACCTGATGACTTCTGACCAGAAGCGCGAATGGGGACGGCAGAACGATGCCGCCGGCCTGGTCGAGTTCGGCTCGACGCGCGCGAACGAGCGCGCGGCCGCGATCGCCGCAGCAGAGAACGTCGCCCTCTCGCAGCCACTGCGAGCGCGGCAGATCCGGCAGGCCGAGGCGGTGGTGTCAAGCAAGTCTGAAGAGTATGCGCGGTTGTCGCTCGTCGCAGATGCCGTCATCGACGCCTACAAGGAGCACTACGACTTCCCGCCGCAAGGCGAGTCCCATATGCACGACTGCATCATGGAAGAACTGGACATCCGGAACGCCGCGCCAGTGGCGGCACAGCAGGGGCAGCTACCCGCTGTGGGAGATGGGATGGCGGTTCTGCCGTTCGCTGTCTTGGATGCGCTTCGCTTCTACGCCAATGGCCACCATTTCAACTTGGCAGACAGGAACGCTTGGGACACGGTTTCCGGCGAGCCACAGAACTTCTGGTGCGACGAAGCTGGCACGGCCACCGTGGAAGACGGAAGCATCGCCAAGGCAGTCCTGCAAGGCGTTGCATTCACGGATGGCAATGTAGCAGAGCCAGTCGAAGCTGAGGTCTACACCGCCGCACCCGCCGCACCGACGCAGCAGAGCGAGCCTAGCGCATCGCCCGATATGCGCGCTGTCACCGATGACAGGGAATCTGTGGTCACTGCCGAGCGAGCCATTCGAGAGAATCCGAGTACGACGCTTTCCATCGTTCGTCGTTTGCAGTCGGACCTGGATGCCGCTCGCGCCAAGCTGAGCGCATCGCCTGCCGCGCTGACGGATGCAATCTCGCTTCTCAAACGTCTAAAGCGGGATCTCATGCACGCACGCCGCTTCGGCAGCGACACGCTCCAGGCATACAAGAGCGCGTGCGCTCAGGCCGAGAGCGATGTGGAGGAATGGCTGAACGCAAACCGCGCACTGCTCGCCTCCCAGCCCAGCGAGGCGCGCGATGCGGAGCGACTGGACGCCCTGGCCCGCGAGTCATGGGATCTGCGCAGCTTCGCCATGCCAACCGGCCAAGGCGATGGCGACATCGGCTGGCGCGTGATCGAGCACCACGAGGCGAAGCCGCATGAGCGTGTCGTGGGCGAAGTGTTCAAGGACGACCCGCGCGCCGCCATCGACGCCGCCCTGGCCGGCCAGCGCAAGGGAGGCGCCGCATGATCTGCGTGACCGGAATCAACGGCGAGCGCCATGCGCTCCATCCCAACGCCATCGCCAAAGTCACGGAAGCAGGCGTCTCGGGCAGGTGGCACGGTATCAATACCTATATCAAGCTTTTCAACGGCCAGACACTGGAAGTACGTGATTCGATGGATGAGGTGTGCGCCGCTCTGGCCGGCCAGCATGAGAGAGGTGCAGCATGACGCAACACCCGCCGCCCCGCGAATGGCTGGCCGCTATCACCACCCCAACTCGTGGCGTCATGGACATGGCACCTGGCGCCTGGAACCACTGCCCCGCAACTACGGAGCGAGTGCGCGTCCGCGAAGTCCTGGTCGACGAACCGTCCGGCATTGTTGTCACAGCTGCCGCCGGCTCGAGCGACGCCGCAGCGGCGGTGACTACAGCTATGACCGAATTGGCGCGCGAGCTTGGATGCGCCTACAGCGATCTGATCCAGCACAACGCCGGCCTGTTCATTCCGGGCGAGGCGCAGGCCTGCGCGGATCCGGTCGACGCCATCCGGCGGCTGTTTGCCCATGTGCGCGCCGGCGGCCGAGTGAATCGCCCAGAGCCTCTACTAGCCGGCGAGCCGGCGCCGCGAGCTGGCCAAGCAATCACCTCCCCCGCCACCGACCCGCGCCAGGTGGCGCTTTTCTCGGAATGAGCACCATGCCAGAGCCACTGAACCTTGACGCCCTAGAGCGCGACGCCGTAGCCGGGAAACTGGGATGGAAAGACGCCCATGCTCTCGTATCGCATGCTCGTGCGCTAACCCTCCAGGTCGCCATGCTTTCCACCGACAGAGCAGCGGCGCGCGATATTGCGTCGGCAACGATTGCCGCGGCGATTGAGCAGATTCGAGATGCCGCCATTGTCATCAATGGCGAGTACCCCAACACCGCCGCTGCGCTTCTTGAGAACGTGGACACCATCTGGCGCAGCATGGGCGATGTGGCACGCGATGCAAAGCGGTATCGGCTGCTCACCCATGCAGACGTGATCGAGCCCGGAGACGAATGGCTTCGGCCCGACGCGCACACCTGGCACACCGACGTGAATAGCGTTTGGATCGGGCGAAACTACATTCCCGGCGCGCTCCTGCCGGCTCGGCGTCGCACCGACGCCGCCCCGGCCGCCCCACGCGCGGGAGGCGAAGCATGAAGCCCATCTATCTGGATCTGCCCGACGTTGCGGCCGCAGTTTCTTTGTCCGTGGCGAACGTACAGAAGCTGGTGCGCGAGGATGCATTCCCGAAACCACGCATGCTTTCCAGTCGGAGGGTCGGCTGGCTGCTGCGTGAGATTGAGGAGTGGGCTGAGGCGCGGCCGGTATCGGACCTACCCCCACCCCCGAACACCGGAGCAAAGAAGCCCAGAGCTATTGGCTCGCGAGTGCCTCCATGTGGTCGGACAACCGTTTGAGCCATTCGAGCTTCTCGGCATCATACTTGTGCTGGTCATAGATGCCCTGGACGCCGGGAAGCATGTGACCGATGATGGTTTCCCCGACCTCCGCCGGGCAGCCAAGCGCCGCAAGGCGCGTCCGCGCCGTACGACGGAGGTCATGGGGCGCCCAATGCGTGACCGGGACGCGCGGCCGCACCAGCGTCGGCCGCGTGTTGCAGTAGGGCTGGTGGTAGTAGACGGTCGCCTGGATCGTCTTCTGCTGAACCGGCTCCACTCTCCCATCGGCCAGCTTCGCCGGGAACAGCCAACCGTCCCCATGCAGTTCCCGGCGTCTCTGCACGACCGCCAGAGCCCGACCAAACAACGGCAACCGCAGATCTGTCGCCCTCTCGTGCCTGGCGTTCTTCGTCTTGGCCTTCGGCTGCTCCCACCACCAGACGCCGTCCTCCTGGCGGATTTCACGCCCCTCCATCAGCACAATCTCAGAACCGCGCGCCGCGACCCACAGATAAACGGTCAGAACGTCCTCGATGAGCGCGGTGAAGTTGGGCAGCCAGCGGATGAGTGCGCCAGTCTCCTGCGGCGTCAGGACACGCTTGCTTGTGCCCACGTTCTCGCCCTGGATCTTCTTGCCCTTCGACTTGATCTTGCCGCGGAGGATCATCCTCCACCAGTTGGGAGTCGAGTCGGGCAACCGCCCAGCATCGAGTGCATGATCCCAGGCCGCGCCCAGCTCGGCGCGCAGCTTTCCGGCCTGGACGGGGGCCGAGGCGGAGAAGCGATGGATTAACTCGAAAGCTTGAGTACGGGTAACGTCTGCTGCCGGTGTATCAGCAATACCGCCCAACATCGTAATGAACATACGCCCAACTTCATCGGCGCCCTTCCTTTTGCGGCGTTGTTCAATATGCTCCAGCAGATAATCATCGCAGAGCTGCCGGACCTTGTACTCTCCCGCGTGGAGTAAACTGTCGGTCGGTTTGCCTTGCGACACGGCACGTGCAGCGCGCTTCTCGACTGCGAGGTCATGGCCTGCATCGCGCGCGACTCGTAACCGCGCCCATTCGACCATGGCCGCTGCTGGCGACATCGCCGGCCACACCCCGATCTTGATCTGCCGCATCCTCCCATCGAGAGGCGACTTGTAGCGGTAGATCCAGTTGCGGTGGTTACCCATGCACTTCAAGCGAAGGCCTGGGTGACTGTCGATGGTGAGATGCTCGCCCGGTTTCAGCAGTTTTGCGGCGCGCGCGTCGAAGTGCATGGCGTACTTTTCCTCGGCGTAACTTTTGCCGGAACAAGATCAGGACGCCCGGCGTAACTTTTCGCGAATGATACGCGAAAAAGTTACGCTGAAGTGCTAAGTGATGCTGTTGGTCACTATGTGTCACCAGCATCAGACCGAGTTATAGAATTTGCGTAAAACCCAAACGAATCAAGGGATTGCGGGAGAAAACAGCGTTGGATCAAGCAGTTAAGAACCCCTCCGCGGAGAAGCAAACTCCAATGATGCAGCAGTATCTCCGCATCAAGGCCGACCACCCCGATACCCTGCTCTTCTATCGCATGGGAGACTTCTACGAGCTCTTCCAT